>Ga0207674_10000565_pt1 | contig 48458 bp, 42 predicted proteins | sample KBSCornC72_FD_184303 | JGI IMG/M metagenome (GOLD analysis project Ga0207674, IMG submission 184303) | Corn rhizosphere microbial communities from Kellogg Biological Station, Michigan, USA - KBS Corn C7-2 (SPAdes) (version 2) | ecosystem: Host-associated > Plants > Roots > Rhizosphere > Soil ... | reverse complement strand
ATTCCATCGGCCGAGCACGCGGCCAGACAGTGATTGGCGGCTCGAGTGAACAGGAACAGACGCTCAACCAGATCCTCACGGAGATGGACGGCTTCTCGAGCCGCGAGGGCATCATCGTCCTGGCGGCGACGAACCAACCCGACGTCCTGGACAAGGCATTGCTGCGTCCGGGACGCTTCGATCGCCGCGTCATCGTCAACCTGCCCGACAAGACGGGGCGCGAAGCGATCCTCAAGGTTCATACGCGCCGCGTTCCGCTCGCGCCGGACGTCCGGCTCGACGAGATCGCCGCCGCGACGCCCGGGCTCACGGGCGCCGACTTGCGAAACCTCGTGAACGAGGCAGCGCTCCTGGCCGCTCGTCGCGATCAGAACGACGTGCGCCAGAAGGATTTCTTCGACGCGCTCGAGAAGATCGTGCTCGGCCCCGAGCGCCCGCTGCTCATGAGCCGACAGGACCGCGAGCGCATCGCGTATCACGAGGGCGGACACGCAATCCTCGGCCTCGTGGTGCCTGGCGCCGACCCGGTACACCGCGTCACGATCGTCCCGCGCGGGCAGGCGTTAGGCGTGACCTACCAGCGCCCCGACAGCGATCGCTACAACTACCCGGAGGAGTATCTCCGCGCGCGCATCGTCGGCATGCTCGGCGGCCGTGCGGCCGAGGAGCTCGTGTACGGCACCAAGACGACCGGAGCCCAGAACGACATCGAGCAGGCCACGACGCTCGCGCGAAACATGGTCACGCGATGGGGGATGAGCGAACGTCTCGGGATGGTACAGCTGGCTCCGCGCGAGAACCCCTACCTGGCGAGTCTGGACGGCATGGGCTCGGCCAAGTCGGTCAGTGAGGAGACGGCGCGGATCATCGATGCCGAAGTACAGCGAATCATTAGTGAGTGCCATGACGAGGCGCGTCGCCTGCTCGGGATCCACCGAGGCGCACTGGAAACACTCGCGCACGCACTGCTCGAGCGAGAAACGCTGGATGAGCGGGAGATCCTCGAGGTGACGGGACTTCCCGCCGCGCCGGCGCTTCCCGGGAATCGGGTGCCGGCCTGACTGCTACCTCGGGTCAGGCCGGTCCTCGTGAGGTCGGACCGTGGCGCCGTTCGTCGACGCGGCGTTCGGCCTGACGACGCTGCGCCTCGCGCCGCTCGGCCACGCGCCGCTCGTTCTCGAGCCAGGTCATCTCCGTATCGGTCGGCACGGCCGTGCGGGCAACGCGGAGCAACAAGGCGAGGCGATCGATCGGGAGCTCCGTCCAGTTCGGCGGGATCGGAGCGAGCCGGCAGCGATCGGTTCCGTTGTCGAACGTGAGCCAGCCCCGTCGGTATTCTTCCGTGAGACCAATGGTGCTGTCCGGCATGGTGTCCCAAACTATCCACCGGGTGCCGGCCTGGTCATCGAATTCTCGCAGTGCCATGCGCCACGCCAATTGCACGGGTCAGACCACCAATGTACCGGTCGTCGCGCTTCCCGCACCGGACGCGGTGTCGCCGTCGGCGCAGTTCCGCAACGTCGACACCGTGTCGGTGCGAGGGTCCTACGCCACCGGCTGGCCGGACGGTCTCGTAGGGCGTCCACGGGCTCCAGCGGTGGAGCAGCCAGCAGCGGGTGGCGGCATCGATGGCCCTCTCCGACTCGCGCCGGGCTGGCGCGCCTGCCTGGCGGCCTGCGTGAGGGGGGTGCTTGCGAGGATCCCGGGCGTCCATGCGGCGTGGCCGTTGGTTTGGACTCTAAATATTCGCGTTCGGTACCGCGAACGGTCAAGATCCGTGCATCGCGTTAGGCATCACCACGAACTCCGGGTTCGGGAGCACACGGTGCGGGTCGACCCGTGACCCCGGTGCTGCAGGACTCCGTCCAGGCCGCACTCGCGAGCGCGTACACGATCGAGCGCGAGCTTGGTGGCGGCGGCATGAGTCGCGTCTTCGTCGCCGAAGAGCGCGCGCTCGCTCGGCGCGTAGTCGTGAAGGTTCTGTCGCCGGACCTCGCCGCCGGCGTCAGCGCCGAACGATTCCGCCGAGAGATCCTGCTGACCGCGCGCCTGCAGCATCCGCACATCGTACCGGTGCTCACGACGGGCGAGATCGGCGGGCTGCCCTACTACACCATGCCGTTCGTCGACGGCGAGTCGCTGCGCGTGCGCGTCATGCGGGCCGGCGCGATGCCGGTGGCCGAAGTTGTCGGGATCCTGCGCGATGTCGCGCGGGCGCTCGATTTCGCGCATGCCCAGGGCGTCGTTCACCGGGACATCAAGCCCGAGAACATTCTCCTCGCCAGTGACAGTGCGACGGTCACCGACTTCGGCATCAGCAAGGCGCTCGACGCATCCCGGGCACCAGGGCAAACCGGCGTGCTGACGGAGCTGGGTTTCGCGGTGGGAACCCCACAATACATGGCGCCCGAGCAGATCTCGGCCGACCCGGATGTCGATCATCGCGCGGACCTCTACTCGCTGGGCTGCGTTGCATATGAGTTGCTCGTGGGCGAGTCGCCATTCGCCGGAGTCAGCCCCACCGCACTCCTGCGCGCTCACCTCGTTCAGAATCCCGAGCCGGTCACCGCGAGGCGCGCCGATGTCCCCGATGCGCTGGCCGCGCTGATCGCGCGGTGTCTGGCGAAGGATCCGGCGAATCGACCACCGACCGCGCGTGACGTGCTCGCGATGCTCGACGGGGTGGCGACGCCGAGCGACGGGGTGTCGAGCGTCTCGCTCACCGCCGACGTGAAGAGCATCGCCGTGCTGCCGTTCACGAATCTGAGCGCCGATCCGGCAAGCGAGCATTTCGCGGATGGTCTCACCGATGAGATCATCACCGACCTCTCGATGCTCAGGACGCTGCGGGTCATCTCGCGGCAGTCCGCGATGCGACTCAAGGGAACGGACAAGGACGTTCGGACGATCGCGCGCGAGCTCGGCACACGTTACGTGCTCACCGGCGGCATCCGGACGGCGGGCTCGAACCTTCGCGTGACTGCGCAGCTCGTGGACGCGACGGCCGACGCCCCGCTGTGGGCCGACAAGTACAGCGGCACGCTGGATGACGTCTTCGACATCCAGGAGCGTCTGTCGCGTCAGATCGTGGAGGCACTGCGCGTCCGCCTAACGCCTGACGAGGATCGCCGGATCGCCCAGCGTCCAATCGCCGACACGCGCGCGTACGAGTTCTATCTGCTGGCCCGGCAACAGATCTGGAGCTTCACCAAACCGTCGCTCGAGCGCGCGCTGCAGCTCATTCGACAGGCGCAGGACCTGGTGGGCGAAAACGAGCTGCTTCTCGCGGCAGAGGGCATGATCTACTGGCAGCACGTGAACGTCGGCCTCGTGCCGGTCGACCGGTACGAGGAGTATCTCGGCAAGGCCGAGGCGTGCGCCGAGCGCATCTTCGAGCTGAACCCGAAGTCATCCAAGGGTTACGGACTGCGTGGCGCCATTCGGAACAACCGCGCCGAGGCCGCCGAGTCGCGGGCCGACTTCAAGAAGGCGCTCGTGTTCGACCGCAACGATCCCGAGGCTCTGCTCTGGCTCGGCTATCACTACGCGGTCGCCGGCCGAATCCCGATGGCGCGCGCATTGATGGACCGGCTGCAGCAGGTGGATCCCCTGACGTCGATCAACCTCGCGATGTACGGGATCGTGGCGATGTGCGATGGCGACTACGTCGAGGCGATGCGTTGGACCCAGCGGTCGGTCGAGGTCGATCCGGGCAACCCCACGCACCGCATGCTGCACGCACAGACGCTCGCCGCCAACGGCCGCCGGGACGAGGCGATCGCCATCTTGCATGGCGTATCGAGCGACGCGCCAACGATGGGGTGGGCGCGGCTCGCGTCGGCGTTAGGCTACGCGCTGGAGGGCAATCGCGAGCAGGTGCTGAACGTGATCACGCCCGACCTGCGCGACGCGGCACGCCGGGATGACATCTTCTCGTGGTGGATGGCCGACTCCTTGGCGCTGGTCGGCGAGACGGATGCTGCGCTCGACGCGGTGCAGCGCATGATCGAGCTGGGGATCGTGAATTGCCCGTTCCTCGCCGAGTACGAGCCGTTCTTCTCGCGGCTCCGTTCCGAGCCGCGGTTCGGTCAGCTCATGGTACAGGCACGCGAGCGCTGGAACGCGTTCGAACCTTGAGCGACGTGACTGCCTGACGTTATTCGAGGTACCGCGGAGCCTTGGGTAACCGCGCGAAATCCTCCGGCGCGTGTTGAACGACGACCCGGGCATGCTGCAAGCGGACGATCGTCTCTATAGGACCAGCCTCCGAAAGCTTCACGAGAAGCGCGTTGCTGCCGGGCGTGTGGCCTGGTGCCTTGAGAATGCGCACGGTACCATCGCCCAAGACGTCGAAGTCGCCGTCGACGAGTTTCTTGTTAGCGGCGGTGCAATCCATGTTCTGAATCCGAGCTTGGCCAGCATGTCTTGCGGAGCGACGCCGCCGCTCACACTGCGTGGGAGCGTCACGGGCAGTCCTGCATCCCAGAGCAGCCATCCTTTGGGATGTTTGATGAGGAAGCACGGATCGACGAGCTCGGCGGGGCGCCCGTCGTAGTCACCGGTGTCGGACCCGAGACCGAAGTCTTTGAACTCCGCGTAGCCGCAGTCAAGCGTGTACAGGCGGACGTTCGCGTCCGCTCTGGTTCGGGAAACTGTCGTAACCGGAAGAGCAAACATCATCGCCGCTCCGACGACGCGTGTTGCTCGTATGAACATCGTGACGATGCGAGCGTGCATGACCAGCGCCTCCTGATGGGACTCGACCGACTCCGGTGACTCGTCGGCTCACCAGTGAAACGCAGTCTTTCACCGACGCAGGACGGCACGCGTGGATCCGGTTGTCGTCAGGCGCTTCATCGATAGGCGACGCCGCCGAGCTCGACGGCCGTTCATCCTTTCACCGTATTTCAGGCGCGCGTTAGCACCCCCAATTGTATGGTCGGGGCACCACCGGCACACGTTCGCCTACAGTCAGCGCGAGCGTGTGCCGGCGGGCACATGCATTCACCGGGAGGCGCCTATATATGCCATGCTCCATGTCGCTCGTATACCGCTCGGCCGTTGCCGCGGGACTCGTCGTCGCAGTCGCCGCGTGCTCGAGCGATAATTCTCCAACCACCCCAGTATTGTCGACGTCGTACGCGGAGGCGAAGCTCGTCGCCGATGACGCGTCACTCGGGGCAACCACGGTGGACCCGAATCTCGTCAACGCCTGGGGTCTCGCGTTCAGCTCCGGCGGCACGCTCTGGGTAAGCGACAACGGGACGTCGCTCTCCACGTTGTACAACGCGACCGGTGGGAAGCTCTCGCTGGAAGTTGTTATCCCCATGGCCGGTGGAGCGCCAGGCGGGAAGCCGACAGGTCAGGTGTTCAACTCGACGGCCGACTTCCTGATCAACGGCGGTTCCAAGGCGTTGTTCATTTTCGCCAGCGAGGATGGAACGATCTCGGCGTGGAATCAGGCTGCCGGCACGAACGCCCAGATCGTGGCGGATCGCTCGGCCAACAGCGCGGTGTACAAAGGACTGGCGATGGCGGTGAACGGCGGCGCGAATTTCCTGTACGCGACGAACTTCAAGGGCAACGCGATCGACATGTTCGACAAGGACTTCGCCTACGTCTCGTCGTTCACCGACACATCGGTGCCGTCAGGCTACGGTCCGTTCGGAATCCACACGATCAACGGCCTGCTGTACGTCACGTTCGCGAAGCAGAAGGGACCTGACAACGAGGATGACGAGGCGGGTGTAGGAAACGGCTTCGTCGACATCTTCAATCCGGACGGCACACTCGTTAAGCGCTTCGTGTCGAACGGCCGACTCAACTCGCCGTGGGCGGTCGTTGCCGCGCCGGCGGATTTCGGAAGCGCGGGCGGCGATATCCTGATCGGCAACTTCGGCGATGGGTTGATCGGCGCCTACGATGCGACGTCGGGTGCGTTCCGTGGTTTCCTCCACGACTCGAACAACGCGTCGCTGGTCATCCCCGGGCTGTGGGACCTGGCATTCGGCGTCGGCTCCGCTCCGGCCACGAGCCTGTACTTCAGCGCCGGGCCGGACGACGAGTCGCACGGGCTACTCGGTACGCTGACGGCGCAGTAGAAGCAGGTTCCTGGTAGTTGGTTATTGAACCTTCGGGATGCCTCTCTCTGTGCGAGATGAGCATCCCGAGGGTTAGACTATCGCCATGCGATAGACACGGGCCTCCGGCCGTACATGCATTTCCAGGTCGCACGTATCCTGGTCCGGAGCGGCGAATACGACAAGGCGCTGGATTCGCAACTACCAGAACATCGACGCGCGCGCGCCGGGGACCATGACCGTCGACCTGACCGACCAGACTCCGTTCGCGCGCTCTCCAGGTCGCAAACGGAGAGCATGGGGCTTGGTCGATCAGCTTCCCCCCTCGCCGCTAGCCTTCGCCGGTCTCGGTGATAGCACCTAACGACCAAATGGGGTCAGAGTCCCGGCCAGGAATCCGCTGCGCCGTGACCGAATCGGCGCCATCGCGGCGAAAGGTCTGGTCTTCCGCTCGTCCGCACACCAGACTATCGCGATGCGATTCCTGTCGCCCCGCGCCGCCCTCGGCGCCCTCGTGCTGGCCGCGTGCGCCGCTCACGGTAAGGAATTCCCGGCACCCATCCCGAAGATCACCGGTGACGTCCATACCGCGTTCGCGCTCCGGTACGTCGACATGGCGAAGGGTGCGGGCGTCCTCGCGCAGCCGCGGACGTGTCTCTACGTGCACTACACCGGCTGGCTCACCAACGGCAAAAAATTCGACTCGTCGCGGGACACGATGCCTAACGGGCAGCCTCGTTCGCCAATCTCGTTCCCGCAGGGTGGCCGGCGCGTGATTGCCGGTTGGGATGCGGGGTTCGAGGGAATGCACGTCGGCGGTCAACGGCGCCTCATCATCCCGTATCAGCTCGCGTATGGGGAGCTCGGCCGCCCGCCGGTGATTCCGCCGAAGGCGGAGCTCATCTTCGACGTCGAGCTCATGGCCGTCGCCGACACACTCACGGGCCCCGCGCCGGCCGCACTGCCGGGCGCGCCGACGCCTCCAGGACCGCAGTGTCCGACATGGGACGACGTTAGGCGATCGTCATGAGTGCATTGCTGACCCAACTTCAGCAGACACTCGGCGACGCGTATCGTCTCGAGCGAGAGCTCGGCGGGGGTGGCATGAGCCGAGTGTTCGTCGCCGAAGAAACACGGCTCGAGCGAAGGGTCGTGGTCAAGGTGCTGTCGCCGGACCTGGCTCAAGGCTTGAGCGCCGAACGGTTCGAGCGCGAAATCAGAACGGTCGCCGGGCTTCAGCAAGCGAACATCGTCCCGGTACTCACGGCCGGCGAAACGGCCGGGCTGCCCTTCTACACAATGCCGTTCGTCGAAGGGGAGTCGCTTCGTGCGCGGCTCGCCGATGGTCCGCTCGCCACCGGCGAAGTCGTCGGCATACTGAAGGACGTCGCGAAAGCGCTGAGCTACGCGCACCAACGCAGCGTCGTCCACCGCGACATAAAGCCGGACAACGTGCTGCTCTCGGGCGGCACGGCCGTCGTCACCGACTTCGGAATTGCCAAGGCGATTGCCGCCGCGAAACGCGGCAATCGTCCCGAGGGCGACAGCCCGAGGGACCTCCCAACGGGCGCGCTGACCCAACTGGGGACATCGCTTGGCACGCCGGCGTACATGGCGCCGGAGCAAGCCGCGGGCGACGCCGGCGTCGATCACCGCGCCGACCTCTATGCGCTTGGCGCGATGGCGTACGAGCTGCTCACCGGCCAGCTCGTGTTCGCTGACCGCACGCCACAGCGAATGCTCGCGGCGCACCTGAGCGAGACGCCGAAAGAGGTCTCGACGCTGCGGGCCGGCGTCCCGACGCCGCTCGCGGCGCTCGTTATGCGCTGCCTCGCCAAGGATCCCGCCGACCGGCCGCAGTCCGCCGGCGACATCGTGCGCGAGTTGGAGACAATATCGACCGGAAGCGGCACGTCCGCGATGCCTGCAGTGCTGCTCGGCGGCGCGGGAATGTTCCGGAAGGCACTCGCGATCTACGCGGCGGCATTTGTCCTCGTCGCGATCGTCGCGAAGGCGGCGATTGTCGGCATCGGCCTTCCCGATTGGGTCTTCCCGGGCTCGCTCATCGTCATGGCCCTCGGGCTGCCGGTGATCCTGTGGACCGGGTACGTGCAGCGTGTGACTCGGCGCGCGATCGTTGCGACGCCGACGTACACGCCCGGCGGCACGCCGTCCACGACGCACGGCACGATGGCGAACATCGCGCTCAGGGCCGCACCGCATGTGAGCTGGTACCGCACGGCGCGCGGCGGGATGTACGCGTTCGGCGTGTTCAGCGCCGGTGTTGCCTTGTTCATGGCGCTGCGCGCGTTAGGCATCGGGCCGTTCGGGTCGCTGCTCGCCGCCGGCAGCCTGAGCAAGCGCGATCGCATCCTGCTCACCGACTTCCGCACCACGAACGTGGACTCCACGCTGGGACGCGTGGTCAGCGACGCGGTCCGCGCCGGGCTTTCGGGATCGTCCGCGTTCACGCTCGTGCAGCCGGCCGAGATCGTCTCGGCACTCGCGCTCATGAAGCGTGAGCCGAGCACCCGCGTGGACTCCGGCGTGGCGCGGGAGATCGCGCAGCGCGGAGGGATCAAGGCCATCGTCGATGGCGACGTCACGGGCGTGCCCGGTGGCTATATCGTGTCGATTCGCCTCGTGCGCGCAGACTCCGGGATCGAGCTCGCGTCGTTCCGCGAGACTGGCGATGGGCCGCGAGGGCTCATCGACGCGGCCGACAAGCTCGCGCGCTCGTTACGGAGCAAGGCCGGCGAATCGTTACGGGCCGTGAACGCGACACCGCCGCTCACACAGGCGACGACGAGCTCACTGGACGCGCTTCGACAATACAGTGCAGCCGTGAGGCTCAACACCGTCGGCGATAATCGTGCGGTCGCGGTCGCGCGAGAGGCCGTCGCGATGGATTCGACGTTCGCCTCGGGGTGGAGCTTGTTGGGCGCCATGCTGTCGAACTACGGTGGCAACCGATCGTCCATCGACTCCGCTCTCACGCAGGCGTTTCGGTACCGTGAGCGACTTCCAGCGCTCGAGCGCGACATGGTCACCGCGCGGTACTTCGGGCTGGGCCCCGGGCGTGACCGCGCAAAGGCCATCGCCGCCTACGAGGCTATCCTTCAGCGGGGCGACAGCAACGCGGTCGTGATGACCAACCTCGGCGAACAGCTTCGAACCCGTCGAGAGTACGCGCGTGCGGAGTCGCTGAATGTAGCGGCAGCGAAGCGGCAGCCGGGCACTGGCACTTCGCTCGGCAATGCCGTGGAGATGCAGATGGATCAGGGGAAGTTCAACGAAGCGTCTGCGACGATCGCGCAGCTCGAGGAGGTGTCGAGAGGCTACGGCGCGTCGCGCCGCATGTACCTGTCGTTCGCGCGAGGCGATTTCCCGAGGCTTCGCTCTCTCGCGGACAGTACGATGCGCGCTGGCGGCGTGGCTCGCCGCCGCCTTGGAGTGGGCGCCGCGCGATCGCTGGCGCGCCTCGATGGGCGCTTGCGCGACTACGCGGTGCTCACGAAGGAAGACAGCGCGAACCGCTCGGCGCACGAGCCGGATGAGACGCTGCGCGAAGTCTCCCTCGAGATCGCGGTCAAGGGTCCGTCGCCGGTCGACGTAGCGCACCTCGACAGTGCGATCACGAGTATTCCGTTTCACGAACTGCCGATGGTCGATCGTCCATATCTCTCGGCCGCCACGGCGCTCGCCCGTGCCGGAAATGCGCTGAAGGCGCGCGCGATGCTCGAACGTTATCGAACTGAAATGACCGACACGTCGATACGCCGAGACCAGGAGCCGGAGCTACACCGGACATTGGCAGAGATCGCGCTCGCCGCCGGAAAGCCGCGCGAAGCAATCGACGAGTTTCGGCGCAGTGATGTAGGGTACGACGGGATGCCAGCGAATGAATGCGGCGCGTGTCTGTCATTCGAGCTTGCGCGTGCGTACGACGCCGCGGGACAGCCGGATTCGGCCGTCGTGCTCTTCGAGAAGTACCTCGCCACACCGTACTGGGCGAAAGGGGATCTGGACATGGACCCGGTCCGGCTTCCGCTGATTCGCGAGCGGCTCGGCCAACTGTACGAGTCTCTGGGGAACACGGAGAAGGCGGCCGAACAGTACCGCGCGTTCATCGAGCTGTGGAAGAACGCGGACCCGGAGCTGCAGCCGCGAGTCGCGGACGCGCGTCAACGCCTCGCGAGACTGACGCCGGTCGAGAAGTCCCGACCGTGATGTAGACTGTAGACTAGCTGGGCCGCCATTCACGGAGTTACCGTCTCCCCCTCCACGCTGCCTCCAGTCGCACGAGCCATCCTCATACGCGAGATCGCGATGCCCACTGTCAGCCGACGGCTTCTAGCCTGCTCGCTGTTCGTTCCGACACTCCTCGTCGCGCAGGCCAAACCCGCCAAACCCGACCCGCGCATCGATCGTCTCAAGGCCGATCTCGCCACCGCCATCGACGCCAAGGCCAAGATGGCCCAGCAGATGGTCGATCAGGTCTTCTCCTTCGGTGAGCTCGGCATGCAGGAGTTCGAGACGTCCAAGTACCTCACGGGCATCCTCGAGCAGAACGGCTTCAAGGTCGAGCGCGGCGTGGCCGGCATCCCCACCGCCTGGGTCGCGAAATGGGGCAGCGGGTCGCCCGTCATCGCGTTAGGCTCGGACATCGACGGGATCCCGCAGGCCAGCCAGAAGCCCGGCGTCGCGGGGCGCTCGCGGATGATCACCGGCGCTCCCGCCCACGGCGAGGGACACAACAGCGGCGTTCCACTCAACATCATCGCCGCCCTCGCCGTCAAGGACATCATGACGCGCGAGAAGATGCCCGGCACCATCATGCTCTGGCCCGGCGTGGCGGAAGAGCAGCTGGGGAGCAAGGCGTTTCTCGTGCGGGCGGGGGTCTTCAACGGTGTGGACGCGAACCTCTTCGCTCACGTGAGCAGCGAGTTTGGCATCTCGTACGGCGACGAGTCGGCGCTCTCGCTCATCTCCGCGATCTTCAAGTTCACCGGGCAGAGCGCGCATGCGGCGGGCGCGCCGTGGCGCGGCAAGAGCGCGCTCGACGCCGTGATGAACATGGCGAACGCGTGGGAATACCACCGCGAGCACATGGAGCCCGCGCAGCGGTCGCATTACGTCATCACGGACGGCGGGGATCAGCCTAACGTCGTGCCCAGCACGGCAGCCATCTGGTTCTACTTCCGCGAGCGCGACTATGACCGCGTCACGAAGATGTTCGAGGACGCGAAGCAGATCGCCCGCGGCGCCGCCCAGGCAACATTTACCACGCTCGACACAGTCCAGGTCATCGGCTCGGCCTGGCGCCCGCACTTCAACAAGCCGATCGCCGAAGCCATGCACGAGAACGCGGTTCGCGTCGGGATGCCCAAATGGGATGACAAGGACCAGTCGATGGCGAAGGCCGTGCAGCGGATGATGGGCCAGCCCGACAGCGGGCTGACCACGAAGGTGCCGCCGCTCCGCACGCCGCAGGAAGCTGCGGCTGCGAGCGCGGGCACGGGCAGCGACGACATCGGTGACGTCACGTGGACGGTCCCGTCGGTCACGCTCTACTACCCGGCGAACATCCCGGGCACACCGGGTCACAACTGGGCGGACGCGATCGCCATGGCGACGCCGATCGCGCACAAGGGCGTCGTCGCGGGCGCGAAGGTCCAGGCGATGACGCTACTCGACCTCATGATGCAGCCCCGTCTCGTGGCCGACGCGAAGAAGTACTTCAGCGACGTGCAAACGAAGACAGTCAAATACAAGCCGCTCATGGCGCCGAGCGATCAACCCGCCATATGGTTGAATGCGGAGAAGATGGCGCGGTACCGCGACGAGATGCGGAAGTACTACTACGACCCGACGAAGTACGCGACGTATCTGGAGCAACTGGGCATTACGTACCCGACGATACCTCCGGTGCCATGACAACGGGGACTGGGGACTGGTCCCCAGTCCGCAGTCCCCAACTCTCACACAGCCGCGAGGCGAGCCGCTGCTCCCGTCGCTTCCGCCCCGTTCACACCGCGAGCCACGTTCACGTCATAGAACCTGCGAATGTTCGTCGCGATGTAGTCGAGATGATCCTCCAGGGCGAAATGCCCCGCCTGCAGCCGATGCATCTCCGCCGACGGCAGATCCGCCAGGTAGGCGTCGCCGCCCTCGCGGGTGAAGAAAATGTCGTCCTGCCCCCAGAAGATGATCGTCTTCGGCTGCCGCTCGCGCAGAAACCGCTGCCACTGCGGATACAGCGGGACGTTCGTACGGTAGTCGTAGAAGAGATCGAGGTGCAACCGTGCCGCGTTAGGCCGCTGGAGGAACGCGATGTCGGATTCCCACGCGTCGGGACTCACCAGCTCCGGCTGCTTCGCCCCGTGCAGGTAGATCGTCTTGACGGTGTCCCGCGTCAGAAATCCGAGCAGCGGCTGCTCCGACTCCGGCGATCGTTTCTTCCACAACGCGTGGCGCAGCCCGTCCCACGCCGCGGTGAAACCCACTTCGTATGCGTTCGAGTTCTGGATGATGAGCCACTCGAGCGCATCCGGCTGGCGATCCACGAGACGCATGCCGACGGGGCCACCGTAGTCCTGCACGAACAGGCCGTACTTCCTGAATCCCCTGATCGCGAGAAAGCGCTCGACGACGTCGGCGATCCGGTCGAACGTGTACGCGAACGTCTCCGGGTCCGGCGTGTCACTCAGGCCGAAGCCCGGATAGTCCGGCGCGATCACGTGGAACCGGTCGGCCAACCCGCGAACGAGATCGCGGTACTGATGTGACGACGACGGAAAGCCGTGCAGCAGCACGAGCTTGGGATTCGCCGGATTCCCGGCTTCCCGAAAGGCGATGTTCAGTCCGTCGACGGGGATGATCCCATGGGTCACGGACATCGATTCGTTGGACATCTGAAGCTCCTGACATGGCTACGGACGAGCCGCCAGTCATCCGTCGCAGCGTGAGGGGCCAGAGTCCCGCGCGGCCGCCCCGAGAATTCGGTCTTCTCGGAGTTAGCGGCGCGAACGAGCCAGATCTTACCTCGTATGCCGATTCTCCTGCTCGCGGACGGCGGCGAGCAGACCTTCAGTATCCTCGCGGCACGCTCGACAGTTGCCGAGGTGGGTGAGAAAATCGGCGAATCGCTCGGGAACCGAATCGCCGCGCGCGACGATCTCGCAGTACTCGTCGATGAAGTCCAATCCCGCGTCGCACCCGGGATCCCGACCGGTCGTGCCGAGGACATCGTCGAGTCGATGATCAGTCATTGAGTTGGTCCGCGTAGCCTGCGTCGGTCAATGCGCGGCGGAGCTTTGCGCGCGCATCGTGAAGTGTCTTGTAGATCGCCCCACGGGTCGTGCCGAGTCGTTCCGCGAGAACGTCGATGGGGACGTCGTCCATGGTCACGCTCTGAAAGATCAGCCGCTGGCGCTTCGTGAGGTGCGCGTCGACGGCACGGTGGAGTGCGTTGATCAATTGGTCGTCCTCGAGCCGTTTGAGCACTGGAGGGGCCTGATCGGAGAGACGATCCCAGATCGTGTCGTCCAGCTCCACTCTTCGCTCGCGCCACGCGTGGCGCCTCAAACGGGCCGATGACTCGAGGATCACGAACTTGCAGGCCCAGGTCGTGAACCGCGCGGTGCCTCGATAGGTGTCCAGCTTCGAGAGAATCGCCATGAGCGCATCGTTCGCCGCCTGAACGCACAGGTCATCCACCTCCTCCGTCGCGCGCGGCGGCAGCGCCGCACGCCGTCGCACCGCTTCGCCCCGCGCGACCCTAACGAGCAGCGCATGGAGCCGCGCGATGGCATCGGCGCGCGGCCCACCTTCGTCCTGCAGGTCGCGTAGCCAGTCGGCCGATTCGGTGTCGAGCGCGAGTGTGTCCATGAACCTCAGACTCGGGTGCGTTGGCGAGGTCAGCTCAATCTAGCTGCCGCGGATCCACTGAACCGACTTCCTGTGTACGGCGAGCCTTTTTCAGGAACGCCGATGATACAGATATTGCGGAAACTGCCGGATACTGCCTAACGGCATGGCAGTTCACGAAAAGCTTACGCTACGGCGATGCCGGCATCCGCGCTCATCGCTGTCCGAATTTGAACGTTCCGTCCCGCGCACGGACGACTCGGGTGAATCGAGCGCTATCGAAAATCCGCTCTAATCCTTAGTGCCGTAACGGGTTAGCGATCGATCCGCCGCGGCATGGATCTGGCCCTTCGCGAGCCGAAAACAACCCGGCTTCGCACACAATCCTGAATGACACCTGATTCGAGGAAACCTCCGTGACCGACTGGTTTCTCGACGCGATCGCCGACGCGCGCATCGCCATCCGATCGTACCGGCGACAGCCGCGATTCACGATTGTCTCCCTGCTCACCCTCGCACTCGGTATCGGCGGCACGACGGCCGTGTTCAGCGTCGTGAACGCCGTCCTTCTTCGGCCACCCCCGCTCCCGGCGCCCCAACGACTGGTTCTCGTGCGCGAGACCCACGCGAGCGATGTGCACACCAATCCGTCTGCGCCCTATCCGGACTACCAGGACCTCCGGTCGAAACACGACCTCTTCGCGAGCGTCGAGGGGTACGACGGCACGAACGTCACGGTGAGCGACGCCGGTGTGGCCGAGATGGTTCGCGGCGCGCGAATCACCTGGGGGTTCTTCGACATGCTCGGCGTTCGACCGGCGATCGGGAGGTCATTCACCGTCGAAGACGATGTTCCGGGTGGGACGACCGCGGTCATTGTCACCGATGGCTTCTGGCGTCGCCGGTTCGGCGCCGACCCTGACGTGGTCGGCCATACCATGATGATCAATGGAGTTCCCCATGTCGTCCGTGGCGTGCTCCCGCAGGGATTTTACTTCGCGCCCGGCGGCGACGCCGACCTGTGGCTTCCCATCGACCGGAGCGCCGAGACGCGGACACAGCGCTTCAATCACTGGCTGAACGTCGTCGCGCGGCTCCGCGACGGTGTCACCATCGACGTCGCACGATCTCGCACCGCCGACGTGATGCGTGCGCTCGAGGCCCAGTACCCGGAGACGAATACCGGGCGTGGGGCGATTGTCACATCCCTCCACGAGGACGCGATTGCGGAGATCGGGCGCCCCGTCGTCGTTCTGTTCGGCGCGGTCGCGCTGGTGCTGCTCATCGCCTGCGCGAACGTTGCCAGCCTCACCGTTGCGCGTTCGCTCGAGCGCGCCCGCGAGATCGCCATCCGGGGCGCGGTCGGCGCCTCACGCGGTCGGATCGTTAGGCAGCTCCTGGTCGAGCACGTGGTGCTCGCCGTCGCCGGTGGCGCCCTGGGCGCGTGGCTGGCATCGATGCTCATCCCGATCCTGTTGGCGAAAATTCCCGACGCGATGTTCGACCGAGCCCCGGCGCTGCGCGTGGTGTCGGTGGACTTCACCGCGTTCGCGTTCGCCGCTGGCACCGCGGTCTTCACGGCGGTCGCGTTCGGGCTCGCTCCGGCGCTGGTCGCGTCACGCAAGTCCGCGAGCGAGACGCTTCGTTCGGGCGGCGGCACCGGCATCGGTCGCGCGCATCACCGGCTTCGCGATTCCATCGTGACGGCGGAGATCGGCATGACGTTCGTCATCCTCGTGGCCGCGGTGCTCATGGGGCGGAGCGTCGTCGCGCTACTCGGGCTCAACGCCGGCTTCACCGCCGAACACGTCGCGACCGTGCGGGTGGCGTTGAGCGGACCGACGTACCAGAGTGGCGAACGCCAGCAACAGTTCTTCGAGAACGCCGTCGAGCGCGTGCGCGCGCTGCCGGGCGTCGAGGCCGCCGGCGCGGTCTCCCAGCCACCGCTCGGCGGCTCCGGCACGAACTGGTTCCGCGTGGATGGCGAACCGGTCCCCGCGCCGAGTGAGCGGCCCGAAGCCACGCTGCGTGCGGTCGCCGGGGATTACTTCCGGACCCTGCGCATCCCGATTCTCCATGGCCGTCCGCTGACGGCACGCGACGACACGACGTCGGCCTACGCCATGGTAATCAACGAGTCGCTTGCGCGGCGGCTGTTCGGTTCGCCCGGCAGCGCGTTAGGCAGGCGACTCCGTGTCTACGCATGGCAGGACAGCGCGTGGACGATCGTCGGGGTCGCGGGCGACGTGAGAACGGACCGCCTCGACAAGCCGGCGTCGCCGACGATCTACTACTCGCATCTGCAGGGTCCCGCGAACCGCATGACGGTGCTCGCGCGCATCGCCGGTGACCGTCAGGCGATCCGCGCCCTGCAGCGCACGATCAACGAGGTGGATCCGGGCGCTGCGGTGTACGGCGGCGGTACAATGGGCGACCTCGTGCAGCGCTCACCGGCCGTGTCCTCGCGTCGGGCTGTCATGGTGGTCTTCACGACCTTCGCGCTCACGGCGCTCGGTCTGGCGCTGGTCGGCGTCTACGGCGTGCTGACGCACGGCGTGGCGCAACGGTCGCGCGAGATCGCGATTCGCGGCGCGCTTGGCGCCACTCATGCGGATGTGATCGCGGTGGTCGTCCGCGACGCGGTGCGACTGACGGTCGCCGGGATAGCGTTAGGTGCCGCCGCCGCGCTCGCGATCACGCGGCCGCTGTCCGCGCTGCTTTACGGGGTCACGTCCGCCGATGCGGTGACGTACGGGCTCATGGCGGTCGTGCTGGCGATCGTGTGCGTGACCGTGAGCTGGCTGCCGGCCCGGCGCGCGGCCCGCGTCGATCCGGCGCTCGCGCTGCGTGCGGACTGACGCGGCGCCTACTCCTCGAACTCCGCCACCTCTACGGCGTATTCCATATCGGGCTCGGACACCCGCGGTAGCTCGATACCTTCATAGATCTCGTCGAGCGTGAGCGGCACCTCGAGACGTGGAACGGGCAGGCTGCCTTCCACCAGGTACTGCTCCCACTGCCACGATCCGTCACCGTCTCGCCAGTGGCGGTCAACGCGTCGCCGATGTTGATCGACGATGAGATACGTCTCGAGCGACGTTAGGCGACGATATCCGTCGAGTTTGTCACCCCGGTCGGCACGAACCGTGGATGGGGAGGTGACCTCGACGATCACCCGTGGCTCGTGGACGACGAGCGCATCGCCGGGCACGCGCCCGCAGAGAACGAGCACATCCGGGTAGTAGATGCGTTCGTCCTCGATCTGGACCTTCACGATGTTCGAATGAACCTCGCACGGCCCACCGCGCATGCGAGACGTCAGCGTGAAGGAAACGTTTTGGATAATGCGGCTGTGTCTCAGCGTCCCCCCGCTCAGCGCGAACACCTCGCCCGCGACGAACTCGTGGCGCTCGGCGTGACTGTTCTCGAAGCGAAGGAACTCGTCGAGGCTCATGCGCCGACGACGAACACTGGGTTTGTACATACCGCACCATACGCTCGGCTCGACCGAGGATGAAGGCCAGTTCGAGACAAAAAGAACCCTCGGGAGACAGCGCCTCCCGAGGGTTCCTAACCAGTAACCAGTTCAAGCAACCAGTCACCAGTGCCGTGCGCCGTTTCGAATCAGCTCGCGACGTTCGCCAGATCCTTCACGGCGTTCGAGAGCTTCTGCACCTTCGCGCCGTCGCAGGAGCCGCTGGCTTCACCGCTCAGCTGCGTCGACAGGGTCGTCAGCGCGTCCTTGCGGGCCGAGCCCGACGCCTTCTCCGCCGCCGACAACGCGGAGCGCGCGGCCGAGATCTGCGAGGACGACAGGCACTTGCTCCGCTCGAGCTGGTCGACGTACGCGCGCGCCAGCGCGAACGACGGCGGCCACACGAACTTCGGCTGACCCTGCGCGTTGAGATAGTCCAGGTGCACCGTCTTCGCCGCATCGATCTCGTTCTGCGAGATGTACTGGCTCGGCGTCAGCTCGGCCACGTCGAGTCCGCGGGCAATCTCGGAGCTCACGATCGAGCCGTTGTACCAGTACACCGACCACGAACCGCCCATCGAGAACTTCGTCGAGTCGATCGGTCCACGGTCGAAGAACGCGATCTCCTTCGGCTGATCAGGGTTCGTCCAATCGAACACCGAGATGCCACCCTGATACCACGCCTGCACCATGACGTCGCGACCCGGGATCGGGATCAACGACCCGTTGTGGGCGACGCAGTTCTCCTTGTCGCTCTGCGGGGCCGGCAGCTTGTAGTAGCTGTGGAACTTGAGCTTCCCGTTCTCGATCGTGAAGATCGCGTCCGCACCCCATTCCTTGGGATCCGAAGCACGGCACTTCGGTGCGCCACCACCGCCCCACTCGTCCGAGAACAGGAGCTTGGTGCCGTCATTGTTGAACGTCGCGGAGTGCCAGTACGAGAAGTTCGTGTCGGCCGCCGCGTCGAGGCGGACCGGGTTCTGCACGTTCTTGATGTCGAGCAGGAGGCCGTAGCCGCCGCACGCGCCGCCAGCGAGACCGATCGATGGGTACACCGTGATGTCGTGACACTGATCGGGGCCCGGCTTTGGACCGTTCGTCGCCCCACCACCACCCATCATCTTCGCGATCATCCCCGGAATAGCCGCGCGGAGCGCGGCGCTGTCCGCACCCGTCGGATTTCCCGTGCCGCCCCGAGCCTTCACGACGCTGTCGAGCATCGGCTTCGTGAACTGCGGCGGCAGCACCATCTCCTGGCCACCGACGTCGGCGATGAAATCGCCACGGGCCTTCGCGGCGTTGATCTCGGCGATGTCGGCAGGCGCGGCACCGTGCGACTTCGGCATCGTCAGGTTCTCGAAGATGCGCGCACCATTCACGATCTTCGCAGCTGCCGGATTCGCGAGCGGAACCTGAATGACCTCGATCCGGAAACGCGACGAGTTCTGGTTCTGACCTGCGTCCGTGCAACCCTCCAGCTCTTCCGCCGGACGGACGCCGGCCTGGCCGGAGACGTAGATGTAGACGTTGTCCTTGTCGCGCGGGTCCTCGACCACCGTGTGCGTGTGCGAGCCACGGCATGTCTGCACGTTCGCGATGTACTTCGGGTTCGTGATGTCGCTGATGTCGAAGATGCGAATGCCGCGGAGGCGGTCCTTGCTGACATGCTCCTTCACGCCCTCACCGCCGCAATCGAGCCGGCCGCCGTTACCCTCGCCGGACACGAACAGCAGGTTCTTGTAGACCGACACGTCACTCTGCGACGCCGGACAGAAGTACGCGGTCGTGAGGACGGGCTTGGACGGGTTCGAGATGTCCCAGACCTGGAAGCCGTTGTAGTTGCCCTGGATCACGTACTTGCCCGTAAACGCCATGTCCGAGTTCGTGGACCCGACGAACTTCTCGGGCGGCCGGGTCTCGGAGACGACCTTCAGGTTCCACTGGCTCTGCTGGGCGTCCCACAGGCCCGCCTTGAGACCGACGCGCGGGTCGGCCTTGGGCGTCGCGCTCTGGCTCGTCTTGGGGGTCGACGAGCACGCCGCCGCCGAGACGAGCCCTGCAGCGAGCGACAGCTTGACGAAGCGACCTGCAGTGCGACGCACCGACGGTCGAGTGAAACGGTACACGAGTGACATGGTCATGCCTCTGAAGAACGGAATGAGAAAGGCGAACCTGAACCCAAACGGTGAATCACTGTGGTTTGTTTTGGACCATCAGTTCGAACAGCATGCGCTGCATGCGAGCGATTTCGGTCGTCTGGTCGGTGTTCACATCGCTCGCAAGCTTGAACACCGTTTCGTCCAACCCCGCCCCGTAGGTGTTGAACAGCTCCTTCACCATCGAGACGGCGCCCGTGTGGTGCTGGATCATGAGGGTGAGGAACGTCTTGTCGAAGTCGGTGCCCTTCGCGGCATCGAGCTGCGCCATCTGCTCCTCGGTGAGCATGCCGGGCATGAGCATCACGTGCTCTTCGCCGCCCATCTTCATGGTCATGCCCTTCGGATTCGGCGTCGGCACCGGCTGATTGTGGTCGCGGAGCCACATTGACATGATGTTGATCTCATCCGTCTGGGCGTTGATGATGCGAGCGGCCAGCGTCAGGATGGAAGAGTTCGCTCCGTGCGTCGGCGCCATCTTCGCCATCACGATTGCCTGCGAGTGATGGTGGATCATTCCCGACATGAAATTGATGTCCGCCTCGGTGGCCTGATAGCGGGTCTTGTCAGGCTTCGCGTTTGCTATGGCTGCCGAGTCGCCCTTCATGACGACGGGGTTCGGCGGCTTCGACGACGACTGAACGCTCTGGTGCTGCGCACTGCTGCACGCGCCGAGCGCGGCCATGGCGAAAACGGCCGCCACGATTGTGGGTGTCTTTAGGGTCATACGCACTGGTTCCCGGAAGGCGCCGAGCGGGCCTTCCAAAATGTGGTAGCACACAATAGTAGTGGTCTGTACCCCGGAGAACGAGCCGGGAGCAGCAGGAATTCGGTCGGGTTGGGATAGGCCGAGTGGACTGGTGGCTTTGTCGTCGCCCGTCGTCCGTCCCCGCCAGTCGCCAGTCGCCAGTCGCCCAGTGCAAACATACCGTCCAAGCTGGCTTCGACCCGCGATCTTCTGGCTCGCGGTCGTCGTCATCGCGGTCGTAATCGGGCGCTACGCGACGCCGCCGCAGATCAACCGCCCGCCGGGCGCCACGGGGCGCATGCTTCCGCGGTTGCCCGGCCCCGCGCCGAACTTCCGTACCCTGCTCTACCTCCTCGGCGTCGGTTCCATCGTCTGGTACGCCGCCGCCGTCGCGCTTCCGCTCCTCGTGCTCGGCGCCCGTCGCGTCGACCTGAACCAGCTCGGTCGCGTGCGCGCTGTCGGCATCGCGGCAGCAGTGCTCGCAACACTCATCGCGATCACCAGCATCATTGAGTACGTCGCGATCTATCGCGGATCGCCGGTACAGCCCGGGTTTGGTGCGTATCTCCCTCAGGCGCTTCGACAGAACGTCCTGCCGTGGGTAGCACTTGCCGGCCTCGTCGCCGCCGCCGAGGCTGGGCGCCGCGCTCTCTACTCGGCCATCGACCACGAGCGGCTCCGCGCGCAGGTGGCGGAGCAGCGACTCATCGCCCTCACGGGACAGCTGCATCCCCACTTTCTCTTCAACACGCTTCAGGGAATCTCGACGCTCATTCACCGCGATCCCGAAGCCGCCGACGAGATGCTCGCGAAGCTGAGCGACCTGCTGCGGGACCTGCTGCGACACCGCGACCACGTGCTCGTCCCGCTGGCCGACGAGCTGCGTTATGCACGCACCTATCTCGAGATCGCACAGCTTCGCTTCGCCGACCGTCTTCGCTTTCAGTTCGACGTGGTGGCGGAAGCGGATCAGGCGTCGGTGCCGCTGTTCATTCTTCAGCCACTGGTGGAGAACGCGCTCGCGCACGGGATTGGCGGACGGACGCAGGGCGGCTGCGTGCTGGTCTCGGCGCGCCGCGACGGCGAGCGACTGCGGCTCGAGGTCGCGGACGACGGAGCTGGATTGACGACGAGTACGACGCTGCGCGAAGGCGTCGGCTTGAGCAACACCCGCGAGCGGCTGCGTGCGTCGTTCGGCGACGATCAGCAGTTTTCGTTAGGTCGCGCGGACGCCGGCGGAGCGGTGGCACGCATCGACATTCCGTTCCGCGCGCATGCGCCGCCGAGCACACCGCCGTGACGGCGATCCGGGTCGTTACCGTGGACGACGAGCCACTCGCCCGCGAGCGCGTGAGCACGCTCGTTCGCGAGTACGAGGGCCTCGACCTCGTCGGCGAGGCGAACAACGGCATCGAAGCGCTCGACCTGATTACGCGCCTCGACCCTGACCTTGTCTTCATCGACGTGGAGATGCCGGAGCTGAGCGGGTTCGGCGTGATCGCGGCGCTCGACGAAGCGCGTGTGCCCGCGGTCATCTTCATCACCGCATTCGAGCAATACGCGCTCAAGGCGTTCGAAGTCGGCGCCGTGGACTATCTGCAGAAGCCCGTCACGCGCCAGCGGTTCGCGGCGGCAGTCGGGCGCGCCCGAGAGCGCCTCGGGCGACGACCCGCGGACTATGGGCCGACGCTCGTCTCCAGTGCGACGTTGGCCGAGCGCGCTCGGGGATACCGCACGCGGTTCGTCGTCAGGCGCGGCAACACCCATCAGATCGTGCCGGCGGACCAGGTGGATTGGCTGGACGTCGCCGACAACTACCTCGGTCTGCACGTCGGGGCGAAGACGCATCTTTGGCGCGGCACGATGAAGCAGGCGCAGGAGGAGCTCGACCCGGACCACTTCGTCCGTATTCATCGGTCGGCGATCGTGGCCGTGGATCGCATCGTGACAGTGCGGACGCACGATTCCGGAGGACACGTGATCGAGATCAAGGGCGGCGTCCAGCTGCGGAGCAGCCGGCAGTACGCCGATCGCGTGCGAGCGCTGTTGCGGTAGGGTTGCGCTGGCCCGCGCTATCGCGACCTTACCTGCCATGCTCTACATGATCGTGGAACACTTTCGCGACGGGGACGCCCGCCCCGTCTATCGGCGATTTCGCGACAAGGGCCGACTCGCCCCTGAGGGTCTGAAATACGTCGCGAGTTGGGTCACGACGGACATCCGGCACTGCTACCAGGTCATGGAGTGCGACGATCCCGCACTCCTCGAGCAGTGGATGGCGCAGTGGCGCGACGTCACCGACTTCGAGTGCATCCCCGTCGTCACGTCGGCCGAGGCGGCGCGGACGATGGCGCCGCACCTGTGACGCGCGCGTCGTGCCTAACGTGGTAACTGCCGATCGCGTCGTGAAACGCGACGTCCCGCTGCTGTCGCCGGAGCTCGCGCGGCGCATCGAGCGACTGGTGGCGCCCGACCCCGTCGTTTCCGTCGGCCCGGCGGTTCCGAGTACCGTCATCGTCGTTCGGTTCGGCCGCACGATCGCCGCCAAAGCGAAAGGCGGTCGGCCGTCGAACAAGGTATTCTGCTTTGGCCCCGACGATCTGTCGCGGCTCGATGACATTCTCGCGTTCTACGCGTCCGATGGACTCGAGCCGGAGTTCTACCTCACGCCCACCGGATTCACGCGCGCGGTTGGCGCGGCACTCTCCGCGGCTGGCTTTGCGCAGTTCGACTTTCAGCAGGCGATCCTGTACGGCGTGCCATCGAGCGAGCTCACGTCGCCGCCACCACATATCACGATCGAGCGCGTGACGGCGGACAGTCTCGAGGACTACGTGTGCGCGATGGCCGATGGGTTCGAGATGCCGGCAGAGTGGCGCGATGCGGCGATGGACGACGCTCGACGAAGTTTCCGCGGTGACGAGCAACGCTTTCTGGCGCGCCTTGGCGGCGAGCCGGCTGCTGTCGCGACCCTCCGCGTTCGTGACGGGGTCGCGAGCCTCGGTGGTGGCGCTACCGTACCTGCGCACCGCAGGAAGGGCTGCCACCTCGCGCTCGTGCGGCACCGGCTGGACGCCGCCTACTTATTAGGCTGCACGCTCGTCATCGGTGGCGCGAGCTATGGGTCCGGGAGCTTCCGGAACCAGCTGCGCGGCGGCCTTCGCCTCGCGTATATCGAGAGCGGGTGGCGCAGGACGGGCGCGCAATGAGCGCGGTGGAAGATCGGCTGCGTGAGCTCGGGCTCGCGCTTCCACCGCCTAAGGCGCCGGTTGCCAACTACGTCGGCACGAAACGGTCGGGCGACCTGCTCTTCGTATCCGGACGGGTAAGCCAGCGACGCGGCGAGGTGGGCACCGAGCTTTCCGTGAGTGACGCGCAGATCGCGGCACGCGACGCAATGCTCGACCTGCTGGCCATCATCAAGCAGGACATCGGGCCGCTCAACTTCCGTTCGGCGCGGCGGTTCAACTGGACGTGGTAATGAGGCTCCGCAGCGGGTAGTGCTGGCGACTGGCGACTGGCGACTGGCGACTGGCGACTGGCGACTGGCGACTGGCGACGGGCGACGGGCGACGGGCGACGGGCGACTGCGGGCGACGGACGACGGAGGAAAGAGCGGAGAGGCGCGTGTCATTCCGAGCGCAGCGCCGAAGGCGCGGAGGCGAGGAATCGCCGTCGTCCCGGTAGAGGGCCTTCAGTTCCCAGTTCCCAGTTCCCCCGTTCCCCTTCGCTCATGACCGCACCTGTTCGCCTCGCGCTCCTCGTCGCCGCCGTGGTCAGCTCGTACGCCTTGGGACGCGCAGCCCCACACCAACACTCGCGCGAGGCGGCGGCGGTCCGATCCGCCCGCGCGCAGCAGAACACCGCGCTCGCCGCTCGCGATTTCGACCGCGCGGCATCGTTCTGGACGGAGGACGTCGTCATCAGGTCCGGACTCGGACTCATCATTCAGGGACGCGCCAACTATCGCTCGGCCTTCGTCGCCGACACCACGACGGTTTTTCGTCGCGAACCGGACCGCGTGGACGTCAGCGACAACGAGCGGTGGCCACTCGCGTTCGAGTCCGGTACGTGGACTGGCCACGCGGCGGCAGACGGTCGACCGCTCGTCCGCGGCCGCTACGCCGCGCAGTGGATCAAGCGTGATGGGCACTGGCTCATTCGCGCCGAAGTGTTCGTCGCGTTAGGCTGCGCGGACTCGGGCTGCAAACGGCCGCTGTCCGTTCAATGACGTTGGGCTGCCGACGCAGCCCAGTGGCTCCCGGCCGATGCTGATCGTCCTCTCAGTGAGCTCGATCGCGCCGAATGGCGGGGTGACCACATGACCAAACTGCTGGGGTTCGTAGGCGCCACCCTTGGTGGCTATGCTGGGTGGGCCGTCGGCGCGCTGGCCGGAACGTTCAGCGCGTTCGTCGTCAGCATGATCGGCACGGGGTTCGGGATGTATTGGGGGCGACGCTTGGCACAGCACTTCGGAGCCTGATGGTCCGCTGAAGCCCAGGCGCGTCTCGCACCGTACGGTGGAATCTCCTATCCACCTCGAGAGGCGAACATGTGGGCTGGTTTCGTCGAGCTGCTTCGGGCAGCGATCTTCTCCGCCGCACACGTCTGCGGCGGCAGCCTCGGCGGCGGGATCCTTCTCGTGTCGGCCGGCGTGCGGCTCGCATTGCTCCCCCTCACCCTTCGCCTCGCACGGAGCGCCCGGGCGCAACAGGCGAAGCTCGCCGCGTTGCAGCCCGAGATCGAAGCCCTGCAGCGTCGATTCGCGAACGACCCCGGACGGCTCATCCGCGAAACCCGCGCGCTGCACGCGAAGCACGGCATCAGGTTGCTCACGCCGTCGGGACTCCTCGGCATGGCGATTCAGTTTCCGGTCCTGGGTGGCCTTTTCGCCGCGGTGCGCACCGGGCTTGGGGCCAAGGTCCGGTTTCTCTGGGTTAGCGACCTCGCTCGGCCGGATGGCGTGCTGCTGCTCATCGCGACCGCGCTGACCGCGTGGGGCATCTCGAGTGCGCCGAATCCGCCGGGTCAGACCGCGAATCAAACGCCAATGCTGGTCGTGGGCGTGCTCCTTACCGCTGCCTTTTTGTGGACGGCGTCGAGCGCCGTCGCCCTGTCGGCCGGCGCAGGGTCACTCGTCACGGTGCTGCAGAACTGGCTCGTGAGTCGCGATGCGATGAAGACTCGTGGCTCGTGACGGACGACGAACGAGCCCGCCTTCCGCCCGTCTGTACTGGACCGTATGCTGAGTCATGCGCGGGCTGCCAAGGCGGGAGCGGGCCTTCACGAAGTTCGTTCCGACGCCACCACCGGGTGACGCGTGCGACTGCATCTGCCATCGCGCACCGCTCGCCGTGCTGCATCCGGCGCCGTGCTGCGTCTCGTGCCCGATCTGCGGGAGGAGAGTTGCCGCCGCGCGCCTAACGGCACATGTCGCCGCGCACGACCGCCCTCTCCCCGAGCGACGACTCGGCTGACGATCGTGGCGGCTCTTGCTGGGCGACACAGCCAGCTGCCGGCTGACCTTGCCCGGTCGGCGCACGACCCGTGGCGCGCGTGCGGTCCATCGACCAATAATGACGAGTGACCGCCTGGCCGTCCGGCGGGAAGACCGGGCGAGTCGCATTCCGGTCTACGATCATGGAGTTACTCCAGGACGTCTTTCGGAACGCAGCCCTGTTGGGCCAGGAAGCGCTGACGAACGGCAACGTCTGGATCCTCATGCTGATCGTGATCGTTGCGATCGGCGTGGTCGCCTCGATGCGCGGCAAGCTGACGGAGAGCTGGATCTGGATACCGATGCTCGCGCTCGCGATGTGGTACGCGGTATATCGCTGGCTCGTGCTTCGTGCGTGAGTTGACGTCGTCGTCCGAGCGTCGGGCGAAGTGGCTCGAGCAGTTGCTCTCGACCGCTCCTGCCGAACGTGCCCGCGCGGAGGCGGCCGTGCGACGGCTCTATCGGGCGGCGGATCTCCGGGAGCCACGCCACGTTCTCTGGTTCGACTCGCCATTCAGCGCGTCCTGGGTGGTGGCGCTGCTCGTCGCGCCGCATCACCAGCTGTGGGCGCAGCGATTTTCGTCGGGAGCGTCGCGAAATGACCAGGACCAGCTCGACCGCGCGCGTTCCGCATTAGGCGATGCGCTCGGCATCGGTGACCCGAAGGCAGCGCTCGCTGCCGCAGGCGGCCCACTCGGGCAGCACCTGCAGTTCCCGCCTGTACCGTCACGGATGGTGACAACCAAGCTCGTCACGGCGCGCTACCGCCTGTCCGATGACATCTCGAGCCTGTTCGCCCAGCGCGGCGAGGACGACGACCTCGCTCGAGCCGAGACGTATTACTGGGGGAGCAACCGCGGTGCGTTGCCGAGTGCCCTGCACTGCCCCACGACGGATCGACTGATCGGGAGCTCGTTCTTCGGCGACTATGCGTTCTCGACGATGGCCGACGATGAGCACCGCGTCGGCGACCGCGAGCCTCCGGAGCTCCTGGCTGCCGCGTGGGAGGTTGCGCGCTCGTCCGGCATGTGGTGGCCGTTCGAGGGCGTCGCGATCATGAGTGATCGACCGGCCGAGCTTCACGTGAACCAGAAGTATCTGCTCCACCGAGCGGATGGCCCCGCCGTCGTGTTTCGCGACGGCCGCAACGCATTCGCGTGGAACGGGAAAGCGGTCCCGCAGAAGTGGATCATGCGGCCGGAGGCAGTCCCGCCGCGTGAGTACAAGGGCTTCGACCCGACGTTCGCGCAGCACGTGAAGGCGAGGCCGGCGCCCGCACCGAAGTCGAAGAAGCGCGCGACGTCCGAGCGCTCCTTGTACGATCGCTACAAGGCGGGCGCACATCGGGAGGTATGGCAGGAGCTTGTTTCGTTAGGCGCCGACGTGCGCGAGGCGCCGTACGCCGCCGATGCACTCGCGGTCGCGCACGAGACCATGCGTCGCGTGCACGCGAATGTGCGCACGCTGGTCGACCGTCTGGCGGCCATGCACTACACGTTCGACGTGCCCGACTGGCGACGTGATATGGGCCACGGCCACACGCCACCGCCTGCGGACATTGAAAGGCGGATCGCGAACTTCGAGCGTGAGCACGCGGTGTTGCCGCTGTCGCTACGCGCGTTCTTCGAGATCGTGGGTGAAGTGCACCTCCTTGGCAGCCATCCGACGCTCGCTCCGGCGAGCGGCTCGATCGCGCCAGACCCGCTGGTGGTGTACGCGCTGGATGAATGCGCAGCCATGCGGTCCAAGGAGGGCGAGGAGGACGAGGAGGACGAGGAATCGTTGGCCCTGACGCTCGCACCGGACGACCTCCACAAGGCGAACATCAGTGGCGGCGATCCGTACGAGATGGCGATCCCCGACCTCCGTGCGGACGGCGAGCTGCTGAACGAGCGTCACCAGCTTTTCTTCGTCGAGTACCTCCGCCTGTGCTTCCGGTTCGGTGGGTTTCCGGGTTACGATGGAGCCGCCGAGGTGCCGCAAGAGATATCGGCGTTGACGGACGGGCTGTTGGAGTTCTAAAACCAAGGTCCCCAATGCGCAGAGCCATCACGGTTGGCTTGTCGCTGTGGCTGTCTGTTGTCGCTTTCTCGAATCCGCCTCGCACCGCGCCATCGGCCGCGCCTAACGCCAACACGAAGGCCGCGGGGTCGCTGGCCAACGGCGTCCTCACACTCAGCCTGGACGCCCGCCGGGTCGTTTGGTATCCCAACGGCGACTCCTTGCCGGGCCGCGACGTGCTCGCGTTGGCCGAGTCGTCCGGTCCGGCGGTGGTGCCGGGCCCACTCGTGCGGGTCCCGGCGGGAACGACGGTGGAGCTCACGATACGAAACACGCTCGAGCGCGATACGATCGTACTCCACATTCCACCCGGCGCGAGCGGCCGGGCATCGGCTACCGGGGAGGACTCAGCCACGATCGCGCCCGGTGAGCGGGGACTGCTCCGGTTCGTTGCATCGACGCCTGGCAATTACTTCTACCGCGCCAGAACCAACGACGCACTTGCCCGCGCGCTTCAGATTGGCGGATTGATGGCGGGGGCGGTCGTCGTCGATTCCGTTGGGTCGCCGCCACCTCGCGATCGCGTGATGGTGCTGCTTGCATCAACGGACTCGGTGATCAACGGCATACCCGCGGGCGACAACATCGTCTTCTCGATCAACGGTCGATCGTGGCCGACGACCGAGAGGCTCACCGCCACCGTGGGTGACACGCTGCACTGGCGCGTCATCAACGCGAACAACGACTTCCACCCCATGCATCTGCATGGGTTCTACTATCGGGTCGATCAGTTCACGGGCCCACCGCTCGGCGGTCAAAGGCCGGTCGCACCTGACGGAATGGTCGTCACCCAGCGTCTCACGCCATTCTCGGCGATGTCGCTGACATGGGTTCCCGAGCGAGCCGGGAACTGGCTCTTTCATTGTCATTTCCAGATTCATGTCGCGCGTCCGCCGTCGGACGAATCTGCCCACGCTGTGCATGGCAATCATGCCATGACCGGCATGCGGGGGCTCGTGATGGGGATCATCGTCAAGCCGCGACCCGGAATGCGCACCGAGGTCGCGCGCCCACCCGCCGCGCAGCGGCGGCTGCGGATCGTCGCGGTTCAAGACTCGACGTTCCCCGATTCCGCGCCCTCGATGCGCTTCCTCGTAGAGGAGCCGGCGACCGGGCGGCCCGCAGCGAGCGCAGGTCCCGGGTTCAGCCCACCGATCGTTCTGCAACGTGGGCGGCCGGTGTCGATCATGGTGGTGAATCACCTCAACGAGCCGACCGCCGTCCACTGGCACGGCATGGAGCTCGACAGCTACTACGACGGCGTTGCCGGCTTCGGCGGCATCGACGGGCGCATATCGCCGATCATCGCGCCGCGTGACTCGTTCGAGGCCCGGTTCACGCCGCCGCGGGCTGGCACGTTCATCTATCACACACACGCGAACGAGCCCACGCAGCATCGCGCAGGGCTCCTCGGCGCCCTGATTGTCGTCGATTCGGCGTTAGGCGTCCCGCACGATGATCACACGATCTTTCTCAAGAGTGCGCGCGCCGGCCTGCAGGCTGTCCCGGTTTTGGATGTCAACGGGCAGACCAACCCCGACACGATCGTTCTGCACGCCGGTCAGCCAGCACGACTGCGACTCATTAGCCTCGCGCTGCTGAATCCCAACGTGGCGGTGCAGGTGACGGCACGGCACGATAGCGTGGGCGTGCTCACGATGGATTCGCTTCTCGTGCAATGGCGTCCGCTCGCGAAGGACGGCGCGGACCTGCCGGCGGCGAGTCGCACGCCGACGCGCGCCCGGCAGACGATCGCGATGGGCGAGACGTATGACTTCGAGCTCACGCCGGAGCGCGCCGGCACGCTGCGGATCGAGATCCGCGGCGGCCTTGGCGGCCGCCTTCTGGCCCGCGTGCCGGTGCGCGTCGATTAGCGTTAGGCGACGGCGGTGGCGTAGTCCGCGGTGGTCGAACCCGTGCGAGTACGCCCCGCGATGATCTCCGCGACGTGATTCGCGTCGCGGCCGACGCCGTGGATCATCGTCGACGACATGGCGTACAGAAAATGCAGCCCGACGAAGTACAGGCCGGGCTCGTAGTGTACGACCCCTCGGTCGTGCCGCGGCTCGCCATTCGCGTCGAACACCGGAAGCTCGAGCCACGAAAATCCGGGCTCAAAACCGGTGCACCAGATGACGTTCGCGACGTCGAGCACGCGACCGTCCTCGAGCAGCGGCCTCCCGTTCCGCGCTCCTGCCGTGCGCGCGACGCGCTGCACGCCTGCCGCAGACAGAACATCTGGCGTGGCGCGAATGAGCGGCGCCGTCGCATGCGCCAGCATCTTCGGGCGCACCCTACGGCCGATCGGCGTGTCGATCGTCATGAGGCGGTGAAACACGAACCGAAGCATGACGCGGGTGAGAAGCGTACGCGGGAGGCCGCCGAACCGAAACGGAATGCGACCCACGTCCCTGCCCGAGATCCACGTCTCGTGCCCTCCACGCACTGCCTCGAGCGCGAGCTCCGCTCCGGAATTCCCGGCGCCGACAAGCAGTACGCCGCCAGGCTGCAGCTGCGTGGGGTTCCGATACTCGCTCGAGTGCAACTGGACGATCGACGGACCCAAGTCCGTCGCATACCCGGGAAGCCGTGGCCGCTGGAATGTTGCCATGGCCACGACCACGTGCTTCGCTTCGTACCGGGCTCGGTCGGTGATGACAAGATAGCGATCGCCATCGCGCGTTAGGCTCGTGACCGTTTCTCCCGTGCGCACGGGCAGATGGAACTGCGCCGCGTACGAGGCGAGGTAGTCGCCCATCTCGTCTTTCGTCGGGAAGTAACCCGGTGCCGACGGGAACGGCATGCCGTCCAAGCTGTCGTAGCGCGCCGGCGTAAAGAGGCGGAGGGAGTCCCACCGCATCCGCCAGCTGTCGCCGATTCTCTCGTTGGCCTCGAGGACGAGGAATTGCCGTCCTCGACGAGCCAGATGATAGCCAACCGATAGTCCCGCTTGCCCAGCGCCGATGATGATCGTCTCGACCCGCTCGGGCTCATACGATTCGCGCATTTCTGCCTCCGTTGCCTGTGCCTTGGTCGGCGTCCGACCGTGGCACCACGGTAAGGCCTTTCGGACCAACGCGCTTCGGCCAAACTACCCAGGGCATGGGGGCTTGCGAATGGGTAGTTCTATGTAGGCGACTGGCGGCCGGCGGCCGGCGGCGGGAAAACGTGTCATTCCGAGCGCAGCGAGGAATCGCCGTCGCCCCGGTAGAGGGCTCTCGCTCGGGACGTTGAGGATCCCTCGCTGCGCTCGGGATGACAGGCTCTTTCTCCGGCCGCCGGCCTCCCGCAGTCACACCAGTCGATTCCGGTACGCATACGCCGTCGCCGCAGCGCGCGACGTCAGGTCGAGCTTCGTGAAAATGTTCGCCACGTGGCGAGCCACGGTCTTCTCGCTCAGCCCCAGCGCATCCGCGATCGCGCGGTTCGTCTTGCCCGTCGCCACCAGACCCAACACCTCGAGCTCGCGCGCCGTGAGGCGAGTCGGAGCGCGCGACGATTCACGTCGTGCCGACCGTGCCAGTCTCGCCACGTCGGTCGACGCGCCCAACCGCTCGAACATCCCGCGCGCCGCGTCGAGCTCGAAATCCGCGGTGTCCTCGTCCCCGAGCGCCCGGGACGCGAGCGCGATCAACAGCCGCGTCCGTGCTTCGTCATACGGCGCATCGAGCTCGCGCCAGATGTCCCGCGCGTTATGCAGCGCCGACAAGGCACGCTCCGCGTTCCCCTCCGCCAGGTCGACGGCACCCGTGCAGTGTGCCGCGGCCGCCCGCAGGTACGATGCATCCAGCGACTCCGCAATTTCCGCGAGCTCGCGTGCGGCGCCGCGTGCCGGTTCGGTATCGTTCACCGCGAGGAGGATCTCCACGAACGCGCCGAGCATGCGGGACCTAACGACTGGCGAGCGCGCTCGGTCTACGGCGAGGCGAATGGAGCCGAGCGCGGCCTCCGCGTCCCCTTGAGCAAGCCGCAGCAGCGCGAGCCCGGGCTGCGGCTTTCGCCCCAGCTCAGCCGCCTGGCGATACCACGCCTCGGCCTTGTCGAACTCGCCGCGTAGACGATGGAGCTCGGCGCGCTGATAGCATGCGCGCCCCGCCGCTGGCCTCGGCGGTGGAACGAGGAGCCGGTCGCACGCACGCTCCGCTTCGCCCAACGCGTCCGCCCACGATCCCTGCACCTGCAGAATCTCGGCGCGGTGGATGAGACACATTCCGCGATACGGAATCTGATCGGCTTGCGCCTCGCACCACTTCTCGAGGGCGGCGGTCCACTCGCCGGCGCGCCGCAGGTCGAAGATCTCGGAGCAGGCGTCGATGACGCTGCAGTAGATGTCGCCCACGCTCGTCGGCAGGAGCTCGCCCGCCGTCACCGCCACCATCACTTCATCGAGCAGTGCGACGCCCTCGGCCAGTCGACCCAGCTTGATCAGCGTTCGACCCTGCCCCTGGCGTCCGAACGCGATCAGGTCACCGTCACCATACCGCTGGCCGATCGCCTCGGCCTGAGTGAACAGATCGTGTGACCGCGTGAACTCTCCGGCCATCGCCGCGCGGAAGGCGTCGGGTAAAAGGAGGTAGCCGCGAACGACGCTGTCCGCTTCCGCGTCATCGAGCACGCGTCTCGCGCGCGCGAGCCAGCCGCTTCCGTGCGCGATCTGCCCGCGGAACGCAAGGCCGTATCCGATGCGAAACGCGCAGCGTGCGGCTTGCTCGACGGCGCCGCGCGCCAGGAACTCGTGATGCGCCTTCGCCCAGATGTCGACGCTCTCGGACTCATTGCCGATCATGAGCGCGCACGTTGCCAGACGGTCGAGGTCGTCCGGACCCAATTCCCGTTCGCGATCCGCCGCGCAAAACAGCTCATGGGCCTGGCGCCATGACTGGCGATCGTAGTTCGCGCGCGCGTGCCGAAGCGCGTCTTCCGACACCATCGACAACTCGCTCTCCACTCGTGTCGTGTTCGGGCGCACCTCACGCGGCGAGGCGCTCGCTGCCCGGGAGTGAAGCTTACTCCACGGCCCTCGACTCAGGCTATTTCGTCGGGCGGCGACGGTTGCGCCGTAGATCAGGCGACCGTCCAAGGAGGAAGGACCCAGGCGGCGCAGTCTGGTGGATTGAAACGCGCATGACGTACGATCTTCACCGTCCACACAAGGCTTGCCGTGCTCCCGTCGATCCTGCTGGGCATCGTGCTGGGAGTTGCGCAGGCACCGCTCGTGCCGCCGCTCCCGCGAGTGCCGCTCCCGCGGCCGGCCGCGAACGCGATCCGAGCAAGCGTTCACTCGAATCACGTACCGGCAGGCACGCGCGCCGGTGGCACCCTAACGATTGCGCTGGACGTCGTCGAGAGTGCCTGGAAGCCTGAAGGCGATGACGATCCGGAAGTCCCGGTGCTCGCGTTCGCCGAGCACGGGAAAGCGCCGACGGTGCCTGGCCCACTGATTCGCGTACCGCAGGGCACCGAGGTTCGCATGACGCTCACCAATCGCGTCGACAGCGCGATCATCATCCGCGGCCTGCGCCCCGGCGTATCCGACGCGGCAGACACACTCACGATCGCGGCACGCCAGACGCGCGAGCTACGCTACCGGCTCGCCAAGCCCGGCTCGTACTTCTACTGGGGCGCGTTCGACGGGACCACACTCGTGGATCGACTGTGGAAGGACAGTCAACTCAATGGTGCGCTCATCGTCGATCCGCCCGGCGGGTCACCGCCCGATCACGTCTTCCTGATCAGCGAGTGGTACCATCCCTACGGGGACCGGACGGACGAGGACGTGATGGTCATCAACGGCAAGGCGTTTCCCTACACGGAGCGTCTCGAGTTGCGGCAAGGGGATTCGACGCGCTTTCGTGTGCTGAATACGCTGCCGGCGTTCCACCCGATGCACCTGCACGGCTTCTATTATCGCGTGGTCGCGCGCGGGGCGTGGGATCGAGACCGGCCGCTCTCGGCGGAGATGCAGCCGCTCGTCAATACCGACCTGCTTCCTCCGGGCGGCACGCTGACACTCGCGTTCGTCCCGACCACTCCGGGAAACTGGCTGTTCCACTGCCACTTCTCGTTTCACATGAACGACGAGACCTCGCTGGTTGGCTCACCGCGCGACTCGATTGAGTCAGCGGCGGCCGACGTGCAACACGCGTCGAGTCCGTCGAGCGAGCATCACATGCGCGGCCTCGTCATCGGCATCCACGTGAAGCCATCGCCGGGGTGGATCGACTATTCGGCATCGCCTAACCCGCGCGCCATTCGCCTGCTGGTGCAGCGGAAGCCACACGGGTTGCTCAACGGCATGGCGACGGCGTACGGGTTCGTCGTGCAGAAGGGCGATACACCGCCACCTCGCGATTCGGTCGACCTGCCGGCGCCCGTGCTGGAGCTCGAGCGAGGTAAGCCTGTGCGGATCAGCGTCGTGAACAACCTTCCCGAGCCGACCGGCATCCACTGGCACGGGCTCGAGATCCCGAGCTTTCCGGATGGCGTGCCGGGGTGGAGTGGAATCGGCGATCACGTATTCCAGCCTATCGCGCCGGGCGACACGTTCGTCGCGGCCTTCACGCCTCCGCGGGCGGGAACCTTCCCGTATCACTCGCATCTGAACGAGCGCCATCAGATGGAATCGGGGATGTACGGCGCGATCATCGTGACGGACAGGCCACGCGATCTCGCGCATGATCATCTCGTGCTCGTCGGTGGCGGCGGCCCGGCGGTCTACTCGAAGGTCGAGAGTCCGTACGCGCTCGTGAACGGGCGCACTGAACCTCAACCGCTCCGCCTAACGGCCGGGGAAACGCACCGAATCCGGATCGTGACTCTTCACCCCGACTGGCGCGTCACGCTTACCCTGCGGAACGATTCCACGATCGGGCGGTGGCGCGCGGTCGCGAAGGACGGATACGAGTTGCCGAAGGCCCAGGCGACAGAGGGCACGGCGAACGTCGAGATGGGACCCGGCGAGACGGCCGACTTCGAGCTTCGGCCCACGAGGCCGGGAGAGTGGCGGCTCGAGATCAAGACCACGGATCCCGGTTGGTACATTCCCCTGCCGATCATCGTCGTGCCCGCATCACGACCGGGACAGTAGGGTAACGGCAAGACCTAACGCGGATTCCGACCATCGATTGACCCGACGTTCGCAGATTTGTCCCGAAGGCAGTGATGCCTCTGATGGGGCTTACGGTCTCGACGTGTCATTCCGAGCGGAGCTCGGGATGACACATACGGCCGGGGGCGATCCGGCCGATCCGCCCGATCCTGATGCATCGGCACACCCCTTCGTCGAAGCTGCCGGACCCGAGAGGGCCGGCCTCACAGACGAAAGGGGGCAACGGATGCATCAGGATACCCGGATGCGCCGGATTGCCCCTCAGCCCTGACCACTCCGTTCGCAACGAGCCGGGTTCGAGAATGAAAACCGCGCGAAGCCAATGCGTCCCGAGGTTGTTCGACAAAAGAAGGACGCGAGGCCGGGCTTGCCGTCGGAGCCGTCACGGCCCACGGAGTAAATCCGCGAACATCAGCGTAATCGTCGTCAATCGGCGTTAGGTCTTGCCGTTGCCGTCCCGATCGTGACGCCAGAGTCGCATCGCCCTCACGCGTCGGTCGACTGGTTGCCGATACGAACGCGTGCCGCCAGCCGCGCGTGGCTCGGACCCGCATGCGGCCACCGTCATCAACGCGACGATCCCTGCAAGGCGGTACATCATAGTCCGCCGATCAGCGCCGCAAGCTCAACACCAGGACACCAAGCGCGACGAGCCCGATGCCTAACCACTCTCGCGGCGCGGGCCGCTCGCCGAGGAACGCGAACGCAAACACCGCGACCAGGACGACGCTCAGCTTGTCTACCGGCGCGACCTTGGCCGCCTCGCCGATCTTGAGCGCGCGAAAATAACACACCCACGACGCACCCGTCGCGAACGCGGACAGCACGAGGAACGTCACTGACCTGTGCGGCAGGGCGAGCGGGTTGCGCCACTTTCCCGTAGCGGCGACGAATGTGCCAAGCACGGCGACGATCACGAACGTACGCACGAGCGTGGCGAAGTCGGAGTCGATCCCCTCGAGTCCGATCTTGGCGAAGATGGCGGTCAGTGCGGCAAAGGCCGCCGACCCGAGCGCCCAGGGGAGCCAGGACGTTGATGTCATAGCGTGGTTCCGTGTGATTCTGCGAACGAGGCTCGGCCCAACGTCGCCGAACCCGGCATCCAGAAAGGAGGGGAAACGGATTATACGGAAACAACTGATGCAGACGGAGGATTTTGAGGTTTTGAACCAGCGTCGCAAGCACTCTCTGGATCCGTTTGATCAGCAGTTTTCGTTTGATCCGATTCCCTCCTTTCTGAATGCGGACACGCTAGAACTACTGCAACACGGAACTAGGCTCAACCGACGTCGCCCGATGCGCAGGGAGATAGGCCGCGAAGCCCGCCACGAGTGCCATGAACACCGCCGCGGACGCCAACACCCGCGGATCGAGGGTGCTGACCCCGAAAACCAGCGACGCCAGCACCCGCGACAACGCCACGGCGCCTAACAACCCGAGCGCGACACCGATAGCGGTCACCACCATGCCCTCGCGCAACACCATCCGCCGGATCGACCCGCCATTGGCACCGAGCGCCATGCGGATCCCGAACTCCCTGCGCCGCAGCCGCACGCCATAGGACAGCACGCCGAACAACCCGAGCGCGGCCAGCCCGAGCGCGACAGCGGCGAACGTCGTCAGGAGTCGCAGCGTGAACACGCGCTGCGCCTCCCCACGACCGATCGCCTCCGTGAGCGCCATGGGCTTGTACATGACGAGCTGTGGGTCGAGCGACGCGATCAAACGCCGCACTTCACCCTGCAGTTGCTCCAGCGAGCCCGTCGTACGAACCACCTGGACGAGCGACCAGTTTCGATCGCCGGCAAACTGCCGATGCGGGTGATACACATACCCTTCGCCCGACCGGCCCTGCGGGTCGAGCGCGACATCGGCCACGACGCCGACGATCTCGCGAGGTCCGCCGCCGGTCGTTAGGCTCTGCCCCACCGCCCGCACCCCCGGGAACATACGCTCCGCCGCCGCCCGGCTGATGATCACCCGCCGCGGCGCCGACGCGTCGTCGTGCTCATCGAACAATCGACCGTCGAGCAGCGGAATGCCGACCGCGGCGAAGTATCGTCCCGACACCACGCGATTCTGCCCGGCAATGTTGCCACGGTCGAGGTTCGCCAGCGGACCCGTTAGGGCCTGTGTGCCCCAGATGTTGAAGTCACCAGTGGCTGGCAGTTTGCTCACGCCACCGGCAGCGGCCACGCCCGGCAACGCAGCGATTCGCTCCGCTACCGTTTCGTAAAAGCGCGCTCGTGCGGTCGAGTCGTACCGCGCCTCCGGCAAGTGCAGCTCGAACGCCAGTACCCCTTCGGGCCGCACGCCTAACGGGACCTGACGAATCCGCTGAAAGCTCGCGATCAGGAGGCCGGCGCCCACGAGCAGCACGAACGCGAGTGCAACCTGCGACACCACGAGCCACTGCCGCAGTCGCATCTGCACGCCACCACTCGTGGCCGACCGGCCCTGCTCGCGCAGGATGTCACCGGGCTGTGTCCTCGCCGCTCTGAGCGCGGGCCACAGCCCGAACCCCAGCGCACTGAGCGACGCAATCACAAGCGAAAACACCAGCAGTCGGGGCTCCAGCTCCAGCGTCGAGAGCCGAGGAATCGACCCGGCCCCGATCGCGACGATCGCCTTCATGGCGAAATACGCCACGATGATCCCAGCGACGTCGCCCGCGAGCGCCAGGGTCAGGCTCTCGATGAGCGTCTGTCGCACGAGTCGCCGGCGCTCCGCGCCGAGGGCCGAGCGCAGCGCGAACTCACGAGCGCGATCGGTCCCACGCACGAGCAGCAGGTTTGCGAGGTTGACGCAGATGAGAACGAGCACCATGGCAACTGCGCCAAGCATGATCTCGAGTGGCTTGCTCGAGTCGCCGACGATGTCCTCCTTGAGCGGGTCGAGCCTCGCGCCCGCGTACCGTGCGTTCGGATACCGTTGGGCGAGCGTTGCGCCCAATTGGTCGAGCTCTGCCTGTGCCCTTGGGATCGTCACGTCGGGACGCAGCCGCGCGATCACCGAGAGATAATGGTTGCCGGCTTCGTTGGGATCGCGACCCGGGCGAAGGTCCCCCGGTACCCATGCGTCCACCGCTCCGGCGAGCGGGTCGGCGAATCCATCAGGCATCACACCCGCGACGGTGTACGATCGGCCGTTCATGATCAACGACTTGCCGACGGCAGAGGGATCGCCGCCGAACTTGTCTTTCCACAGCGCATGGCTGAGGACGACGACCGACGCGTCGCTCTCCTCGTCGCGGCTGAAGGGCCGCCCGATCGATGGCTGCACCCGCACGACGTCGAAGTAGTCGGCGCTGACCGGCAGGATGCGGATGCGCCGGACGTCAGCGCCGGTGCCAATGTCGGCGCCGGATTCGCTGTAGAGGAACAGCGCCGCGATCGACGAGAATGCCCCCATGCTCTGCCGGTAGTCCAGGAAGTGCACCGGCGTCACGACGCCACGCTCCTCCTTGCGCCGAGTGTCAGTGTAGTACAGCCTAACGAGCTGACCCGGCTGCTGGTACGGCAGCGGCTGGAGCAGCACGGCATCCACCGCGCTGTACACCGCGGTCGTGCCGCCGATGCCCACGGCCAGCGTGAGGATCGCGACTGCCGCGAACCCCGGGTTTCGCATGAGCGTCCGGATCGCGAACGCCATGTCACGCTGCCCGTCATGAAGGAATCGCGTCCCACGCGCATCGCGGACGTCGTCCTTCACCCGCTCCATGCCGCCGAGCGCGAGGGAAGTCTGGCGGCGCGCCTCGGCGGGGCTCAAGCCGCGGCGCTCGAGCTTCTCCGTTTCCATTGCCGTGTGGAACGCCAGCTCCTCGGCCAGCTCACGCTCATCGCGTCGCCGGAAGATGATCGACCGGACGCGCTCGATAAGGTCGGTCAACACACTCATGCTCGTCCTCCGTCCGGTACCAGTCGTGCGTTCATGACCCAGTTCACCGCCGCGGACGCCCGGAGCCACGAAGCCTGCTCGAGTCCGAGCTGTTTCCGCCCAGCCACGGTGAGCTCGTAGTACCGCGCCCGGCGACTGTTTTCGGTGACGCGCCATGACGTTGTGAGCCATCCGCGCCGCTTCATCCGGATGAGCGCCGGATAGAGCGACCCCTGCGTCACGAGAAAAACGTCATTCGACATCTGTTGGATGCGCTGCGCGACCCCCCACCCGTGCATCGGTTCGAGGGACAGGGTCTTGAGCACCATCATCTCGAGGGTGCCCTGCAGCAGCTCGCCCGGTTCGCCGGCCATCGTTTCGGTCTCCTTCAGATAATCTGAAGGTAAGACAGGGCCTGCGGCGAAAAGGTTCGATTGGGGTCAGAGTCAAATTTCATCGAATCCGCGCGGCGACTCGAGCCACACACTCCAGGCCGGAACGCACACCGCCGTTCTGGATGACATCCCGCAGGACACGGAGGTCTTCCACGTCCTCCCGGGGAAGAAGCCCTAGGTCGGTCGGCCGCCCACCATGCTGCGCACGGCAGCGCGACTCACCTTCCCGGCCGCGTTCCTGGGAAGCTCGGTGACGAAGTGAATCGTCTTCGGCGCTTTCACCGACCCGAGATCAGCCTTCACGAACGCCACGAGCTCCGCCGCGGTCACGGAAGCCCCGTCCGACACGCACACCGCAGCATGGACCGCCTCACCCCATTTCTCGTCAGGCACGCCGAACACGCTGCACTCGACGACCGCGGGGTGCTTCGCGAGCACCGCCTCCACGTCACCCGGGAAGACCTTGAAGCCGCCCGTGTTGATCAGCTCCCGCAGCCGACCGCGAATGAAGACGTAGCCGCGATCGTCACGCATACCGAGATCGCCGGTGCGGAGCCAGCCGTCGACGATCGTCTGTGCTGTCATCTCGGGCCGATCGAGGTAGCCATTCATCACGAGCGGCCCGCGCACGACGATCTCTCCTGTCTCGCCGTTAGGCAGCAGATCGCCCGCCGGTGACATGATCGCGACTTCGGCCACCGGAGACTGCCGGCCGATCGACGTGAGGTACTCATCGTGCTCGAGCTCTCGTGCCCGCATGGCGGTGATGATCTGCGGCGCCTCCACCTGGCCGTAGGCCGTCTCGATCACGGGGCCGAACACGCGCTGCGCTTCGCGGATCTGCTCCGGACGCATGGGTGCGGCCGAGTAGATGAGGTGGCGCATGCTGCCGTAGTTCCGCGTCCTGACGCTCGGATCCTCGAGCATGCTGTAGATGAGCGTCGGCGGCGCGTAGATCGTCGTCACGGCGTACTTCTCGATCGCGTCGAGCACGCGCGGAGCCTTGGGCTCCTCGAGCATGACGTGTCGGCCACCCACCGACAGAATAGGCAGCACGAAACAGGACGCGCCGTGCGTAAGCGGCGCGGCAATGAGGTTCACGTCGCCGGCGTCGAGCTCGAAGCACGCCAGGATGCCTTCGATCTGGGCGCTCACGCATCGGACCGACTGCACCACGGGCTTCGGCGCACCGGTGCTTCCGCCACTGAACTTGATGATCTGCGCGTCGCGCTCGTCGCGCGCGATCACCGTGGGGTGACGACCGTTCCATTCGCCGATGAGCGTACGCACGCTCGGCATTTCACCCGGAGGTATGGTGGTCTTGCCGAGAACGAGTGGTGCGCCGGTGGGCGTGAAGCGATAGAGACACGATTCGTCGGCCACGAACAGGGTCGGCCGAGTGGCGCCGATCATTCGATCGAGATCGGTGCGGCTGTTATTCGGGGCGAGCGGGACCCACACCTTGCCCGCCGAGTAGGTGGCGAGCAGGGCGATGAGATGCTCGACGGTGTTGCGGGCGCAGATGCCGACGCGGCTGCCGGGCTCCGGATCGAGAGACTGCAGCGCGGCCGCGAGGGCGTGGACGTTCGCGAGCAATCGGCGATAGGTGAATGGCTCGCCGGGCCCGGCGACGGCTATCGCGTTAGGCGATTGCTCGGCGCGGTGCTGGAAATGCTCGATAGGTTTCGTCATCCCGAGCGTTGCGCGTGCCGTTACTACAAGTACTTCTCGCGAAGAATCCGCATGTGATGCGACAAATGCCCCGCCGTGATGTACGCCAGCGCGCGGACCGTGAACGGCTTCCCGCTCGCGATTCCACGCTTCGCCCACGCGTCGTCAGGCAGGCTCCGGAAAAACCGCACCGACGACTCCCGGATCGTGCGGAACTCATCCACCAGATCACTCAGCGGCCGGTCGTCGAACCGCACCGCCGCCATCGCCACATCCTGATCGAAGCTCGGCAGCTCGCTGCCGAGGCTTCGCGCAAACCACAGCGCGCGGAACACGAACATCCGCTCCGTATCATTGATGTGTCCGATGACCTCGCGAATGCTCCACTTGTCGGGCGCATAGCGGTGGAGTGAGGTGCTTTCCGGGATCGCGCGAAGCGCCGGAATGGCCTCCGCAAGCTGCGCCTCGATGATGCGGCGAATGTCCTCGTCCTTCGGGACCTGGTCGATGTACGTGTAGTAGTATTCGGCCGCTTCGGTCCGGTCTAATAACGTCGTCGTCATGGAGGAACCTGGTGAATCGTAGGGTGACTTGTGTCCTGCCCGGGCAGGTCGCTACATCAACAGCATGAGCTCACCGATTCTCGGGCTGCATCACGTGACGGCAACAGTCGATGACGCCCAGGCCGATCTCGATTTCAGCGTCGGAGCCCTCGGTCTGCGTCTCGTGAAAAAAACGGTGAACTTCGACAATCACTTCGTCTACCACTTCTATTATGGCGACGAGGTCGGTCAACCCGGAACGATCTGGACCACCTTTCCTTATAAGGGACGCGGCGTACCGGTCGGAACCAAGGGAGCCGGACAGATCACCGTCACGTCGTTCTCCGTGCCGGCCGGCTCGCTCGACACCTGGAAGCGGCGACTTCGCGAGCGCGGCCTCGCCGTGACCGATGCCCCACCGCGGTTCGGCGAGGAGTCCATCGTTGTTACCGACCCGTCGGGGCTCGTGATCGAGCTCATCGCGAACGACGCGGATGCGCGTCAGCCATGGACCGCGGGCGGCATCGACGCCGGATCGGCGGTGCGCGGGCTGCACAGTGTGTCACTCGAGGTCCGCGAGCCGCGCCGCACCGTGGACTTCATGCGCGAGATGCTGGGCTTCGAGGTGGTCGACGAAATGGACGGTCGCATTCGCGTTGCCGTGAACGGCGACGGCCCCGGCAAGCGGATGGACATCGTCCGCGCCAGCGACGCCGTGTGGGCGCGGAACGGCCTTGGTACCGTGCACCACGTCGCGATGGCGATCGGCAGTGACGACGATCAGCTCGAGGTCCGCGAGGAGCTCGTGGGGCGCGCGCACGTGACCGACGTTCGCGACCGTCAGTATTTCAAGTCCATTTATTTTCGGGAGCCGGGCGGCGTGCTGTTCGAGATCGCCACGATGCGGCCCGGCTTTCCAGTCGACGAGCCCGTGCCCGAGCTCGGGCGGGCACTCAAGCTGCCTCCATGGGAGGAGCCGCATCGAACCGAGATCGAAGCGCAGCTGCCTAACGTTCGCTACTAACCGCCATGCCAAGCATACCGCCACACGCTGGCCAGCCCATCCTGCGCGCCGGCGCCGCGCCCGACGTCGCACGCGCCGCCATGATCATGATTCACGGGCGCAACGCCGGCCCGGCCAACATCCTCGACCTCGTGCCGGTGCTCGATCGGCCCGAGTTCCTGTACGTCGCCCCCGCGGCCGCAGGAGGAACATGGTACCCGCTCAGCTTCATGGCGCCGCGCGAGAAGAACGAACCGGGTATCTCGTCGGGCCTCTCCGTGATCGAGTCGCTGGTGAACGACCTCATGAAGTCGTTCGCGCCGCATCAGATCATGCTCCTCGGGTTCTCTCAGGGTGCATGCCTAACGTCCGAGTTCTCGATTCGCCACCCTCGGCGTTACGGGGGCGTGATGGTGCTGAGCGGCGGCCTCATTGGCCCGCCCGGTACGTCCTGGGACAGCGTGACCGCGTCACTCGACGGGACGCCAGTCTTCCTGGGCTGCAGTGACGTCGACCCGCATATTCCGGCCGAGCGCGTGCTCGAGAGCGAGGCGGTCTTCCGCCGATTGGGTGCCGCGGTGACCCGCAAGCTCTACCCCGGCATGGGACACACCGTCGTCGGTGACGAGATCGAGGAGACTCAGCGAGTCATGGACGCCGTGCTACAACCCAGCCAGGCCTGACCATTCATGACACGGGTGACAACCATCGTTAGGACCGCCGCCACCGGTGTCGCCGTACCGGCGTTCATCGCGGTAGCACTCGCCGCAAGGTGCGACCCGCGGCGGGCCTCCGCGAATACACGCCCGCCGACTCCGGAAGACTCGGTCGAGCAGGTCATGTTCGGCGGGCGGTCCGTGCTCGTGTCGGGCGGGACGCGTCGCGGCGAGGTGTCGGGCGACACAGTGTCGACCTACGATGCGGCGACCCGGTTCGAGTTCCACGGTGTCCATGCGCTGTTCACGAATCCATTGGACAGGCCGCTCTCGACGCTCACGGCAAAAACGGGTACCTACCGTTTGGGCCACGCCGTGTTCGATGCGCACGGCCCGGTCACGATCGTGTCCGACACGTCGAAGCGTCGACTCGAGGGGAATACCGTGCGATATGACATCATGCAAAACCGGCTCTCCAGCGACAGCGCCTTCGTGGCCACCTCGGGGACGCGACGGCTGACGGGGGTTGGCTTCACGGCCGATCCCGGGCTGTTCAGCGTGAAGTGCCTGCAATCATGCATCGGTTCGCTCGGGCAGTAAGGGAGACGACATCCACCACGGAATCCGCCATGCGCCTGGCAGCGTTAGGCTCCACAGCCACCCTGATCTTCACCACCACGACGCTCCACGCGCAGACCGCCGCCGAACCACCTCGGCAAACGGAAGCTGACGCGTACACCCGTTACGAGCTCCTCGCTCCCGGGTCGGCGAAGTTTCGCATCGTCTACGAAGTCACCGCCACCACGCCCGGCGCCCGGTACTACTTCAATCCCATCCGGAAAGGCAGCGTCGCCAGCGATGAGCGCGTGACGGACCGCGCGACCGGCGCGCCGCTCACGTTCGACGTCGTGAATGGCACCGTGGCGAAGGCCGGCGGCGTGCGCGGCGCCGACTCGACGCAGGAGTACATCCGCGTCACCCTCGCTCGCCCGGTACCCCCCGACGGCGGCGAGGGCCGTGTGCTCATCGACAAGACCTACGAGGACGCGAAGAGCTACTCCCTCGAGGGCGACACCGTGGTGTTCAACCGGCCACTCGGCATCAAGCGCAACGCGGTCGTACTGCCTAACGGATACGAGCTCGTCTCCTGTAACTACCCGTCGCAGGTGCTGCAGGAAGCGGACGGCCGCATCAAGATCTCGTTCTGGAACGCCACACCCGCAGAAGCGCCGCTCGTGCTCCGGGCGCGGAAGGCGGCGGTGGCGCCGAAACCGTCGAGCGTTCCGGCCAATCGCCTCGATGAGCGCGCGTACCAGAACCGCGAGATCGTCTACTTCCTCCAGCAGCCCGAATCTCACGCGTTCGATCTCTACCACGATTACACGGAGTCTCGGCCCGGAACGAGCACGTACCTGAACGTGGTTCGCACGGGCAGCACGGTCTCGAAGCCCTCCGCGCGCAACCTCGACACGGGCGAGATGCTTCCCCACGAAGTGCTCGTTGGCGATGCCATCACTCGGGCGAAGCTCGACGTCGACAGCGTCAAACCGTCCACCGCGGTCGTCGTCTTTCGATTCCCGGTCGTCAAGGCCGGCCAGTCGATTCGTCTTCGCATGTTCGAGACGTACACCGACAGTGCCCGATACAAGCTGGTCGGGGATGAGCTGGTGTGGGATCGCGGATTCGGTCGGCCGGCGAACGCCGTAGTACTACCCGCAGGCTGGGTGCTGACGAACAGCTCGATTCCCGCGACCGTGAGCACGTTGCCAGACGGACGCGTGCGACTGGACTTCATCAACCCGCGCCCCGACGAGATCCAGGTGCTCATCACCGCACGCCGACGATAAAGTCCCATGTTGCGCGGACGTTTCTTTCTAGCCGTCGCCACGACTATCGCGGCATTGGATTGGGCGCAGCAGGGCCAACAGCAGCCGTGCGACGTCTTTTGCCATGCCCGCCTCGCCGCCCAGGCCGAGTCCGCCGGGAAGATGGCCGAGTACGCGTCGCACATCCGAGCCGCCTTCGGGATCGCGCCGAGCCACCCCGGCGTCGTCTACGCCATGGCGCGAGCGTTCGCCCTAACCGGCGCACCAGATTCGGCCATCGCATGGCTCGATCGCCTCGGGCGCATGGGCGACACCCGCGACCCTAACGCGGACTCCGTGTTTCGATCCCTCCGCGCGCGACCCGCCTATGCCGACGCCCGCAACCGTCTGCTCGCAAACCGGCTGCCCATTCTCGATGGCAAGGTCGCGTTCGAGATTGCCGACCCGGATTTTCTCCCCGAAGGCATCGCCTACGACAGCACCGGCGGGCGGTTCCTCGTGGGAAGCCTGGTGCACGGAGCCGTGGCCGCGTTCACTCCGAACGGCGCATCCACGACGATCGTTCCCCATGCACCGGACATGCTTCGCGTCGTCGGTGTGCATGTGGACGCGCCGCGCAATCGCTTGTGGTTCGCCACCTGGGCACCGGACTCCGCGGTGCGCGCCGACTCCACCGCCGAAGCACCAAGCATCACCCGACTTTTCCTGGCGGAGATCGGGTCAGGACGCATCGTGAAATCATGGGTGCCGGACGGAGGCCGGCCCGGACATCTCCTCAACGACTTCGTCATCACCGAAGACGGGACGCTCTTCATCACCGACACCGACGAGGGATCGATCTACCGCCTCGCGTCGCCGCAGGACACGCTCGAACGCTTCCTGCGACCGGACCCGGTTCGATTTTCCGCGACCAACGGCATAACGAGCGCCCCGGGCGGCCGCGTGCTGTACGTCGCATTTCTGCAGGGAATCGCGCGCGTCGACGTCGAATCGAAGTCGGTAGCGCTCATGCCGGCGCCGGACACCGTGAGCACCGCGTCGATCGATGGACTCTACTGGTATCGCGGCTCGCTCATGGGAGTCCAGGGCGTCCCGTCGCTCGAGCGGGTCGTGCGATACTCGCTCTCGGCCGATGGACAGCGCATCACGGCTGGCGCGGTGCTCGAGCGTGGCCACCCGATCGTCGTCCAACCCACGACCGGGACGCTGGTGGGCTCGCTCTTCTACTACATCGCGAACAGCCAGTACGGCCGCCTCGACAACAACTCGAGCAAGTTCGCGCCGCAAACCGGTCCGCCTGTTCGCACGGTCGTCCGGGTCATCCAGCTTCGACCGTGATCGCGTACGACGCGGCGGTAAGCAGGTCGGGCCGCAGACCCGCCGCGTCGCCGAGGTAGACTGGCGTTAGGCGCCGGCCGTCGGACACGCTCACGTGCAGCAGCACGCGGACGCACCGCTCGAGCATGCCGTCCGTCTCGAGCTCGGCCACACACATGAGCGGAACATCGGTCCAGCCAAGGGCCCGGGCGGATGTCGCCGGGTTGCGGCTGCGAACGTCGGGCGTGGCGGAGAAGATCGCGCTCACGAGATCTCGGCAGTCGATGCCGTTCGCTTGGATGAGCCGCTCGAGCAGCTCGTGCACCGCGTCGTCGACCGCGGCGGGTGTGTCGGCGTCGACCGTGATGGCACCGCGCACAGCTTTGAGGCGCGGCTGGGTGGGAATCGGGTGCTCCAGGCGAGACGTCACCATCGCCACCCATCCTTCGCCTTCACGACGACGAAGCGCGTCGCATTGGCCGGATTGTCCTGTACCCCCTCCGTGATCACGACGAGGCCGTAGAGCTCCGCGACGGTCGAGCCGGCGATGACGGCGAGCGAGGTGGGCTCCGTCGGCGCGTACGGCGAGAACCACGGCGTGGACGCCTGCGCTGCTTCCAGCCGCACACGCCTGCCTAACGACGCCAGCTCGCGGGCCGCGCCGGCGGTGTCGTGGGCCACGCACGGCTGCAGCATCTCGCGCGTCGCGAACAGGCGCTGGCACTGCGCCAGCGCGGCCGGGTGGCTGCCCACGTAGCGAATGGTCGTGAGCGACGCACCCGGCAACCCGAGCAGGCAATGCACGACGGGCACCGTGAGCTCCGAGACTGTCTCGAGACGCGACGCGTGGTGAGCCAGCAGCGTCGACGTGCCCTGAATCGCTCCGATCGTCGAGTTCCATACGGGAATGACGGCGTAGTCCACTCGCCCGCGCCCGAGCAACCCGATCGTGTCGGCGAACGTCGGCGCGGCAACCGCGGTTGCCGTCCCGCGCCACTCCCGGGCGATCGCCATCTCGCTATAGGCACCGGGCTCGCCCTGATACGCCACATGAGGGTGCGTGGCGACTCGCATCTCGATCATGCTCATGCGCATACCCGAAGAGCGGACGGTGAGCCGTTCTCCTCGAACGCATGCAGCGGACCGGAGACGGGAATCTCCAGCGACCGCCCGCATATCACGGCCAGCGCCGCGATCGTTCGCATCATACCGTCGAACGCGTCGAACGTGAGCGACTGCGCGCCATCCGAGAGCGCGTTCACCGGATCGGGGTGCACTTCGACGATCAATCCGTCGGCGCCCACGGCAACCGCGGCGGCCGCGAGGGCCGGAACGAGATCGGCCCGTCCCGCCGCGTGACTCGGATCCACGATCACAGGGAGATGTGTCTCCTGCTTCAGGACCGGCACGGCGGAGATATCGAGCGTGTTGCGCGTGGACGTCTCGAACGTGCGAATGCCGCGCTCGCAGAGAATCACCTGCGTATTGCCCTGCGCCATCACATGCTCCGCCGCAAGCAGCAGCTCGTGCACGGTGGCCGACAAGCCGCGCTTGAGCAGCACCGGCGTCGTGCGTTCTCCCACAGCGGCGAGCAGCGAGAAGTTTTGCATGTTGCGCGCACCGATCTGGATAACGTCGGCGACCGCATCAACGGCATCGATGTCGCGAGCGTCCATGAGCTCCGTTACGATCGGCAGACCGCTAACGTCGCGCGCTTCGGCCAGCATCTCGAGCGCCGCGCGGCCGAGCCCGCGAAACGCATAGGGCGAGGTGCGGGGCTTGAACGCGCCGCCGCGCAGAAATCGCGCGCCCGACGCGCGAACCGATGCGGCGGACTTGAGCAGCATGTCGCGCCCTTCGACGGAACACGGCCCCGCGATGACCGCGAACGCCGGACCACCGATCACCTCCCCCGCGACACGGACGGCCGTCGCAGGTTGGGTCGGTGTAGATCGGGCGGTGAGTCGGTTGTCCGGCATCGCGTGGCTCCTCGTTCCAAAGGCAAAAGGGTCGGAAACAAAAAGAGCCCCCGAGATTCTCGGGAGCTCGTAGCAGGCTGTTGCGGTGACCAGCGTCTAGTTCGTGCGCGCGCGCCTGTAGCTCCCGGAGAGTGTCCAGTAGCTAAAGTAGTAATAGAAGATGGCGGCGGCGCGGTTCGACATGGTCCGCCAACCATAA
>Ga0207674_10000564_pt1 | contig 48513 bp, 67 predicted proteins | sample KBSCornC72_FD_184303 | JGI IMG/M metagenome (GOLD analysis project Ga0207674, IMG submission 184303) | Corn rhizosphere microbial communities from Kellogg Biological Station, Michigan, USA - KBS Corn C7-2 (SPAdes) (version 2) | ecosystem: Host-associated > Plants > Roots > Rhizosphere > Soil ... | reverse complement strand
GTACCGGGAGAATTGGTGCGAGCTGGTACCATGCAAGCGGTAATTATTAGTGTTGAAAGCGACACTACGCTTAACCTGGAGCCGTGGACGGATATGACGACCACGGCCATCTCGGGGGCGCCTGCGGCGGGAACGGCCTACACAGTTTACGGCGTGCTTCTAGGCAAAGTCGGGAACGCACCAGGAAATATCGGGACAACCGTGACCATGTATGGTGGGCCAGCATGGCAAGACCTGAATGGGGCTAATCACACTCCCGCAAATGGTACGAAATACGAGATACTTACACAGCCTAATTACCCTATATCTACTACAAACGGTGCCCGACGAGTCCGCATTTATGGCAACACTATCAAGAGAAGTTACACCGATGCCATTTCACCGTTTGGTGATGATGTAGAGGTATCGAGCAACATTATTTCTGATTGTCAAGATGTAGGTATTACCTGTAGCGCCTTCTATAACAACGGTGGCCGGTTTAATGTCCACGACAATAGAATCTACCGTCAAGGCACACACGGAATTTTTCTGGGGAATAATGGGAGCAACACTCCGGTAGATGGTATAGACGTTCACGATAATCTAGTCTATGGTTGGGGAGCTAGAACATCGGGCCTTGTCTCGGCCACAAGTGGAGTTGGCGGCATCGCCATAGAGGGTCCTACAGGCGCACTTATTCATCACAACACTCTCGATGGCGCCTCACTACCCAACGCAATAGACGGCATCGGGATTGATGCGGCTAGTGGCATTCGTATTTGGGATAACATCGTACAAAACATTACTGCCTATGACATTTCGCTTTTGGATGTAACGGCCACAGACCTCTACATAAAACACGAATCTACGAACATCTCTTATCAAGGATCTTCCACCGTAGGTCAATATCTAGAGTGTCTTGGTACTAACCCGCAAGGTTCTTTGCTTGCTAAAATCGGCTCTAAAGTCGTGGATAAAGCCACAGGAAGTGTGTGGTATAACGTGTTAGGTTTGGGACTAGGTAACTCATGGTGGACAGCTGACACAGCATCTAGGTCCTTTAATGGCGTCCCCGGAATGGTGCTTTGGTTCGATTCTAGAAGCGGGGTCTCTACTAGTGCAGGTGTCGTTACGCAGTGGAACGACCAAGAGCAGGGCTTGATCGGGGCCAAGGTGGGGACAGGTCCGTCCTATACCACAACTGGAGGGATCAACGGTATTCCTAAGATTGATGGTTGGACCGCAGCCAACCGCATCACAGCCGCGTCTGATGTTCTGTCGGCAACCAGCTCTAGAACCGTTTTCGCTGTTGTTAAACAGGCCACGAACGCAGGATATCTCATGGTTCACGGTCTTGGGGGCGGCGCGGCCGGGATTTGCGCGTTTGCTGCATTGACTGCAAGCGCCACAGCCACGTATATCTATACGGACAACATTGCTATTAGTCAAACGGTCCCAACTCTAACGCTTACATCTGCTAGCCTTTTGACGTGGACCTTCGCTATCGGTTCGGTCTGTGGATTCCGCCAGAATGGTGTAGCTAAGACGGTGTCAGGTTCGGCCGTAGCTAACGGTGCTACAAGCACGTCGAAGGGGATTGGTTTAGGGTATAACGCTGCGGCCGGATCTGGGCCGTGGAACGGCGAGATTGATATTATCATGGAGTTTAACCGGGTCCTTTCGGCCGGGGAGATCGCCATCGTTGAAGCCGGTTTGGCTGCTATTGCTGGAATTACGCTACCCTAAAATATAACCATGTCCGTAGCAGATCCCCCCGTTGTTTCGTCCGTTCCGGACCTCAACATTAGCGCCTCTGTAGTTGGATCCGAAACGCTTAACTACAGCGCTGCAGACGCGACCCCGAGCCGCGGCGGCGGTGTCACCCGCGCGCTTTATCTTGAAGTTGCAGGCACGGTTAAGTGCACGTTCGCGGACGGCACTGTCGATACACTTGTGGGTCTCGCCGCGGGAATGTGGCACCCTATGGCGATCACGCTTCTCTGGAAAGTGGGCACGACCGCATCCCTCGGTATCCACGCGGGTTACTAGCCGTGGCCTTCCCTGGCAATTCGGTAAAGGACACAGACCGCGGCTTTAAGGCGCTTCAGAAGCGTCTAAAGGACGTGCAAAGCGGCAAGGGTTGGGAGCTGACCGTCGGCGTGCACGACTCCGCGGGGATGCACAAGGACTCCAGTATGTCCGTGGCCGATATCGCCCTGATTCATGAGTTTGGCGCCCCGGCCGCGGGCATCCCCGCACGATCTTTCATCGGCGCTTGGTTTGACCAGCACGGCGTGGAGCTGTTCAAGAAAACGGCCCCAGACCTTGTAGCGTACATCTTGGGTAAGATGCCCAAGCTTCAAGTCCTCGCGCGCGCGGGTGCGCGAGCTGTTGCCGGTATTCAGGCGCGTATGGCCCGAGGCGTGCCCCCGTCCTTGAAACAGGCCACGATCGATCGTAAAGGCTCTAGCGTGCCATTGATTGACACGGGCCAGATGAGAACGGCGATTACCTGGAGCGTGAAGAAGTAATGCCCGCGCAAGGTTTCGGTCTTAACAAGGTCCGCCGCACCATCCTCACGGACTTGATCCGTCAGCTCGTGGGCGTGCCGGCCTACTGGTCTACGGAACCGCGGCCACAGATCGACCCCGTGTCCCGTGCGATCATCCAGCTCCGCGTTAGGTCTACCAATAGCACGGCTGAATGGGAACTGGTCACGACGGACCAAAGCACGACCGCGACCCGAAGCCCGGGACGCACGATTACGCAAATGGGCGCCCATAGGACCCACACCGTGGAGCTAATCGTGGAGTCCTTCGACCCCGACGTCCAGGCCCACGAGATCTATTACGCCCTGACCACGCGGATCTACCGTGACCGCTTCCGCCAAATCCTCGATACGGCGAATATGTGCGTGGCCACGAACAGCGACGCAATCGACATGCCCACGACCTACGATATGCACCTCGTATCTGCATGCGCGGGCACGCTTCTTATCAACGCCGTAGACCTCGACATGGTGTCCGATGACCTCGACACCTATATCGAAGAAGTAAATACAGACAACATCGTCCCGGAAGGCCCATGAAACATATCGGCGAAAGCATTACTTTCGGAGCTGCGAGCACGGCCATTGCTACCGTTGCGGGTATCGAGGACTTCCTTACGAAGCTCGTTACGTCCCTGGTAATCGCGGCCCTTGCGGCCGTGGTCAGCCACTACGTTAAGCATGGCCTCGCGCGTAGGACGTGGAGCAAAAAGGCGAAAGAACTGCACGAGCGCCAAAAAAGGTTTCCGCATGAACCTCCTACGCATTAAAGCAGGTTTCTTTGCTATAGGTTTTGGTGTCGGCTTCCTTCTGGGCGGTTTGGTTTGGGCTGTTTATGCGTCGTGACATTCGGCCGCGGTCACTATGACGCACTAACCCCGTTCGGCCCCACTGAACACAGCCGTAACCCTTTGACTTGACACCTGGCACGGTCCTAGCAATAGTCCTCGTCAAGAACAACGCGCCAACCAAGGCGCCTCGCAAGGACAAGAACAAATGAAGAACCCGACCCGTGAAGCACTTGCCGCTGGAATCAACGTTGTGGACCAGATCGTGGAGCTGACCGACCAAACGCGCTTCGACGTCATCGCAGCTATGAAGCGCCTCGAAAAACGCGGTATGGGCAAGTTCGTGGTCGGGCGCAAAGGGCACCCGAGCCGCTTCGAGGCCTTTACGGAGCACCCGGTTGCAGTCGAGGCGACCAAGCCGGCCCCCGTTTCGCGCGAAGCCATCGAAAGCGCTGTTAACCTGTTGCGTCAATACATCCTCGAAATGGACACCACGATCATGACCCCGGGTAAACCCAAGCGCAAGTCTGGGACCTATGCCAAAACGGGGACTTGACACAATCCTAAAGTAGGATTATAGGTAATTGTAGAGGTTTTGGACGAGTTCAGCCTTCGGCACTCCCCCGCATAACCTGCACAAAGGGCCCCGGCAACACCCGAGGGCCCTTTGTGCGTTTGTAAGCTAAAATCTAGGGGAGGTCTTCCTGATGAAACTCCCCCATTGGCTCCTGGTTTTGGCCGCGTGCGTCGCGGCGGCGGCCCCTATCCTGGCGTCGGATTTGCCCGCCAAATGGGCCGCGCTTGCGCCCGTGGCTCTTGCCCTGGCTGGCATCGCAAAAGCCCTTCTAAGCGCGCCTCAGGACCCGCCTAGCCCGCCTCCGGCTGGGGGTGCGCAATGAAACCGTTCCTTGCAGGCTTCCTGCTTATCCTCGTGAACTGCGCGGCCTGGGACTACGGTCTGGCGATGCAGAATTGCGTGGACCAGCATATCGGCGACCCCCAGGGCCGCGAGCAATGCATCTGCCAAACGGCCGCGGACGCGGGCCGACCCTGTCCCGTGGGCGATTCGGGGGCAGAATGAACCCGATCCTTGCTTCACTCGTGGCCGAGCTGGAAGCCAAAGGTATGCAAGTGGCCGTGGGCGCCCTCACCCTTTTGGCCAAAGACCTTTTGGCGGGTAAGAGCCTTCCCGACACGCTTACGGACCTCGCCGAAACCGCGGTTGACGACATGGTGGCCCTTGAAGACAAGGCCCTGAAAGCGGCCGGTCTGTGATGCGTCGCGTTGTTCGTAAGGACGCGGTCAAGGAGTTGGCCGGGGGTTGGTTCGGGGCCACGGGCCATGGGGACACCCCCCGTCGCCTTTTCCGGACTCGTGAAGAAGCCCTCGCCTGTGATGGCTTGTTGCTAGCAGTCAACGACCCCCCGCTCGAAAAGAAGAAAAGCCGTTAAGGCCCCTTCTCTTGGCATCCTTCCAACTCTGAACATAGAGAGTGTCTGGTTGCCCGTCCTTAGCTGCCCAGGAGAGCAGATATTCAAGGGCAGCGGCCAACCAAGCAGGGTCGCGCTCAAGTACGCCAACACCTACGTTACAGGAGGTACAGAGAAGATCTCTAACTTGGTTAGTCCTGTGATTGTGATCTAGTGCAAGTCCGCCTTTGCCTCCGAGGCCTTTATGCTCTCCGCAAATCGCACAGCACCCTTTCTGACGATCAATCTTCTCTTTCAACACCTCCGGTGCCACCCCATATTTGTACAAACGCATGTAGAATTTGTGATCAAAACGTGTCGCTCGATACGCTCTTTGCCAGGCCAAAACCCGGTCTCTGTTTTTCTCTAACCATTTTTTGTGAGAGGCCTTGCGCTTTTCCGACCTGTTTGCATAGGCGTCCCGAAATTTCTGACACTCAGGACACTGTTTGAATTGATCACGGTCGTACTTATGCGGTCCGCGCCCCTTGTGACAACTAATCATTCGCATGCTTCTCATTTTAGCGAGCATGTTTCTACGAGCATAGGTCGTCTAAAATGTTTATAGGTAAATAATGGCCGCACTAAGGGAAGTTGTAGCACAGTTCGACGTCCGCGTAGAGGGCGCGCAAAAGCTTGACGACGTAGACCGTAAGCTTAACAGGGCCAAGGATAGCGCCAACAAATCGATCATTTCCTTCGGTAAGCTTGGGGCTGCACTTGCGGGCGCGTTCGCTATTCGCGAAATCGCGGGCTTCCTGGACGGCCAGGCCAAGCTTGGGCGCGAACTAGAGCACCAATCTAGGGCTACGGGCCTTAGCGTGGAACAGCTCCAGCGCTGGCAATACGCTGCAGACCAAGCCGGCATTGGCGCCGAAGAGCTGACCATGGGCCTGAACCGTTTTAACCGAGCTATCGGCATGACGGGCACGGAGCAAGGCAAGAGCATTTCCCAGGCCCTTGGTAAGATGGGCATTAGCGCCCGTGATGCTAACGGGAAGATCAAAGACACTAACGAACTGCTTCTAGAGTTTTCGGACGGTATATCTAAGCTCAAGTCCCCGCAAGAGCGTATGGCCATGGCGATGGAAATCGCTGGCCGTGGCGGCGCGAAGTTCGCTGCTATCCTTGGCAAGGGCCGCAAGGCTACTGAGGAAATGCTCAAGTCCGCGGATGCTACTGGAGGCGTGCTCGGGCGTGATTTCGTGGACGCGGCCAAGAAAGCCGAGGAGGGCTCGGTCAAGCTCGAATGGTCTTGGCGGGGGCTTAAAGCGACCGTGGCTCAAGAGCTTTTCCCTTGGATGAGCAAGATCGTGGACTGGGCCGCGAAGTTCGTTAAGGGTTTTATCGACGTCGTCAAGCATACGACCTTTGCTAAGACGGCGTTTATCGCCTTGGGTGCCGCAATCGCTATCGCGAACTGGGAAATCATCGCCATCGTCGCGGCTGTTGCGGCGGCGTATGCAATCTTCGACGACTTCTTTAACCTCTTCTCGGGGAACAAGTCCTATATCGGCGACACGATCGACCAGCTCAGCGGCGTTGGTACGGCCGCGGAGTGGGTCAAGGACCTTAAGGACGCTTGGGAGAACCTGACAGAAGCTATCTTTGGATCTGGGGATGCGGCTGATCAAGCGGGCGAAAGCATGTCCTTTGTGGGCGTGCTCAAAGCAACTATTACCCAGGTCGTGCTCGTGGTCGGGGCAGCCCTAGCCACGATCGCTAACGCGCTTGCGGTTGTTATCCAAACGGCCCGCAGCGCTTGGAACGCAATCACAGGCGACGAGAAGGGCCAACGCGCGGCCGATCAAGGGCAGTTCAAAGCTGTCCAAGCCCTAGGTAAATCGTTTGATGATCTAGGCACGTTCGGCTCAGGGTCTAACATCAAGAGTGCCAACGAAATGACTCCGGACGAGTGGTATAACCTAAACCATCTTGGCAAGGCGAAACAGCGCAAGGCTATCAGCACAACGCGAGACACGGTGGACGCGAAGACCGGTAAGACCACGCACGTGGAGATTCATAACCACATCAATGCTTCGGGCGGCGATCCCAAGAAGATCCACGCGGCCGTCAAACAAGGCACGAACGATGCTCTCAGCCAAAACGACCTGCGGCACGCGCACCAGGCTAGCCGCAGTAACGCGCCCGCAGTGGGCGGGGAGTCGTTCGTGCCATGACCGCAGCTAAGAAATTCACACCGGCCTATCTCTCGTGGGTTGACGAAGCGAACGACGCGCAAAGCCTTTACTTCGATCTGGCCTTTTCCTACGGCGCCGAGCATAGCTCGGAAGTGACCACGCATCCCGTGGAGTCTGGCGCCAATATCGCGGACCACGTCCGGGTCAAGCCCTTGCAAATCAAGCTGGACGTCCTTGTGAGCAACACGCCCATCAATGACTTGCCCGATGGCTCCAGGCACGAGAAGTACGCGAGCATCCCGCTTAAGTACGCCACAGCCGAGGCCGCAGCACTAGGGCCTAAGACGCTCAGTAGTTATGTTTACAGCGGCCCGAACGCGGACTACATTAACGACACCTATACCAAGCTTTGGTTCTTGCACGACAGTCATCAACTAATGACGGTTACAACGCCAATCAAGAGTTATCAGAACCTGGTTATCAGCGATCTAAAGTTCACGCGTGACGATCAAGCAAGCGGAGACGCGGGCCGCTTCTCTATCGACCTTGAAGAAATCACGATCGTGACCAGCGATATCGTGGATAGCGCCGTGCTTCCCGAGGCCAAGAAAACGGAAACACTTGGCCAAACCGAAACCGAGGACGTAGAACCACAGGACCAGGAAAGTGTTTTGGAACACTTTAGCAATTGGTCTAATAACGGGCTTGCTAGCCTGGTGAATTCGCCATGAGACGCATCCAGACTTTCGATAGCCCTTTCTACACGATGAAGGCCCAGCTAGACGGGACGCAATACGGCCTTACTTTCAAGTGGAACCAGCGTACTAACACGTGGTCATTCGACCTTGACGATAGTGCTGGAACACGCATTATTCACGGAATACGTGTAATGGTGGGGGTCCCGCTACTGGCCAGGTATCATTATCAGGCCTCGTGTCCGCCTGGGGATATTGTCTGTATCTCTAAGACCCCGGACGACTCGCCGCCCGGGCTCCACGACTTGGCCGATGGTGCACGGTGTTCCCTCGTCTATGTCCCGCTCCTTGACCTCGTGGCTTTGGCCCAGGGCTCGACTGCCCTAAGCGACGCGGGGTAAATCGTGGACCTTTTCCGCCGAGCATGGCGCCTCAAAGTCGGGACCTTGGACCTGTCTAAGCTCGCGATGAAATTCAAAGTTAAGTCTAGCCTTAAGCCTGAGCCCAATACGTGCGACGTGGAGGTGTATAACCTTTCGGATGCGCATAGGCAGCAACTAGAAACGGAAACAGCCCAGGTACTTAGCCTGGAAGTAGGCTACGGTGATAGGACTCACCGCATTTTCTTGGGCCAGGTGCGGACTTGTTATACGCAGGTTAGTGGTCCCGATCGTATAACGAAATTCTCCAGCGGTGACGGGGAACAGGCCGTACTAGGCACGCGGATTAGGGTTACATACGGCAATCAGATTCAGATCGACACGGCCATCGAGCAGATCGCCAAGGTCCTGGGCATCGGTGTGGGCAACCTCGCGCCCGTAGCCCAGCGCCTGCGGTCTAAGGGCGTGACCAGCATCTACCCCCAGGGCGCGGCCTTGTCCGGAAACGCTTGGCGCGAGCTTACAACCATTTGCAAGTCCTGCGGCCTAGAGGCCACGATCCAAGACGGGGCCCTGATGATCCTTGAAGTAGGCAAGGCCCTAGAGGGCTCGGCCGTGCGCCTTAGCCCTAGCACGGGCCTTATTGGCTCGCCTACTGCGGACTCGGACAAGACCACGGGTGTGCTTACGGTGAACTGCGAAGCGCTTTTGATCCCAGAACTTCGACCCGGTGTGAAAGTGCAACTGGAGTCGTTTAGCACTGGGCGAGCCGTCTACCGTATCTACGATGCCGAATATGTCGGAGCCACGCACGGGGAAGAGTGGACCGTGCACCTTGGGATGCAACGCGTTCGTAACGCCGTTGTCACGCTCGGGGAAGTTGTTATCTAAAACTATCTGTAGAGTACAATGCCCCTCGATATCTCCCTAGTCCAGGTCCTTGACGACCACTATAACGGCCAGATCCAAGACGTTCACGTAGCGGTGCCGGGTCAGATCGTGGACTGGACCTCGGGCACGGCCACGATCCAACCCACGGTCAGGAAGCCCCTCACGAGCGCGGACGGCGTGCTCTGTTTCGAGACCTTGCCGCAGATCAAGAACGTTCCTTGCTTCATCCAAGCGAGCGGCGGGTTTATCTGTTCGATGCCCTACGCCGAGGGTGATCCCGTGTTCCTCATTTTCAGCGAACAGAGCTACGCCGAGTGGCTTTCGAACGGGACGATTTCGAGCCCTAAGGACATTCGCCGGCACGGCGTAGGGTACCCTTATGCTATCCCTGGCCCACGGCCCGCGAATAAGGCCCTTAGCTCGATTGACGCTACTAAGATGATCGTGGGCAAAGACGGCGGGGAAGAGCTTATCACGATCGGGGCAGGACAATTGGACCTGGGCCGCACGGGGACCCAATTCGTAGCCCTCGCTAACCTGGTAAATCAAGAGCTTGCCAATATTCAGGCATCTATTGCGGCGGGTTGTAGCACTGCAACGGGGCTCCCTAACACGCCTTACGCGGCCGGGGGCGTGGCCGCTTCCCTGGTCAAGGCCAAATGACACCCGAGGCCCTTAAGGCGTACCGCGAAGAGCTGATGATCGAGCGCGACCGCCGCACCCTGCCTAAGTCGTTCCTAGCCTTCGTGCGCGCGGCCTGGCACACGATCGAGGATACCCCGCTTTACGGGGACAAGGAGCCGGACGGCACAGACGGGGGTTTCGTAGGCCTTATCTGTGAATACCTAGAGGCCTTGCAGAAACGCGAGACCCTAAACGAGGTTGTCAATCTTCCGCCGCGCTCGGGCAAGAGCAACATCTGTTCCGTGCTCTGGCCCATTTGGTGCTGGCTCTCCAATCCCAAGGAAGAAATCCTAGTTATCTCCTACTCAGACCGCTTGTGCCTAAAGCTCGGGCAGCTCACCCTAAGGGTCATCAATCATCCTTGGTTCAAGGCCAGGTTCGGGCATCTCGTGTCCGTCAAAGGCAACGCGGCCCCCACCCTCTTCGAGACGGAGCAGGGCGGCAAGCGGTCAGCCACGACCCCGCACGGCCAGGGTATCACGGGGTTTCACCCGTCGATTAAGATCGTGGACGACCCCATTAAACCGGACGACGCCAAGCCCGGGAAGAAGATCGTGGAGAACGTTACGCAGTGGTTCGTGGACGTGCTCCGAAGCCGTGGCGACCCCCGTAGCGTCGTCACGCTCCTAGTCATGCAGCGCCTATCCGAGGTTGACCCCGCGCAATACGCTCTAGATTCGGGCTGGACGCCTCTTATCCTTCCCGTGAAGTATGAGCCCAACCGGTTCCCGGAACTGCAACAGCTCAAGTCTGGGCGCGTCCTAATGACCGATTCCAGGAGCACGGACGGGGAGCTTTTGGCGCCCTGGTTCACGGACGAGTTTCTAGCGGGCTTCACACCCTATGTCTACGCGGCCCAGTACCTTCAAAGGCCTAGCCCTGAGGGTGCGCGCATCTTCCAACCCGAGTACCTCGAAAGGACCTGGGACAATGAGCCTACCGCGGGCGTTTGGTGCATCTCGTGTGATGCAGCGTTCAAGGCCGAGGCCACTAGCGATTACGTTGTTATCCAAGTGTGGTGCCGCCTGGGTCACGAGTACTACCTAATCGATCAGGTCCGTGAGCGCTTGACCTTTACTGAGACGTGCGCGGCGATCGAAAGGCTCACGGCCAAGTACCCACGCGCGCGGGCCAAGCTTATCGAAGACAAGGCCAACGGTTCGGCCATCGTTGATACCCTTGGCCGAAAACTCTCGGGGGTCCTAGCGGTTAACCCCGAAGGCGGCAAGGAAGCTAGGGCGAACGGCGTACAACCGCTCTTCGCGGCTAAGAATGTCCTTTTACCCGCTCGGGCAAATTGGCTTGAAGAGTACCGCCGCGAGCTACTTTATTTCCCGCACGGGAAACACGACGATCAAGTGGACGCCACGACACAGGCCCTTGTGTGGCTTTCGGAACGCGGGGCGGCGATCACGGCCCCGGACGAGGACATGACCGCGGCCTTGCTCGGGTGCTACCGGCCCGGGGCCTCGGCCGAGACCCCGGTTAGTTCTGGTTATGCTGCGTGGAGAATGCGGCGCGCTAGTTAGAACTGAATCATCCAAGTTGCACGAGTAGCCATATCCGGCCATATACCAGACTTGGCCGCCTTGGCATAGTCGTAAGTGAATTGACGGATACGCGTTTTGCCCGTGCGTTGGCTATTCTCGCCAATCTCGTATTCTACGGGCCGCCATGCGCCAAGATCCCTAGCTATAGGTTTCCAGTTGCTCAATTCATATCCTCGGCCATGCGACCGATGACTACGTCAAGGTGTTCGATGATATCCTTCCGACTAATCCCGATCTTGAGCGCCATCAAATGCGCCGTAATCAGAAGCTCTGCGCAGGTCTCGCCCACGACCTCGCTAGAGTCCTCGCCCGCAGCCAAGCGCTTGGACTTCATGTCGAGCAGGAACTTGTGGATCTCTTCGCGGACCGTCACGACCGCACCAAAAGCAAAAGGACGACAATAACCAAAAGAACGGTCTGAATCGTGTGGTCAATGGTGTAGCGGGTCATACCAATTTCTCCCTAATCGCTGCAATTCTCTCGACGATATCCTTAATCCCAAGCGCGCGGCCGATGGTCAGGGCGCTATCGCCCTGGGCCAGACGCGACACGATATACCGTTCTTGCGTGGGCAACTCGTTGATGGCCGTGACCAGTTCCTGGTTATCGCAGGACCCCAACACGATGCTATCCCCAATGCTCATGCCGCTATCGGCTGTAGCCGTCCCCGAATAGGACCCTTCCAGGGGAACGAAGTAGGGCCGGGGTCGGCGGTCATGGTGATCGCCCTCGCCCGAGGCCTTAAGGGCCTTCTGTAGCTCGTCCCGGCTGATAAGCCAGAACCAATTGCTAAAGTACTGGGCACAATTCCAGGTCTTGGCCGAGAAGCGCTTACCGGTCTTCTTATCGATGCCGTTCTTTTTGATCTTGAACGAGCCCACGGCCTTAACCATAGCCAGCCGTGCCTGCTGTTTCAAGTCCTCTAGTTGATGTTCGAGGCGCCACTGAGCCGCGAACTTGAGGGTCACGTAATCCACGAGCGCGGCGTTTTCGGCAATGAAGGTGGCCAAGAGTAGCTCCCTTTTGCGGCCCTTGGCTTTTTGGATCGCGAGGATCTGCTTTGCCGTGACCATTAGCGCACGACCTTACCCTCAACGATGGCCACACCGTTTACGAACGGGCACAAGGTTAGGTGAAAGTTACCGTTCGGCAAGAGATAACCAAGGCCAAGACCTTGGACCCAGTGCGCACACTTGGCGCGGTTCATATACTCGACCTGATTCTTATCCGCGAGGCACCCGAGGGCCGCACCGAAATGCGACTTACCACTAAGTGAGCCCTTATACTGAATCCCGAAATGATGCGTGTGGCCGTGTGCAGCGTTGCCCCAAACGTCGTTCATGGCCTTAATGTGTGCGGTCGGGCCCGAGGCCCCGAAGTCGTGGGACAGGTGGAGCTTACCGAGGCGCATCACGGAGCGGTAAGGGTGCCAGGTCCACTTGGGGTGCAAGCCTAGGAGCGTTGCCAAGCTCGGGATAATCCCGGACAGCTCCGGACAATTCTTAGCGATGTACGTAGGTAGGCGAGCCTCGTGGTTTCCCTCTTCAAAGTCGTGTGTCTTGGCTCCGATAGCTTCAATGCGATCCAAAAGCTTGCGGCCCGCATAAATCTCATCTTCAATCCTCGCACGCTTCTTTTTGGGAAAATCGCTAATCGGGTATGCGTCCTGGAAGTCGCCTTTAAGAACGATACCGTCCGGCTCGAAAGCATCGGCCACACGCAACGCTAAGTTGACGGCCTTCTTATCCTCGTAAGGCACGTGGGTGTCGGGCCAAAGTATGTATTTCTTCACCTGATTACCGGAATATTAGTCGCGTCCAGGTGCCTAAGCACGTGTGCGTAATCGCGCGCGCGGGTAACTCCGGGCACGCTCTTTTGGTTCCAAGGCCGATCGAATACGATGCGAACCCCGTGGCTACAACGCTCTAGGGTCTCGATACGGTCGTCTATGATTGCGTCCCCGGTGACTGCAGCCTTGGCCTCGTGCTTATCCACGAGCACGATTTCGTGGTCTTGAAATCCCAGCGAAAGACAGGCCTCGTAACGCTCTTGCATTGCCCGGCCAGTGACCACGGTTACAACCGAGACGTCACCACGTTTACGGAGGTCCTTAACGAATTGCTGTGCGCCAGGGTAGCGTGGAATGCTCGCGAAAAACCCGGGCCGCGCCATGATGCGGTCAATAGCGCTATGGCTCTTCGGAGGGAAACAGGCCTTAAGCTCCCACGTGGTCAGGTCTGCATCCGACCACTTACCGTGGCCTTCCTTGTGCAGTTCCTTGCAAAGAGCACCAGTGAAATCGAAAAGGACCCCGTCCGCATCGGTCAGCACGCGTTTCACTTGCGCACCAGAGCGTGTTTTGCAATCTTCCAATCTAGGATATCGTTAAGCACAGGCGCGATGGCCCTGACTACGCGCTCTTCTTCCTTATCGTCGAGGTCGTGGGTCACGCCTGTGACCGCGAGGGCCGCGTGGATAAGCTCGTGCAACAAGGTGTCCCGCTCGTGGTCGAAGGTCGATTTCTGAACGTTAATCTTGTTTTGCATACGAAGGCACTCGCCCTCGGCATTACCGGCCACTTCGTCCACGCGTTCCACGGTCCAGCGCTGGCCGCCGATGCGGATAATCAACGCACACCAGCCTGTTCCAGGACCGCAAGCAAATCGCAAGTGGGTTCGTGACCTTTTCGACGCTTGCCCATACAAGACGGGCACTCTTCGTCAGAAGCAAAACAGCCCTCCTGTGTTTGGCCTTTCCACTCGATATCCAATAGGACACGGATAGCTTCGTCTTCCAGTGAGGAGGTCACGGCCGCACCATCTGTTTCTTGACCTTAGCTAGGGCCCGCTTCCCCTTGCGCACGGCCGCAGCGATAGCCCGGCGTTCGTGTCGGTTCCGCCCCATGGGTACGGCCCCGGGGTTCTCTTCGTTATGCAGCACGGCCTTAAGCACGTGCGGCAAGGTTTCGAGGTGGCCGCGCTGGGGCTTACTCACTTGCCCGCCTTGGCGTTTTCCAACTCGGTCTGGAGCAGGGCTAGAGCCCGCCACGCGACCTTAGCCGAGTGCAAGACCCCGTCCGTATCGACCTTACCGCGGTCGATCAAGTGCCGGAGCAAGGCGTCCGCATGGTCCGTGGACTTGGTCTTATCCCAATGCAGAGGCGAATCCCCGTTATGCTGTCTGTTACCTTCTAGACTACATTTGGCCACTTCAATTAGGGCCGACCCGAAATAATCCAAAACCCCTGTACATAGGGGGATTGCTTTCCGCTGTGCTGCATCTGTGCTCAAAAGAGCCCTTGCCTCACCCAGCCAAACCCCGCCGGACCCAGCCCCGTCCTGCCCATCCTGGCCGCACTCGCTGTAAGACCTGTTGCCCTTATCGTCATAAACAGCTTTAAACGCCATTTTTTTATCCTAATTCTTTCCGATATGGTTGTCAAGGCGACCAAGGGATAAGACAGCCGTTTTCATCTCTGAGAGTTTGCGCCATCTTAGACCAGCAAGTCATTAGCGCCGGTTCTGCTCGGATTACCATATCCGGCATGTGTTCCCGAGCACCTTGCACCATCAATTTAGAAAGCTCTTCGGCGGCCTCGGGGGCCTTATCAATGGGGGACTCCAAGATGATTTCATCGTGGATCGCCGCGAGCAAATGGGACCCGTAAAGGGGGCTAGCCGGGTTGTAGCAGGCCTTAGCAACTAGGAATAGGGCCGCTTTAGCCCCGTCGGCCGCAAGCCCTTGAAAGTGGCTGTTACAGGCCGCGCAGTAGCTAGCGCCCGCGCGCCAGCGCTTGGACCTCGGAAGATAGACCGTATAACCATCGTCTCTTTTCAAAGTGTCAACGTGCGCAAAGAACTGTCGCATTTCTGGCCACGCTTGGAACCACTGCGCCTTAAGGATTCGGCCTTGCTCCTCTGTAATCGTAACGCCGTAGCCCTTATATGCGAAGTCAACGAGCCGAGCAAAACCCAATCCGCCAGGAAATCCGAACCCTGCAACTTTGGCCGTTTGCCTGGCCATGTCCGCATCATGATCCTTGGCCTTGACCAGCGCTAGGGTCTCTTCGTAGGTCTTACCGAGGATAACGGAGGCCACCTGTGTATGTGGGTCAAGGCCAGCATTAAGGGCCTCGGCTAGCTTGCTTTCCCCGAACAGGTCCAGGCACGTTTGTGCGAGCGCCATTAATTCAAAGGCGTGGTAATCCGCTTGCGCAAACACGAACCCAGGCCGAGGTCGGAAGGCTTCGCGGACACCGGGCAGGCGCCGAACGTTCTGGATGTTGGGGCCGTAGCAAGTCGTGCGGCCTGTATCGGCCATGCCATACGACGGGTGCACTGGATGTGTAGTTCCGTCGCGCAGCATCTTGACGTCGTTCTTAAGCACCTTCTCAAACACGGAAAATTCCGCGTACATCTCTAGCAATAGATCTTCGCTGGCCTCGCAGGCCTCGGAGTCAAGGCTAATGCCACCTGTTGCGGTCAAGTGGCAGTTATCGCCCATGACCTGCTTCATTCGCTCTTTGGCTTTTTTCGTGTCTCGGGAACCGTTCGCGCGCACGAGGCCAGCGGCTTGGAGCTTGGCTACAACCTCGTCCCGCGCGCGCTGAGTCTTTAACTCCAGTTCGTCAACGGCTTTAGCGTCCGTGGTCAGGCCCCAGACATGCGCGAGCTGCAAAGCCCAATAAGCGCGACATTGACGATATTGATCGGCCAAGATTTCAGGTCCGTATTCTTGCTCTTGTTGCAAGTAGATATCCCGCGTTAGTTCGGAGTCCTTTCTTGGATACTCTCTAGCGCCCTCTTCCCATTGTTCGATAGGAATGTTTTCCAGCTCACCATAACGAAGGCGCCAAATGTCCTTTTCCATTTTGACTCCGCGGAGACGCATCGCAAGCGCAGCCAAACTATAGTCACGTTTTCGCCAGACCTTCTTATCGTCCAAGTACCCACGGAAGCGGCCTGTTGAAATGTCGGCCAATTGCATCCGAATTTTGGTATCCGTGATGCGGTCTTCTTCCAGTGCTTGGAAGACAAGCGGCGTAAGGCTTGGATCGGCTGCGCACATGACCGCGAGGTCGTAAACAATGTGGTGACCTACGATGAAATCGCCGGCCTCCAAAACTTCGCGAAATCGAGCGATACCCTCTTGCCTATTCAAGAGATGTGCTCGTGTTTCTGTAGCATTGATGTGAGTCAGGCACACGAGCCGCGGGGCCATATTACCTGGCCCAAAGCAGTGTGTTTCGGTGTCAAAGACGAATAGATTTTTCATGTGTTTTACGCTCAAAAGAGCCCCTGCCTCGCCTAGCCCTGCCTAGCCAAGGCCCGCCCCACCGCACCGCACCCCGCCTATGAAAACTGCTCAAAAGAGCCCTTACCATGCCTAGCCTGGCCATGCCTTACCTCACCGCGCCGCACCTTACCTAACCAGGGCATGCCTCGCCGCACCAAATAAAACTGCTCAAAAGAGCCCTTACCGTGCCTAGCCTGACCTTGCCGCGCCAGACCTCACCGGGCCGCACCTCACCAGGGCATGCCCCGCCGCACCAAATTAATCCAAAACCTTGAACTTGACCACCTCGAATTTGCCGAACTTCCCGGGTTTGGGCGCGGACGGACGATAGTCGCCCAAACCACACTGATAGCCCGCCACATCGAGCCATTCACGAACAGTCTCAGCATCCCGCACAATCTGCTCGTTCACATCCAAGGTGAACTGAAGTGCCCAATCGTTGAACCGAGGACGCACGCGCATCAAGCGAGCGTTCATCTGCTTAATGGCTCTACGATCCACATACTGAGTCCGCCCATCACCATAAAGCGTTTCCGGGTCCTTGGGACCATTAAAAATCAGTTCGGGGTTATCTTCCACGACCGTAATACCATTGACCGCTGATCGTCCAGCGCCTCGCGCACACAGACCCGCAGCCTTGCGGATACACTCCGTGATGGCAGCATCGGGCACATAGACGAGCTTTCGTGCGTCGTCGTAATACAGACCGCCGATGAAATCGAGCAAAGCCAAACGAGCCTTATCCGCCGTGGTCTTACTCGTTTTCTTATCTGTGATACGTTTCTTTTCGATGCTGATCGGGTCCAGATCGTCAACGAGACGAGCGGAATGATGAAGCATTGGAGACGTACCTTTGATCGTAACTGCGATTTTCATTGATTTCTACTTTCTTGTTTGTTCCTTTGAATGCTTGCCGCTCCGGCACTATTGCAGGTTTGGGCGTTGATTCCTGGAACTTCTTATGTTTAAGCACGGGAAGTTTAATACGCAAGCCTTGACGCAAATACTCTACGAAGTTGATCACATCTGGCGTACAGGGCTTGACCTCATGACCAGCAACAGGATAAGGAACGCGTCCGGCAAGGGCCATATGAATGCGTCTCTCGGCGGCATCTAGCAATTCTCGCGAGTCAAACACACGCCACGCAATCAACCGCCAGTCTGCTAGGGGATTCCAGGTCTTGGCGGACCTTGCCCGCTTACGATGATTCTTAGATTTGCCTGGCTTGATATCAAAGCTCGTCTGCTCTTGGTACACATATAGCACGTGCTCCGCGCTTTTGGGCGGGGACGAGACTTCGGAGAACTTCACTGGCGCACATAGAAAGACGAGGTATGACGAATGTAGATAACCCCTCCCCAGCATCGTTTACCGTCCTGGGCTTGTTCCATAGTCTCGAATTCCATAGCGCTCTTGGGCTCGTCAACGCTACGCTGATAAATCAGCACATAGCTGGTGTAGTCCCGATCTGCGGCCTCGCGTGGCAAATCTCTCAGACGCTCAAAACTTCCTGAATACATTACTCTAGTTCCTTTCTGAGGCGCGCAATACGATTGCGGCCAATTCCTGTAGACTTCTCAATTGCTCGGTTAGAGAGGCCCACTTTGAAGAGGTGTTCCGCGATCGTCCTGTCCAGGACACAGTCCAGATCTCGCCGCTTCGAGTATCGCGAATGTTGGCGGACAATCCGCGGAAGTGCCCTTGCATGTCGTAGAAAGGCCTCACGTCTTTCAGCGTGAGTCGCTCGGATTTCTTGGCGCTCTTCTTCGTTCGCTTGGATGAATTCGTCTGCTTCTTCATGTGGGTCCCACAACTTCCTTTCAATGTGCCACGAGTCATAACCGAGAATGTCTTTAAGCACGGGGTTTCACCGCGCCATAGGTCCCAGACATGGGCACACGCCCGGACCCCCCGCAGAACTTACAGGGCTCGCCCCGGTAGATCGTCCCGCGCTCGACCGTTACGAAACCTTCCCCGTTACAGTTCAGACACATTTTCTTGGTGATTTCTTCGTCCGGATATTCTTCTGTGTTATTTTTCATAGCACCCTGAGAGGGACTCGAACCCTCATTCAGCATCATTGCCCTTAAGCTCCGCTGTCCTACCATTAGACGATCAGGGTTTTGCGCGTGCCAGCGGACTTTTAGATTTCGGTTGGTCCGGCTCCGTGGGCAAGGGACCTTTTCTTGAGGCTGAACCTGTCCGCGCCTCCTTAGGGCTATAGCCCCTAAGTCTTACACCGCCGAGAAAATGGTTTTGCTCGACTGGCGTTTATCTTTGGTCATGTGCGGGACCACGCTAACACGGAGCTTACGCCCGTTCAATGCCGTAGGCTCGCCCTTTTCGATCTTGGCGAAAAGCACGCCGATCGCCGTATTCGCCTTCTCGCGGTCTTCCAGGGTCTTAGCCCCCATGACCGCATAGAAGAAGCTCTTGGCCCCGGCCGCGCCCCAGGTCTTGGACAGGGTAAAGACGCTGGACCGTTTCGCGCCCGCGGGGTGCGCTTCATTATTGCTCTTATCGACCATCAATTCGGCGATAAGACACTCACCGCTGTTCGCGGTGTTCTGACGATAGATGATGTTCTGGACCGTGGCTTCATACTCGCCAAGGGTTAGATAGACGCCGCCCTCTGAGGCTTGCGCGGCTTGGATTTTTTCTGCGAGTGACATGTGTTCCTATTCGATTACAGGTTGATTGGTTACTTGCTTCGACCACCTGGCCCCGGCGCGGCCTTGCAAGGTTTCGCGTCCGGGCAAAGTGATATCAGCGTAAGATAACTTATACTCAGTCGAAGTCAAGGCCGTAAGCGTTTTTGTTCCTTCTACCGCACGCGCGAACCCGTCCACGTGCTCATAACAGCCGATAAGGAAGGTAAACTCTACCTCGTCCGCGATCTGGCCTTGCCTATGTAGGCGGCCAATAAGTTGTTCCAATTGATCCCCGCCGTTAACGTTCGTGGTCACAAGGGCCCGGGAAAAGGCCTGGAGGTTCCGGCCCGTGCCGTTGGCCTGCAGGGACGCGACTACCACGCGGTCCCCGGCCTCGTCCTCGATCGCCTTACCGGTGTCGTCCTTACCTTGCTCGCCGTAGTACGGGGCTTTCAATCGTCGCGCCAGGGCCCGACCGAAAAAGCTGTGTCCGGTAAAGATGATGCCGGCACCTCCGCTAGCCCAGGATTCGCACGCGGCCAAAGCGCTTTCATCTTGCCAGGTGTCTTTTGGATTTGGCACGAAAGAGTCTTTGAGTCGTTCCCATGCTTCAAGTTCTTCTTGTCCACGGTCTAGGTCTCCTGTCTTTACAGCAAGTCTTACTTGCAGCTCTGTATCGTAGGTCCGCGATCGGCTCAAGACTTCGCGCACGAAAGATGCCCAGGCCTTGCGCGCTCCGAGCCATTCCGCGGGCGCGGGCGGATCCCAGGTTATAAAATGTCCAAGCGCCAGCTCGCGGGCAAACTTCCAGAGCATGATCGCTTCCGAAAAGGCGTAGCCGTTCGGGGTCGTCCAGGTGCTGCGGAGCGTTTGGAAGGCTGCTTCCGTAGCCGCGTTCACGGAGTATTCGAGGGGCACGAGGCGCAGCGATGCAGCCGTGTCCTTACCCGCGTCCGCGATGACAACGCCGGGCGTAGACGCAAGGCGCTTGGAAAACCACGCGCGTGCGGTCTCGCGGTCCTCGCCCAGGGGGCCGGGGTTCATCGTGGCCAAGGGGTTGGCTTGGTCGTCCAAGGCCTGGGCCCATTCTTCAAGCTCTCCGTCTTCCAGGGGCACGGGCGCGTTTTCCTTGAGACACCATCGGAGGATATGGGCGAAGTCCTTGATCGACCGCTTCATGACAGTTCCTGACAAGGCCACGAACTTCGTGGCCGGGTTCTCCTTCATGTACCGGGCCACACGGCGGGTACATGCTGCCTTTTTGTTCTTGAGTCTGTGAACTTCATCAGCGATTATCAAATCCGGCTGGTACCTTTGCAGCTCCTCGGCCATGCGCACACGCCCGAGCATTTCATAGCTCAGGATACGGAGGTGCTGGGCCACGCGGTAGTCCTTGGCGTAGCGGCGGCGGTCGGCCTCGGTCTTGTCCACAAGCGATGCAGGGCAAAGAAGCACGGGCCGCGATGCCTGCATAACGATGGGCGCCAAGAGGCTGATAAGCGTTTTACCCCCGCCTACCCGGATAGCCCCGAAAACCCCCCCATGCGCGGCAGCGTAAAGGGCCTGGGCCTGGACGTCGCGCAATGGGAAGGATAGCCCAGGCGCCCCGAGGGCCCTGTGCAGGCTAGCCTTTACATGGTCGATATCCAGAGGCTCGGCCGTTGGGATAGAACGGATCCTAGTAAGGTCCGCGGTGTTACGGACGGATCTCACGCTGAACCAAACCTATAGGAGATCCAACAATCGTATTCATCGGACCAAAGGAATCCCAACTTATAAAGTTTCTTCGCATCGGAAAACGGGATAGCCTTGCGATCATTTACCATGATGCAAAGCACATCGTGCTCGCAATGTGCCGGGTAATCCGCTTGATACCCGGCCATGTACTTGGAAAAGATTTGAAGGGCTTCAATCAGCGTAAACATGTTCGCATCCGTTCGTTTTGCTTTTCGGGTTCTTAGGATGGAGACTGCACTTGACGCACAAAGCCGCATCTCGCTTGTGTTCTTGCTTAATCACTGCTGGCGCATCGTGCTCAAGTCCGTAGGTGCAACCTGTAACAGTTTGCATCGGGATACCGAGACAGAAAATGCAGACGCTCACGGCTTCTTGTGTCCTCCACAGCGCCAACACACGGCCTCGTCCCCGTGCAAGACAGTGCCGCAACCGCAGGTCCAATCAGGCTTTTGAGCTATGACAGGATACGGATAGCCCGTGGCCGCGCTCGGTTGGGTCTGCGGGCTCGGGGGCTGGACCCATTTGCCGCCCAGGTTGTTCTTGACGTAGACCCCGTCCCCGCGCTCCCAACACTCGATAATCTCGGTTAGGGCTTCGATGTTCTCGGGCTTGGGTGTGCCCCAGGTGTCGTAAAGGAAGTTGACAACTTTATCTGTGCTCATGATTCGTCGAAATCCTCATACCCTTGGTCGTATCCTTGCTCATAGCTAGCATCTTTAATAGCCTCCAAGCCCCCGGACTCGTACAGCTCGGTAAGCAGAGGAAGCAGCGCGCGGGCATCGAACGGAAGGCCGGTTTCGATCCTGACCAGGATATCCTTAAGCTCTGTGTGGGTCATTTGGCCAACTCTTTATCAAGCAGCCGATACATTTCCGGGGAGTCCGGCGAATCGCACTTATTAGTTGCTCCAAGCAAGTCCCGAATTTGCTTTGCCTCCTTTTCAGTCAGGCAAATAACTATAACGCGCTCTTTGTATTCGCTATAGACTTGCATTAGAGTGCCCTTACAACCCTATCAGCCATGGCGATAAGCGTGGCGAGGCATGCATTGGTCTCGGCCCAGCGCGTATCAACGAAAAGGTGTTCAGGTCGGATCGTCTTGACCTTGGACACGACCGCGGCCACGAAAAAGCCCTGGAGCTTATTGTACTCCGCTTGACGGTAATCGGTCAGGCCCGCGGCCTCGGAAACTTCCCAGTTCGCAGCGTTAAACACGTACGCGGCATTCTCGCAAGAGTGATCGGGCTGGCAACCGATATACAGGGTTCCGATCGCCTTAGGCTCGGCGGCCCCCGCGGTATCTTGGGCGGGCGCGGGGTCGGTCTTGGGCTGGGGGTCGCAGGCGACCGTACCAACGATGGCCGCGACCTCAGACAAATCCGTCGAGGTTCCTGGCACAATCTTAGCCATCTCCATTTCCGCCTTGGTTCGGCGCTTGCGCTTGGGTTTGGCCGCTTCGTATTCGCCATTCTTCTCGGCTTCTTCGGTAAGGGCTTTTACGGGGTCCAGTACAGCGGGCAATTCCTCAGTCCGCGTAACCGCTTGCATGGGCGGGGGGTTGATAGCCATCGTGGGCTGAGGCGCAGTAGCGCCGATGCTTTTCATGAGGTCGTCGAAAGAGGTAGACATGTCTGGAGGGTCCTTTTTGTCTGTGGTTTCGGTAGGGCCTTGCGGCCCCTTGATTCCCATAAGCATAGCCAATCTCTGCCCGCTGTCAACCTTGCAGTGCGCTTTAAATGGACACCCGCCGTAAGCGTCGCACGCGGATAAGGTGGGCGGGTAATTGTTCGGGTCGCCCTTTTTATCCCAGGCCTGGACAATGTCCTTTGCGTCATGCACGAGGCCAGGCATCGCGGCGAAGTCCGGCTTAAAACGGACCTCGCGCACGTGCGGCGCGCCCTTGGTTTGGACGTAGACCCAGCGGCAAGACGCGTCCCTATTCACGGCCGCGCTGTATATCAGGGCCTGAGGATTGATAGACAACTCCTCTTCTGTCTTGGCCCATCGGAGCGAGCTGGTAGTTTTGAGGTCGCCAATCTCCGTGCCCGTGAACCAGTCGAAGCGGCCACCGAAATCTACGCCGTCAATCGTGACCTTAACCTTTTGCTCGGCCTGGGCGCCTTTAGGGAGGTAGTCCAGGATAGCAGGCAAGAGCCGCGCGGCCTCGACCTCTTCGGGTGTCTGGCTAGAGTAGTCAATCTGACCGGTTTGGATAAACCGTTCGGCCTTCGCATGCAAGGCTATCCCGATGCGCTGGGCCTTGGTCTCAGGGGGCCGGGGGAGACCAGACAAGTACGTGAACGCGAACTTACGTTTGCAGTCTCGCCATAAACTGATTTGGCTGGGGCTGATACTCACTTGGACACCGCGCGATCAATTGGGATAACCTCAGCCACGTATCCGGGATATACCCAGTAACGTTTTTTGCCGTCCGTTTTCCTGTAACAGCCAATCCGCTTAAGCCCGTCTACGACTCGCCTTTGGTCTCCCTTCGACGCACCCTCTTTAATCAGGGCCGGTGCCAGGATACAGATCTGTGCGAGGACGTCCGCGAGCGTAAGCCGGCCTTTGCCCTTCATGAGGTCCTCTAGCTTTTCTTCCAGAGGATCGTAATACCGGTACGCTTCACGCTGGGCTTCGAGTAGACACTCTTCGTCGTCCGTAAGCCAATGAGCCTCGCCCGCGAGCATAGCCGCGTAGGCCTCGCCCCAGGCTTCCTTGACCAGGTCCGCCGTAAAGGCGCCAAGGTTAACCTTGGCCACGGGCACGGGCCACCATCTGCGTTCCCCCGTACTATCACGAAGAAAATCATCGCTGTTCGTGGTGCCCAGAAAGATAAGGGCTCTAAGCGCGTCCCGCTCGTGTTCATACTTCCGATCTAGAAGGTCCTTGGTCCGGGTCATGAAGCTTTTAACGGCCTCGGGTTCAGCCCGAAGGATCTTATCCAGCTCGGCCAACTCCACACCCCATTTGCCGACCATCGAACGCACAAGCTCTTTCGAGCCGATATCACGGACGTCCTCTAGGAGCCATTCCCCGAACAGGATACGACAGAACGAGGTCTTGCCCCCGCCCTGGCGACCGCACAATACGAGTGAAGTATCCACCTGGCATCCGGGGTGTTGGATACGTTTGCACGCGCCGATCATGGTCTTTCGGAGCATGCGGACATGAAGCGGATCCGTGAGGCCTAGAACGCGCGTGGCCACGTCTTCGATAGCCCCATCCTTGCCAGTGCAGCCGACTAGGAAATCCCGCACGGGGTGGTAGCGGTTCTTGCGCGCGACCGCTTCAATAACACGTTCGGCGGGTTCGGATGCAATCTTGTACCCGCGCGCCTCGAACCATCGCATAACCGTGGTTATGTCCGTTTTCGCGATGCCCTCGGTCTCAGCGTCCAAGTTAAAGGGGCTATCAAAGGCCTTGATCTTCTTAGAAAACTCATCGTAACGCCAGACCCCGGACCAATCCGGGTCTGTGTCCAAGAGCTGCACAGCCGTATTGAGGCTGAGCTTAGCTAGCTTTTCGGGGCTAGCCCCGATCTCCTTTTTGGCGCGGCCCTCAGGCACGGGGACCGGGGCCTTCGTCTCTGCGATCTTCTTCACCAGCCGCTCGACGATAGCACTGGCCCGCATTTGGCCCACGAGGCCCGTAATCGCGCTTGCGACCGCGGACGACTCCGGGGCCGCCAAGGCCTGCGAAAGCGTCGTATGGCCCGCCACGGGCTCGGCGCTGGCATGTTTCCGGTAGGTCTCGTCTACCAGGTTCAGGCGCGCGGGGACCTTATCCCCGGCCCCGGACTTTTCGCATAGGTCCGTGATAATGGCCGAGGCGTCGACTTTGGCCACCTGTTGCTTTGCCAGGAACCCAGTAAGGGCGAGATAGAAGCCGTGGCGCGAGCCCAGTGGGGGCAGGACGGAAAGCAGAATAGCGCCCAGTTCCGTGACGAGCTTTTCGTTCAAGTTGCAACTTTCCTTTTTAGTTGCAACCTCGTGGACCACGGGCGAAAGGACCAGGGACGCACCTACGATAAGCTCGTGGTAAAAGCCCTCGGTCCGTACGGGCGCGTAAGAAAACCTAGCCGCGTCGATCGCGTTCGTATCAACGTTCGGCCACGTCGCGCGCATCCAAGGCTTAACGCGCGTGTCCCAATCGGCCGCGCTCGTAATCGGCTCGGCCAAAGGGATAAAGGCGCGGAGGCGCGGGGCTGCGGCCGTGTGGCGGGCCGTGGTGTGCACGATCGCGGCGAGACCCAGTTCACGGAGGCGGGCAATCACGGTCGCGACCGATTCGCCCTTGTCGAAGTCCAGGGGCACGATCGTACGCTCCAGGAGGTCGGCTTTGGCCCGGTGGCCGTTGCGGAAACGCGCGCCCACCACAAGGCTAACCTCCGTGCGCGTCGTGGCCACAGGGGTAGCAAAGACCTGGCTAAGCTGGGACCACGTAAGCGCGTTCTCCGTCGCGACCTGGCCAAGATTATTAGGGTCCAGGACGCACAGAACGTGTTTTTGCATCGGGCAAAGGATAAGCATGGCCCGTGCCGCGGTCAAGGCCCTTTCGGGTAGACAGCCGTGGCGGCCCACTTACACCCCTGGTGTCAGTGCCTAAGTACCCGGAACCCTTGGTGCAATGGTACCCCCCTTACACTACTTACTCTACTACTATAAGAGTATATAATATAGGGGGTATAGGGGAGATAACCGCCCTTTTGACATGCAACGTGTCAGCGTCAGGGCCGTGCAAGGTATGTCAGTAGGGCACCGAAATACGCTAAGATTATTATATGCGCCGTTTTTTCGCCCTAATCGTGTGGCTCGCGGTCTGCGGCCTCGCTTGCGCCCCCATGACCGCCCCGCCCAGTCGGTCGGCAGAGTTGGCCGTTTCGGGCCCCGACCCCATGGCCATGACCGTGGCGTTGGTCACGGATAAAGACCGCGCCTATTGTGCGGGGACGTGGGTAGCTTCGGACCGAATCCTTACCGCGTCGCATTGCGTGATTGACGATGACGTGGTGGCCACGAGCGTGCACGTCCGGGACTTTGACGGCGTTACGTTTGATGCGCAGGTTAAAAAGGTCGAACGACGCGCGGACCTCGCCTTGCTCGTGGCCCCGAAGGCGCACGCCTGGGCCGCCGTGGCCACGGTCTGGCATAAGGGCGAAGAGCTTACGATCGTGGGCCATCCTGGCGGGGCCGAGTGGACCTTTATGCGCGGGTGGATCTCCCGGACCATGAAACACGATTCGCCCGAGGACGAGGGGCAAATGCAAATGCTCCAAGTCCAGGCGCCGATCTACTACGGCAATTCGGGCGGCGGGGCGTTCGACGCGTCCGGGGCTTTGGTCGGGGTGTGCTCGATGCGTAGCACGTCTATCCCGGACCTCGGCCTTTTCGTGGCTCCAGAAGAGATTCATAGTTTCCTGCTCTAGGGCTTGACATAGCCTTATCCCGTAACTAGGATAAGAAGCTATGGCCTTCCACTCCAAAAAGAGCGTGGACGGTCGCGCGGACATTTTTGTAGCTACCCCTATCCTCGACCCAACTGTTACTAGCTTCCACGCGGACGGTCTACTTGACATTTACTTGCACGCGCCGCCCAAGACGCGTTTCGCGCGTAGGCACGCGTTCCAGCGGGATATCGTGCGCGCCCGATCGCGGCTCGCCCGGCAATTCATCGAAAGCCCGTGCACGCACCTGCTGTTTATCGACGGCGATAACGTCCCGAATAGCGAGGCGCTTAAGGGCATGCTTCGAGCTGACCGGGACGTCGTGGCGTGTCCGTACCCGCGACGCGAGGTCCACCCGCCTTTGCGGCCCGGGGACCTTTCGAGCTGCCTGCGATACAGCTATATCCCGTGGGAAGGGGCCAAGACCGATCACAAGGAATGCGTTCAGATCAAGGGCATCGGCTTCGGCTTCATCTTGATCAAGCGGGAGGTTATCGAGTATCTTACCGAATCGTGCCGATGGTCCGTACCCGCCGAGGTCGTGACCGCTTTGAACGGATCGGACATGTCGGAAGAGGCCAAGGACGCCATTAGGCTGGCCCTTCGGAATACGTTCGTGGACGACTTCCCCGGGAACGATAACAAGGAAACCACGGCCCTGTTTTCCCTCGTGAATACCGTGGACGGTAAGATGCTGGGAGAAGATTATAGCTTCAGCCAGAGATGCTACGTCGAAGGCATCAAAATCTATATGTATTTGGGCAAAGGGAGCCCCTGTGAACACGATGGCATGGCCAGGTTCGGCCAAACTGCCAGTCCCGGCGTTGTCCACGACGGAGGAGAAATGCCGCTACCACTCGTGGGTTCCGTCGCAAAAGCGTTGCCCGAGGCGGAACCTTATCGCACAGACGATCCGTGATGCCGTTCAAAGATAAAACCGTTGACAGACTCAGACACAGAATCTATGCTCAAACTCAACGCGAGAAATATCCGGAACGTATAAAGCAGAGCCAGAAAAAATATCGTATGTCAGACCACGGAAGAGCCAAGGCCGCCGTTTCCGCGTCAAAGCATGACGCGAAGGAGCGCGGCCACGTCGGAATTCTGTCCCCTCTAGAGGACGTTATTGCAGCGATCAGGACACATAAATGCGCCTTCTGTGGCAAAGAAGAGCCTAAGGAGGGCAGAAAGTTTCACATTGACCATTGCCACATTACAGGCAAACTCCGCGGTCTTTTGTGCGGTAAACACAATAAAATGTTGACGGATATTCAAGAGATGAAAAACCTTATCGTTTGGGCGGAATCATGCGTTTAGTTACATTGCAGGCGGGGGACTTAGTTGCAGATACCGTGCAAACTGTGTCTCCGTACTACGCCAAGCTCCTGAAATCCCGGGGCTATCGCGGGGTTAAGCGCTACGTTACGAGCGTGACCCATGCGGAGCTGGTCAACTGCTTTAACGAAGGGCTGGCCGTGGGGTTCGTGACCTACGCCAATAACTGGAACCCCTTTAACGCCCTCAGCCATTTGCATAACCTTGGCGTTATCCCGGGGCACCACCTGGCCTTGGACGTCGAGGGCGTGACCATGAGCGCGCCCGATCTTATCGCGAAAGAGCGCGCGTGGTGCGGGCCGGTGATCGCCGCGGGGGTCATCCCTGAGCGCTACTGCGGCGCAGGGCAGCTCTTGACGGGACGCGAAATGTATGTCATGCCGTATAGGGCGTATTGGCACTCATGCTCGAACGTGGTCGATCGCTTCGGTAAGCAAGCGGTCCCCGACTGCGGCTATATGACGTTTCAGGACAAGCGATTTAACGTCTCACTTGAACCGGGTTACGTCGTCGATAATAATCATATCGTCGGGGACATGGTCCGGAGGTTTCCTATTTTCGTGGAGGGTTCGCCGTGAACAGAGAACAAATTGCAAGCGAAATCAAGACTTACCTTAAGAGCAAGTCTCGGGATTATCGATCGATCGCGGAAGACGTTGAGGTGTCGTTCGACGGAAACACGTGCACTGTCCGAGCTGAGTCTATGTACGAACTTCGCGGTCTGTCTTTTCAGGACATGAAGTGGTTTAGTGAACTGCTTAAGACGGAAAAGATCAACGTTAGAGACGAGGGGTATTCGCCAGGTTGCGAGTCCTGCGATTTCGGTTCGTCCGCGTGGTGGGAGCTGGAATGCTTGGAGGTGGGAGTATGACCACTTCTATCTATGACGTTGACGATTCGGGTTACATTTATGAGACCGCGTTGCGCTTGCGCGCGGCCGAGACCCGGATCGATCTGATCGCATCCGGGGCTATTCTGCCGAAACGCGCACAGAAGACAGCGCCAGAGGCAGAAATCTTGCGAGAGAAGATTATTACAGATGTGCTTTCGTCGTATCCTACGCTCTGTTTGGAGCCCCGGGACGCGAGGCATATCACTCGGCATATCCACGAGGGCGCTTGGACCATCGGTATGCACGAAGAGGATTTGCCCGGGTTCGTGCCTGAGGAGTTGGGGCGATGAAATTGTTTGTTTGGCGAAACGTCCTTACGGACTACACCAGTGGAATGATGGTGGCTATTGCCGAAAATGTTGTAGAGGCCAGACAGCAACTTCTGGCAGAGTGTCCCTACATCCCGTCATACGACCTGGCAGAAGAGCCGGACGTGTATGACACAGACAAGCCCTTTGCTGATATGGTTTGGGGTGGAGGGTGACCCCGGACGATAAAGCCGATCGCGCCTGGCACAGGCTTAGGGTCCTGTGCATCGGCGTCGGGGTCGCGTGCGCGGCCGTGGATATGTCCCTAAAGATGTACGGGTGGGCAGCCTTCATGTTCGGGACCGCGGCTTTTAACGTGTGGTTGGACCAACAGAGGCCGCGGCGGTGATTATCGGAATCGATCCTGGGCTCGATACGGGTTGGGCGATCATCAAAGACGGTTGTCTTATCCGTGCGGGCCTTGGAGACCCGAGGGGTGCGGACTGCGCTTGCTTGTGCGATGCGTATATCGAATGCCCTCGTATCTACCCGACTGGAACGCCAAATCCCAACGATTTAATCAAGCTGGCTGTGCTCGTGGGCGAATATAAACACTGGTTTGAGTATGATGGCTGTAAGGTCCGCCTCATCGCTCCCAGCGACTGGAAAGGCCAGCAACCCAAGGCCGTTACCGAGCGGCGCATGCGCGCCCGGTTCCCGGACCTCGATCGCTGGCTCGTGGGCATCGCGCCCGGGAAAAAGCACAACGTCATTGACGCGATCGGAATCGCGGCCTATGGTTGGGACAAGGAGAACCGGTAACATGCAAGTTCTGGAAAACGGCAAAGTGTTTGCGTGGGTCGACGGTGTCCCTTTTGAGGATGCGGCCAAGTCACAAGTCTTGAACACTGCTAAGATGCCGTTCATTTACAAGCACGTTTCTATCATGCCGGATGTTCACATGGGCATCGGCGCGACAGTCGGAAGCGTCATCCCTACGCGAGGCGCGATTATACCCGCGGCTGTGGGCGTAGACATTGGTTGCGGTATGATTGCAGGCAAGCTCAATATTGACGCGCTCGATCTGCCTGACAACCTACACGAGGTTCGCACCGCCATTGAAGAGGCGGTGCCACACGGCCGATCTAAGAATGGTGGCGCTGGCGATTGCGGGGCCTGGGCAGACATTCCTTCGGACGTGCAAGAGGCTTTCTACAACTTGCACAAGGCTGGACCGGATGTCTTTGATCGCCATCCGAAGATCAAACACAACCGCGCAGCGCAACAGCTTTGCAGCCTCGGGACTGGCAACCACTTTATTGAATTGTGTTTGGATGAAGATCAACAGGTCTGGGTTATGTTGCATTCAGGTTCGCGCGGGCAAGGCAACGCGATTGGTTCCTACTTCATTGAGCAAGCCAAGCGCGAAATGGAGCGTTACTTCGTTTCCTTGCCTGACAAGGACCTGGCCTTTTTCCCTGAGGACACCCCGCTTTTCCTCGACTATGTCGAGGCTGTGGGTTGGGCGCAACAGTACGCTTTCGTCAATCGTCAGTTGATGTTCAAGCGCACGCTTGCAGCGATCGAGGATGCCTTAGGCATCCCTATCGCCGCATCCACGGATGCTGTGAACTGCCATCACAATTACGTGGCCAGGGAGCACCATTTTGGGGCTAACGTTTGGGTTACACGTAAAGGAGCTGTTCGTGCGCGTGAAGGCGACCTCGGTATTATCCCGGGTTCAATGGGCGCTAAGTCGTTCATTGTGCGGGGCAAAGGTGAAGCAAACAGCTTTTGTTCCTGTTCCCACGGCGCGGGGCGTAAAATGAGCCGCACGGCCGCTAAGAAAGCCTTTACCTTGGCCGATCACGAAGCTGCAACGGCAGGCGTCGAGTGTCGCAAAGACGCGGATGTGCTCGACGAAACCCCCGCCGCGTACAAGTCTATTGATGCGGTCATGGCCGCACAGACAGACCTAGTGGAAATCGTACACACCCTCAAGCAAGTTGTTTGCGTAAAGGGCTAGTCCTCGTCCGCCTCTTCGGGCGAATCAACCGGAATAGCGACGCAGCGGCACTGCACTGGATCTCCGGGGTTGCCCTCAGGCGAGCCCGTAGCGTAGGAAAACACCATACCCTCCAAAGCTTCATGTTCAGGCCTGACGCGCTCGTCCATCGACGTTGACCAAGAATAGTGCGTAAACCCCGCATCCTCATGACCTGCGCGAGCTACGGCCGCATTCGTTTTGGTCGTCTGGTCCCTAGCAATTAGTTCGGCTCTTGATTCGGAAACGTTGCCGCGTTCTAGGAGCTTGTCTCGGATCTCTTCATAGCGTAACCCGAAATTGGCTGGGTCAAGTAGTACGCTATCCAAGTCCGCGTCCAGGTCTTTAGATGCAGACGTGATAAGGTCTCGCGCGTCGTCCCGGCCCTTAGCCAAAGCGGTCTGAACACGCGGGCTATGCGCGTCCGCCTTAACCCCGAGCGTGCCTTGCTGCAAACGACTTTGCGACTTGACCACGCGCGTTTGCTGGGTAACGACCCAATCGAACAGGGGCTTAGGCGGGGTGTTATCCGGCAACGCGTCCGTACGCGCGTGACCCGCGACCCTAGCGAGGGCTTTGGTAATGGCGGGCTGGACCACGTGCTTACGCCAGAGCGGCACGAATTCGGTCTTACCGTACGCGGACAGGATCCGCGCAGCGGTCTCGGCCCGGTGCGCCGCGGCCTTTTGGGCCCGCGTGAGCTTCAGTTTCGGATGGGGCCGGGGCGGCGCATACTTGGCTTGCCTAGGCTCTCGGGTAGCGACGGAGATCATTTCGCGGGCTTCTTCGGCTTAGGCGGATCGTCGGGTGCGCTCGTGATCTTAATCTCGGTCTGTCCGTGCTTGACAGAGACTTTGGTGCCGTCTGCACCTGTCTTGGGAGCGGCCGTGTCACTTGGGGCCGTGTCGCTCGGGGGCACCTGGGCCTTAGACGCAGGTTTATCCGCTTGAACAGGAGTGTTATCCGGGTTCACGCCCGAGGCGTTGGCGGGAATCTTATTCGCCTGCTTTTCGCCCTTGGGCGTGCCACGGCCCGTGACGTCCACGATCTGCGGCTCTGTGATACGGTTAGATCCGCCGACCTCGCCCGGGGCCAGGGGGCTTTCCGCCTGGTTCACCTTGGGTCCCGGGTTGGTCTCGGGGCGTTCCGCGACTGTGGGGCCATCATTCGGTCCGTCCGTGGGCGCGCCCGGCTTGGCGGCCTGGTTAACCGTGGTCGGGGGTTCGACGGGGCCCGCGCTCGCGCCTTGCATGTTCGGCGGTTGGCCTGGGGCGGGCTGGCCAGGGGGCGCAATCGGGGTGCCTGCGGGTGCGGCCGGCTCAGGTGCCGGGGCCGCAGCAAGGGACGCACGGTACATATCCGGGTCGATCGTCGTCTCGATCGAGTATTCGCCCGCACCGAAGCGGCTAAGTGCCACTTCTTCAGGCCGGAGCGCGCCCGCGGTCATATAAATCTCATCGCCCTGGGCCACTTGGAAGTAAAGCGCCCCGCGCTCGGCCGCAGTCGGCTCGTAAAGCGATTTCCAGGTGAACTTCATGTTAGAGACGTCGATGCCCTCGACCTCACCCACGAGGGCGTATAGGGCCCGCAAATCGGCTTCCAGCTCGCGGGTCTGGTAGCCCTTGACCTTGCTGTGCCACGCGCGTAGGTCGCCCTCGCCCTTATCGCTAAGGCCGCCACCGAAACCCGTACCGAACAGGACGGACACGGGGATACCCGCCGCAGCGGCCACACGGGCCATGAATACGTCTACAAGGATATCTTTCACCCCGGTAAAGGGCGTGGTGAGCTTCTCGGCCTTTTCGCTGTCTGAGCCGGTCATGCCCGCGTCAAGGAGCAAAGCGCGGTTAGCGCCTCGGGCCATGTCAATCGCTGCGTACCTGGATTGCACTGCGGCGTAGTCTTTGCTGGCAATCGCGTCAAGTAAGCCTTTGACATAAAAAATGAACTGGGTCGCGTCTTGCATCATGACCGCGGTAGCTTGCTCGGCCAGCCCTAGGCGCAAGAGCGCTTGATAGACGGGCTGCAAGACGCTATGGCCCCACCAAAAGAGGTATTGGGCCTCGCGGCGATCGGCCTCTAGCCCCACAGAGCGAAGGAGGCGGCTGTGGTGCACGCGGGGCGAGCTGAGAGAGCCCACGAGGGATCCGCCGAACCCGTAGAACTCGGGGAGCCAATAGGTGGGGCTCGTGGGGTCCGTGTCGTAACCCAAGGGCCAGACGTAACGGCGATCAAAGACCCTAAGACTGTTGATCTTTTTGACCTTGGAAATATCCAAGGGCTCGGTAAGATCCTGTCCGTCCTCGACGTCGAGATAGATAGCAGCACCGCCAAAGAGCCGGGACCAACGGCGGTTATCGCGCACGGCCGTATCAATCGCGGGTTTCCAGACGTCCAGGGCGTCCTTATCGCTGTTATCCGCGTCGTCGGGGAGGTTGATTTCGTAGCCAACGCGGAAGGCCTCGTCGAGCTGGGCATCCACGATGGTCTTGGCTAGATCGTTGTTATAATACAGGCCCGTAAGCTGGTCATCGTCTAGGCGCGCGTCTTTGATATAGGCGCTCGCGTAGGTCTTATCCCACTGGATTTGACCGCTGCCAGTGTTGAAGTTTTCCCATGCGTCCGTCCTGACCCTGGCCCCGGGCAATTTGCTGGGATCGTAGGGGATACTCGATTGTTTCGGGGGTCGGCCGGCTTTTTTGGGCCTGTACGGGGATTTAATTTGGGCCATGGTTGTAATTTTAGGGGTCGTGGTTAGTATTAAATTCGCCGGATTCGCAATCCAAACGCGTGGTAGGTAGTGCACTGCCTACCACGCGGGCAATGACCTTTTTGCATAGCGCCCCTGACTTGAATGTCGTGGTCAGACTTGAGCGATTACCGTGGCTTACGCGGCTGTGGTCTCTAGCCTACGGATTGGTTGTCATGGGTCAACTTCGACCCCGGACCTGATTACAAGGAGTTAGCGAGGATCTTGCTTTGGCCCTGGTTCTGCATTAGGATGTAGTCATGAAAACAAACACCGCCCGCCTGATTACGTGGACCGATCGCGATGGCATTACGAACGTTTCACGCGACATGCCCGCAGCTGAGGCCTTGGAGTTGGCCAAGGATCTCCGCGAGGCCAACCCCGTATGGTGTCATATTGACGTTGAATATGTGGATGAAAACGGGATTCGGGTGTGATCATGATCCCCTTCTACCGTTTCCGCGGCCCCATGGGCTGGATCCTGTGCGTGTGGTACCTCTTGCGCGCGGTGTTTTCGTGCGTCTAGTTGCCCTTGACTTTGCCCTATTCGTCGTTCTATTGCTCGTGGTCGGTTTCATTATCCTAAGGGTGACCCAAGAATGATCTCCAAGAAAGTACAAGCCCGTGTCCGTAAGGTCTTGAAAGAGGGCGCAATTCTGGCCTATTGGAACAGCGATGCCCAGGGCCGCCCCGCCAATCATAAGCCGGAACATCCGGAACAGTGGACCGCGGCCCCGGGCCTGGTTCAGAAAGTCAGAGGCCCCTTGCAGGTTTGTGGCCCGCACGCGCTCCACGCGACCCTTACGCCTCATAAGTGGGCTGGGTGCCGGGTTTGGCTCGTGGCCTTGTGGGGCGAGGTTCAAAGCGCGGAGGATAAGCTAGGTTCTCTTAAGCGCGAAATCTTGTGTGAGGTCTTCCCCGAAGACGCGATCGATCCCTCGGTCGCAATCCGGATTGGGGTTAAGAACCTCTCCAGGGCCAACCTCTCCAGGGCCAACCTCTCCAGGGCCAACCTCTCCAGGGCCAACCTCTCCAGGGCCAACCTCTCCGGGGCCAACCTCTCCGGGGCCAACCTCTCCGGGGCCAACCTCTCCAGGGCCAACCTCTCCGGGGCCAACCTCTCCGGGGCCAACCTCTCCGGGGCCAACCTCTCCGGGGCCAACCTCTCCGGGGCCAACCTCTACGGGGCAGACCTAGGGGATTGGGAACGCGGACCGGATGGTTACGCGCAGAGGAAGGTGGGCGCTTGATTCTTTTCCTAGATGCGGTCGGCGGCTCTTGGGACGGGAACACACCTAAGACCAAGCCTATCGGCGGTAGCGAGCTGGCCCAGATCCAACTCGCGGAAGCCTTGGCGGATCGCGGGCATACCGTCCGCGTCCTAAACCAAGCGCATTTTACAGGGACTGCGCCTTACCAAATCAACGGGGTTACGTACGGCGGGGCCATCGATGCGAACGAGGTCAAGACCTGTATCCTTGCTCGTATGACGTCCTTGCCACGGCAGATCTCTATGGCCAAAACCAAGGTCATCGTTAGCCTTACGGATCAGGGCCCTCACGATATCGCGCCTTGTCATCTCGTGGTCGGGGTTTCGCAGTGGCAAGTCAACCGGTTTAGCTCGGTAGCGCCTTCGGTGCCGTGTAAGGTTATCCCGCCGATCGTCGAGGCCGCCCCGCAGGTTACGAAAACGCCCCTACGATACATCTATGCGGGGGCTGCAATGAAAGGTTTGGATGCTTCCTTGGACGGTTGGGTAGAGGCCGGTAAACCGGGTCTTTTAGAGGTGTGCCACGGGGGTTGGGGACACGCCTCGGTCGAGCAACAAGACCGCATGTCTGAGTTGCGTGTACTCTACCACGGGGATATGACACCCGCAGGCCTCAGGGAACGAATCTCGCGGGCCTCCTATCTCCTTGGGGCTAAGACCTACCCCGAAACCTTTTGCGCGGTCGCGGCCATTGCTGAGACCTGCGGGACCGTGCCTATCCTCTATAGCCCGCATGGTAGGACTGGACTTGACGAGGCGATTAACGCACAGGTCTATTACGATCGCGCGAACTGGGTCCAAGCCATTAAGGACGGTAAGAATACGGACGAACGCGCGCGTAAGGCGTGCGTTTTCGTAAAGGATTATTCGGCCGATCGCATCGCGCGGCTTTGGGAGAAAGTGCTCAACACATGAAATACGTCCCTATCGCCTTTTGTCTTGGGTTCATCCTCGTGCATGTTCTGGGCTGTTCGGCGGTCCCGGACTGGAAGGGTACGCCTGACAAGACCCCGGATATCTATACTGCCTGTGACGGTGGTGGGCCCTGGAACGCACCTATGGCTTACCAGGACAAGGACGTGAACCTTTGTCGCAACGCTTGGCGCCATTGTGAAAACGGTATCGTGGTCCAAGACCCCGAAGCTCCCGCGCAGCCCGAATCTCTTTTGGGCCAAGATTGCGGTAACGGCCGTGTCTATGCCTGTGTGGTCGACTACTACGCTATGGTCGTGTGTCTTTAAGCGCCGAAGCGACCGCTAACAGCGAGGTCCGTATCGGTCCAGACCATAATGCGATTATCTGCGTGTGTAATACGCGCGCTGTTTGCACTCGGGGTCAGCATATCGAGGTCTGCAACGGCCCAGGTCTGACCGTGGTCTAGCGAGTAGATCAAGGTAGTAACGAGGGACGCACCGTTACCATTGCACTGGTTCGTGGTCGTAATCTGATTGCCTACGATGAACCAGATCCCCATACAAATATCAAACTGTACGTTAGACGTGATAGCTACGCCTGTGGGTGCCAAAGGCCCCACCATCAAAGTCCAGGTGATGCCGTCTGGACTTGAGTACCACGTAGGAACACCTGCATTGAAGGTGCAGGATACGAACAAGCTTTGATCGCTGTCCCAGGCCAAACCCGCGAGATAGTGCGTGCTATCGGGCCGCGTCAGCGACGTAACCGAAGTACCGTCAGCCGTGCGCCAAATGAGCGTGCCGACCGTGCCGCGCGTAGCAAAGAGCGCGGGCCCCGAGCCCGGGGACGCTTGTGCAACAAACCACGTGGCCGTAGAGGACACGTCGAAGCCCGTCGTGGTCGTGCTTAGCGAGGTGGACGCGGTTCCCGCGAGTTTATAGGCCGTTGTGGCCGTGCCGCTCGTGCCGATAACGATACTCGCAGACGTGCTAAGAGCCGATGCGAGGACCGTACCAAAGCTCAAAGCGAAGTAGGTAACCGTGCTCGCAACAATCTTACCAACGTTGGACGACGGGATAGTAAATTCCCAGATAGCCCCGCCCACGTCGAGCACGTTCGTGGCCTTAAACGAGGCCGTGTTATCGAGTTGGACCTCTCCGTTAAGGTGCGGCCCGCGCGAGGCCGTAACCTTAGACGCGGTCGCGGACGTGTGCGAGCCTACGATAAATTGACGGTTAGAGTGCGACCAAGCCACGGTATCGATCGTGGCCCCGGCCCAATCACGGCCTGCAGTAAAGACCATGGCGTTATGCAAAACGCCTTGTGAGGCCACATCCCCAACAGCTTTAAGCGCATAGTTGGCATGCCGTGCGGGCGCGCCTTGACCCGCCACAAAAAACTTACTGGCGGGAGGTGTATAAATATCACTTCCGGCCTCGGGTCCGCTTGGGTAAGTGGCCGTAGCTGAGTAGTAGCTACCGGTAATTGCTGCAATTTGATCCCACGGCGAAACAAACTTATTCATGCGACCTCACACCATGCACCTTTGCCGCTTCCTGCGACGGTATCCCATGCACTATTTAGTCCAAGACCTGCAACGGAATCCCAGACCAAAGATCCGGCCGTGCTCGTCCCCGAGTAAATGATATCCGTGCCCGAGCCAAGGGCTTTAGCTTGCCTAAGCATATTGGCCCACTCCACGACCACGGCATAAGAAAAGGAAGCCAAGATATTAAAGAAACTGATTTGCCACTTGAAATCGTACGTATCGACGTACGTAGCCGTGACATTAGACCCGCGGATCATGGCCGCGGCGATATCCGTAATAGCTCGGCTCGTGCCGTCAGATCGATTGACCAAGATCCGCGCGCGGATAAGGGGCTTGTAATCCGCGTCCGAAAAGTTACCGCGGGCCTGGCCCACGAGCGCGCCCAAGATATCGAGTTGCGCACCCGTGGCCTTGTCCAGTTGCCGACTAAGGTAGACCGCGTAGATGGCCGTTTCGATATCCTGGAAGATATCGAGGTACACGCCAGCAATGGCCTTGACGTTCGTCTTCGCGTTATCATCCGTGAAGAGACTAAGGCCACGGGCCGTGACCGTGGTGCTAGGGGTGTATTCGCTCAAGAGGTCACCCCCACGTCCGCGGACGCCAGCGTAGCGATAGCGTCATAAGCAAGGGGGATGTTCGCCGCGTTGCTCGGGCTAGCTGAGAAATCGAAATGCAGCGTAGTGATATCCTCCACGCCCTCTAGATCCATAACCACCTGGGCCAAGCGATAAGCAATGATGCTCGTGCCCGGGTCGATCTGCGACGCTGAGATATAGGAGCTAAGTGCAGCGGCTACAGCCGTATCACCTACGTAGTTATCGCCCTTGACCAGAACGATGGTCACGTAAAGGCGCTTACCCACGGCCCTAGAAAAGTAGACGGTTTGCGTAGCGCCCAAAGCGTCCGTGGTCGTGGCCGAGCTAATACCAACGCTAACCGCGCCCGTGGGCTTGTTCTCCCAAATGGTTTCGGCGATGGTCGCGTTACTAGCCGCGGGGCTAGCACCGTCCCAGAACACTACTTCGAACGAGTGCGGAGGCCTTACTAGTGTGGTAGTCGTCGTATTGCTCGTGGTCGTGCTAATCGCCGCGTCCGTGTCGTTTTCGTAGACCTTAGCACTGACCACGCCCGAAACTTCAAGGATGCGAGCCCTAAGCGCGTCCGCAGCGCATGAGCCGGATTGTGCAATTTCCTGGGTCCTAAGCACGCGTAGCTGTGTGTCCGTGTAGGCGTTCGATCCGATGGTTCCCGCGAGCGCGTTGGTCACGGCGGTCCAGCCTGCGATAGGGGTTACGATATTGGTCAGTGTGCCCGGTTGCACGTCCACAGGGCCATCAACCGTGCACACGAACGTGGCCGCCACGCTAGCCGCGGCCGTGGTACTAACGGACGAGGACAGCGCGAAGATCTGATCGGCGTGCCCGGCCACGGACGCGAGCGCGCCCGCGGGGATATTGCTCGCGGCGTTGGTCGTGACCGTACAAGTCACGACTGTAGCCCGAGCTTCGGGTCGAATCGTGCCCGTAAGCGAGGCCACGTTGTCCAGGCTAACGCCCTCGGCCGCGTTTGGGTCTACGGACTCATATGTGGCTTGTGCTGCGGCGCAACAATCCGATGCTAACTGGGCTACGATACCATTAAGCTGACCCAAGGGCTGATCGCTAGAAACGTCCAAGGCCGGGTCGATGCGGCTGCGCTCCGCGGCCTCGATCGCGCTTAGGATATCCTGCGTGCTCGGGGTATCAAACCCGGTCGCGGTAGGGCCTACGTTGATAAGACTCACGGCAGCGTCAGGGGCGTTTTAATGACTTGTGCGCCCTCCGTCGTCACCAGGGCCATAGTCACAGCAAGCGACCGCGCAACGCGGTTATAGACCAGGTTAAGCGAACTGATAGAGGTAATCTCGGGGATGGTCGCAATGCTATCCCGCAGAACGTTTTCCACGATCCTAAGGTCGGGGTTCTTGCGCGCAAGGATGCTTTGGATCCAAGGCACACCATCGGCACCAGCCAAGAACCAAGAGCCCCGCCAAAGGTTCAAAACCTTTTTAACCTTGGCCGTAATGTTCGTCCCTGCGTTAGTCTCCAGGACCATCTTCCCAGAGCTAAGGTCGAAGTCTCCGTCTGAGGTTAGCTTAATGCGCGCGGCCGTGGCCATAGGTCACCTGTTAGGCAACCTGGCCATTGCTATCGCTCTGCATATCAGCACACTCGAAAGTCCACATGCGCTTATCGGGCAACTGCTTATAAGCCGCGTCCGGGCTTTTCACGATCCAGGCCTTAGAACAAACGTGGAGCGAAGCACCGTTCAGATCGAGGATTTCAATCGGACCGACCACGCCCGCGTTAAAGGCCGCTGTAAGAGCCGCGTTCGTGGGGCTAGTCTGGGCCAGGTGAAGCTCCACCTTCGCGAGCTTGCTGTTTGTGTCCGCGCGGGAAACGGAGCCGTCTGCACCTTCGTAGACCTTGAAGCGGTCATTGGTCATCGTGACCGTGATAACCTCATCCGAGGCGTAACCGCCTTCGACAAGGATGCCCAGCAAGCTAATGCTGACCTGGGCAACGTTATAGTCATGGAATTCGCTAGGCATATCACGCACCTCCAACGGTGCCAACGACCGTCACTTTTTGAATCGCTCCGGCCAACGTACCCACGAACTTGACATTAGGCAGATTTCGTGCCGTAAGATAGCTCGCGGCGATGTCTTCGATTGCAGGGACAATCACGTAGGGCGCGAGGTCCGGGTCGTCGCTAAACCCGCCAACACGGACGCCATCTGTAAGCGCGCCCTGGATAACCGAGGCCACAAGGCGAATGCCCTTGGTCGTGTAGGGCACCTTACGCTTGGCCGCGCTGGCCGAGGCGAACAGAGCGATAAGACGCGTCTGAATCTCTTGCTGGAGCCAATCGATAAACCGGCGATCATCCTCGAAAGAGCCGTCACAGTTCGTGCCGTACGTAACCACGTTCAGGCCCGCAAGCGTGCGATACTGGTTACCGTTGTTCGCTTGGATGTTGCTCGATTCCGTATCGTTCCAGTTATCCGGCGTGACGCCCGGAAGCGTGCGCATATCCAGGGTGTAACTACCCGGGTCGCTAACCGCGGACTGGGCCATAAGGGCCACACCCGACCACGCCGTGGTGCTGCGCGCCTGGACCATCGGGCAAGTCTTGGTCTCGCTCGTGCCCTTCAGGGTCGCCAAGAGGTTACCCGTGGACGTGCTAGAGCACTTGCCGTCGATCGTATCAAAGAAGAATTCTTTAGGGCCGTTCGTGCGCGCCCAAGCCGCGCCCTCGACGATTTCGTTATCCGTCTGAGAGTCAATCGCGAACCCGTAAAAGTCCGAGTCCGCGGCCTTGATCGCATTTAGGTCCGCGGTAAGGTTGCTCGCGGTCGTGGTCGTAAGCTCGGGGTCGATCTGCGCGCGGTTCCAGCCCGAGAATTGGAGAATATTGCCCGCGGTCGTGGACGTAATCAGGACAGCCGAGCCGCTGACCGTGCTGGACGCGCCCGTAATGGTGGCCGAAAGGACCGCGGTAGCAATGGCCGCGGCGCTGAGGGCCGTGGTCGTGCTCGACGTCACGGAAATAGCCTTGCCCTGGACCGTGAAGCTAACCAAGGAGCTGTCCGTGGTAAGAACGTTCAGGGTCAAGAGTTGTAGGGACGTGTGCGTCCTACGGCCAATCTTAAGCTTGCTTGGGGCCGGGTTATCGCCGAAATACAAGGCCGCGGCCTGATAAACCGTGCTCGTGGTGCTAGGGAAGTCCACGGCCACGCTCGGGAGGTCTGAGTAAGACCGGACCAGGTCCGCGTTTGCGGTATGATAAGCTACAAACATCCCCGTCCCAAAGGATTCCCTAGACGGGTTTACCGAGACGAGGCTAATCGAGACGTTAACGATCTCCGATGCGCCCATGGGGAGATTTTAGCACTTGGGGTGCTTACTTAGTTGCGCGGTCCAACTGGGCGATATATCGGTCCAAGTCCTCTAGGCTCATGTCCTTGACCTGGGTCTGGACCTCGCTGCGCTCCGTGGGCTTGCCCTGGAGCAAAAGAATGGTCTTGATCGCCTTTTCGGCCATGGCCATAGCGTCTTTTTCGGACATGAGCTTGGCCGAGCCATCGGGGCTATTGTCCTGGCGCTTACGGATAGCAGCTAGTTCCTGCTTCGCGGCCTGTAACATAAGGTGGCACGTATCCAAGGCCTCGGCCGCGAAAGCCTCGTTAGCCCGCTCTATACGGGCTTTAAGGTCCTCCTGGCGGAATTCGTCCCAGTGCTGGTCATAGGCGCGTTTACGGCTTACCCAGGCGTGCTGTTTGGCCATTTTGAGGCCATCGGGGTCACGGGGTAGGACAGCGGCCGGGTTGTCCCGGTACTGGACGAACGCGCGCCAAGCGGTCTCGGTTTCGCCGTCTTGTCTATCCCACGGATTCACGTAGAAATTTTAGTCTTTGGGCTCCCCGGCCTGCTTCCCGTCGTGGTCGGGGCGGGTCATGCGATCCATTCTTGCATCCACAAGCGCGCCGCCGCTCGGATCGACTCCGCGTTCTGAGAAACGGCGATGAGTCGGTTCGGGTACGCGCACTCTTTCAACGCGAGCGCGAACGGCGGACCGTAGCCGGTGACAGCCTCCGGTCGAACCATCAGGCCGCGACCTACATCGACCAACTCGGCCATCCGCTTTGCTTGCTCGAACGTCATCGCGCTTCCTTCCGGGGGCGAGGGGTCACGCTAGCACCAAAGAACAAATCTGCATGGCTTTTTCCAGGTATCGAGCAGAGCCCACGGAGACCAACGAAGACATTCCCTTACCACAGTAGTTGCTTCGATACACGCAATAAAGCCACTGCGGTTGGTTGTGCTTATCTCTGCCACGAGCGATATACGCGGCTCCTGTATCCGCGTGCAGCTGGTACTCGTGGGTCTCCTGGTCCCCGGTCCAGCCCGACGCATTAATCGTCTGCCACGACCTGTACAAACGATCTAGAACCCGGGTCGCGTACTCCTGATCGTCCTCGCCCTTGTAGCGATTGCCCACGACCTTGGCCCCCAGTTCGTCGATAACGTTAGGCATGGTTTGTAGGATAAGGCTAATCGTGGACTACGTCAAGAGCTTAAGGCCTCTTTCGAGGGCCATACGAAGCACCTGTGTAGCCACTATTCGGGTGAAGTCAATATAAACCACACTTTTCCGTTTACTCTAATGATTACACAAGCCTACGCCGTTTTACGCCCAATTTACACCCCTAGTGTCAGTTAGGTAAGTGCTTGTAATCATTGAAGTTTATTAGGTGCCGGAGGTTCTATTTACACTACTCTCTCTTCTAAAGTATTAGAATAATAGTATAGGAGAGAGGACCCCGGTTTTTACACGTCAAGTGTCAGTCTCGGGGTTCTGTCAGTTGGGCGTAACGGGCACAACCCCTAAAATTGCCCTATGTTCCGAGTGGACTATGCTGCCGCGCTGCCTACGGTCGATCGCAGGGACGACGGCACCCTACGTGTAGCAGCCAATCTTACACGTACGGGGGTGTTGCAGTACGCCAAGCCGGACGGTAGCCCGTGGCGCGAGTACCGACCCCCCGAGGAAGTCTTTTCGCCCGCGAGCCTCCAGAGCTACGGCGGGCGGCCCCTGACCATTGGCCATCGTTTGGACGCCGTGACCGCGGACAAGTGGTCAGACGTGGCCGTGGGCGATGTTCGCGACGATGCGCATAAGGCTGATAAGTTCGTTCGGGCCACGGTGCAGGTCAGTGATGCGGCCGTGGTTGCCCGAGTAACGGACCAAAAGCGGTCGGATTGTCTAATCGAAGTATCGTGCGGCTACCGCTGCGATCTAGATAACACACCTGGAATAAGCCCGGATGGCGAGCCTTATGACGCAATCCAGAGGAACATTAGGCTTAACCACGTAGCGCTCTTGCCCGCGAATAAAGGCCGCGCCGGTCGTGATGTGCGCTTGCTCTTGGATTCGGACGGTAACGTGCTTCAAGAGACTGCTAAAATTGACCACATGGCGGATGAAATTAACCTCGCGCAGATCCAAAAAGATCGCGCGGATGCCCTTGACCGCGAGTCGAAGGCTAAGCAGGAGGCCGAGACGCTTAAGGGCGAACTGGCCGCTTTGAAAGCCCAGGCGGCTCAGGTTCGAGCGGACGCGGAAGCGGCCCAGGCTAAGCGCCCGAGTGAAGTCGCGGCGCGTGTTGCCTTGATCGACGTCGCGAAAAAGTACTTGCCTACGCTTCGCGCGGATAGCTCGGACAGCGATGACAAGATCAAGCGCGACGTTATTGCCAAGATTAACCCCGCGCTCAAGTGCGATGACAACGCGTCCGCGGCGTACGTGGACGGCGTTTTTAACTCGCTTGTTGCCACGTCGAAGCAAGACGGCGGGCGCAAGGCCGTTGAAGCGGCGATTGCCTCGGCCCCGGTTCAGGCGAACCAAGAGCAGCGCGCGGACCAGGGCGAGGATCTTATCGCGGCTGCGTTCAAGCGTAGTCGTGATTACGCGAAGCGGGCCTGGACGCTTTCGCAAGACGAAGTTAAGAAACTGGCGAATGAAGCCGCAATCCGAGGTATGTACTAATGGCTGGTCAGCAAACTACGGTTGTTCTCGCGTCGCCGGTCGGGCTTCCCGGCCAGCTCGTGGACATCCAGGAAAACGATATCGTCTCAGCCGCGTGTACGACTACGGTTCTTCCGGGTACGTACGTCGAGCTTACGCTTGCGGCGGACGGTAAGACCTTCGTTGCCAAGACGCCGAACAGCACGGTTGGCACCCTTGCCGACGGTGGTGTCGCGGTCTACTTCCCGACGTCAGATCCGCGCCAACTCCCGGCGCTTGGTGCGTCGTCTTCGGACATTACGGGCACGGGTTATCCGGTCGGTGGCACGGTTGCGGTTCTGCGCCGAGGCCGAATCTTCGTGAGCATTGACACGGCCACCACGGCGGGCTCGCTTTCGGCGCCCTGGGCAGTGAACGCGAACGTTCAACACCCTTCGAGCACGGCCGCGAGCGCGACCAATACGAACGGTTACTTTACGGCCGTTGCGGCCAACACCACGGCGGGCACGGAAACGACCGCGGCCCCGGGTTGTTACTTCGAACGTGTGGTTGCGAGCGGTCTTGCAATCCTGGCCGTCAACAAGCCGAAGTCGGCCTAATAGGATATGACAATGCAAGATTTCCAGCTGGTTAGCCGAGTCGATTCGCGAGATAACTTTATCTCGTATCTTCGCGAAGAGCTTAACAAGAAAAAGAATGCGACGGACCTCCGTGCTGACTCGGGCGAGTTTGCCGGGTTCGCGCGCTCGTTCGAGCACATCCTCGCGGAAGCGTACGACGTTCTTTATCCTGAGTACAAGGGTCGTAACATCGTTCCGCTTAACACGGCTGTTGCCGCTGGTGCGGAACAGTGGACGTGGCGTCAGTTCAATCGCGCGGGCGAGGCTAAGGTCATTCACGATTACGCGAACGATTTCCCGAGCGTCGATCTGAACGGTAAAGAGTTTCAGAACAACATCGTTTCGTTGGGCTGTGCCTATGGCTACAGTATGATGGAAATTCGCAATGCGGCAATGATGAATATGCCGATTGAAGCGAAGAAAGCCCTTTATGCTCGCCAGGTTATGGAGCAAAAAGTCGATCAAATGATCGCTTGGGGCTCTGCGGCGGACAAGATTAACGGTCTTGCTAACGCGACCAACATCATTGACTCGGGCACGGCTACGGGCTTCTCTGGTACGGCCTCGGCTAACTGGATTACGTCGCTTGCTTCGTCGTCTGTTACCGCGGTTCTCGCGGACATTAACGCGATGTGCGGTCAGATCTTCCAGCAATCCAAGGGTGTGTTTGGCAAGTCTAAGGACTTGACCATGCTTCTCCCCACGGCGATTTATCAGGCCCTTCAAGCGGCCCCGGCGATCACGCCCACGGGTATCTACTTGGATATCAGCGTGCTCGATTACATCCTTCGTACGTCGCCCCAGCTTAAGGACATTGTCCACTGGCCGGCGCTTGATAAGGGTGCACCGGGCGCGGACGCGTCGCACGAAACGGTTCTCGTTTGCAAACTGGATCCGATGGTCATGGCGTGCGCGTTGCCCCAGGACTTTGAGCAACTCCCGCCCGAGGTTCACGGTATGCGCTTCACGGTTGCGTGTCACATGCGTCACGGTGGTGTGGCCCTGTTTTATCCTTTCGGTGCCACAAAATATACCCTTGCTGGTGGTTGAGACTAAACGTCCCAGTTCATAAAAACACGATAAGGCCCTTGACAGAACTTGTCAGGGGCCTTATTTATTTCTATAATGCGTACCTTCCCGGATATCGGAGCCTTGCGTGTGGCTGCGAACTTGGATTCAACCCTTAGAACGCGCCTGCAAAGGTCTGAGGAATGGGGCGAGGGTTGGGGCACGAACATCCCCCTACTCGCGGCTGCAGTCGCAGCGTCTCAGGGCCCAGTGCTTGAGATTGGCGGCGGCCTCTTCTCTACGCCCGTGCTCGCGGCTATGTGCAAGGCTACGGGTCGCGAGTTGCTCACCTTGGATGATAACGAGGATTGGATTAAGTCTTATTCCGATGTGCAGCCTAATGCAATCTTCGTGTCCGATTGGCTGGACTACTTCGAGTGTAACCCCATCCCATATTACGGCGTCATCTTCGTGGATCATCGCCCGGACAATGCACGTCTCCCCGTCCTAAAAGCAGTTAAAGGCCGTGCAGATTATATCGTGTGCCACGATACGTGCAACCCTTATTTTGAGGGCGTGGACGACTTCTTGAACACCTTTAAATGGCGGTATGACTGGGGGTTCATGGCCTCTAGCACGACCGTGGTTTCTGATACCAAGGAATTCCCGGTGATTGAATGAGGTCGACTAAATCGTTTACGTTGGATCGAGACGGCCACGAAGTCAAATTTGACTGTACCCAGCTTGGTGCGTGGGAGGGCAGTAAAGCACTCATTCGCGCGCAGAAAATTGCAGTTAGTGGGGTCAACGGTCTAGATGCTCTTATCGAGGCTATGACCGATGCGGACCTGGAGTACTTTCAAAAAGCCTTTGCGAAGTCCACCTTTGTCACCTATACGAATGATAAGGAACAACGCGTTAAAAAGAACCTTAACGACGTCTTTGACGTGTTCTTTTCTGGCCACCTGTTCGAAATGACCCAATGGCTGGTTTTTTGCCTGGGACATAACTTCGGAAATTTTTTTTTGCAGATCCAGAGTCGGGGGGAACTGGTCAAACAGAGCTGGAACCTGGGCTCGGGCAAAGACCAATCGGCAGACACGGCACCGGAACCCCCGACCGACCCCGAACTGTAGCCGTACCAGAGGACCTAAAAGGGACCTGGTTCCTGTGGCGCCTCGTGGCCGCGGGTTGGTGTACGCTAAGGGAGATCCAGGAAGAATGGTCCCTGGATGACGCCTTGGCCGCAGGAAAAGCGCTGGATTTTGCCCAGGAGCTAGAACGCTAGGCCCGAGCACCCAAGGCCTAAAATATACACGTGGCCCTATCCCTAGCGACGTTCCGGGCAAGGTTCCCGGAATTCCAATCCCAGCCCGATCCCACGCTCCAGGACGCGATTAACCGCGGTGCAGCCCAATCGGATAGCATCATCTTCGGCGACCTCGTGGACGAGGCTACAGGCTACCTAGCGGCCCATTTTTTGGCGCTGTCCCCCTTCGGTCAGCAAGCGCGCCTCTCAGGCCCGACCGAGAGCACGACCTATTACCTACATTGGCGCCGACTGGCCACGAAAAAGGCCGCGGGCTGGGCACGGGTCACGGGATGATTACAGGCCTCGTACAAAACGTTGTCTTCGACGGTACGCGGCCTTTGCTCGCGAGTTTGACCCCTGTGCGTGGCGCGGCGTTCCCTTGGCTCCTGCAATTCACTGACACCGCGGGCCAGGTCGTGGACCTTAGCACGTCCGTGACTTCAGGCACCGTTACGCACGTCTGGAGCGCGGCCATTGGTATCGCCCAGGACTACGGGGATGACGGACCCTTGCTCCTTGCGGTGTACTCGACCACGAGCACGACCGGAGGCAGCCAAATCACCTTCAGTAACGCGGCTGCTGGTGAAGTTTTGGTGTACTTGTCCCCCACCGATACCGAGGCTTTGCCCTCGTGCGTGACCACGCCTTTGGCCTATTGCGTCTTTAGTCTTGTGCTTACGGATCCTAATGGCGTGTCCTATCCCACGGTTCGTGGCATCCTCTATCCCCAAGAGCACGTTCTAGGGGCGCCGTCATGACTAGGGCTTTGCTGTTCGACGCCCCTGGCCCGCCTGGACCCCGGGGCCCGGCCGGTCCGAGTGGGCCCGCGGGGCCGTCCAAGGTCTTTTTCACCGCCCAAGATTTTGGCGCCATCGGGAATGGCCAAGCCAACGACACAGCAGGCGTTCAGGCTGCACTAGCTACTAACAGTCTCTTACTTGGCGGGGCCGCAAACAAATATAATACAGGGACGCTCACGATTTCTTCAGGGCTAGACGTCCTTATCCAAGGACCCGGAACCATTCTAGCCGCGACCACGACCACAATACTGAATACAACTAACGCCAAGAATCTTGTGGTCGAGGATGTTACTTTCGACTTTAATAATCTAGCGTTTTCAGCCTTCACTAGTAACGGAGCATTCTACGAGAGTGTCACCTTTAGACGTTGCAACTTTATCAACCTAGCCACAGCCAACGTTCTTACGTTTGCTTTTGGTGGATCGGCTGTCATAGAAGACTGTTTTTTTGACGGTAACGGCTCGGGTAAAGCGTCTGCTATTATTGTAGGTGAGGGGTTTCTCAGTGTCCGAGTTAGTCGCTGTAAATTTCGAGGGTTGTTTAGTGGAGTCACCGTAAACGCCAACACTTCCGGGTACTCCACACAAGATATCGTGATTGAGGGTTGCGACTTCGACATGATGTATTACACGAGTCCCGCTATTGACTCGGGCACTGCAACATATAGCGATACCACACTCGTGGATGCGGCCAAATCATTTACTGTTTCTGCCTATCAAACAGCGGGGTCACTTTCGCAATACGGATATATTCGCGCGCTTCCTATTCGTGCTAGCGGTGCAAGTGGCGTTCTCTACGGTAAAACGCTTTTGATTGATGCGGGGGCCACCTTCACTAGTGACAGCATTGTACCGGGAGAATTGGTGCGAGCTGGTACCATGCAAGCGGTAATTATTAGTGTTGAAAGCGACACTACGCTTAACCTGGAGCCGTGGACGGATATGACG
>Ga0207674_10000558_pt1 | contig 48845 bp, 43 predicted proteins | sample KBSCornC72_FD_184303 | JGI IMG/M metagenome (GOLD analysis project Ga0207674, IMG submission 184303) | Corn rhizosphere microbial communities from Kellogg Biological Station, Michigan, USA - KBS Corn C7-2 (SPAdes) (version 2) | ecosystem: Host-associated > Plants > Roots > Rhizosphere > Soil ... | reverse complement strand
CCAGATACGGAACCGAGCGCTTCAGCGCATCTGCGGCGCTCAGGTCGTGCCCAAGGTAGCTCTCCGACACGATGAAAATCGTGGCGCCCAGTGCCAGGAGATCCAGCACGGTCTTCAGGAGCAGGTTGGCGACCGACAGTCCCAGGTTCGCGAACTGACCTCCCGCTGTCGTCACGTAAATCCCGATGAGCATGGGAACAGCGGCGGTCAGCAGTGCGACCTTCACCAGCGGCCCGAAACGCTGCCGGTAGAGCCCGAATGAAACGTCGAGTATTTCCCCCGTGGACAACGGCCGCAGGGCGGGTGCGTTCATGGAGGCTCCAGGTCGGTCGGAAAGCGGAGCAGAGACTGGACTTTCCAAGATGCGGGAGTCGGGAGAACTTGGGAAGGGATTTCAACGGATCATCATTCATGGCAACACGGGCGCCGCTGGACTTTCGGCAGCACCTCGAAGTCGAGACTCCAGAGCATGTCGTCCTCGATTACGAGATCGCGGGGCTCGGGTCACGGGCGCTTGCCGCCATCATCGATACCCTGATCCTGATCGGGTGGTCCATGGCGTTGCTGGTCGTCTTCGCGCTGTTGTCGTTTCAGTTCGAGGACTGGGCGGGGGCGATCTTCACGCTGGTGTATTTCGCATCTCTCTGGGGCTATTTCGCCTTCTTCGAGGGGCTTCGTAACGGTCAGACTCCAGGGAAGCGCCGCCTGGGAATCCGCGTGGTGCGCGATACTGGGCATCCGGTCACCTTCGGGTCCGCGGCCGTTCGCAACCTGATTCGCGCCGCCGATTTCCTCCCTCCACCCTATCTGATCGGCGGAATCCTGGTAGCGCTCCATCCCCGTGCCAAGCGGCTCGGGGATCTGGTGGCCGGCACTGTCGTCGTTCGGGATCGACCCACCGAGGTCGCGGACCAGCCCGCAGGAATCTCCGATGCATCCGTCGAGGTCGGAGTTCCCGAGCTGGGAGACGACGAGTTCCGTCTTCTGCGGGAATTCAGCGAACGGGCCTCGGCTCTTGCCCCGGAGGTTCGGCAGCGTCTCGCCACACGCCTCGCCGAGAAATTCGCCGACCACTACCCCAATCGGGCCGCGTCGCCGGAATCCTTCTTGGCCGACTTGTACCGGGATGAGCTCGCGCGCCGTCGAGGGAGATTCGGGGCGCGAGGGGAGCCGCGCGCGACGGAGCGCCGCGGTCAGGCCACCGTTGCCGAACGGATGGCGGCGCGGAAGACGGAGCGCTGGCAAACGTTCCAGAGCATGGCGGACCGCGCAGCGCGTGAGGGACTCGACAGCTTCAACGCCCGGGAACTGCCGGACTTCGCCGCTCGATATCGGGAGGTCGCCGCCGATCTCGCTCGGGCCCGCACCTACCGGGCCGATTCATCTACGCTCGCCCGGTTGGAACGGCTGGTTGTCTCCGGACACAACGCGCTCTACCGCGACGAGCGCAACTCAATCAATCGGATCTGGCAGGTGGTCATGCGGGAATGTCCCGCGGCCGTGGTCCAGGCTCGACGCTACGTATTGATTGCGTTTCTCGCCTTCGCCGTCCCGGCAGTGGCGGGTTTCCTGCTGCTGAAGGAGCGCCCTGCACTGGCAGACGAGCTTCTCCCCGACGTGATGCTGGAGCGGGCCCAGGCTGGCGCCTCACGGATAGGCCAAGGTAAGGGGTACGTCGAGGTGGAAGCCCGCCAGCGGCCGATGATCGCCTCCAGCATCATCACCAACAACATCACCGTCGCCTTCTACTGCTTTGCCGGCGGGATCTTCGCCGGGGTTGGTTCCTTGGTGCTGCTGGCGTACAACGGCCTCTCGATCGGAGCCATCTCCGCCCACTTCGCCAACGTCGGCCTGCTAGGCTACCTCTGGAGTTTCATCGTTGGCCACGGCGTGCTGGAGTTGTTCGCCATCTGGGTGGCCGGTGCCGCCGGCTTCCTGCTGGGACGCGCGCTGATTGCTCCCGGAGACCTCACCCGGGCGGATGCTCTGGTGCTGAACGGGAGATTGGCGGTTCGGATGATCGGCGCCGTGATCGTGCTCCTGATGATCGCAGGGACGATCGAAGGATTCGTTTCGACGAGTGAAGGCGGGGTCGCGCTCCGGGTCGGTGTCAGCACCGTGAGCGCTCTGTTTCTGCTGCTTTACCTGGCCAACGGGGCGCTCTGGCTCCGCAGCCAAGGGCGCCGAGCTGCGGAGCTCGGGACTATCCGTCCCGCAGAATCGTCCGCATCCTGACCGCCAAGGCTTCGATTTCCCTCAGGCTGGTCAGGGTTTCAGCATCGAGCTTGGATTCATTCAGTAGGAGGAGTTGGGTTTCCGCCAGGAGGGCAGACAGCGGATTGGCAAGGTCATGCCGGAGCTTTGTTAGGTGCTCGGCCTCTGTCATGGGCATGGGCATCCTGGTCCGCTTGCGCTGTGGGATGGGGTACGTAACCCAATATAGATGATGGGCTTCGGTGCGCAATGTTTCATTGACTGAAGGGTACTGGTACGAAAGTCAGGACCAGCACAACCAAGCAAATCCACCCAATAACTACCCGGCTCTGCGGTATCGGCCTGTCCGGGGATAAAACCGATGGGTGAGACCACCGCCCCGCTCCCACAAGCAAAGTGAGCAGAATCCAGATCAGCCAGGCGGGCGTGTGCCAGGAGAGGTAAAGCAGTCCCAGCACGGCAAGCCAGGCGACCAGTGTCTGCCGCTTGCCCACGAGACCGTAGCTCACGTGCCCGCCATCCAGCTGGCTCAGTGGGAGCAGGTTTAGCCCGGTAATAAAGCTCCCTGCCCAGCCCGCGAACGCAGGGAGACTCAGCTGGATCGAAGTCACCCCTGGGAAGTAGTGTTCCCGCAGCGCCCGGAGCAGGAGCGACTCGCCAACCACGAAATATCCCTGGGCAAAACGCACGATGAGGCCCTGTGGTCCTTCGCCTGAAGGAAGCGGCTGGGAAGTCGCGTATCCCCAGAACAGGACGGCCAGGGCAACTACGAATCCTGCCAAGGGACCGGCAGCTCCAATGTCGAGAAGCTGCCGCCGGTCCACTACCACCGAGCGCAGCTTCAGGAATGCACCCAGGCTCCCAATCGGCGACAGCGTCGGTGGGACGGGGAGGAAGTAGGGGGGAGATGCGTCCACGGCGTAGCGGCGAGCGGCCACGAAGTGGCCCAGCTCGTGGATTAGCAGGATTCCCAGGAGTGGCACCGCGAAAGTCCATCCGCTCAGGATCTGTTCGGTTGATCCCGATGTGAAATCGGCGAAGAACTGGAGGCCGGCTTTGATCCACGCGAGCGGTCCGTATCCCATCGGGGGGTCGAACCGTCCCTGGAGGGCAGCCCCGGCGCCAAGGGAGCAGAGGAGAGTCGCCCCGAACAGGGCAATGTGCAGCAGCCACCGCTCCCGCCGCCCGGCACGCAGGGGGCGGATCAGCACTAATTCGCTGTGATCTGGAGAACCCCAGTAATGCGCGCCACCCCAGTCGTTGAGCGAAGCGGCCAGACTGGGGGAAGGCCCCCGGTGTTCCGGGGCTATAATGGACTCAATGATTTCCCGGTCCGCGTTCCGGAGGACACGCCAGGCAAGAAAATGCCTGGTCAGCGGATCCACGATCGCTCTTGACGGGACAAGGGGGTGTCTCTATTATGAGGCGCTTCCGTCATCCTTGAGCACTCTCCCGTTCGTCCCATTCTTCCCTCAGTAACACCATCGCCGGCCCAGTCCGGTTTCAACATTTTCTGGCGCCTTTCCAATCCCATTGCCTGCACCCAAGACCCGGCCACCGGCCGACCGTAGCGCTTCTCCTCAGCGGAGTGGCCCACCCGTGGATATCGCCGAACTCAAACAGAAGTCGGTCGCCGAGTTGCACGCACTCGCCGAGCAACTCAACATCACAAACTACTCAGGGCTTCGCAAGCAAGACCTGATCTTCCGTATCGAGCAATCGCTGCTCGACCAGGACACCGTAATCCGCGGGGAGGGTGTGCTGGAAATCCTGCCCGAGGGTTACGGATTCCTTCGTAGTCAGGACTGGAACTACCTCTATGGCCCCGACGACATCTACGTCTCGCCCAGCCAGATCAAGCGCTTTGATCTGCGCACCGGCGACACGGTCATGGGTCAGGTGCGGCCGCCCAAGGAGGGGGAGCGCTACCTGGCATTGCTCAAGGTCGAGAACGTCAATTTTGAAGAGCCGGAAAAGACCAAGCACCGGATCGCGTTCGACAACCTCAAGCCGCGCTATCCCGACCGGCGGATCCGGCTGGAACGGACCACCGGCGATCTCGCGATGCGGGTCGTGGACCTGCTCTCGCCCATCGGCAAGGGACAACGCGGACTGATCGTCTCTCCGCCCAAGGCTGGTAAGACGATCCTGATGCAGAAACTGGCGAACGCCATCAGCGAGAATCATCCCGAGGTCGTCCTCATAGTGCTGCTGATCGACGAACGCCCCGAAGAAGTCACCGACATGCAGGAAAACGTGAAGGCGGAGGTCATCTCCTCCACCTTTGACGAACCGGCCGACCGGCACGTCCAGGTGGCCGACATGGTGATCGAGAAGTCGAAGCGGCTGGTAGAGCACGGACGGGACGTCGTCATCCTGCTCGACTCGATTACCCGGTTGGCCCGGGCCCACAACGTCGTGGTCCCCCACTCCGGCAAGATCCTCTCCGGCGGTGTGGACGCCAACGCCCTGCAGAAGCCCAAGCGCTTCTTCGGCGCCGCGAGGAACATCGACCAGGGCGGCTCCCTCACGATCATCGCTACCGCCTTGATCGACACCGGCAGCCGGATGGACGAGGTGATCTTCGAAGAGTTCAAGGGAACCGGCAACATGGAGTTGGTGCTCGACCGGCGTCTGGCCGATCGCCGGATTTATCCCGCCATCGACATCCAGCGCACCTCGACCCGGAAAGAAGAGCTCCTCATGGACAAGGACGAGCTCAACCGGGTCTACCTGCTGCGAAACTTCCTGGCCGACATGCCCCCGGTGGAGGCCCTGGAATTCCTGCTCGAGCGTATGAAGCGCACCAAGAGCAACAAGGAATTCTTCGCGACTATGGCCCAGTAGGAATGGCGGAATGTTGAATGGCGGAATGGTAGAATGGCAGTCCTCTACGACCTTCTCCCCTCCGCTGCTCTTGATTACGCCATTCCGCCATTCCTCCATTCCGCCAGCTCCTAATGCTTCCCACCACCGGCCGCCTGATGGCGATCGACTGGGGTGAATTACGCATCGGCCTCGCGCTGAGCGACGAGACCCAGACCCTCGCCTCCCCGCTCGAAACCCTCACCCGCCGGCGGGGCAAGCGGTTCCCCATAACCCGCTTCCTCGAACTCGTCACCCAGCATCAACCGGTCGGAATCGTCGTTGGCCTTCCCCTCTCACCCGAGGGAGGCGAATCCCAATCGACCGCCTCGGCCCGCGAGCTGGCCGAACTCGTCGCCCGCCGCACCAGCCTGCCGGTCGAACTCAGTGACGAGCGTCTCACCACCGCCCGAACCCTGAAACTGATTCGCGAACAGAGTGGCTCCACTCGGGGAAGGAGGGAAGAAGTAGACGCGATGGCTGCGTCGGTTCTGTTGCAGAATTGCCTCGATGCCCGGAGAGGCGGAGCCACGTGAGCTCCGAGCGGCGGACGAGCCTGGCGATTTGTGTCCTGCTGATCTGCCTGGCCTTTGTAGCCGGTCTCTCCATCGGTTGCGGTTCTCCCGGTCTCCCGGCCGCACCTGAACGGGTCACCATTCCCAGCGGAGCCAGCCTCGGCGTGGTGGCCGATAGCCTGGAGGCCCACGGCCTTCTCGGCTCCCGCTCCTGGTTTCAGCTGCTCGCCAGGATAAGGCGCGTCGATCGCAACCTGCAAGCCGGCACCTATGAAATTCCGCGGGGCTCCAGTGCGTGGAAGGTGCTGACGATTCTTGCTTCGGGGCGCGTGGTCGTCGTCCGCTTCACCGTTCCGGAGGGCATCACCCTCCTGGAGCTGGCGGGGATGGTGCAGGACGAGCTGCACATTCCCGCCGAATCAGTCCTGGTGGCAGCCAGCGACCCGGCGGTTCGACGCGCTGTGGGTGTCCCGGCTTCGACGCTCGAGGGGTACCTGCTTCCCGAGACTTATCGACTTCCGCTCGCCGTCACCGCACGGGAGCTGGTTCATCGAATGGGTGCCGAGTTTCTACGCCAGTGGGATCCGTCGTGGGATCTGCGACTGGACAGCCTGGGCTGGACCCGCCACCAGGTGATGGCGCTGGCGTCGATCGTGGAGGGAGAGGCTCGACACGACGAGGAGAGGCCCGTAATCGCCGCGGTCTACGCCAATCGCTTGCGACTGATGATGCCGCTGCAGGCTGACCCTACCGTTCAATACGCTCTCCAGCTCAGAACCGGCCAGCGCAAGCCGCGACTATACTTTCGGGATTACGAGACTAAATCACCCTACAACACTTACCTCCATCCGGGGTTGCCTCCCGGACCGGTGAATTCACCCGGCCTGGCCAGCATCCGTGCCGCACTCTATCCCGCCCAGGTTCCCTACCTCTTCTTCGTCGCCCGGCCCGACGGTTATCACATCTTCAGCCGAACCCTCGCCGAGCACAATCGAGCCATTCGAGAAGTACGAAGACGCAAGGATTAGTCCTCGGAACTCGATACTAGGTACTAGGTACTAGGTACTCGGTACTTTTTTGCCGCCCCCTCAATGTCCGCTGAAGCAAGAATCCCCGACACCACCGCAACGCCAGCACCTCCAGCCTCCAACACCGGTCTCACGTCTTCAGGCCTCACGCCTCCAATGGCGATACAGGGACGCCCTCCGGCCTGAGCGACAATTTGCCGAAACCCGGCGATGCCGAGCGATGGACCCGCATCGAGTTTGGTGGCGCTGGCATTGAGCGGTCCGACACCCCAATAGTCGGCCTCTGCTCCCCTCCCCACCTCCTCGATCGATCCGACCGAGGCTCCGATGACCTCGCCTTGAGTAAAGAGGCTCCGGACAACAGAGACCGGTACGTCATCCGGGCCCAGATGCACCCAGCATCCGGCAGCACGCGCAACGTCAGGACGGTCGTTCACGATCACCGGCACCCGGAGCGCGGATCGGAGCCGCCGTGCCACATCGAGCAAGGCCCGCGGCGAGGCCTGCTTGAGTCGCAGCTGGACCGCCGTGACTCCACCCCGCTCCGCCGCCTGACACACTGCCACCGGGTCATGCTCTCCCAGTAGCAGGTCATCGGTGACGAGCATCAGTCGCAGGTGATTGGCTAGATTCTGCACCATGTCCGAGCCTCTGCCGCTACGCCTCCGCGGGTTTCGTGGCGCCACTACCGTCGAACAGGATCGTCCCGAGGAGATCCTGGGCGCAACCGACGAGCTCCTGCGCTCGCTGGTGGAGGCCAATGGCATCGATCCGCTCGATATCGTGAGCGCCGTTTTCACGGTCACTCAGGATCTGATCTCGACCTTTCCCGCCCGTGCTTCCCAACCCTACGGTTGGGACCAGGTAGCCATTCTGCACGCTACCGAGATCCCGGTACCCGGATCGCTCCCTCGCTGCATTCGCGTCCTGGTGCACGCCTACAGCCGGCTCGCGCCGAATCAAATCAAGCATTGCTACTTGCGGCGAGCCACCGCGCTGCGGCCGGACCGGGCCCAGCCCGCGAAGTGAGCCCAACCGCCGTCGATTTGCCTCTGGCATGTGTCACCGCCAAGGGCGCCTCTCGCTGGGTTCGCGGTCACCCCTGGATCTACCGCAGCGATGTGCTGGAATCGCCCGGCGACCCCGGACTCTGCCGGGTATTCGACACCAAGAAGAAATTCCTGGGGATAGCTCTCTGTTCCCCCCGCTCAGAAATCCGCCTTCGCCTGCTCGAAACCCGGGATCGCCCGATTGATCGCGCCTGGTGGCGAGAACGGCTCACCCGCGCCGTGCGACAGCGCACCGGGATAGACGCAACCGCTTTTCGCGTCGTGCATGCCGAGGGTGACAGGCTCCCCTCGCTCATCGTGGACCGCTACGATCGCTGGGTCGTCGCCCAATTTCTCTCGGCTGGGCTGGAGACCCAACGAGAGACGGTCGTCAACGCGCTGGTCGAGGTGCTGTCTCCCGAAGGCATCCTGCTGCGGAATGACGTCGCGGTTCGGCGGCACGAGGGACTGCCGGAACGGGTGGAGCTGGTCCACGGCGACGTGCCCCAGAACATCGAGGTGCGGGAAGGAGACATACGCTACCTCGCGGCACCGTGGATCGGACAGAAGACCGGTGCCTTCCTGGACCAGCGGGGAAACCGGATGCTCGCGGCCCGTTCCTGCCCGCCCGGCGGCGAGGCGCTCGATGGCTTCTCCTACCACGGCAGCTTCGCGCTCCATCTCGCCCGCAAGGCTGGGCGAGTCGTCGCCCTCGACTCGAGTGCCGATGCCCTGGAGCGTGGCAGGGAGAACGCCCGGCTCAATGGCATGACCAACATCGAGTTTCTCGAGGGAGACACGTTCGATCTCCTGCGGGGCTGGGAGCGCGAGCGACGGCGCTTCGATATCGTCGTCCTCGACCCACCCGCATTCGCCAAGACGAAGAGCGCGGTCCCCCAGGCGCTCCGGGGATACAACGAGATCAACTTGCGGGGATTTCGCATTCTGAATCCGGGCGGGACTCTTCTCACCGCCTCCTGTTCCTACCACGTCGCTCGCGCCGCCTTCCAGGAGATGTTGGCCCGAGCCGCCGAGGACAGCGGTCGTCGGGTGACCCTGTGCCAGCTCCTGACCCAGGCTCCGGACCATCCGGAGATCCTCTCCATTCCCGAGACGGGGTACCTGAAGGGGGCCCTGCTGACGGTGGATTGACCCACCCAGCAGCGCCCCTTATTGACTATCCCCTTATACTCAATGAGCTTGTAGCCACTCACCTGCCAAAGTGGTCGAACGCGCGCTATGCTGACTGCCCTGCAACTCGAGCAGCAACGCCCCCGTCGGCCCCTGCCGTCGCTCAAGCAGTTGTACCACGAATACATCCTGCAACGCATCGAGGATTACAAGAATGGCCTCCGGCGGAATGAGTTGTTGAACCTCGCCAACGAGGCGTTTGCCGAGATGGGCACGACGCAGGAAGCGCAGTTCGTGCTGACTGAAGTTCTCATGGCCGACTGCGTGGATCGCCTCATCAATCGCCGGCTTCGGCTGCCCTCCTATCGCCGATGGCTTTCCCAGTTCAAGGAGCTGCGTGCCGCCCAGCGGGAGCCTACCCACTGGGGTATCGATCGCCGCTGCCCGCTTCAGTTTCTTCCCCGCATGGAGCAGGGGGATGCGGCGGTCGTGATCGGCCCCGATGCGACACCACTGGCTTTTCTGCTGGCGGCCCACGAGGTCTCGGTCGTGTACATCGGCAGCGACATGACCTACGTGGATCAGGTGGAATCACGGGTGGCGGAGGAAGGCTTGAGCGAATGGTGCACTACCTACGTCGCACCGCCCGGCCGCTGGCCCACGGAGGTCATCGCGCGGACTCACGTCCTGGTGATGGACACGGGCACTCTGGAGCCTCTCTCGCCTCGGGAGCGGCGAGAAGTCCTGCTCACGTTCCAGGATCACACCGAAGCCGGAGGCGCTCACCTGGTGCTCCCCAGTAACCGGTCCCTGGCACCGGCTGCTTTCGTTTCGTTCTATAGCGGCTGGCATCGGGAAGCGGCGCCGGGCGAGAAGCGACGCCAAGCCAAGTCGGGTGGCCTGCTGGTCAGCAAGCCAGCCGAACCCGAATCACTCCGAGTGGCAACCCGGCAATCCCGCGGCGCCACGGCATAATTCCGCAACACCGCCTCTTCGTCTGACACACCGCGACCGACCTCCCTTCCCCGATCTCCGCTCCTTCATCGGGGCGCTGGAGCGTCGCGGCCTGCTGCGCCGGATCACCGCCGAAGTGGATCCTCGGCTCGAGGCCTCGGAGATCGTGCAGCGGGTCATTCGACGCCAGGGCCCCGCTCTGTTGTTCGAGCGACCCAGGGGGAGCTCCTTCCCGCTCGTCATGAACCTGTATGGCACCATGGAGCGGATCGAGTTGGCCCTTGGCCGGCATCCGCAGCACATCGGACAAGAGCTGGTCGAAACCCTGCTCCGCCTGAATCCTCCGTCGCTTAAGACTCTGTGGGATTCGAGGGGAGTCCTGTCGCGTGGGCGGTTCCTTCATCCTCGCGTGGTGAGACGGGCGCCAGTTCAGGAAATAGCCGAACCGCCCCGGCTCGATCTGCTCCCCGCGGTAACCAGCTGGCCCCGGGATGGTGGACCGTTCATCACTTTCGGCCCGACGATCACCCAGGACCCGGTAACCAAACGCCGGAACTACGGTTTGTACCGGCTCCAGGTGTACAGTCCCGACCAGACCGGGATGCACTGGCAGAGCATGAAGGGTGGAAGGGCCCATCACTATGAGGCGGAGCGGCTGGGACAGCGCTTGCCGGCGGCAGTCGTCTTGGGAGGGGATCCCGTCCTGATGTTGGCCGCGATCCTTCCGCTGCCCGAGGACTTCGACGAGCTGGGGTTCGCCGGTTTCTTCCGCGGCGAAGCGACTCAGTTGGTGCGAGCGCAGTCCATCGAGCTGCTTGTTCCGGCCAACGCCGAATTCATCCTCGAGGGCTACGTGGCGCCAGGCGAGCGCCGGATGGAAGGCCCCTTCGGCGATCACTTCGGCCATTACTCCGAGGCCTCTGAGTTTCCCGTATTCCACGTCCAGCGGGTGACCCGTCGCCGCGATGCGATCTATCCCGCGACAGTTGTCGGCAAGCCGCCCCAGGAGGACAAGGCGATGGGAATCGCCGTCGGCGAGATGGTGGGCCCCCTCATCCGTCTGGTGAATCCCAACATCGTGGATCTCTATCCCTTCGAGAACGCGAGCTTCCACAACCTCCTCGGCGTCTCGTTGAAGGAACGTCATCCCAAAGAAGTCTTGAAGACCGCGTTAGGCCTGCTGGGCACCGGGCAGCTCTCGCTCACCAAGGTGGCGATCATGGTGCGCGAGGACGTGAATCCCCGGAACTTCACCACGCTGCTCCGCGAGCTTTGGTATCGCTTCGAGCCGGGCGAGCGCATGCTGCTGCTGCCGATCGCCCCGCTGGATACCCTCGACTACACCTCCTACCGGATGCATGTGGGAAGCAAGCTCGTGCTCGATGCCACCGGAGAAGCCCTCACGACCGAGTCACCGCCCCGGGACGTCTCCAACCCTGCGGCGATGGACCGTCGAGTCGTGCGCCATCGCCTGCTGGAAGGCGGCTTTCTGGTGGTAGTCGTGAAGCAGGATCCCCGCGACGTAATCCAGAAACTGCTGGCCTGGAAAGACCTCGGTCCGGTGCGCTTCATCGTTGCGGTGAGCGAGGATGTCGATCTCTCCGAAGAGTGGAGCCTCCTCTGGGGAATCTTTACTCGATTCGATCCAGGGCGGGATATGATTTTCACCGCACAGGAGTTCATCGGCGCCCGTCCCGTCTATCGCGGGCCGATCGGGATCGACGCTACGTGGAAAGAGGGCTACCCTTTGCCCCTGGAAATGGATCCGGCAACGGTGAGTCTCGTGGACCGCCGTTGGGGGGAATACGGTCTGTAGCAGCGTGGGGGCCTGACGATGGATCTGGGACTGCGGGGACGCGTTGCCCTCGTGTGCGGAGGCTCGAGCGGGCTGGGCTACGCCGTAGCCGAGAGGTTGCTGGGAGAAGGAGCCCGCGTCTCCCTGAACGGGCGGGACCGGGCCAAGCTCGACCGCGCCGTCTCCCACCTCTCATCGCTCGGCGAAGTACGCGGCTTTCCCGCCGACGTGAGCCGTCCCTCAGAGTGCTCTGCCCTCGTCAAGGGTGTTCACGAGGCCATGGGTGGCCCCGACATCGTCCTATGCAATTCCGGCGGGCCGTCACCGGGACCATTCGAAGCGCACAACGAGGCAGCTTGGCAGGCGGCTCTGGACACGAGTCTCCTGTCGGCCGTGCACTTGAGCCGTTCCGTCGTACCTCACATGCGAGCCAACCGCTGGGGCAGAATCCTGTGCCTGACCTCCGTCGCGGCACGGCAGCCTTCCTCCGCCCTGATCCTATCGACGACTGCCCGGGCCGGAGTCCTCGGCTTTTCCAAGGCACTCTCCGACGAGGTAGCCGCCGAGGGCATCACGGTCAACGTCGTCTGTCCCGGCCTGTTTGAGACCGATCGCCTGCGGGAGTTAGCGGAGGTTCGGGGGCATAAGGATGGCCGACCGGTCGACCGCGTGCTGGCCGACATGGGAGAGAGCCTGCCCATTCGCCGGATTGGCACTCCCGACGAGTTCGCCGCTGCCGTTGTGTTCCTGGCCTCGGAGCCGGCCCGCTATATCACGGGCACGGTGCTGTCGGTCGACGGCGGGATGACGCGGTCGATCCTGTGAGGTGTCAGGTGCTGGGTGTCAGGTATCAGGGGATCAGGTGATGGGTTACCTTCTCCCGCGGTAGCCGCAGTCCTCTGACCCCACTGTGGCCCCCGACCCCTGACACCTGACCCCTGACACTTCAAGCAATGCGCGCCCTCGTAAAACCAGCCCCAGGCCTTGGAATGGAGCTGCGCGATGTCCCGGTCCCCGAGTACGGACCGAGCGATGTGCTGATCAAGGTCCATCACGCCGGCGTCTGCGGGACCGACCTTCACATCTGGGAATGGGACGCCTGGGCTAGCGCGCGGCTCAAGCCCCCAGTCGTAATCGGCCACGAGTTCGCCGGCGAGGTCGCCAAGCTGGGTCGAGAAGCTGCTTCAGCCGGATTGCTCAAGCCCGGCGACTTGGTGACGGCCGAAGGCCACATAGTGTGCGGACACTGTCTCCAGTGCCGAATCGGTCAAGCCCACCTCTGCCAGCGCACCCAGATCATTGGAGTAGATCGAGATGGGGCGTTTGCCGAGTTCATCGCGATGCCAGCGGCGAATGTCATGAAGTTGGACGGAATTCCGACGGAGGTCGGGGCCATCATGGACCCGACCGGAAACGCGGTGCACACCGTTCTCGAGGGCGGAATGGTGGCCGGGAGCCGGGTCCTGGTGCTGGGCTGCGGGCCTATCGGGTGTTTCGCGGTGGGCGTTGCGCGAGCCGCAGGAGCCGCTCTTGTCATAGCCAGCGACTTCAACTCCCGGCGCCTAGAGCTGGCCCGGGTCATGGGTGCCCACGTCACCCTCAACCCAGGCTCGGACGACGTCGTGGCCGTGGTGAAGGAGCTGACAGATGGGGACGGGGTAGACCTGGTCTGCGAAATGAGCGGCCATCCTTCCGGCCACGCCCAGGCGTTTGCTGCGGCCCGCCTCGGCGGTCGGGTCAATCTGCTGGGCACGCCGAGCAAGACGACCGAAGTGGATTTCGCCCGCGACGTGATTTTCAAGGGGCTTACGCTCTACGGCGTGACCGGACGGCGCATGTATGAGACATGGGACGTCATGCGGCGTTTGGTACGCTCCGGCCAGCTCGACCCTCGCCCCGTGATTACCCATCGCTTCAGCTTGGATCGGATGGCCGAGGCAATTCAGGTCATCAAGGACGGCCAGGCCGGCAAAGTGATCCTGGAGCTCGGCGCATGAAATCCTCACTCGATTCCCGCATCGAGGCGGAGCTCGACCAGTTTCGTCGCGACGGAGTTTATAAGCGGCTGAACTACATCGAGAGCCCGCAAGCACCCCGTGTCAGGATGGAAGGACGCGGCGAAGTGATCGTGCTCTCTTCCAACAACTATCTGGGCCTGAGCGACGAGGCCGAGGTCGTGGAGGCGGGGCAGGCTGCGCTCGACCACTATGGCGCCGGTACCGCGTCGGTTCGTTTCATATGCGGGACGTTCACCATACACCGGGAATTGGAGGCAGCCTGCGCTCGACTGGTAGGGACTGCCGCTTCCCTCAGCTTCGTCAGCTGCTGGAACGCCAATGAGGCCGTGCCTGCAACGCTCCTCGGAGAGGAAGACATCGTCATCAGCGACCAGCTCAACCATGCCTCGATCATCGATGCCGTGCGGCTCGCCAAGGCGATCACCCGGTGTCAGACCGCGGTCTACAAGCACGCCGACATGACCGACCTGGAAGAGAAACTCTCCGCCGCCAAGGATCGCCGCACCCGCATGGTGATCACCGATGGCGTATTCTCGATGGAGGGTGCCATCGCCCGGTTGCCGGACATTATCGAAGTTTGCCGCCGCCATCGGGCCACCCTCGTGGTAGACGATTCGCATGGGACTGGGGTCCTGGGCAAGACCGGAAGGGGCACCGCTGAGCATTTCGGCATGGTAGGGGAAGTGGACATGATTACCTCCACCTTGGGAAAGGCCCTGGGTGGGGCCGCGGGTGGCTTCGCGGCCGCTACCGAGGCGGTCTGCGACTATCTGACGCAGCGCGCCAGACCTCAGCTCTTCTCCAATGCCCTCCCCCCGACCGTCGCGGCCAGCGCTTTGGCCAGTATCCAATACCTCGAAAAGCACCCGGAGCTGGTCGAGAATCTGCGTCAGAATTCCCGCTATTTCCGCGAGCAGCTTCTCACGTCTGGCTTCAAGCCACTGCCCGGAGAGACTCCCATTATCCCCGTCATCCTAGGGGAAACCGCTCGGGCAATCGAAATGAGCCGTCAACTCTTGGAGGAGGGTGTCTTCGTAACCGGATTCGGATATCCCGTGGTTCCGCAGGGCCAAGCCAGGATCCGATGTCAGATCTCCGCCGCGCACACCAAGGCCGATTTGGACCAGGCCTTGGAGGCCATCCGGAAGGTTGGCCGACGCCTTGCGATAGTGTGAGGCGTCACCAACCGGGCGCTATCGGTATATGTTCGGTGGTGTCAAGAGATCGTCGGCTGGCGAAACTTCAAGTAGTTTATTAACCTAGTTGCCCAAGCCGAAACAGCGAAATGATCTAGGGCATCAGCCAGGCATCAGGAATCAGCGATTTCTTGGCCTAGTAAGATGCCAGCAAGGGGCGGATTCACCCCTTGCCAAGTGCCGCCGAAATCCCAGGAGGTATCGTGATGCGCATGCTCAGTCGCATCATCCCGGTGGTCGCGCTGGCCGCTCTTACCCTGTCGCCCAGCCTGGGTGCTCAGGAGAAGAGGAGTGGGGACGCCTTCAGTTGGTATGTCGGCCCCCAGTTCGGGACCATCATCTTCGAGACGCCCAATCAGACCAGGGGTGCTATCCCCTCGGTGGGCGGGCACTTCCTGATCATGGCTCGGCGGACCGGTCTCCTGCTCTCGTTCGATGAGGGCATCGCGGAGGATCAGAAGACTTCCTTTGCTGATCCCAGCGCCCCGGGCGGAGTGCGGAACGTCACCTTCAACGATCTGCGCAAGTACTCGGCGATTCTCGTCGCCTACCCCCTTCGCGGCCACCTGCAGCCGTTCCTGGGCGTCGGTCTTGGGATCCTCCAGACTGCCAACGAGTACCCCCAGAACACCGTCACCCAGGTTGAGAAGGACAGCTTGACCGCGGTGGCCAACTCTCTGGGCAGCTATGGATTCGGGGCCGGGCTCATCGGCCTGCAGGCCAAGGCTGGCGGAGTCGCCCTCTTCGGCCAGGTCGAGGCCATGACGGGACCGGGCTCGGGCAAACTGCTGACCGGCGCTTCCTTCGCCGCTTCCGCGGGTATCCGGATCAGCCTCGGTTCAGCTCGCGAGGACGTGACCAGCGGGTACTAATCAGACCTAACGTTGAAATGAAGCGGGGGCGATCGACATCGCCCCCGCTTTTCTTTGCCGGTAACTAGCAAATCCGTGGCCCCGATACCCATGGCGAGCCGCGGATCGCAAAACGAAGCGGCCAATCCGCGGCCTTGGTGAGTCCGATTCGAGGCGTCGTGGCAATGGACTCTTCGGCAGGCGGCTCGCCCGGCACGATCACGATCGGAGCCTTGGGCATGGAGTGGCCGTCGAGCGCCCGGGTGATCCCCATCGCCTGAGTTAGCCGTCCGGGTCCGGAGCATAGCACGCGGTCAGGTACTTCTCCTCGGCGACGGCGCATTACGGGCAGTCCTTCGATCGGCTCCAGAGCTCGAATCAGGATCGCCGACCCCAAGCCCGGCGGTCCCGCTACCAGATTGGCGCACCAGTGCATCCCGTAGGAGAGATACACATACCAGCTTCCGATGGGCCCGTAGAGAGACTCGTTCTGCCGGTGGCGACGATAGGCATACGCGTGTGAGGCGGGATCCTCAGCGCCGAGATATGCTTCTACCTCGACAATCCGTCCGACGGTGCGAACTCCACGCAGGCGCGAAACCAGTCGCGCTCCCAGTAGCTCACGCGCGACGTCAATCGTATCCCTCCTGAAAAAGGCAACGGGCAGCGGGGCTGCCCGTCGAATCCGGCTCACTCTGCCGCCTTTCGGCTTCGAGGTCGGCTGGCCTTCTTGCGCGGCGCGGAAGGAGCTTCCGCTTCGGTTGCGGGAGTCGCCTTGGACCTTGTTCGGCGGGACCGGGCGGGCCTCTCCGCTGGCGCTGCGGGCTCCTGCGCCGGGGGAGTCTCGTCCAGACTGACAACCCCAACCATCGGGATCTCACGGCTCGCTGCAGGAAGGCGGGACCCCCGACGGAACCGAACTCCCCCCCGGGCCGAGCCATTGCTGGGGCCGCCAGTCGGCTGGGCCTGCTCCTGGGCGCCTTCGGGAATCGGGCGCTCTGCGGTTACCAGTGGTTGGCCCTCGGACGGCCTCGAGAGCACTTCGTACTCGTCATCGGCAATCTTTCTCACGTCGGCAACTTCGGCATCGTGGGCCTGACGGAGCAAGCGGTGAAAGCGCGCGGGCTCGATCAGCGGGTCCATCCGGCCGTTCAGCGCGGCCATCCTCAGGCGAAGGGACTCATGCTCTACCGGCCGCGGCAGCTCGGCCAGGGCACGGCGCATGAGGTCGAAGGCACTCGCGAGCGTAAGACCATTGGTACGAGCTGCGGGAGTAGGGGCAGGCGAAGGCGCAGGCGATGGCTCCGCCGACGACCTGGGCTCATCCCGCCGCCCGCCGCGACCGCGTCCCCTGCCCCGTCCCCGACCGCGACCAGGGCGTTCGCCATTGGGAGCGGCTGCCTCCGTCGCTGGCACCGCAGGCGAAGCTGCCTCGGCAAGCGGGGCAACCTCATACTGACCATTGTCCATCTTGCTCACGCGGAGCAGGCCCTTCTGCCCGGCTTCGACCACGAACTTGCTGAACCGGTTGAAGCCCGCGTTCTTCTCGTCGAAGTTCTGATCGATCTGCTGCATGACCTGCTTGAGCCGATCCGACCGCATCACGTCGTGGTTCTGCGCCATCATCGCGACAGCATCCTTGACCAGAGCCCATGGATCCCGCTGGGTTGACGGGATGTCGGTCTCCTTGGTGAGTCCCGCGAGGTCGCTGTAGCTGTAGTACTCGTCGCAGTTCTGGATCAGGAGGTCGCTGGCCGACTCCCGGATCCCAACGCCTATCACGTACTTCCCGTACTCCTTCAGCTTGATCACCAGCATTGAAAAGTCGCTGTCACCCGAGAGCAGGATGAATGTGCCTATCTCAGGACGGGTAAAGACCAGCTCGATGGCGTCGATCGCGAGCCGGATGTCGGTCGCGTTCTTCTTGTTGGTCCCGAAAGCCGGCGCAAAGATGAGGTCAATGGACGACTCTGACAGCGGGACGATGTACTGCGGATAGCGTCGCCAGTCCGCGTACGCCCGCTGTACCGCGACCTTCCCCTTGATCAGGTCGCTGCTGACCAGCGTCTTCAGTTCTTTGGTGAGATCCGAACGGATGCCGAGCGTGACGTTGTCGAAGTCGATCAGAAGGGCGGCGTTGGGAGCGTGCAGGGGCGGTTCGCCCCCGCGGATGCTACGGATGGGTGGCTTATTCACGAGAGGTTGAACTCCAGCTTCCTCGCGTCTCTGGCGCTGCTACGGAGATCTTCCCGGACCCGGATCTTCGGGAAGTCGCCGGCCGCAGAGAGACGCTTGGAGAATCCTGAACGGCGGCACAATGCCGCGGGGCGCGAACCCCCGGATGACGGCATTGCCGCACATGATGGTCTCGACCAAATGGAGGCTGCGCGAGGGTCGGCCGGGTCGCCGATTGTCGCGGACTCTGGGCGGGTCGGCCGGTCCGGGAGTGCCAGTCGCGAGGGCCGGGGCAAGTGGAGCCCAAGGCCCCCGAGTCGGCGTCTAGCGTCTGTGCGGGGAACAATCTATCGACGAGACCCCGCGGCTGGTAGGGCGGAGGGCTCGACCAGCGCGGCGGCAACGCGCTCCCCTGCCCGGCCGTCCCACCCTTCGGGGCGTCCAGGCCGGAAGCTTCCATTGCCCAGGCGGGAAAGCACGTCGGCCACGGCAGAGTTGATGGCGGAACGGGTTGACGCGACAAGTCGGTTCGTTCCTTCGGTAACGGTGACCGGACGCTCGGTGTTGGACCGGGCGGTGAGACAGGGAACCCCAAGGACCGTGGTCTCTTCCTGAAGCCCTCCGGAGTCGGTGAGCACCAGGCTCGCTTTCTCCACTAGGGATAGGGCTTCCAGATACCCCAGCGGCTCGAGCAGAGTCACCCGCCGCGCGATGTCGCTGAGACCAAAATCCTGGATTCTCTGCCGGGTCCTCGGATGTATGGGGAACACCACCGGCATCTGGCCAGCGAGATCATCCAGGGCCTTCAACAGTTCGGCAAGGGTTTCCCGTTGATCAACGTTCGATGGCCGGTGCAGGGTCACGAACGCATAAGGCTTTCCCGCCACTCCGTAGGTCTCCGGTGCCCGAAGCTCCCGGGCTCGGCTCCGGAGGTGCAGCAGCGTGTCAACCATCACGTTTCCGACGAAGCGGATCCGCTCCGGAGCAATGCCTTCCTGAGCCAGATTGGCGTCGCCGTCGCGACTGGGCGTGAGGCAGAGGTCAGCCAGCTGATCGGTGAGGATGCGGTTGATCTCTTCCGGCATGTCCCGGTCTCGGCTGCGCAGCCCAGCCTCGACGTGGGCAACCTTCACTCTCTTCTTGGATGCGACGAGGGCACACGCGACGGTTGAGTTCACGTCGCCATAGACCACGACCCAATCGGGCTTGAGCCGATCGATAACCGGCTCGAACTCGATCATGATCCGCCCGGTTTGAACCGCGTGGGTGGCCGACCCTACACCCAAGTTGACTTCGGGCTTCGGGAGCTCCAGATCGGCGAAGAAGCTATCGCTCATCGCCGCGTCGTAGTGCTGGCCGGTGTGGACCAGCCACTGCTGGGTGCCAGGCAGTGCAGCAGCGGCGCGGAGCACGGGGGCGACCTTCATGAAGTTCGGCCGAGCCCCGACAACATGCAGCAGGCTGGTCATCAGTGATCGTCCGCCAGAGGAAGGGCAAGCTCGAAGTAAAACCGGGTGCCGAAGTCGGGTGCAGTTTCCACCCGGAGGGTCGAGCGCATCGCCTCGACCAGCTTCCGACAAATCGACAGACCGAGTCCGGCGCCCGAGAACGCGTACTCGCCCTGCTTCTGACGCCGGCGGAACGGCTCGAACAGCGTCAGCATGGCCTGAGAGGGAATTCCGCGCCCGGTATCCCGCACCGAGAACTCAATGCGGGTGTCGTCCAGTTGCTTGCCCGCCACCTCGACGAATCCTTCGGAGGTGAACTTGAGTGCATTGGTCGTCAGGTTGAGCAGGACCCGTGATAGCGCGACCGGGTGACCCACCCGGAAGTCCGATTCCGGAGCCTCCAGCCGCACCGCCAAACCCTTCTCTTCCGCGATGGGTTGCACGATGTCTCTCACCGATTCCAGGATGTCGCTGATGGAAAAGGGAATCGGATCCAGATCCACGAGACGGTCACCTCCACGCGCCAGCTCGATGACATCGCTCGCGAGAGAGCTTAGACCAAACGCCGCGCTGTAGATCAGGCCGAGTTGGCGCTCCTGCACAGCATTGATGTTTCCGCTCCGCCCCCGTTGCAGGGTCTCCGCCAGAAAGAGGATCGAGGTCAGTGGCGACCGGAGGTCGTGCGCGACCTCCACCACAAGCTCCAGACCGTCGGGCCCCGACAGGCGATCGGCGAAGTGCTGCGCCCAGTCCGGCTCCAGCCGGGCATGCACCTTTTCAATGGCGCCGAGGACCGTGAGGATGGATTTGCTGTCGGGAGGTTCGGGATCCCGCCGGATTCGTTCCAGCAGCTCGCGGCGGATCAGTTCGAGAAGGCGGCGGGTCAGGACGGTGCGAGGAGCCTCGTCCGTCAGCGGCTCAGCCCCGTCGGCGGCAGCGCGAATCGCCCCGGCGAGTTGCACCAGATGGGTGCGAACTTCCTCCTGGGCTGGGCTGTCTTCGACGACCTGTTGCCATCCAGCCTCGACGTGGCTCACGGCCTCGTCGAGTGAGCGCCATACGGTCACTCAGGCGTCCCCGACAGCTCGTCGCGATGGAAGCTGTGCTTGTCCATGAGGCGGTAGAGAGTCGTCCGATCGATGCTGGCGAGCCGCGCCGCCTTCGACATGTTGCCGCCGGCCCGGCCGATCAGCCGAGTGAGGTACTCTTTCTCGAACTGAGCGACGACTCGGTCCTTGGCCAGGTGATAGGCATCGTCCATTACCGCGGTGGAAATGACGCCGTCGGACGGCCATTCGCTGGCGTCTTCGTAGATCGGAATATCGTTGGGCTGGATGACCTGATCTGGTTCAGCCAGCACCGCCACGTGCTCGATGACGTTCTGCAGCTCCCGGACGTTGCCCCGCCAGGGCCGGGACCGGAGGAACACAATGCTCGCCTCGCTTAGCTTGGGCACCCGGTCACCCAACTGGCGATGGCGTTGCCAGTAGTAGGTCAGGAAGTGATTAGCGAGCAACGGAATGTCTTCTGGCCGCTTGCGCAGCGGCGGCAGCTTGATGGGCACGACCCGCAGGCGATAGAACAGGTCGCCACGCAGTACGCCTGAGTTCACCGCGTCTTGGGGATCCCGGTTCGTGGCGGAGATGAACCGGACGTCCACCTGGGCGTCCTGGCTCTCACTGCCCACCCTGCGCACCACCCCATCCTGAATGACCCGCAGCAGTTTGGCCTGCAGCGGCATCGACATCTCGGTGATTTCGTCGAGGAAGAGAGTCCCGCCATTGGCGGTTTCCAGCAGGCCCGGCTTTTCGCGGTCGGCCCCGGTGAACGCACCCTTCCGATGGCCGAACATCTCCGACTCGAGCAGCGGCTCGGGCAGGGCAGCGCAGTTGATCGGAACCAGGGCTCGGCCAACCCGGCGGCTGTGCTGATGGATGAATTGAGCGATCACTTCCTTGCCTGTACCGCTCTCCCCGCTGATGAAGACCGAGGCGTCGGTCGCGGCAACCTTGCGCGCCAGATCCACCGCCTTGCGGAACAGCGGAGAGATCCCGATAAGGGCAATCTTGTCGCTGTGTCCGTTCTGCTTCATCAGCTGCAGGCGCAGGTCCCGAGTCTCCCGTGCGACCATCACCGCGTGGGAGGCCCGGCCGATCAGCACTTGCAGGTGAGTTGCCGAGAAGGGCTTGGGGAGGTAGTCCCAGGCACCCGCTCGCAGCGCCTCAATGCTGCTCGCTACGCTAGGATTTCCGGTCATGACGACAACGATCGTATCGCGATTGTGCTCCAGCGCGGTCCGCAGAATATCCATCCCGGACGTGTGGGACATGTAAAGATCGACAAGGATGATGTCGAACTTGCGGCGCTTGACTGTGTCGAGAGCTTCTTCCCCGCGTCCGATCAGCGTGACGTTATACCCGTCCATCTGCAGGACGCTGGCGCAGCTCTCCCGCAGAGTACGCTCATCGTCAACAACGAGGATCCTGATGCTGGCTTTGACCTCGGCGGGGATAGCAAGCGGATCGCGGCCGCCGATCTCCCCTGGCGGGGGTTCCGGTCGACGATTGGTGTCGGCGATGCTCGATCCCATTGCACGGCTCCTGTGATGCGCCCGACCCACACACCCGCGCGTGTGATCCTTCAACTGCGACGCGCAGTCGTGCTCGGACACTTTGGCTTGCGAGTCCCGGTGAGACCCGCGGGATGGGTCACTCACAGCATCTTTAGTACCACACCCTATAGCACAAATCAAGCAACACCGTGTGGTATGACCTAATTGACACTGCTGCTAACATGCAACACTGATGCCAAAACGCCACAAAACGGCCAATCCTAGGGGCCGGTTTTGTCACGGCCTCGCAATCAGCCCCCCCGTATATTTCGCCCGCACAAAAAGCCCTGTTCGGTACCGACTTTGCGTGAAGTCGGGCGTCTTGATTACGAGCAGCTTGCTCGATTCCTAAGCAATCCGGAGCAGAATGGCCGATACTCTGATCCCCGCTAAACGATCGCCCGAAGAGCCGGACGTTATGATCGAAATGGTTCCCCAGGCGGGAACCATGTCGGCTGCGATGGGTGGTCCAGCGGTGGATGACGATAAGGTCAACTGGGGGCGTTACACAGCGGCGCTGCGGCGCTACAAGTGGCTGATGCTGCTGATCGTTCTGCTCGGGACTGCCGGCGGTGTTGTCGCCACCAGGTTCCTGCCTCCGATCTACACGGCCAAGGCTACCATCTGGATTGAGGAAGGGGGCGGCAAGACCGGGCCGATCCGGCCGGGACAGCTACTTGCTCAGCAGGCGTGGACCGAATTGCTCAAGACCTACGTGGTGTTCGATCCCGTGGTCCACCGGCAGCGCCTTTACCTGACTACCAAGGACCGGGCCGACAGTATCGCTTTCACCGGTTTCGATATCGCCGACAAGTTCCACACCGGCGATTTCACCATTAAGACAGACCCGACCGGATCTCGCTGGACTCTCTCCCGCAGCGGGGCGGAAATCGCCTCCGGGACGGTTGGCGACTCGATCGGTGACAAGCTCGGCTGGCGCTGGGCACCGACTGCGCAGCAGCTCCGGAAGGGCAAGACCATCGCGTTCACGCTCAAGAACCCGCGCGAGGTCTCCAATGATTTGATGGGGAACCTCAGGACCTCGATGGCGGCCGAGGACGCCAACTTCCTTCGCATCTCACTCAACGGCGAGGAGCGCTACGGGCTGGCTACCCAACTCAACGCGATTACCGACCAGTTCGTGGATATCGCGGCCGAGCTTAAGCGAAGCAAGCTGGTCGAGATGCGTCTGGCACTCGACTCCCAGTTGGTGATCGCCGCCCGGAACTTGAAGGAGGCCGAAACCAAGTTGGAGAGTTTCAGGGTCGGCACCATCACTGAGCCGACTGAAGGAGTGCCGGTGCCCGGCGGGTTGTCAACAACCTCCCAGACCGTCACCACCGACTTCTTTACCAAGAAGACGCAGCTTGAGGCGCTGCGCACCGACAGGAAGCAGATCGAGGACGTGCTCGCACGAGCTAAGGGAGGCGCCATCACGGTGGATGCCTTCCAGACCATCGGCGCCGTACGTCAGGCGCCCGACTTGGTGCGTGCCCTTACCGAGGTGTCCAACCTCGAGGCGGATACCCGGGCGCTGCGATATCGCTATACCGATGAGTACCGCGGGATCCAGCAGAATCTCGCCAACCTCGAGATTCTGAAGACCCAGACGATCCCTACACTGGCCCAGGCGCTGATCGACCAGCTCAAGCTCCAGGAATCTGACCTGGAAAACCGCATCAACGTGGCTGGGAAGGGTTTGGAATCGGTTCCGGCTCGAGCCACCACCGAGACCCGGTTGGTGCGGGATTTCGCGGCTGCGGAGGGACTGTTCAAGACTTTGCAGGAGCGGCACGAGGAGGCCAAGCTTTCCGAACTCTCCGCGATACCCGACCTCAAGATCCTCGACCGGGCCACCATTCCACAGAAGCCCAGCAGCAATAGCGCACCCAAGATCATCTTCATGGCCTTCGCCGCCAGTCTGGGCCTCGCCGTGGGTCTCGCTCTACTGCTCGACCAGTTGGACAAGCGGTTCCGCTATCCGGAGCAGGTGTCGCGCGAGCTTGGCTTGAGCATCCTCGGCGCCATCCCGGCAATCCGGAAGAGCAAGAGGGGGGAATTGAAGCCGGAGGAGGCTTCCCAGGTCGTCGAGGCCTTCCGAACTATCAGGCTTAACCTGGCCCACTCGTATGGTGCAGCTGGCCCGGTGCTGCTCACCGTCTCGAGCCCTGGCGCGGGTGACGGCAAGTCACTCGTCTCCTCCAACCTCGCGGTTTCGTTCGGCGAGGCCGGTTACAAGACGCTCCTGATCGATGGTGATATCCGTCGGGGTGAATTGCATCGGATGTTTGGGGTAGACCGCAGGCCCGGACTGCTCGACTATCTCACCGGGCAGGCGACTATTGACGGCATCATCCGTCCCAGTCCGCACAAAGGCCTGTCAGTCATCCCGTGCGGAACGCGGCGCCATCATGGACCCGAGCTGTTGGGGTCCGCCGCAATGGTCAATCTGATTTCGGCAGTGAAGAGCCGCTTCAACGTGGTGATCGTGGACAGCCCGCCCCTCGGCGCCGGTATCGATCCATTCGTCCTCGGCACTGCTACCGGCCACCTGATGCTGGTCTTCCGCTCCGGTGAAACCGATCGGCAGATGGCGGATGCCAAGCTGCGCCTACTGGACCGGTTGCCAGTTCGCGTGCTGGGCGCGGTGCTCAACGACATCCAAGCCCAGGGCATCTACCGCTACTACTCCTACCTGTACGGATACACGGCCGACGAGGACGCTGCCCCGCAACTGGCGGGGAAGTCGGAAAACGGGAACGGAGCTTAGTGGAGGGGAGTTGCCGGGAGTTGTTCGAAGGCACGGACCCGGTCGTTATTGCCTTCCGCGCGCAGATGGCGGAGCGCCGAAGTAGCGCGCAGCAGCATCTCGACGGCGTCGACCGGGGAAGCCGCAAAATCGGGGACCGCGCAGTACCCAGCCCGAACTCGCAGGGTATGGTTACCGGTCTCATTCGAGATCGGCATTCGCTCCAGCACATCGCCCAAGCGCTCGACCATTCTGACGGCGCCCTGAGCTTCCGTCGCCGGGGCAATCACCGCAAATTCGGCGGGCCCCAGGCGTCCGATGGCATCGGAGGCCCGACCGCTCTCCCGCAGAATCTTCCCTACCTGTTCCGCGATTTTCAAAGCGAGAGTGTCGCTCGTCTCCGGCTCGGCTCCCGCCTCCGGCGCGAATACGACGCAGGCCAGCGCCTGGCGGAGGCGTACGGCTTCCGAACCTATCTCGCGAGCACGGCGGGATAGTCCCCGCATGTTGTATAGCCCGCTCGGATGATCCAGCAGGTTTTCCTCGCGGATCCGGTCCACCTCAAGCTTTGACTTGAGGAAAGTCTCCAGCTTGAGGAGAAGGGCTTCTCCGTCGAGCGGCTGGCCCAGGAACTCCCAAGCGCCGGCGCGGTAAGCCTCGAGACGCTGGGTGCGCCCGGAAGGTCCGGCGGTGGTAATGATGATCGGAGTGGTGGCGCTGAATCGCGGATCACTGCGGAGCTCACGACAAACGTCCACCCCGTGAACGTCCGGCATTTGGGCATCGAGGATGACGAGATCAGGCCGTGCGGTGCGGGCGCGCTCCAAGGCCTGAATACCGGTGTAGGCCCGAAGCACGGCGTAGCCGTTCGGAGCGAGGATGCTTTCGAGAGAGCGAGCCGACCACTCCTGGTCGTTAGCGATCAAAACCAGCGGGGGACGCTGCGACATGTCGCGATCGGGCATTGACTCTCGATGCTGAGGGCCTTGGCCGGACCCTTCTCAGGAACTTCTGGCAGTTCGAGGGGAGCGGCGCCTTACGATTCACGGTGCCTGCAGGTCTCATGCGAATGGTTCCAACGCGCTTAAGACAATAAGGCACTTAACCTTAGGGCGCAATGCGGCCAAGTGTGCAGAAAGCCGCGAAGCAGTGCCGCCACAACGAGTTGCGCCAAAATTCGAAGGGAGTGCGAAGGGGGTATTACAGGGGTCGGAATCCCAAGGATGAAATTCTACCCTAGACGCTTCAGCCACGGCCTATTCGTTGCGTAGGCGCGGCAATGAATGCGGCGCCGGGCCCACAGAAATCGGAGGCCATGTTGCGCAGATCGTGCACAATTCGGTAAAAGTATTGCAGCAAATTAGTTTAAGTCTTCCCCAGCCAGTCGCGATTGGCGCGGCGGCTAGCATATTGGATGCAACGGAGGCGGGTCCATGACTTCGGGATCGAGGGTGGTGCCTTCGCGGCGTTGGCGTTTTCTCCTGGTATTGCTGGCCTTTGCTCCGGCCAGACTTACCGGACAGGATTCGCTCCCCGTCGATGATGCTGGCCGAAAGCCAATCGCCACCCGGGCCGATCTCGAATCAGCCCTGACCCAGGCCGAGCAGATAGCCGCCTCCGACGGATACAGCGCGGAGCTCCGCGATCAGAAACGGGCCGAAGCGGCCCTCATACGCGAGCGCTTGCGGGAGGGGGACTTTCAGGTAGGCGATCAGATCACCGTGCACGTCGAGGGGGATTCCACCTTGAGCGGCACGATGACGGTGGGTCCAGGGAAGATTATCTCCCTGGCCAACTACGGCGACATCCCGATGACCGGCGTGCTGCGGTCCGAGGTGAACGACTATCTCAAGCAGCAGCTGTCCAAATGGGTCAAGAACCCCGAAGTGGACGCCCGGTCACTGATCCGGCTCTCGGTACTCGGAGGTGTCAGCAAGCCGGGCTTCTACCAACTGGACTCCGGCATGCTTTTGAGCGATGCTCTTCAGGCGGCCGGCGGGATCGGGAATTCGACCGATCTACATAACTCAACGGTCAAGCGTGGAGAAGAAGAGATCGTTGCCAAGGAAGTGTTCTACGAAGCGATTACCGTGGGACGGACGTTGGATGCACTGAATCTGCGGGCGGGTGATGAGATCGAGGTCGGAACCAAGAGCACGACGAACTGGCTAACGACTCTGCGTACGGTCGCGATCATCCCGGCCCTGATCATCAGTTTGTATGGACTCGGGAAGTTGTTTGGTCTCTTCAACTAGACACGGATGACTCCAGGACCCTCAATGGCGTCGGCGACTGGCTCACGCGTCAAGACTCCAACGACGCGAGATAGATGGCTCCGCCTCGTCGGGGAACCCGACCAGGCGGTGGAGCCGGCGACCCGCTCCGAAGCGGTGAACCGGGCGATGAACTTCAGCCTTGCGCTGGTCGCCCTCGTCTTCGTGTCGCCGCTCATGTTCTTCCTCGCGCTGGCGGTGAAACTCACCTCCCGCGGTCCGGTGTTCTACACCCAGACCCGGGTTGGGCTGGACCGGCGCTGGTCGCGGACCGCACCTGAACAGCACAAGCGGGCGCATGACCTCGGAGGCAGAGTCTTCCTGATCTACAAGTTCCGCACGATGTGCGTGAACGCCGAGCATTTGTCGGGCGCGGTGTGGGCGGCGAGGGAAGACCCGCGGGTCACTGCGGTGGGCCGCTGGCTCCGGGCCTACCGGCTCGACGAGCTCCCCCAGCTGTTCAACGTGCTGAAAGGCGACATGAACATCGTCGGGCCGCGTCCCGAACGGCCCAGCATTTTCACCGAGCTGCGGAAGAGCATCCCCCACTACGAGGCCCGGCAGCGGGTTCGCCCCGGGATCACCGGCCTCGCTCAGGTCAGCCGCCAGTACGACGAGTGCCTGGACGACGTGCGCAAGAAGCTCCAGTACGACTTCGAGTATCTCCGCCGCCAGAGTCTGCTGGAGGACATCCGCATCATGGTCAAGACCCTCCCGGTGGTGCTCTTCAAGCGGGGCGGCTGGTAACTACTCTGTGGCGGCGACTGCAGAACCGGTCTCCACGCCCGCGATCCGACTCGCCGATCATAGTCCAGTGGTTCTTGCGGCGATCGCATTCGCCGTTCTCTTCAGCAAACCCGCAGTTCTTCTCGTCCGCGATTGGTGGAGCGACCCGGACGCGGGACACGGCCTGTTGCTGGCGCCTCTCGCGATCTGGCTGGCGTGGCGTAGCGGCTTGGTCGCGGCGCGGCCGGCGCGGGTAAGCGGGGCCCTGATTCTCATTGGGGCGGTGCTGCTCAGATACTTGTCGGGACTCGCCGCGGAACTCTTCACCATGCGCCTCTCCCTACTGATGGGCGCTGCGGGTCTGGTCCTCTTCTGGTGTGGCTGGCGACAACTGCTGCACTGGTGGCTTCCTGTGATCCTGCTGGTGTTGTCCATTCCGCTTCCAGACATCGTCACCAGCAGCCTGGCCCTGCCGCTTCAGTTGCGTGCCTCTCGCTGGGGAGCGGCATTGCTCGAGTTCCGTCACGTTCCGGTGAACCTGTCAGGCAATGTCATCCAGCTTCCGGGACGCCGCCTGTTCGTCACCGAGGCGTGCAGCGGCCTGCGATCCCTGACGGCACTACTCAGCCTCGGAGTCCTGGTGGGCGGCCTCTGGCTGCGCCATCCGGCGGGTCGCATACTCCTCGTCCTCGCAGCAATTCCTGTGGCGATGGTCGTCAACGCCTTCCGAGTCTTCCTGACCGGCTTCCTGGTGTACTTCGTCTCTCCGGATCTGGGCGAAGGTTTCATGCACCTGAGTGAAGGCTGGCTTCTGTTTGTCATCGCATTCCTACTCCTGGGTGCCTTCACCTGGGTGGTGGCGGGAGTGGAGCGATGGATGACAGAAAGGAAAGCCGAGTGATTGAGATGACTCGGTGGATACCGGCCTTTCTGTTGGGTACCGGTTGTCTGCTCACGCTCGGCGTGGATCGGCAGCGCAACATGCCGCTAGCCGAGCCGCTCGACTCAATCCCGATGACGCTGGGGGGAAGGGCCGGACGCGAGCTGGACATCCCGGAGAACGAGCGCGTGGCCGCGGGTATGACGTCCTACGTCTTCCGGGTGTTCGAGGAAGGACCGTCCCCTATCAGCGTGTACGTCGGCTACTACGATCACCAGACCCAGGGCAAGACGATCCACTCGCCCAAGAACTGTCTTCCGGGATCGGGATGGGAGGCTCTGGAGGCTGCACCGATCGCGGTGACCACGACCAACGGTCCCGTCACGGTCAACCAGTATCTGCTCCAGAACAAGGACCAACAGGCCCTGGTGTTCTACTGGTACCAGGGGCGGGGCCGGGTCGCGGCGAGCGAATATCAGGTGAAATGGGAATTGCTGCGGGATGCGGCGCTTCGCGGCAGGTCGGAGGAGGCGTTGGTGCGCATAGTGGTCTTCCTCAACGACAAGGTCACCGAGAGCCAGGCAGTCGACCAGGCGCGCCGCGTGGCTGCGGACCTGGTTCCCGCCGTCTTTCGTTCCCTCCCAGCCTAGTTCATCAAGCCGCCCGTCGGGTCGGCTCCCAGATCGGGTTGCGCTCACCCCGCAGCGCCTTGACCCACGCCAGCAGTCCAGCCAGATGGGTCGCGACAACGAATCCACAAACGCCCATGAGACGCGGCATCGGCCTCCCCTCCGGCCACCGCAGAGCGATTGCACCGGTCACGAGCACCATGAATCCCGCAAGGAAAAGCAATGCGGCGATCGGCGATCTCAAGCTGAGCATTGCCAAGCCGATCAGCAGCAGGGGAGCGAGAAGAAATACCAGCCAGCGGCACAGCTTGTGGCTCGCCAGCATCCAGGCAAAGGAGCCATAGCGGAACGGATTGAGCAGCTGGCGCTTGAACCAAAGGGTCTCGAGCCCGCGGGCCATTGTTCGTACCTTGCGATGGAATTCGCGGGACAGGGACACGCTTCGAGGCACGAGGCAAACGGCCTCATCGACCGAGACCGCGCGGAATCCGTGCTCCCGCGCAACCAGGGCCGACGCGAAGTCCCGGCTCAGGGCTTCGGGAAAGAGGCTCTGGTGCAGTTCCCGGCGAATAGCGTAGTAGCATCCGCTGGCGCCGACGATTGAACCGCACGAAGTCTCCAGCGATCGCAGCCACATCTCATAGCCCACATAACGAGATTCGTCGCTGGTCGCCACGAAGTTCAGGTCTCCCACGCTGAGATCCCGGCCTGACGCTACCCCGACAGTAGGGTCCTGGAAGGCTCGGATCAGCGGCTTCAGAGACTGCGGGAGTATCCGGATCGTCGCGTCGGTGTTTACGACGATATCGCCGCGGAGACGAGACGCGGCGGCATTCTCGGCAGCGGTCTTGCCACTCCGGTTCCCCAACCGCAACAGGTCGACGCCGCGGTCGGCGTACTCACTCACGATTTCGTCGGTGCGGTCGGTGGATGCATCCGAAATGATCACGATCTGGCAGCGCTCACGAGGGTAGTCGAGCGCGAGCAGGCTTTCGATGGTCCCGCGGATCGAAGCCTCCTCGTTGTAAGCCGGCACGCTGATACTGATGCTCGGCCACTGCTCGGGGTCGGCGGGTCGCGGTTTGACCGGCCGGACGAGACTCACGAGGCGGAGCAGGACTGGATAGCAGAGGTAGGCATAGGTCGCGAAGACCACGGGCAGCCCGATCAGTGTGTATTCCAGCGCGGTCATCCAATCACCGTGACACGAGAAGCGAGCCATAAAGACCGGCGTATCGCGCAACCCACGCAGGCAGCGAGTAGGCGTCCGCCAGCCGCGCTGACGCTGCATCAGTCATGGCCTTCCGCTGACCGGGATTCTCCCGCAACCCGACGATGGCCTGAGCCAATTCTCCGGGAGACTCAGCCGGCACCAATCGCGCCTCCTGATCGCCGACGACATCGGGCACACCGCCGACGGCTGTTGCCACAATGGGAACCCCCGCGGCCATGGCCTCAAACAGAGCGATGGGAGTTCCCTCCGTACGCGAGCTCAGGGCAAACACGTCGAATGCCCGATACAGGCGATTGGCTCCCGGAATCGTGCCATGCCATCGAATCTGGTTCGAGATACCTAGTGACTCGGCCTGGGTCCGAAGCCGATCGGATTCTCGCCCCTCCCCCAGGATGGAGAGAGAAATCGAACCGGAGATCATCGGCAATGCATCGAGCAGGACGTCGGCTCCCTTTTCCCGGCTGAGCCGTCCTACCCACCCAACCACGAAGTCGTCCGGTGGGATGCCCAGAACCCGCCGAGCCTCGGTTCGGTCGAGCGCCGGCGCTGAGCCACCCCACCCGTTCGGAATCAGGTGGATCCGCTCGCGGGGAACACCCTGTCCGGCGAGGCGGGCCACCAAGGGACGCGATACCGCAACCACGGCGTCGAACCGTCGGAAGGACCGAGATTGCAAGCGTTCATACAGTCGGTTCTTCCAGTCTCCGCCGGTGAACCCATGCACGGTGGAGACCGTCTTCACACCCTGGCTTCTCGCCGCGCGGCCGGCGATCAGGTCCGATCGGTATCCATGGGTGTGCACGATGTCGGGAGCGGCCCGTCGCAGCACGTCGGTGATCTGACGCAGCTCCCGTAGATATTGCCGTCCGTGAATGACCACGGAAGTCACCGGGACACCACCGGCCAGCAGGGCCTGATGCAGCGGGAGGTCTTCTTTTCCCGGCGACACGACCGAGCAGACACTAACCTGACACCCGTTGGAGTGTTGACCGATCGCGAGGGATTGAACGACGCTCTCCAGACCCCCTACCAGTCCCGGGGCGACGGCGTGCACCACAGCGAGCGGTTTCAGGCGGATCCCTCTCCGCCGTAGCGGACTGAGTAGACTATCTGCTCTGCCCACTGGAACAGCCGCAGTGCCAGGGGAAAGCTATCCCGCCGCCAGGTTGATACCTTCACTGAAACGGCACCACAGAGATTCGCGCCTGCCACGTCGGTGAAGTATTGGTCGCCGACCATCATCAGGGTGGGAGGATCAGTAAGCCCCAAGTCCTCCATCACGGAACGGAAGAGCGTGTCGCTGGGCTTGCTGATGCGCTGCAGTTGATGCGGGTGAAACGCCTGCGCCGCAGGGTCGCTCCAGCGGTCCTGACCCTGAAACAGACTGCGGCGCACCACGCGGCCGGAAAGTGAATAGGCGCGGAAGACCGGGAGATTGGGGAAGATCTTGCCCAACTCGATGAAGCGTACCTCACCGCAGTTGGAGAGGATGGCGTGCTGGACCCCATTTTGAGCAACAAGCCGCTCGAAGGCGGGAAGCAACTTGGGATCTACCTGATCTCCGTGATGCTTCATCAGGGTACCGTCCACATCCCATAGCACGGCGCGAATCCCCAGGTCGGTGAGGATCGCTGGTTCGAGCTGGCTGATATCGGGAATGTGGAGCGTAGGCCGCAGGCAGCCGATCAGCCGGAAGAACCGGGGAATCGTCTGGCGGGCGGTCGCCAGCCAGGCAAAGTCTCCTGACCTGGAGGGATGTTCTCTAACCGATTTGGTGGCAATATTTTGCAAGCTGGATTCTATCCCGGATCCGGTCGATTATTAAGGTCCCTCGAGCGGCCTTCTGCAGCAAGAGGCGTGCGGACCCTGATTTGCAACAGGACCCAGCCGACCCGAACCCGGATTCCATGACTGCACAGAGTGCCCTGACACTGCCCGACTCGGAAGCCGCCCAGATACAGACTTGGCGCGCCATTACGGTCGCCGCGTGTGTCGGCATCGCGTTGGTGGCGATCACAGGGATTCTGGTTCCCGCTGGTCTGAGTTGGGACTTTGCCAACTTCTACGATACGGGTCGTCGAGCGGCGACGGGTCAGTTGATGAATATCTATAACCCGACCACCACGATCGCCGGTCAGGCACCTCAGGGAGGCATGGCCTTCTGGGGAGCACCGATCTCCGCCTGGTTTTACGCTCCGCTGAGCGTGTTCTCTCCCGAAGTCGCTCTAATCCTCTTCAAGCTCGGCGGAAGTCTCGCATACGCCGGCGGTCTCGTCCTCCTCTACCGGCACCTGCGGGGCACGGTGTCGAGCTCACCGCTCGACCAGGCGCGCTTTGCGGCGGTCTTCTCATTGGCGGCCCTGGTCTATCAACCGTTCTGGACGATGTACCGGGTCGGCGGGCAAACCACTCCGTTCGTATTCCTGTTTCTTCTCTTCGCTCTCGTGGCACATCAGCGGAACCAGCCGATCGCCACTGCCTTGGGGCTGCTTGCCGCGGTGCTGTTCAAGCCCGCGTTCCTGATCGCTCCTGTGCTGTTGGTACTGCTCTCGGACCGGCGGCTGTTTTTCGCAATCGCCGGAGTGTTCGGCGCCGCGGGCCTGCTCTCGATTCTACTGTTCGGTTGGCCGCTGCACCGGGAATTCATCGACGTTCTGCTGCGGGGAAGCCAACGGCCTTCGCCGTGGTTTTTTAACAGCTCCCTGTATATCCTGGCCGACGCATTTCGGCCAATACAAGGATCGGCTCCGATTCCCGGGGCGGGCGGTCCCCTCCCGGACTTGCTGCGCACCGCACTCAAAGTCGCGGTGCTGGGCGTTTTCATCTGGCTCGCGCTGCGAAGCCGGAAGCAGGAATGGAACCCGCCACAGCGCCGCCATTTCAACTTTCTGCTCGCGACGAGCTTCTGCCTGCTGCTTTCCCAGGTAGTATGGGAGCACTATCTCGCGGTATTATTCCTCCCGCTCGCTTGCCTCATCGCGGCTGGGCCCCAGCTGCCCCGTCCCGCGCGCCGACTGCTGGCAGCCATCTTCGTCGTGGCGCTGTTCCAGAACCTGATCTTCGTGATGTTTTTCCGCTCCCATGTGACAATAGAAACCAATGCTGCCCTCCTGGCGGTGAGCCTGGTCAAGAGCGGCACGCTGCTGCTGTATCTCCTGTGGCTGGTGTGGTACAAGGACCTCTTCTTCGCCTGGCAGGCCCGGGTTCCGGGCACACCATTTGCGGCCCCCGATGGCGCCTGATCCAGCTTCCACTCCCAGCACACGAGCGGGTATGGTCAGTTCCCAGAACCCGGTACGCGTCGTCCTCTTCACCGGGGGACGCGGGTCGAGCGTGCTCTCCCGGGAGCTCATTCGCAGCGAGCGCATCGCGCTCACCCTCGCGATCAACGGCTACGACGACGGCCTGTCCACCGGCGAGGTGCGTCGTTTCCTCGGCGACTGTCTTGGTCCATCGGATTTCCGGAAGAACGCGTCACGGCTCGCGACCGAGTTGCATACCTGCGAAGAACGGCTGGTCAAACTGCTCGATCTCCGCTTCCCCGATGAGTACGGTTTCGAGCAGGCGAGAGCATCGTTCGCGCAACTTGGTGAAGGTGGGGCGCCAGCGGCGGACGAGTTCCAGCACAAGTTGCGGAACCTGGTCGGCGGGATCGACCGTCGCACCGCCGACCTTCTGGCGAATCGTCTCGATCGCTTCGAGCAGGAGCGTGCCCGCACCGGGTACCAGTTCAGCTTCGCCGATTGCAGTCTGGGCAATCTGGTTTTCGCCGGATGCTTCCTCGAGGTCGGCCGCGACTTCAACCGCGCAGTCGAGGACTACACCGGGCTGATGGGAATTCCCGCCGGCATGATCGAAAACGTGACCGACGGCGCCAATGCTTGCCTGGTCGCGGTGGACGGCGACGGAAAGCTGCTAGCTACCGAAGCCGAAATCGTCAGCGCCGACAAGCCACAGTACCTGCGGGACATCTATCTCCTACGCCGACTGACGACCGCCGAGGAGCGAGAGCAACTGGCGCGGGAAGGGCCAGCTGCGTTGCAGCGCTTCCTGGTGTCCAATTCCGTCAAGCCAGCTCCCAACCCGCGGCTGCTCGCCAGGATTGCCGAAGCTGACATCATCGTGTTCGCGCCGGGCACCCAGCACTCGAGCCTTTTCCCCTCATACTTTACGCCTGGCATCGGCAGGGCCATCGCTCGGAATCTCCGGGCGGTCAAGGTCCTGATCACCAACCTGCATGAGGACGCGGAGATTTCCGGCAGCAGCGCCGTGGACCTGGTAGACAAAGCGCTTTATTACCTGAGGGAAAAGGGGCAGCTGAGCATTCCCACCCCCTGCCTCATCACCCACTATTTCATCAACGACCCAGGCCGGAGCGAAAGCGGCGCGCCGTACGTTCCGCTGGGCCACCTCGACAGTATCGAGGACCCAAGACTGGTCCGCATCGGGAACTACGAGGACGGAGTAACCGGCCGCCACGACGCGACCAAGGTGCTCACCCCGTTCATCAAGTCGTTCCTGCGACGGGACGAGCGTTTGCGGCTGGCAGTGCTGCTGGTGGAGGGCCAGTCACTCAACAAAGCCGGGCAGACCATAATCGAGATGGTGCGCGCCGGAATAGATCAGCTACCGGTCGTGGTGACGCTGTTCTACGAGGGCCGCGAATCCTTCGACGGAGACTTCGGGAACTCCCTTCCCTTCGAGGTGAAGAATCTCGCGACCCAGGGCTCGTCCATAGAGGCCGCATTCGCCCGAGTCGTGAATGATCCGGGATACGATTACGTGCTACTCTTCGAATCCTCCGGCATGTACAAGGGCGAGGACATCGTGAGCCTGGCACGGCACCTCGAGGGCGGACGGCTCGATGCGGTATGGGGAAGCCGTCGTCTGTCGGTCAACGACATCAAGGCCGCCTACCAGCTCGTCTACCGAAGCAAGACGCTCAAGAGCATCGTCAGCTACATCGGGTCGCACGTCCTGAGCCTCGCCTATTTCACGCTTTACGGGCGCTTCATTTCCGACACGCTCTCGGGAGCGCGGGTGGTGCGCTCCAGCTTCCTCCGCAACGGGCCCTTCGACTACCGACAACGGGAATTCAACCAGGTGGTGCTTTCCAACCTTCTCCGTCAGCGAGCCGAGCTGTTCGAAACACCGGTGTACTATTTCCCCATTTCGCCGGAGAAGGTTCGCCGCACGACAATGGGTGACGGGTTGCGGTCACTGGCGACGATCCTGCGTCTCCGCTGGTCGCCGCTGCCCGCGGCGCCCGCTGCGCCTCCCGCTCCGCGAGCCGAAACGGACCCGATGGTCCTGCCGCGGGATACCGTGTCGCTCTCAAAGTAGCGCGCGGGAATGGCGCGATTTTCCCTGATCATCTTCGACATGGATGGGGTGCTTGCCGACAGTTCCCCCTGTCACGCGCGCGCCTACCAGGATCTCTGGAAAGAGGTCGGGGTCGAAGGACCAGCCTATGACTCCATCATGGGCAGGCCAACCGGCGAGGTGATCCGCGAGATTATCCGGGATCTGCGGCCCACGTCCGAGCAGGTGGAGCTGTGGATCCGATTCAAGCAGGAGCGAGCTCGGGCATACCTTCAGAAAGGAACCGTGACATTCCCCGACACCCGTGAAGTCCTGGAAAGACTGACCGCGTCAGGAACTGCGATTGCGGTAGGAACCAGCGCCTCGCGCGACACCGCGGAGCTTCTGCTGAGGCAGATCGGAGTCCTGCCGCTTATCCCCGTCCTGGTGACGAGCGACGACGTGGGAGAGGGAAAGCCGGCGCCCGATACCTATCTGGAGGCGCTACGGCGTTCGGGAGGAGTTCCGGACCGGACGCTGGTCGTGGAGGACAGCCTCTCTGGGCTCAGGGCCGCGACAGCCGCAGGCACCTGGTCGGCAGCGGTGCGTAACAACCTCCCCTACTCCGACCCCCGGTTCCTCGGAAACTTCCCCGATCTGCGCTCCCTCGCGGCCACGATCGAGAGTTCTGATCGATGAGGCGGGTGATGGTGGTTCCAGCCGCGGGCCGCGGCTCCCGCTTGGGATCGGCACTGCCCAAGGTGGTAGTGCCGGTGAACGGGCGCGCGATGCTCGACTACATCCTGGAGCGCTACAGCGGTCTGGTTGATCGCTTCGTGATCGTCGTGAGCCCCGAGGCGCTCGCGATCGTTCGCTCTCATTGCATCGCGACCGAATTTCCCATCGAGCTGGCGGTTCAGGATTCGCCCACGGGGATGCTCGACGCCATCCTGGTCCCGGCGCGCTCTCCGATCCTCCGATCGGCCGATCAGGTCTGGATCACCTGGTGCGATCAGATCGCCGTCTCCCGCGCAACGGCAGATCGGCTCGCAAGGACACTCGACCAATCGTCCGCGGACCTGGCCATGCCAACGCTCAAGGGGGAGAGTCCCTACATCCATTTCGAGCGGGATACGGAAGGCCGAATCCTCCGGGTGCTCCAGCGGCGTGAGGGCGACCCTATGCCCGCGGTCGGAGAGAGCGACATAGGGTTGTTCGGACTGAGCGGAATTGCCTACCGGGAGCTGCTCCCTCGGTTCGCCGAAACGGCGCCCGTGGGGACAAGCACTCGTGAGCGGAATTTCCTTCCCTTCATTCCCTGGCTCGCGGCTCAGACGCTGATTCAGACTTTCCCGGCAGCCGATCCGATGGAAGCGATCGGCATCAACACGGTAGAGGACCTGGGTCGGGTGGCGGCGTTCCTGGGCCGGGAGTCTGACCGGTGACAACTCGCGCCGTCCTGTCGGTAGTGATCCCGGCCTACAACGAAGAGCGATTCATCGGCACTTTGCTCGAGCGGATCCTCTCGCTCGACCTGAGCATCCTTGGGCTGGACAAGGAAATCATCGTCGTGAACGACTGCTCAAAGGATCGCACAGCGGAGATCGTCTCGTCATTCCCCGCGGTGCGTTTGCACAACCAGCCGAAGAATGGAGGGAAAGGGACCGCGGTTCGTACCGGAATCGGGCTCGCCACCGGCCAGTATCTCATCATTCAGGATGCGGATCTGGAATACGAGCCGTCCGACTACATCCCCATGTTTCGCAAGCTGCAGGAGGCAGGCGTGGACGCGGTGTACGGCAGCCGGTATCTCAAACGCCCGAACGATGGCTGGCTGGTGAACCTCCTCGCGGGCAAACATCCTGGTCAGGGCTGGCTGGCCTACCTGGGCGGGCGGAGTCTCAGTTTCGTGGCGCTGCTCTGCACTGGCCGTTATCTCACCGACACCGTGACCGCGCTAAAGCTCTTCCCTACTCCGCTGATCCAGTCCCTGCCCCTGGAAACCACCGGGTTCGAATTGGATCACGAGATCACTTCGCGCCTCTTGGCTCGGAAGAAGAACATCAGAGAGGTGCCGATCCGCTATTTCCCCCGGACCAAGGCCGAAGGAAAGAAGATCGGGTTACGTGACTGGTTCATCGGCGCCAAGACTTTCTGGCGTTACCGCAGAGCCTGAGCAGGTTTCAGAGACGGAGTCCGAACACCGCGACGAATCCCGCACTGAACGCGGGTGCTCCGTATCGGCTCTTGAGCCGCTCCAGTAAAACCGAGTCATCGGCGTGCCAGGTAATGACGTACACTCGACGCCCCAGCCCGCGGACGTACCCCGACTCGTCCACCGTCAGTTCCTCTCCCCTGACCAGCTTCCCCGAGATCGTGGTTCTCCGATCCGCATCGGGATAGGGCGTCGTCATATAGCTCGGCTGATCGGTGAAGATCGCGCGCCCGGTGAATGCCGGCAGCTCCGAGACGTTGCCCGACATCTTGACCACATCCGAAGGATCCACAACAAACACGGCGTCGCGATCGGTATTGCTTCCGATCCAGCGATAGAGTTGCGCAACCGGATCGGTCTCGGGGGTTCGTTGGAGAACGCCCGCGTGGGCCAGGAATGGCAGCGGAGGTCGTCCATGGAAGGCGATCCAGGTTCCAACCGTCATCGGGAGGCAGACCAACGCCGCGATGAGAAATCGGGAACGCTGGGCCTGGGGAGGCCGCAGGGAACCGTCGATATCTCTCACCAGCCAGGCGACTGCCGGCACCGCGAGCAGTACGTAGGCCGCGTTGGCGAGATTGTGCTCGTTGCCCTTCTCCAGCTGAATCAGAAGAACAAGCCCTAGAAGGAGGACGCCGGCAAGAGCGACGCCCTGTAGAGCTGGCGCGGCCGCGCCTCGGACGGATCTGATGCCGAGGGCCGTGAGCGGCAGCAGAATCAGGAAATTGGCCGCGATCACGACCAGCTTGAGCCACAGCAGATCTACCGGTGAAATCCGTCCGGAACCGCCTTGCCCGAACAGGTGGTAGTACGTGGGGAGAGCCGCGACCGCGCCGATCACGAGCGCGGCACTCCGGGCGATAGCCGGTGCGATGGGGCCCGACTCTCCTCGCCTCCATCGATGCAGCAGCCACACTGCGGTCACGCTGCCGGCAAGGAGGAAGCAGGCAGCAAGACCGACGATCGGATTGAGAGCGGTAAGCAGGGCGCCGGTGACGGCCGTCCCGGCAAGCGAGAGAGGTCCCGCGCGGGGATCGAGAAAAAAATAAAGCATCAGCATCATGACGCCGAGAGCGAGCCCTCGAGACGAGATGTCGGCGAACCAGACGATGTTTTGCCCGTTCCGCCAATCCGCCGAGAGATACATCGCCGGGAGCAGGGGCCGACTCATGAGGTCGTCGGCGAGATCGTCGCTCACATGGACCGTCTGAAGCTCGGCCGAATGCACGGTGCGGTCGAGGAGCTCACGGTGTTGGACCAGATGACGCCCGACGGCGATGGCCGGTCCCAGGGGATTGGCCCCCGTAAGCGCGAAGACACCGATGAGAAGTCCTGCTCCGAGTGAGCCGAAGACTCTGCGACCGACCAGCCCCGCCGCGAGAGTCAGCAACACGAGGCCCGCCAGCGCCAGGAAGCGGAGTGCCGTGAGTGGATCGACCCCAAGCACCCGCGACACTCCGGCGCCCATCCAGTGGAAGAACCAGTAGTACTTGAGTGGTTCACCGGCGAAGAACGGGTTTTCGGGAATCAGGTCGGGCGAGGGAAACCGCCGAACGATGGCGGCGTGCAGAAACCCGTGCCAGGACGGGACCAGTCTCGGATTCAGCAGCTCGAGCGACAGGACATAGGCAAGCCATCCAGCGGTCGCGACCAGAAGTCCGACCCAAAAACGACGGGGAGCAGGATGTGGCTCGGAGGTTGTCAGAGGGGCGGCCATGGACCTGGGACTTGGTGCAGGATCGGTGCTAATGCCGTCACCTCCGTTTTGCGCGGGTGTTGAGTCGGACCCCACGACTAGAAAGGCTGGGATGCCCATCCCTCGGAGCGGTGCTAAACTACGATCTGGAACGGACATTGCACCCGTCACCACCCCGAATGCTAGCCCTTTGCTCAAGCACAAAAGTTCCATAATGGAACGACGCAAGGCCGCCGCCTTTCTGCTGTTGGCCGTCGCTGTCCTGCTGCCCCCCCACTGGACGGCTGCGGCCTTGGCTGGAAGCTCGCCCCACCTGGCCTCGGTCCAAACAGGCGTCTGGATATTCAAGGCTACACTGGCAGTTCACGCGGTAATTCTCTTCCTAGCCCCGCGACTTGCGCTTGGAACTGACGGGCCTGCGACCGAGCCGCCTCTTGCAATACCGAGCTCAGCGAGCCGGATGGTGCTAGTGGGCCTGTTGATCACCGGTCTGGCCTTGCGGCTACACGATCTCGGCGTCGGACTCTGGTTCGACGAGATCCAGACCCTGGTGGACTACGTCCGATTGCCGCTGGGTCAAATCCTGACGACATACGACAGCCAGAACCAGCACATGCTCTATTCGGTCCTGGCGCGTCTGTCGGTTGATCTGTTCGGCGACAGCGGCTGGAGTCTTCGCCTGCCCGCTGCGCTGATGGGTACCGCGAGTCTCTGGGCGACCTATCGCCTCGCGTCGCGGTTGACCTCCGAGCGTGAGGCCTTGCTCGCGACTCTCCTGCTCACCTTCTCCTACCATCACGTCTGGTTCTCTCAGAATGCCCGGGGCTATTCAGGGCTCCTGCTGTTTTCTCTGCTGGGGACCGAGGCATTTCTGCGTCTGACCGGGTCGTCTCAGACCGGGTGGAAGACGGCGGTGTTCTACGCCACGTGCATGGCCCTGGCGATCTACACCCACGTGACCGCCGCGTTCGTCGTAGTGGCGCACGCCCTCATCGCTCTAGTGATTTGGTGGCGCCAGGGCCGAAGCCTGACCAGGCCGGTCAGCCGAGCGCTCGCGGCAATCATCCTCACCGGTACTTTCTCGCTGCAACTCTACGCGCTGGTATTGCCCCAGTTCTTCGACACGCTGCTCACTCCGACAATGGCGGGGACGGACACTGCGTGGAAGGATCCGTTGTGGCTCTTGACCGAGACGCTGGGCGGTTTGGCGCGAGGACTTCCGGGAGGATGGATTGCGCTCGTTGGCGGTCTCGTCGTCGCCGGTGCGGGGCTCTGGAGCTACGCACGCCAGAATCTCACGGTGGTATCGCTCTTCATTCTCCCTGGGATAATTACGATGTTTGCGGTGCTGGCGATGTCGCATAACCTCTGGCCGAGGTTTTTCTTTTTCAGCGCTGGCTTCGCGGTGATGATTGCGGTGCGAGGTGTTTTCATGATCTCGCGGCTGCTTTTCAAGACCAGGGGCGAGTTGCTCGCAACTGCCGCTATGGTGCTGGTCGCCGCCGGCAGCGCGCTCACGGTCCCGCGGGCCTGGCAGCCCAAGCAGGATTACGCCGGCGCCGCCGGCTTCGTCGAGGCCCGGCGGGCGCCCGGCGACGTGATCGTCACGGTGGATCTGACCCGCTATCCTTACGCCCGGTACTTCGGGAAGTCCTGGGACGAGGTGGACAACCTCGCGGCTCTCGAAGCAGCGGAAGGCAAGCATGCTCGTACCTGGGTGCTGTACACATTCCCGATCCGGTTAGCGGCGGTCCAGCCGGAAATCTGGTCGCGTCTCGAGAGCCGGTACGACACCGCCGCGGTCTTCCCCGGCAGCGTAGGCGGCGGTGCCATCGTAGTCCTGGTGTCTCGTTCCTCCAATTCCCCGACGTGAGGCGCCTCGCGTGATCGAAGAGATCGTTGCAGACGAGTCGGGCCCCCGCGAGCGGGCGGTGTCGGTCGTCATTCCGGCATACAACGAGGCTGCCCATGTTGCGGAGCAGGTCCACGCGGTGGACGCCGTGATGCGCGACTCTGGATGGAAATACGAGATCATCGTGGTGGACGACGGCTCCAAGGACGGCACGGCCCAGGCGGCTGACGTCGACGGAGTCCGGGTGCTCCGGCGGCGCCAGAACCAGGGATACGGCGCGGCGCTGAAACTGGGGATTCACCGGGCTCAGCACGAATGGATCCTGATCACCGACGCGGACGGCACCTATCCCGTCGAGGCCATCCCCGAGCTGCTGGTGGCAACGGGTTGCAATGAGATGGTAGTTGGGGCGCGGACCGGTGAGTCGGTTCGGGTGCCGCTAGCCCGACGCCCGGCTAAGGCCTTTCTGCGCTGGCTCGCGAGCTATCTGTCGGAACGGGACATCCCGGACATCAACTCCGGAATGCGGCTCATGCGGAAGAGCCTGGTGCTGCGCTACGAGCACCTGCTGCCGGCGGGCTTCTCGTTCACGACGACGATCACCCTCGCGGCGATCTGCAATGGCCACGCGGTCGAGTACCTGCCGATCAACTACCGTGCCCGGCTGGGTGAATCGAAGATCCGGCCCCGGCACGCGTACGACTTTACCCTGCTCATCCTGCGGACCATCGTCTACTTCAACCCATTGAAAGTATTCGTTCCCCTGGGCGCGTTTCTGGCCGTCCTCGGTTTGGCGAAGTTCGGCTATGACGTGTACAAGGACAACCTTTCAGAGAGCGCCGTCCTGGCGCTACTGGGTGCCTTGATCGTCTGGGCCGTCGGGCTTCTCGCCGACCAGAATGTGCGGCTCGGACTGAGACGATGAAGCTCTGGGTCAAGATCGCAGTCAGCGTCGGACTGCTCACGGCGCTCTTCCTGCTGCTTCCGTGGCATCAGGTTCGGGATGCGCTATTGCGCCTCTCGGCCATCGTCTGGGTGGGTGTGTTGTTCGGCTTCGTGCTTGGGCACACCCTCGGCGTGGTGAAGTGGCGGACGTTCGTGAACGCCGGCCACTCAGACCTCGGCTTCGCCGACGCGGCGCTGTGTTATGGGGCCGGCCTCTTCGCCAACCTGTGCCTGCCCAGCATCGTTGGGGGCGATGTACTGCGGGCTGCCCTTGCGAGCCGCTTCACACGGCGACCGGAAGCGGCGTTCCTCGGCGGCGTGCTCGATCGAGTCACCGACATGATCGCGATGACGATCCTGGTTGCCGCCGGCGGATTGCTGTCCCACGACGCGCTGCCCGGAGTTGGCGGGAACCTGATCACGGTTTCACTGATTCTGGGCAGCGTGCTGCTATTGATCTTCCTGCCGCTCATGCTGCGGCGCCGGATCAATCGCTGGCCGCGCCGTCTGCGCAGGCCGGTCGGCCGTACCCTGGTTGCACTGCGTCGTCTCGCGCGGAATCCCCGTAGTGCCGCCAAGACGTTGTGTCTCTCGCTCACGATTCAGGGCAGTTTCGTCCTCCTCAACGCGTGGCTTGGCTGGCAACTGGGGATTCGAGTACCCCTGACCGTGTGGTTCCTGGTCTGGCCCCTGGCCAAGATCGCCGGACTCATGCCGATCAGCCTGGGCGGCCTTGCCGTGCGGGAAACCACTCTTGCTGCGCTGCTAGCACCGTTCGGAGTCCCCTTCGCGGTCGGCGTAGTGTGTTCGCTCCTCTGGCAGACCGTACTCATCGCGGGTGGGCTCATTGGCGGCCTCGTCTGGCTGGTGCTCGGTCGCCGGCGCGGCGCACCGTTTGGCGCTGCAATCCGGCCCGCCGTGGAGACTCATTCGTCACATGCCTGAACCCAGGATCGTGATCCTCGGCGCCGGCCCTGCCGGGGTCGGCGCGGCGCACTGGCTGCGCAAGACCCGCAAGGCCCAAGTCACGGTGGTCGAACAGAATACGGTTGTTGGTGGAAACGCCGGCAGCTTCGAGGCCGGCGGCCAACGGCTGGATTACGGAAGCCACCGCCTGCACCCGGCATGCGACCCGGAGATTCTGGCGGAGATTCGTGACCTGCTCGGGAACGACCTGCTGGACCGGCCGCGACATGGCCGAATTCACCTGCGGGGCAAGTTCGTCCACTTCCCACTCAAGCCCATCGATCTGATGCTGCGGCTGGATCCTCAGTTCGCCCTGGGCTCGCTCACCGACATGGGTAGAAAGGTCCTGGCTGGCAAGCACGACGAAGGAGACAGCTTCGCCAGTGTCCTTTTGGCCAATCTGGGACCCACGATCTGTCGTGATTTCTATTTCCCCTACGCCAGAAAGATCTGGGGCCGAGATCCCGATACGCTCTCGGCGATTCAGGCCCGGCGTCGAGTCTCGGCCGGATCGTTCGGAAAGCTGGTGCGAAAAGTCCTGACCCAGGTTCCGGGGCTCAAGCCACCGGGAGCCGGACGGTTCTTCTATCCGAAGAAGGGTTACGGACAGATATCGGAAGCGTTCGCCGATGCAGCGCGGAAGCATGGAGCGGATTTCCGATTGGGCTCGCGCGTTGTCCGATTGCACGGCCCGTCCAGCGCGCAGGCCCCCTGGATCATCGAGGTCGATCGCAACGGTAAGACCACAGAGCTGACGGCGGATTACGTCTGGTCCACCATCCCGATCACGGCCCTCGCCCGATCCTTGAGCGGGCGGGTCCCTGCTGAAGTGCGGGACGCGAGCGCGGGCATCGAGTATCGGGCGATGATTTTGGTCTACCTCGAGCTGCCGGTGGACCAATTCACCGAGTTCGACGCCCACTACTTCCCGTCCGCGGACGTGAGCATCACCCGACTGTCCGAGCCCAAGAACTATGCGGTGGTCGCGGAACCCCGCGGGCGGACCACTCTGTGCGCGGAGCTGCCGTGCGAGGCCGACGATGAGGTGTGGCGGATGGACGATGCGGGGCTTGGTCGCCAGGTGGCCGACGATCTGGCCCGAGCGGGCATCCCCCTCCCGGCGCCCCCGGTCGCGGTCCACACGCGGCGCCTGCGGCAGGCATATCCGATTTATACCAAGGGCTATGAGGGACCATTCGGAATCCTGGATCACTGGGCCGAGAGTCTGCCGCGGCTTCTGACCTATGGCAGGCAGGGTCTCTTCGCCCACGACAACACCCATCACGCGCTCTACATGGCACGCGCCGCGGTGGACTGTCTCGAGCCTGCCGGGTTCAACGAGGACAAGTGGACGGAGTATCGGAAGGTCTTTGCCACCCACGTAGTGGAGGATTGAACGCAATGCGCTTTGCCGTTGTTGGAGCCGGCACCATTGGCCAGCTCCGTGCCCAGACGATCCGTGCGAATCCTGCAACCGAGCTGGCCGGCGTGCTCGACGTGGCCCAGGCCAACGCCGCCAAAGCGGCCGCGGGCACCGGGGCCCGGGTATGCCAGTCACTCGAGCAGTTGTTGGAGCTGCCGGGTCTCGAAGCCGTCATTGTATCGTCGCCGCTCCAGTTCCACGAGCAGGCGGTGGTGGCTGCTCTCCGCGCAGGGAAACACGTATTGTGCGAGAAGCCGCTGGGCAACACCGTGGACTCCTGCAGACGCATGCTCGACGCCGCCCGCGCGAGCGGCAAGCGGCTCGCGACGGGATTCAATCATCGCTACTACCCGTCCATCAAGTTTCTCAAGCGGGCGATCGATGAGGGCAAGATCGGGACGCTGGACCACGTCCGCGTGTTCGGCGGGCACGACGGCCTCCACAACTTCAGAGCCGACTGGCAATACAAGGCGCCCGAGTCAGGTGGTGGCGCCATGATGGACGTCGGCATTCACATGACCGACCTCGCCCGGTACATCCTGGGTGATGTCACCGAAGTCTACGGCGTGTCCACCAACCATATCTGGAAGGTTCCCGGCTCGGAGGACAACGCGGTAGCCGTGTTCCGCAGCCCATCCGGTGTGCCAGCGACCTATGAAGCCACCTGGACCGAGTGGAAGGGCTATCGGTTCTACGTCGAAGCGTACGGCGATCGGGGCATGGTGAAGGGATACTACGCGCCGATGTCCAATCTCCTGGTTACCCAGGACAAGCCGGGTGGCGCGCGGCGGCAGATCCGCAAACTCTATCCGGAAATCATGGTGCGGGAAAAGCTCCAGAGCTGGACTTCGACGGCGCGGCTCTCGTTTCAGGAAGAGCTGGCCGATTTCCTTCGCATGATCAATGGGGAGACGGTGCCGCTCGCTGACGGATTCGCCGGCTTCCGCGCGGTTGAGATCGCCAACGCGGTCTACCAGAGCAGCGCAGAGTCTAGAGCCATAGCGCTGAGTCCCAAGCCATGAGCCTCGCCGACCTTTCCCTTCGCTCGGTCAAGGTCCGGCTGTTTCTGACCTGCTGGATGGTGTACGTCCTTCACTTCGCGACCGATTTCGTGCGCGAGCACTATCTGGTGCTGAGTATCGTGGAGGACCACACCTTCCGGCTGGATCCGTACCTGGGGATGCATGTCGACATCTTCCAGAACCCGCCGACGGCACCCCACGGCGGGGTTCATCAGGATGCCAATCCCGGAATTTCCTTCGTGGGAGCCATCCCTTATTTCCTCACCAAACCGGCGGTAGATCTTGTGGTCGCCAAGACCCTCGCCTCGCGTGGGCAGGCCGACACCACAGCCCAGTACAACGATCCACGGTGGCGCCGGGTTGAGTTCTACCAGAAGGTGCGGCGACTCGGGTTGGATGTGCGCTTCGGACTGGTCGGCGCGATCACCCAGGCCTTTTGCATGGCTCCGCTCAGCGCCTATTCCGCGGTGGTGATCTTCGGCCTGCTGGGCCACCTCGGCCTGGGACGTCGAATGGCTCTCGCACTCGCGTTCCTCTATGCCTTCGGCACGCCCGTCTTTTTTCGCACCGCCTTCCTGAACCAGAACCTCGGCATCGGTGTCGCATCGCTCCTCGCGTTCGTGCTGATCTGGAATCCCGGTGGGCATCTCCGCTGGTCGCTTCGAACTCGATACCTGCTGGCCGGCTTCCTGGGCGGTTTCTGCCTTCTCACCGACTACAGCGGAGGACTCTCCCTCGGGCTGCTGGGCCTTTATGCGCTGTGGGTCGGGCGAGACGAGCATGATTTCGGCCAGGGATTCCGGGACTCCTTGTGGTATGCCGCGGGCGCTATCCCGCCGGTTCTAATGCTCTTCTATTACCAATGGGCATCCTTCGGCGACTGGTTCCACCCGGCACAACACTGGATGCCACCGGTGGAAGGGACCGATGTGGGCTACAAGGGTGTCGGCGGCCTTTCCACGGAGTTGGTGCGGCTTCTCCTCATTGACCCGCGCTACGGCCTGTTCATCGTCGCTCCCATCACCCTGCTCGCCTTCGCGGCGCCCTGGCTCAACCGGCGGGGTACTTCACTCTTGCCGTCGCGCGAAACCTGGTTCTGTCTGGCCTATGCGGTGGCCTTCATCCTCTTCTTCGGATGCGTCCAGTACACCCGGGTGCAATACGTGACGGGACTTCGCTATCTCGTTCCGGTCATTCCGTTCCTCTTCCTGCCGGCCGCCGCGGTGCTGCTGCGACTGCCGCGCTGGCTGGGCTATTCCCTCGCTCTGGTCTCATTCGTCATTAACTGGTCCATCTCAATGGTCCGCAGTCAGGGCAGTGTGATCGACAATCTGATCCATGTCTTCGTGGCCGGCTTCCAGCTGCCCTGGCTCACTGTTCTGGGAAAAACTTCCAAGCAGTACCTTCCCTGGCTGGAGGCCCCGGTAAACGCCCTCCCCTTCTTCGTGCTGCTGGGGGTACTCATCGCCGTCGTGTGGACCATTCGAGACCCTGCCCAGCCTCCGGAGGGATGAATCTCAAGGGGAGCGGTGCCTCAGGCTGAGGTCGACGAGTGGTGTGGCGGGTACACTCAGCAGGAATAGCGCGAGGTTCCTCGATGCCCGAGCCCACATTGACCCACGAACCAGGTACCGAGCTACTGGTGGACATCGTCATTCCGGTACTAGACGAGGCCCACGTGCTGGCCAAGAGCGTCGGCATGGTACGAGGATTCCTTGACAACGCCATGACTTGGCGCTGGCGCCGTTTCCAAGCGCAGCGCTTCCTGAACTCCACTCGACGTCCCGCCAGTCACGCATGGCCTCCCTCTTCGTGACCGGCGCCCGCGGCCTGGTCGGCCGCGCGTTACTTCGCAGCCTCCCCGGCGGCGCATTCAATCCTGTTACCTGTCTCACTCGTGACCGCGAGTCGCTGACCCGGACGATCCCCCCGCGTTCCGGCTGGCGCTACATCGAGGGCGACCTGGATGACACGGCCTCCTGGGTCCATGCCCTGCCCGGTCACGAGGTAGTGCTCCATCTGGCCGCTGCGACCGGCAAGGCTTCTGAGGCACGGTTCCAGGCCGTCAACGTCGAGGGCACTCGCCGGCTCCTGGAGGAGTCGCGTTGTGCCGGACTCCGCCGGTTCATCCTGGTAAGCAGCATCGCCGCACGGTTTCGCAATCGCGCTTCGTATCACTACGCTGAATCGAAGATCGAAGCCGAAGCCCTCGTGCGTTCCAGTGGGCTCGATTACGCGATTGTTCGCCCTACGATGATCTTTGGGCCGGGCAGCCCGGTGCTCGAGGGATTGGCTCGCTTGGCCGGCGCGCCGCTGGGAGTGGTGTTCGGCTCGGGTCAGGTGAAGGTTCAGCCTATCGCGGTGCTGGACGTGGCTCGGGTGCTCATCGCAACGGCACAGCGTCATTCGCTTGGCGCCACCGAATTCGAAGTCGGAGGCCCGGAAGTCCTGCCGATCGAGGACTTGATCAGACGAATCCGCACGATTGTCAGAGGGGGATCCGAGCGCTTGGTCCATGTGCCACTTGAACCGCTCCGAACCATACTCACGGCTCTGGAACGGATCCTCGGCTCCATTCTTCCGGTCACCGCCGGTCAATTGGCATCATTTGCCAACGACGGGACGGCGGCACCACACCCCTGGGTCGAGCCTTTCAACGCCCAGATGCAACCGATTGACGCGATGCTCCGAGAGAGCCTCCGTGGCAGTTGACTCTACTGTCGATGAAGAGGGTCTCGCGGAGGAGTCCCGAGCCTTCACCGCATACCTCACCGGACTGACACCTACTCGCCAACATCAACCTGCACGATCACCATCGAGATGAGAGCTACCTCACGATTGAGCTGTTGGAAGACCGCGGGCACACCAGTCTGGTCGTGGAGTATCCGCGACACCCGCAACCAGGGCCGTCGATTGGATGAAGCCATCCGCACGGTCGGGCGCGCCCTGGGGCGGCGCCTGGGCCGGATTGTTCCTCTTGGAATGACCGAGGCGGTCTTGTGAGCCGCCTATCGGTGGTTGTCACGATCGTGGATGGAGGAGCAACCCTTGATCGCTGTCTCGGCGCGCTGAACGAGCAGGTCG
>Ga0207674_10000554_pt1 | contig 48871 bp, 61 predicted proteins | sample KBSCornC72_FD_184303 | JGI IMG/M metagenome (GOLD analysis project Ga0207674, IMG submission 184303) | Corn rhizosphere microbial communities from Kellogg Biological Station, Michigan, USA - KBS Corn C7-2 (SPAdes) (version 2) | ecosystem: Host-associated > Plants > Roots > Rhizosphere > Soil ... | reverse complement strand
CGCCACGTTCATCGACGAGTCGACCCCGCCCGACAGCAGCACGCCGAACGGCACGTCGGAGACCATGCGGCGGGAGATCGACTGCCGCAGCAGGCGGGTGAGCTCGGCCACCGCGTCGCTCTCGCTGATGTCGCGCGGGCTGAGGGTCGTCGTCCGGTCCGGCGCGCAGTTCCAGAACTGGCGCGTCTTCAATGGTATCGCCCCCGCTCGCGGCGGCGCCAAGCCGGCGAAGCCTGCCAAGGCACCGAAGGCCGCGAAAGCGCCGGCCAAGAAGGCGGCAAAGAAAGCCGCGCCGAAGTCGGCACCGAAGGTTCCCAAGGCTCCAAAGGCTCCCGCCGCTGCCGAAGCGACCGCTTAAGTCTTTCGAAACCGCGTTATAAGCTAAAGGTCGCTTCGGCGGCCTTTAGCCGTTTTACCAACTAAAGGAGGCTGACGTGATTATGATACCCTGCGGGGCGCGTAAAATCCAAACGCGCGATCCGGTTCCAGCATGTACACTTTATACCGGGCCGCTATTCACTTCGATGCTTGCAACCGCTCGGGCAATCGCACGTAGCGATAAAGATATTTGGATACTTTCTGCCCTGCACGGTCCAATCCCAGCAAATCATCTTATCAAGACTTACGACATGAAAATGTCGATAAGTGATGCACGGCGATGGAAAGAAAATTGGCCGTCGTATGCGCCAACTCGCGGGCGGCATTTATTGCCGACGATCTATGCAGCAGCCGTGCCAAATGGTATTAAGCCTATCGTGACCGAAAAACTCACGTTTGGACAATGGTTACAATTTCTGAAGTATTATCGGGAGAATTGTTAATGACTCTAAATCTGCAAACTCCGGAAAAGAAGTCACATCGCGGCCCGGAAACTCTCAGCGTGCATTCGATGTTTTACACCATCCAAGGGGAAGGCCCGTTTAGCGGCCATCCTGCCTACTTCATTCGCCTCGCCGGCTGCAACCTGCAATGCCCACAGTGTGATACCGAATACACCCAGGGGCGCCAGGATTGGGCCATAGCGGCGATTGCGTCTAAGGTGCGCAGCGATGCTCCCACGCATTGCAAGCTCGTCGTGCTGACTGGCGGGGAGCCTTTCCGGCAAGATTTGACGCTGCTTATCCCGGCTCTCTGCAATGCAGGCTACACGGTGCAGATCGAGACGAATGGCAGCCTGGGCCCGTCTGAGGATTTCTTCCGCGAGAACCGGCACCGGCTTGCAGCCGGAACGCTTGCAATCATGTGCTCGCCGAAAGCGGGAGGCGTTAATCAGATCATCCAAGACATGCTGCACTTCCAGCTAGTCGGCGGATACAAATATCTAATCGACGCCGGTATACCCTGCGATGAAGACGGCTTGCCTTTGCAAGCACTCGGGCATCCGTGCGCGCCGCGTCTATGGCGGCCAACGCTCGCCGGCCACTTCTCGTCTGCACGCATCTGGCTATCGCCAGTCGATACCGGCAACGAAGAAGATAATAGTCTCAACGTCGCCAAGGCGACGACGTTGGCGATGAAACACGGCTATCGCCTATCCCTCCAAATCCACAAACTAATCGGAGTCGCATAATCATGAGTAAAGCAATCGTAGTGCTATCTGGCGGGCAGGATTCAGCAACCTGCCTTGCGCTCGCAAAGAGCAAACACGAACACGTGGAAGCAATCATTTTCGAATACGGCCAGCGACATGCCGTAGAAATCGATTGTGCCGTGGAGCTATGCGAGAAATGGGGCGTTCCCTTCAACATCATCAATGTCGGCGCACTCAAGCAGGTTTCTACATCGGCTCTGCTGAATACGAAAGACGACGTTGGCAAAGAGCATCCACTCAAGCCCGGATTACCGGCGAGCTTCGTGCCTGCACGCAATGCGATTTTCCTGACGCTAGCGCATGCTCGCGCACAATCGATCGGTGCCGACACGATCTACACCGGCGTTTGCCAGACGGATTACAGCGGCTATCCCGATTGTCGCCAGCAATTTATCTACAACCTCACGCTGACGCTCAACGCCGGTTACGAAAGCAACATCGATATCGTAACTCCACTCATGAACGTCACGAAGGCCGAAACCTTCCGAATGGCTGACGGGCTCGGCGTTCTCGGCGATATCGTAGAGCATACCCACACTTGTTACGAAGGCGACCGCACGCAAAAGCACCTGTGGGGATACGGTTGCGGCGAATGCCCGGCGTGCAAACTGCGCGAGAAAGGTTGGCTGGAATACAGCGATTCCGTCGCACGCGCTTAAGCTATACTAGGCGGCGGCCGCTCGTCGCCGCCTACAACTCATAGGGAGAATTATGATTACCGCTACTCGTTACCACGATTTCAGCGCCGGCCATCGCGTCGTCGGCCACGAAAACAAGTGCCGCCATCTGCACGGCCATAATTATCGCGTTCATTTCACTTGCCGCATGATTCCGGGCTTAGGCGCCGTTGATTCAATCGGCCGCGTTATCGACTTCTCGGTTATCAAGGATAAGCTTTGCAACTGGCTTGAAGAAAACTGGGATCATAAATTCCTCGCGAGTACGGATGACCACTTAATGCGCGATTTACTAACCATGGCTGCGAATAGCAGCCAGCGAGAAATGCAAGGCGAAGATTTCAAAATCTTCGATGACAGCGTCGTCTGGGTTCCGTTCAATCCGACTGCCGAATTAATGGCCGAGTATTTGACTTTTAGCATCGGCCCTCAGCAGCTTGCTGGCACCGGCGTTGAATTGATCAAGGTTACGATCGAAGAAACGGCTAAATGCTCAGCATCCGTTACGAACCTGCGGAGCGACCGCTGATGATTACCAAAGAGCAGAATATCGAAATAGTCGCCGGCATGCTCTTGCGTGTAATCGAAGGTAAGAACGCCGAACGCCCAGGACTTGCCGAGACTCCGCGCCGGGTAGCCGAAGCTTGGGCCGAATGGACCAGCGGCTATGGGCAGTCGGCGGCCGCGATCCTGAAATGCTTCGAAGACGGCGCCGAGAACTGCGATGAAATGGTTATCCTAAACGGTATACCTGTATACTCGCACTGCGAGCATCATCTGGCGCCTATCTTCGGAACGGCTAGCGTCGCCTATATCCCCAATGGCAAGATCGTCGGGCTGTCGAAGCTCTCGCGCGTAGTCGACATTTTTGCGCGCCGGCTACAGGTGCAGGAACGGTTGACGAACCAAGTAGCCGATGCCCTGTGGGAAAACCTGGAGCCAAAGGGCGTAGGCGTCATTGTGCGCGCTCGGCATATGTGCATGGAATCGCGTGGGGTCAATCGCTCGGGTATCGAGACGACGAGCAGCGCGTTACGTGGAGTCTTGCGGACGGAGCCGAGCGCACGCGCCGAGTTCCTCATGCTCGCTGGAGCAAAGTGATGAACTTCATTTCAGAACGCAAAATTGAAATCAAAACTTGGGAGCTTGTATATTGGTCTTGCCGAATCGAAGGCCATCGGCATCGGCTGCAAAGCGTTGCTGAAAAATGCGCAAATCGAATCGATAAAACGCCGTCAGGGCGTAGGTATGACGATTCCGTCAGGTTAGATTGGATTGTTCGCTATTTGAACGGAGAATCGACAAGTAGTATTGCGTCAACTTTTTCCAAATGGAAAGTGAGACCGACTCGTGTTCTTGCACAAGTGGAGCATGTATTGTATAATCTTTATCGCCGGATGACTCCATATCCCACTGGCAAATGGTATGGCAGCTTGACGCCAGAAGAAAGGGCGCAGCATGACGCTTTATGCGAACAGTACGGTTGGTTATACTACGGAAAATCTAAGGAATGGAAAGCTCGCAAAGAGGAAATTTTTAACCTGCTCACGCAAGTAGGCATGGTGACGAAATGAATCTGCATTTCGCTGGCGTCTATGCTAACAGCATTGCGTTGCACGGCAAGGTGTGGAATAGAATGAACTCCGTGCAACAGCAGCATCGCATGGACGCCGGGTTCATTCTGGAATCATATCACTACTTCAACCGCGATACCGTCGTCAACGAAGTCCGCAAAAGCGGCGAGCGTGTGTTTCTCGACTCGGGCGCGTTCTCGGCTTGGACGCAAGGCGTTACAATCGATCTGCCGAAGTTCTGCGAGTTTTGCCACAGGAATGCCGACGCGATTAGTTACGTGTCGGTTCTCGACGCGATCGGCGACGCGGCAAAGACGTTGGAGAACCAGAAGGAAATGGAACGGCTCGGCGTGCGTGCACTGCCGTGCTTTCACTTCGGCGAAGACGAAAAATATCTTGAGCACTACATCGCTAACTACGAGTATATCACACTCGGTGGCCTCGCGCGTATCGGCCTAGCTAACCAGCGGCCATGGCTCGACATGATCTGGGAGAAGTATCTTTGCGACGGCAGCGGGAATGCTAAGCTCAAGGTTCACGGCTTCGGTATTACGGCCGTTAGTTTGATGAGTCGCTATCCTTGGTATTCGATCGACTCGGCATCTTGGCGACTGTCGGCGGTCAACGGGCAGATATTCCATCCAGAAATCGGTACCATCGATATCGGCGCAAAGCGCGCAAGCCGCAAGGATTTGAACAAACACTTTACGACGCTTACACCGCAAGTGCAAGCTGCACTTGTCGAGTTCGTGCAGTCGCGCGGTTATACTACAGACGAACTTGCGAACAGCGACCTTGCCCGTTCGATCTTCAATATCAATTCGTATTTGGAGATTAACCGGCAGATTGCTGCAAAAGGCGTTCGTTTTATCAACAACCAACCGGGGTTATTCTAATGGCTGCTTTCAGACCGAAGACGGAACCGACCGCGCGCGACGTGCGCATCTGGCATTGGCAAAAAGTTCTGAGATACAGCAACCTGTTAAATCAAGCTATAGAACGCAAGGATGACGAGCATGCCATGCGCTGGCGCATATGTCATTCTGCTCATTTGGGTTGCGTGCAAGAAATGAACGATCTGCCTGGGCTTTCAACGACAACTGCCGAACAGGATTTAAGGAGCCGCAATGCTAGACGCCCTTAAGTTCGTCCAAGGCGCTGTCGGAAAGAACGATCTAGCGCCGGAGCTCACCCACTTCCGTATCCAAGGCGGCAGAATCACGGGCTATAACGGCCGGCTAGTCCTGTCCTCGCCGATTGCCTGCGATTTAGATTGCTGCCCGCGCGCAGAGCCTTTGATCAAGGCGATTAAGGCATGCGAGGAAACCGCGCAGTTGCACATGACGCCGACCGGGAAGCTTGCGATCCGCTCGGGCAGTTTCCGTTCGCACGTCGATTGCTTGCCTGAAGTGTTCGCGGGCGTCGATCCTGCCGGCGTTTTCATCGAACTGGACGGCAAGCTATTACCGGTGATGCGAAAGCTATTTGACGTCACTAGCGAAGACGCGAGCCGACCCTGGGCAGGCGGTATTCTGTTCGATGGGCATAGCGCATTCGCGACGAACAACGTTGTCGCCGCAGAATTCTGGCTAGGGTATTTCTTCCCCTTCCGCATCAATGTTCCGCGCTACGCGATCAAAGAACTACTGCGAATCGGCGAGGAACCGGAACGCATGCAGATCGAGACGCATAGCGCTACGTTCTACTTCGAAAGCGGCCGATGGCTGCGCACGCAATTGATCGATATCGGTTGGCCGGATATTCGCGCACTGCTAGATGCGATGCCGGCGACGGATAGCGCCGTGCCATCCGCTTTATTCGAGACGCTGGAGCGCATTAGCAGCTTTACCGCTAAAGACGGTCGCATCGTTTTCAAAGCCGGCGCCATCGCTACGGCGAACGACGATGACGGCACGACGATCGAATGCGCAGGCATTCCGTCTGGACCTATATTCAATATCGAAATGTTGCAGGTACTGGAAGGTATTGCAACAACAATCGGATTCGAAGCTTACCCTTCACCGTGCCCTTTCTACGGCGAAGGCACTCGCGGCGCTATCGTAGGATTGAGAACATGAAAATCGATATGGAAGAAGTTCAGCAGATGATCGAAGATTGCCAGAACCGTCAATCAAAATTGACCGATTGGGAAATTGGGTTCATAGATTCTCTAGAAATAAGAATTGGTAAAGGCTTCGGCTGTTCGGAAAGGCAATATGCTAGACTTGTCGAAGCTTGGGAGCGAGTAACGTGAGGAACGATATCGACGGGCTTTTCTGGAATGATGAGCCGGCGAAAAAACGCGAGAAGAAAGAAGTTATCAAACGCGAGCCGCCCGAGCGTACCTGGGAGGCTGCCGATTATCTGCCGTATCTAGATGAAGCCCGCGCCTTCCCTGTTCCAAAATTCACCGAGCAGAGCCTGTGGGAAGCCTACCAGCGCGGCGATTCTCTCATTCTCGACGTGGAGACGTATCCTAACTATTTTCTTGCTGCGTTTACTTCAACCGTCACCGGCGAAGTCATCTATGTCGAAGCCGACGACGAAAGCCCAAAGATCGACGGCAGCAAGCTAGAATGGTTGCTATCGAATTTTCAAACGATCGGATTCAATTCCAACGCATTCGATCTTGTAATGATCGTTCTAGCTTTGGGCGGTCGCAGCATCGAATATATCAAAGATGCTGCTGACGCGATCATCCAACGCGGCGAATACGGTCGCGATATTCTCAAGGCGAATAAGCTCCAGATACCGCGCGAGCTAAACCACATCGACTTGATCGAAATTTGTCCGTTGTCTGCATCGCTGAAAATTTACGGCGCGCGTTTGCATACACCGCGCATGCAAGAGCTACCATTCAAACCGAATACTTGGCTGAGTCGCGACCAGAAGGATATCGTGCGCTGGTATTGCGTCGGTGCTGACCTAGTGTCCACAGGATTCGTATGGGCTGCGCTTGCGGAGCAGCGAGCCTTGCGCGACAAAATGACGCTGCGTTACGGCGTCGATCTTCGCAGCAAGTCTGACGCGCAGATCGCCGAAGCCGTAATCATGCAATCGCTGCGCAAGATATCCGGCCGCAAGTTCTCGCGCCCGGAGATTCCGCCCGGAACCGTTTTTAAATACAACGCGCCGGCATTCCTGAAATTCCAAACGCCGTTGATGCAAAACGTTCTCGAAATGGTTAAGGCTGCGAATTTCGTAGTCAACGATAGCGGTACAATTCGGCTTCCCGAAAATCTCGCTGGCTTAAAATTCCAGCTTGGTAATTCTATCTATCGAATCGGCATTGGCGGATTGCATTCCACTGAAGAACGACAAGTGGCAAAAGCCGACGAGCGATATAAACTCAAAGATGTTGACGTCGCGTCTTACTATCCAAAGATCATTTTGAATACGCGATTATTCCCCAAGCATCTGGGGATAGATTTTCTATTCGTCTATGGCGGAATTGTAGATGAACGTTTAGAAGCAAAGGCGAAAAAAGATAAGGCAACCGCAGAATCGCTCAAGATTCTAGTAAACGGCACTTTCGGCAAGCTGTTGCAGCCCGGTTCCTTCATCTATGCTCCTGATCTCGGCTTCCACGTAACGATCGGCGGACAACTATTTCTATTCATGCTAATCGAAATGCTGGAGCTTGCCGGCTTCGAAGTCGTTTCAGGCAACACGGATGGCATTGTAATCCGAGTCGATCGCACGCGTGAAAAAGAATGCGACGCGATTATCAAGCAATGGGAAGCTGCCACCGGATTCGAAACTGAGGAGACAGAATATCTCGCGCTCTACTCGCGCGATGTAAACAACTATATCGCCGTCAAGCCGGACGGCAAGACTAAGAACAAGGGCTATTTCAACAATCCTTGGGCCGACATGAAAGAAGACGCGAAAGCGGCTATCATGCGCTTCCATAAAAACCCTGTAAACACTATCTGCATCGAAGCTTGCGCCGAGTTCCTTGTTAAAGGCATTCCGCCGATAGATACTATTCGCGCCTCGCGCGACATTACTAAATTCGCCACCGTGCGCAACGTAACAGGCGGCGGGGTTAAGATATGGGACGATCGGAACGAATATCTAGGCAAGTCGGTCAGATGGTACTATTCGAATCAAGCACCAGGCGAAATTGTATATGCGCGCAGTGGTAACAAAGTCCCCAAGAGCGAAGGCGCAAAACCAATCCTGAACTTGCCCAAAGAGTTCCCAGAGGATATCGATTATGTTTGGTACGAAAAAGAAACTTACAGCATGCTCTATAGTCTCGGCGCCGTCGAAAATGACCCGCATGCTATGGAAGCTGGAGAAGTTTCTGAATAGCATTGCTGCTCCATTCGTCGGCGGCCTAATGCTGCTTCTCGCGATCGTCGGCCTAGCGCTGACCCGCTGCGCTCCTGCCGCTCCCATCGAGTTCGAAGACTACGGCCGAACGTGCCTCGCGCTCGTAATGTTCGGCGAAGCGAGAAGCGATGGGGAAGCAGGAATGCGCGAAGTCGGCCGGGTCGTGCTGCGGCGCGTTCTCGACCCGCAGGAACGGTTCGGCGGCGATATATGCACTGTGGCCACAGATCGCGAGCAATTCTTAGTCTTTGCTTCGTGGCGCACGCCCCGGCATCCGGAACGGATGGATGCGCGCGAATGGGCGCAGGCTCGGAAGATCGCCGGAGAGCTAATCGCGGCCGGCCCGGATCGAGCCGACGAGGGGCCGTGTCCGGGAGCGCTCTACTTTAACCAAACGGCCGGCGCGGCTATCTGTAAAATCGGCGTGCATTATTTTCGCTAGGGTGGTTGCCAAGTTGAGGAATAACGGTTAGTATTACTCATCGGCGCAGAGCCGGTAACCAACTGACGAGGAAACTACGATGAACATCAAAGAAACTCTTGGCCGTCTCGCCCGCGTGCAGGCCGAGCTTTATTCCATCCGCGCCGATCTTCCCTACATCACAGATGCTCGCACACCGAAAATTGCCGAGCAAAGTGGGAAGGCTCGCGAATGCCTCAAAGAAGCTTGGATCGCAACCGATAATGCTATCAAGGAGCTTGCGAAATGAACACAAACAATGCAACGCGCACGCCGGAGCAATGTTTAATCATTGCGGAAAACAAAGTGTATCAAGCGGCTTTGCGTTCCAAATGTCGCGAGGCGTCTTTTCTGATCGACCATACCCGCATCCATATACAGTGTAAATTCAGCGAGAATGCTCATCGCTGGCTTATCACCTATTGGGAAAGCAACGGTTTTCCCGAATTCAAGCGTACTAGTCGTATTTCCTGCAAAGCAGCGGAAGCCGCTATTGCGAAAGCGTTGCCGGGACTTGCGAAATGAAAAGACACGTTCCTTGGTTCCGGCGCGGCCTTGACAAAAATGTCGGGGCTACGCTTGAGGGCAGCCTTCGCACCGGCACGGCGCAGTTCAACCCGGCTTTTCTGGAGGTGCAGCCGGTCGCCATCATCGTAATCGACCCGGCTTACCGTCTCGCGCACGGCCAAGTAGTCAAGCGGGTAAAGCGCGCACCTACGAGGACAAAGAAATGATGCGAATAATCACGAAAGAAAGGATAGATGAAGCTATCGACCTTCTTGCAAAAGAATTGCCTGATATTCAGGGCGAGGAACGGCGCGAGGCTCTTTGGGCGCTCGCATCTTGTCGACGTGCCGAAGCTGAAGAACGCAAGGCAGTAGCGATGGAACGCGAAGCCGACAATAGCGACCGCAAACGAGACGCCTACTTGGCCGCGTGCAAGGCCGTTCAGGACTTCTTCATCGAGATTAAACCGAAGGTGATGGAACTGCTCGCAAAGCAGTGACGAAAAAGGCCGGAGCGATCCGGCCTTTTTTGTCTACTTCGTGCAATCCGGAGGCGGATCGGTCGTCTTCGTTCCCTGCACCGTCGCAATGCAGGCCAATCGCGCATCGCCAGCCGCTTTAAGCGCGTCGGCCGCTTCGGCCTTATCCCAAAGCTGCCCGAAAGTAAGCGGCGCTGGTAGCGCGTCCAGCGGCCGCGTGAGCCTGGGATCGATCGGCACATAGCGGACTTCGACCACCTGCACTTCCACCGGCTTCGTCACGACGGGCCGCACCGGTTTATGGAACCAGGAACAACCCGCGATCGAGAAAAGTAAAAATATCGTTAAGATTTTCATTTGAGTAACTCCGGGCAGACGGAAAGGGGCGTCGCTAGGATAGCCGCGCACGTCGCATTGACCGGGCCGCGAGCCTTCGCCTGCCACATCGCCAGAGCCTTCTGTGCCGCAGCCGCTTTGGACTCGGCCGCAGACAAGGCGGCAACGTTCGCTTGCGTGATATCCGCTTGCTGTTTAACCAGGTCGTATACGCGCGACTGTAGACGGTCAGCAGTCGCCTGCCAAGAGTCCGCGCTATCCTTCGATGCCTGGGCATTCGCCGTTTGCTGCTTCAGGTCGTTATTGGCGGTAAGCAAATCTGCTGCTTTCGCTACCAACCGATAGTGATAAACGACGTTGCAGCCAAGCGACGACAGCAAGACTATTGCTAGTCCAAGAAAAACTTTGTCCTTCACGTAACCCATTAACGTTTCCATCGGATTGTCCTTCGTTGAGGGTGCAGGTAACGCCACGTCCCCAGCCCGCGTCAATAAACGCCGGCTGGATATGTAGCAAGATTCTCTGTGGATAGCCACGATTCTCGGCAATAGCGGCAGCCGAGCGCCGTCGATCGGGCCAAGCTTCCACCGAGCCGAACCAAACCTTAGGATCGGCGCCGGCAGCGGCCGCAGATGCTTGATCTCGTCTGAGCCAGCCTTCGCCTCCGTTATAGCTGACGAGAGCAAAGGCCGAAGTATCGCATTCGATCTTGCCAGGATTTCGTTTTGCGAGCCAGCTCATGTAGGCGACTTGCGCATTAATCGCCCACGTCGGATTCATCGGATTAGCCGGCGCAAGCGAGGCGTCCAGCTGCGGTATCCAATCCGCCGTCGCCGGCATGAATTGGGTAAGCCCCAAAGCACCGGCTCCAGACTTGGCCTCGCTATTGCAAGCCGATTCTTGCATCATTTGCGCGGCATACATCGAAATGGGCGCAGCCGGTCCAAGTCGATTACTGACGACGCGCGTTAACGTCGCTTTATACTTTCCACAGGTAGACGGAATTGCCGGTGTAGCTCCCCGCGCTCCGGCAACGAGCCAGAGCGCGAGAAAGATACCGACGAGAATGAACGGGATTAGCTTGGCGAACTTGCGCATAGCCTAGACTCCCTGCGCGACACCAATCACGAAAGCGGCGACGACGATAGCAACGGTCAAGCTTGCGATTGCTCGGGCTTGCCCTTCGGGAACCTCTGAGAGATTCACGCGCAATACCTTGCGGCAGAACCAGAAGCCTAGAACGGCGCCGCTCATCGTCTTGAAAATAGTACCTAGCCACGTCAGAACGAAGCCGGTCAGCGTCGTATGGCCGCCACTGCCGTCCGGAAAGATCGGCAAGAGCATACCGACGAGCATTGCACCGAGAACGAAAACAACCCAGGGAGTCGTGCGGAGTTCGGCGAGGAATTGAGTCCAGCTTTTCATTGGTTATCACCTTTGCGTTTGTCGATCATTAGATATTCGAGTCGATCTAGCTGTTTGGTAATCGGATTCATTAGATCGCCAATCAACGTTCTCGTCTCGGATGCGGTATGGTAATCTTCGGCCAGCTTCACACGCACGCTAGCAAGCTCTTGCGAGAATCCATCCATGCGTGTAGAACCGTTCGAAAGACGGTTAGAAATCTGCCCATATTGCTCCGTGCTTCGGGCATTCATACTCGTTTCCAATCGAGTAATTGAGTTACTCAAATTGTTTTCGGTTTCCCTTTGAGCTTCAAGCATTCCTTTGTGGTTAGAGTCGATTTTACTGTGGAGCATCTTCCAGATGACTCCAATTAGCGTCAGAAAAATCGTCACGGCTATTCCGAGCAGGTAGAGTTCAGGCGTCATGTTATTCAACACGTGTGAGGTTGAGGGATGTTCGATTGGTTCAAGCAAAAGATTTTCCATTGGCCTTATTCACTGTGTTGGGATAAGCCCCCTTAAGAACAGTTACTATGAGTCCATCCCTTACAATCAACTTGGCGCCGTCTGTACCAATCGGCACCTTGCATGTTTTGTATTCCTTAATGATGTCGGCTCGCCCGTTCGACACCATTTCTTCTCTAATTGCCTTTGCGTCGAGATTATATCTGACTTCGAGCCAGCGAACTAACGCATGATCGCTGATTCGAATGCCGGCAATCTCCCAATCGCCTTGATGCTTTAATCGCTTTGATTTCGCCTTCCCACGATCCGGGAACGTCTCCGGCTCGTCGGCTAAGGCTAACGCAGGGCTAAACGGCTCCAGCGGTGGTAGCGGCTTCCGGCGCATATTCGCATCTCAAGTCGGGATTGGAGATTCTTCCACGGTGACTGACGTAGTCGAGAACCAAGGGCCGGCCGCATGCTTGCTTTGCGGCGGAACGCTGGCGGTCCCGAAAATCGCTGTTCGATTGATCAGATTCTGCGAAGTCGATCCATCAGGATTTGACCAACGCGGAACATAAAGCGCCTGGCGGCCACGATCCAACTGTGCCCACAGTTGCTCCCAATCCATCGGCATTGTGACGCCGTTGCCGAACATATCGCCTTCGATAAGCGCGGCCGGCGAGAAATTTAGTGTGCGATACGGGACGCCTCGCTGAATCCACGGCTGCTGATTAACGCTGCGCTGTACCGTCGTTGGATCATTTTGATTGATACCCCAATCTGGTAAGATCGGAATTTCGATATTCTTGCCGACGAAGTATTCGCCGATATCATATTGATGGCTTGCAGTGAGGCCAGCAACATCAATTGACGATGTAGGAGCAGCCGCTAGCCCAGGCGGAAGCATGATGATGGATAGAAGTTCACCGCGAGGATTTTTCGCGATGGTTCCGCTGTAAGTATTCCCAGAAATGCTCAGCGTATAGACCGTGCCTTCCGGAAATGTCGTGTTGAATATAGCGAACCAACCCGGCACGATGCTCGCCGTATGAACGGCGCTAATCGTCAAATCGCCGCTACTCGGCGTCGTAACGCGCGCTGTTTCTCCGGGGCGGCCAGAAACTAGCACAGACGGATCGTCAACGAACGTTCCGTTAGTGGTGAAAGCCGCGCCTATTCGTCCATATCCGATTTTCATTGTTCTAGCCCCAAGCGTTGATTTCGTAACGGCAAGCAAACGGATACAAGCGCACCGTCTTCATGAGTAGATTAACTCCGGTTGTAAAGATTCCACGCGGAGCTTTAACGTTGACTGCAAGTCCTGGCCGCAGCACGCCAAAGTCAGGCGGCCATGCGAAGTCAAAACTGATTGCGTAGTTATTGCGAGCAGCTTGATACAGAACGCAGATTGAATCGTGTTGCGCTTGCGCATCGCTCTGGATATCGAGCAAAGTTTCAAGCTCTTTCGCATCGTTCGCGAACGTATAGAAGTCGGGCATATTCGCGGAAGACTTGATGATAAACTGGCACTGGCGTTTGAACATCGTGCGCGTTGCCGCATCGATACCCGTTACCGGATCGAAATCATCTACGAAATCCGAATCTGAGAAGGTACTCCAGTTGTAACGTCCACCTGCGTTCAACGTGAGTCCCTGCGCTTCGTCGCCATCGCCAAGGGGCGCGTCTTCCATATTCGTATAGTTCAGATATACGACGGGCGTCATTCCGGCCGGGTCTTGCAAGACGGACACGCGAAGGCGGCCAAGTTCGTCCGGCGAGAAAGCACCGCCAAGCGAATCGATCGGCGCTCGGGCAGCCGCCATGCAAGTGATCGCTTCCGTGATATACACGCCGAAAGGATACGGCTTGATTAAATCGATTGCTTCGGCATCGGCACGCACCCAATCTGTCGTCTGCGCACCGAAGCGATAAACAAGAATACCATCGATATAGTCGGCGAGAGAAATGCCGGCCAAGTCTTCGGTGATCGGTGGCGGAGTCGGCAATTGTACGAGTGTGACATTATCGTAAAGCGCCGTGGGGCCAGCCGCGACCGTTCCGCCATTGACGGCTGCGGCAACAACCACATCCATCGATACGCCGTTAACTCCGGCCGTAAAGTCAGCCGTATAATGGCCTACGGTTGCGCTTCCAAATACCGCAGCACTGTGGGTAACTCCGCCAGCATCGACTATGTCGACAAAAATTGAAAGTCCGCTGCTCATATGGCTCGTCAGCGTCAGCGACGTTAAATCTAGCTGCACGCGATAACGATTTCCAGCAGTTGTCGCGACATCAATGCGAGCGCGGCATTGGGCGGCCATAATGAATGCTTGGCCCTGCCAATTTGTAAAAGTAACTTGCATGGAGCCGCCACCGCTACTTGTCCAAGTTGGAGTCACGGCAGCAAATTGACCGAAAGTAGACATATCGCGCCAACCGGATGGCAACGCCGCAGCGAGAACGGCCGTCGCACTCGCGCCCGTACCGCCGCCCGCCGCGAAGGAAACCGTTGGGGCAGTCGCATATTGGCCGCGCAAGGTTTGCACGATCGCGATAACGGAGCCTGCCGTGGCATGCGCAGTTGCGGTAGCCGCGAGAGTCGGGCTACCTCCAGAATAGGTAATAGCAAAAGTTGAGCTATATCCAGAACCGCCGACGAGTCCCGTATAATGATCGATGCCGAATACTGTCGCAGCGCTAGCCATTAATCCTTGACTGCTAAGCAAATCAGTGGGAGATACCGGCGTCAGATGGCTGCTACCCGTAGATGAAACGTCTAGGGTGTATTTACCCACGGGTTGCACGTTGGGAATCGTGCCGCGAAGATCGGCCGTAGGCGTGTAATCAGGGGGCGTTGCGCTTGGATCGAGCAGATCGCCTTTGTCGCGCTCGGCGCCGATATTTGTCAGCTGCCCATCGTGGATCATATAGATGCGATTAACCTGGTTAATCAAAACCGGCTCCGCATTACGCACTGCACCGAGAGCAATCGGCCACGGCCGGTTAGCTGAGCCGGAATCGGCCCAAGGCTGGATCATCTTGCGTTGTAGTGGGTCATCGTAGATCGAAAGCGCGCTGCGTTGCTTGATCCGGATAACGCCATACTTCGGCTCGGTGATTTTGTCGACGCGAGTTGTCCCGACGACGACGGGCGTCAGTGTCGGATCATCCAAATCCACGATTTCATAAACGATCAAAGCATTGCGCGGCTGATCGCGCAAGAGATAGCTATATTTGTCGTCTTCGTTATTCAAATCCAGATCGGCTGCGCCCCAGGTTGAGCCGCTGGTGCCATCTGTCCAGAAAGTGATTCCGCTTTCGATATACAGACTCTTTGGGTCGAGAATACGTTTGTCGAAAAGCTGATTAGCCGGCGTACCGCTCGGCGGATTACGATGCGACTCGCTCGCAAGGAATAGCGTGGGGCCATTCGAAGAATTCGTGTAGACTCCAGGCTTGAAGTTCGTCGGCGGATCGGCGTCAAGCGAACGCTTGCCAAAGTTCATATATCCGAATAAGCCATAAGCCGTTGTACCGCCAATGCTCATCGCCGGGCACCACGTTGTACCGGCGACGAGATTGACCGTGTAAACAGAAAGACCGTTCAAAATAACCTGCCATGTCGGCGTGCCGCTAACAAGATCCAGCGCAAATTGGATCATTTGCTCCTTGTCCGCCGTTGCCACTGTGGCTATCTTCGAACCTGCGTACCAAATACCGCCGTCGCCAGGAGTGTAGGCGACTGTACTCGCCGCGTTGCCCACGCGAACCGTATTGGCCACAGAAGGGTCGACGATGCCGAAGGCGATGTTAGTCGCGCCTAGCGCTTCGTTGCCGTAAGCCGCAGCTTCCCAGGTCCAGCGTGAACCGGAAAGAATCTGCGCCGTGCGCACATTTCGATCACTATTCGTGCTATTCGTGTTGAATGTGCACACTAGGCCGCCTTGCTGAAGTTCCAGCAAGGACGGCGCCGAGTTCACGTCAAGGGTTGCGTAAGTTTTGCTCATATTCGGCGTGATCGTTACGAGTAGGACAAGGCGCGACATGGATTCACCTTATTCGACGATGAGGAACGGTTCCAACGCTGCAATTTCCTGCGCGCTCAGTTTTTCGTCGCCAAAGTCGGAAAGCTTGATTGGTTCGAAGCTGAATTCAATTTCCACTTCGATAAATTCCTTCATTGCATTTTGGAATTCTTCCATGTTCGCTTTCGGAACTTCGAACATTTGTTGCCCGTTAGCTTCAACTTCACGCCCATACTTTCTGAACGCGGCCATACGGGCGGCTTCAAAGCTATTAACTTCCTCGCCGATGCGCTTCAGTAGTTTCAAAAAATTGAAGGCAATCTTCGGCTGAAGCGGAAGCTGGGCGATCCGGTTGGCTTGAATCACAGCTTGCGTAGCCGGGGAAGCGAAATGAGAAACTTGGACTTTCATGTTTTGTCTCCTGTTGGGGTTAAACGGTTTGTATACTCGAACTTACATAAAGCTGATTTGCGACGGATGCCGTAGCTTTGACGGTTATCGCAGCAGATGTCGAATTGATATAGATTGGGGCAAGAATGTAACTCCCGACCGCAGTTGCAACGACATTCACAGGTGTACTCGTTTGAGCGCCCGCGCTATCGGTCCAAGTTACGGTTAGGGTGACGTTTGTCGACCCTGTTATGACGCGGTAGTAAATGAATACGACATAATTTCGTTGCGAAGCCGGGGTGAACGTCGCAACCGTCGTTTGCGCCGTCGTTGCCAAAAGAAATTCGCTTACGCTCGCGTTGACCGTCGCAGGTCTGCGCCACGCGCCGTTGTTGAAGTAGAAATCTCCATTCAACGAATCGATCGTAAGCGGTCCGCGTCCTGTCTTCGCGGTTGCTGTCCCGCTCGGGATGCCGGGCATTGTCGTGATATACAGGAATCCATTGGTCGCATTCGTCGCGAGCGCGGCGTTATGGATGCTAACGTTGAGATTCGAGTCGAGACGGAAACCTTCGTTGCCCGTAGCTGAGCCGCCAACCGCGAGAACGATATCGTTAGCCGTGCTGTTATAGACCAGCATGGGGCCAGTAATGTTTTGTATCAGCGCTTGGCTGGCGAGAATCAAACCGGAAGTTGTAAACGTTGTGCTCGTTTTTAACAGTCCAACAATGCCTGCAAATGATGCCGCATCATTAGAAACTGAAATACTGGCATAGGCGTTGTTCGCGTTCGATAGATTTGAAAATATAGATTTCAACGCGCCAGCATTTGTTCTCTGAAGAATAAAAGGTGTGGTTCCGCTACTAACAGCGGGGTCGATGGTTATAACTATATTTGCGAGAGCGGTGCCCCCAGAGACTAGATATATCGGGCCGCCCTCTGCGACCACATTCAATCCACCGCTTTGCGTCGAACCGATATTCGCCTGAGAAGGTTTGAAAACCCCCGCTGCTGTCCACAGGGAACCCGTAGCCGATAGATACCCAACTTCAGTCCCGGCTATTCGCAAAGCGTATTTAGCAAAGGCGGTTGTATTATTCGCAGCATCGCAGACAAACCGTGTGAAACTATTAATTGCAGTATATGAAAGCGTGACGTTGTTCATATTGCTAAACGTCGCGCCAGCATTACTTACCGCCATGCGCTCATTAGCAGATGTTGGAGTGCCCGAATCAGTCGCTATAACGAATTTGCTATTTGCAGGGGTTGAGATAGCGTACAGATTACCCAAAACGGCACTTAGTACCGTGCTACTAGCCGTGTAGTAGGGGATATTGTTATAGGCTGTACCCAAAGCGGAAAGAACAAAACACTGCCCTGCTGATGTCCAACCTTGAAAACCACATAGCGTGTTACCCGTAGCCGTCGAAAGATTTTCAATTTTGATGATGTAGCGGTTGCCGGCGACCGTGCTACTGAGGTGCATTGCGTCGGTCGGCGACGTTACGCCGTTGATTCCGATATATCCGGTCGTCGGATCGATGCGAAGTCTTTCGGCCATCGTTCCGCCGTTTGCGGTTCCAAAGACTATCGGCGCGCTCGCCGCCCAAGAGCCGACAAACAAACCGCCCGCACCATAAACTTCAAGTGTCGTTTGATTAGCGAGAAATACCGTTCCTGGATTTGAATATCCAGACGTGTGGCATCCAATGATCCCCATCTGGCCAGTGGTATTGAAGAATTGCGCGTAAGCGCCGGGAACCGCTCCTGTGATATTCGACGCTGACGACGTTGTTTCCAACCGCATGAAAGACTGCGCAGCCTTTGCATGTATTTGTACGGCTGGCGCATTGGTGCCGATGCCTACGAATAGATTAGTGTAGTCCCAAACAAAATTTGTATTGTCTTCTGCTAAGGCTCTAGTAGAGCCGGCAAAAATAATGCTCTTTGGAGTGAAGTTCGGCGTCTGTGCGTAGAGGCCGTCCACGTTGATGCCTATCGCGTTCCATGCGTTCGCCGAAATCTTCACATCGCCAGTGAAATGGCTCGCCGATGTACCCGCGCCGCTAAAATCAATCGAGTTAGAATCATCGTAAGCAAAAACAGGCGCGGCCCAAGTAGGCACGCCAGCCGCCAACGTAAGCACATAGGTATTCGTACCGGCCGCAAGTCTTGTGGGTAAACCGCTAGCACCGCCGATAATGATGTCGCCAACGGCGGTCATCGGATTTGGGATCACTTTTTGGCGAGCAAGATATGCCAATAGCGCCGCTGTAGGCACTTTATAATTATCCGCATCTTGTAAACCGACTAGCTCAATATCATCCGTAGTATTAGCGTCGGGAAGATCGGACCATTTTTTAATCACATATGGCATTTTCTAATTTCCTTATTCCGGCACTTGTAACGAACCATCTTCACAAGCAAAAATAATTCCGCTTTCAGTAGCCAAGAAAATTCCAGATAAATCAGTGTCATAATTCGCAATCGTGACTAGGAACGTAACGGTTAAATCGTGGTCCCAACTTACATCTCGAATAAATAGCGTAATCGGAAAAGTCATCGCCATCGCAGGCATAGTGTTGTAAAGCGTTGCCGTTGACGCATCAAAATGCCATCCTGGCGGCAACGTATTAATCAACTCCCATATATACGGTGGATTTCCTCCAAAAGCCAAAAACGTGTGCGTATACGGAACACCTACAACTCCAGGATGCGGAGGATTCAGAACCGTAATCCCCATCAGCATCGTGGTTCGTAAAGCGAGCCTTTTTGCACCGACTCCCATTTAATTCACCGCAATAGGTGTCCGCGAACTGCGTACAGTCGCAGTCACGTTCAAATTTCTCGTCGTGCGATCTAGTGTCGAAAGCCCTTGTTGGATTGCGGTCAAACCGGCATCGTTTGTATTCGCGCTCGTATAACTAATTTGAGCAATCGTGCGTAGCGCATCGATAATCGCCGTCTCGCCAGTTGTGGATATTGGCGGAGCAACCGGCGTCGGCGTAAGAGTGCGGCCACCGATGCCTACGGCGGAACGCAAGCCATTACTATCCACAGTTGGGCCAGTAGCCGTAACCGGGACGGGTTTGCGTAGCAGACTGTCATTGCTAAGGGTTTGCGCCGTCAGCTGAGTCGCGCCATTGATCGCTGCGATAATGCGATCGACTTGCGTGGCAACCATATGGGCAAGATCGTCCAGCGAATAGCTCTTGGCCTGGAGCGACTTCAAATAATCGTCTGTGCTCTTGCCTTGCAATCCCAAGTCTTTCGACAGGTTATCCAGGCTCAGCCCCCATTCTTTCGCAACGTCGCTGAACGATTCGCCCTTATAGCCGGCATAGTCGGCAAGCGACTGCGCCAGCTGCTGCGCCAGCTGATTGCGCTGCAATGCGGTCAGCTGGGTGGAAGACGAGCCGGAGCTATAACCGCCTCCGCCTCCTGTCTGCGAAGTATCGGCTTGCGGCCGCACCAGACCCGTAATAAGGTTGAACGCTTGCGTATAATCGTCGCCGGTCGCCATAAGCTTGCGAGCAAGCTCAAGCGCCGTCTTCGCGGTATCCTGGCTTCCGGTCGCGCGCAACTGCTTCAGCGCTTCGGTATATTGGTCTTGCGTATTGAGAGGCGAGAGCGATGAATCGAGCAACATCGACTTGCGGAAAGCGTCTACCGCGTCTTGAATCGACGTAATACCCTGCGCGACCGACTGCATTCCTGCGCCGGCCGCATTCGCTTGCTGCGTCAAATTGCTTCCGTACAACTGATCGACCAGGCTCTTGCCATTAAGCGCGAGCGCGTTCGCTGCGACTTCCATTTGCGCAATCGCATACTGCCGCGCCAGCGTAAGGTCTTGCTCCCGCGCCGACGCCATGCCGGCTGCCTGCGCGGCCGCGTTGAGCTTATCCGTCGTGTCGGCGAAGTCTGCCGCGATCGAGCGAAGCGACTTTTGGAAGTCGCTAGGCGGCTTTAGCAAGTCATCATAGTTCTGCTGCAAGCCTTGCACGATCGACGCATAATCTCCTTGACTCTTTTGCAGCGCAGCGTTGTAATCGCCTTGGGCTTTCGCAGCGGCCGCGATAAGCTCGCTCGCTTTGAGCCATGCGACAATCTCGTCGGCCGACAAATGCGGTAGCGCGGCTTCAAAATCCTTACGGAACTGTTCCGGCGTCGTGCCGGGAGCTTCGCCGAGCGAGCTCAGCGCACCGCCTGCCGCATCCTGCGCGGTACTCGCTTGCAGCTTCGCCCGTTCCACGTCGCTGTAGAAGTTCGTAAAGTAATCGGACCAAAGCGTCTGCGCATTCTGCAAGCCACCTGCACTCGTCGCGATATTTGTGGCGAAATCGGTAAAATCTTGGCCGCTCTTGCCAATCGATACGTGCATTGCGTCCAGCGCGCTCTGGAATAGATCGCCAGCAGATTTAATCAGCGCCGTTTCCGTCGCAAGCTTCGCGTTCCATTCGCCTTGCGCCTGCGTCGCATTGTAAAGAGCCTGCGCAGCATTCAACCATTGCGTCAGCTGCTCGGGCGAAAGTGTAGGCAATGCCGCTTCGAAATCCGTCCGGAATTTCGCCATCGTCGTATCGGTGCTTTCACCGATTGCGGTCAGCAATGTATCTTTTGTTTTTTGGTATTGCGCCAGCTGGAGCTTCGCGATTTCGTCGCCGCTGTAGTATTCGCTCTGGTAAGCCGACAGCGATTGCTGCAAATTCTGGATGCCGCCCGCAGCAACTGCCGCCGCGTCAGCGAAGTCAACAAAATCTTTTCCAGTCTTGCCGATTGCCACGCCCATTAGATCGAGCATGCTCTGTAGCGTCGTCGTTTCCGTTTGCAAACGTGCATACGTCTGGATCAACGTCTCGTTGTTCTGCGCAAGCTTGCTGACTTCATCGGCTACGTCTTGCAGGCTCGTATCACCTTTGATTAGTTCATTACCCTTCTTGATATCAACTTCGGCTTGAAGCAGGAATTGCGCGGCAGCCGCAAGCTGGTCAGCATCGCTGCGATATTTCTCAGCGATCTTGCTCGCGTCGCCATTGGCGCCTGCGTTGTCAACCTGGGCGATGACGTTCTCGGCTTGCAAACGCTCTTGGAACTTATCCAGCGCTTCCGTGTACGTCTTGCCGAGAACGGTTGAAATCGTCTCAGTGACTTTGCCGTCTTTGTTCCAGCGCTGCTCAAACGAGCCGCTAACGATATCCGCCATCGTGGAGCCGAGCGCATCGGCGGCCGACTGGCGAACCTTGTCCATAGCAGCCGTGAACTGCGCGAGCATGTCGGATTGTTCGGGCGTATTAGCCACAGTATCCCAGCGATATTTGTTACCGCCGAATAGGGCCGACTTCTTTTTTTCCTCGTAGCTGTTCGTCAGCGATGCGCCAAGATCGCCGTAGGAAAGATTCTGTTTCGTCTCGCCGTCCGGGCTGAACGAAGTGCCAAAGAGATTGCCGCCGCTGAATTTATCGAGCAGCATGGCCGCGATTGCTACCCAGCCGACGACGGGGATAGCTCCAAAACCGGCCGCTGCGGCCGTACCGAGAGACGCGCCCCCGGCAAGGGCTGCGCCGCCCGCCGCCAAGCCTGCCCCGGCGAAGTAGGTGCCGGCGCCATAGGCAAGGCCGCCGCCTACCTTCCCGAAAGTGCCGTCAGCGTTCTGCGCGCGCTGCCAGCCGGCGTAGACGGCCGATGCGATGCCTAGCCCTTGCCCCAGGCCGCTCTGATAGCCGCCGAACTCTCCGGCGCTCCCAGACGGGCCGGCCGGATCGTAGCCGGCAATGCCCGAACTAAGCGGCTCGGCTTGATTGATAGTCGACATGCCGCCAAACAGACCGCCGAAGCCCGAGCCGCCCCCGCCGAATAGCTTGGAAGCGAGGCTTACGAGCGAGAAGCCTTGTTGCAGACTGGAGCCGGTGCCGTAGAGCGCGCCACCGGGCAAGAAATCCGGATCGGTGCTGCTCGTCGTGTTGTTGCCGAGCAACGAGCCAAGCAGGCCGCCCGCATCCGAAAGCGTCGGCAGGAAATTACCGCCGCCCGCTGCACGGCCAAAGATCGAATTCAGCAAAGGATTGATAAAGGCGAGCTTCGCAAACATCGCGATAATCTGCTGCACCATTTGCGCGGCCGTATCGGTCAGCGCTTTGCCCAAATCCTTGAACGTCTGATCGATCGACTTGAAATGGAACAGCGCGTCGCTCGCGACTTTCGCGAATCCATCAGCAGCGCCGTTCAATGCGTTAGAAATAATTCCAACCCATTGCTTGCTGATGTCGTCTTGCCGCTGCATCGCCTGCGTGACGTCTTCGACAGCCTGCCGTTGCCGGATAAGCGACGGTAACTGATCGTCCAGCGCTTTCTTAAGAGCGACTTGGTCATCGTAATGCTTGCCGTTGAAATCGTGGCCCGACTTCAACGCAGCGTTGTAATCTTTATAAGCATCGGTAACAGCCTTGCGCTGGCTTTCTTCCGTGCCCATAAGACGGATTGCTTCATCCAGATCGCGATTCGCTTGGCTAAATAGATCGTGCTGTTCCTTAATTTGGTTGAGGCGATCTTGCTCGCGCTCGCCGCTCATTGCGGCAAGATCGGAATACTCGCGCCATTTTTGATTGTACTTGTCGAGACTGATTTGACCGGAAGCGAGCAACACGTCCAACGACATCATGCCGTTGCCAAGCAATTCGATTTGGTGATTATATTCGCGGACGGCTTGCGCTTCGGGACCAGCAAACGCTGTGGCCAACTGCTCGGCTAGCTGGTTCGCCTTGTCGTAATCGCTAAGCGCATCTTTCAGCGTTTGGTTTTCTTCGCGGATTGCAGACGTATACGTTTTCTTCGCGCTCGTTGCATCCACATCGGCTTGAGTAGCCGCACGACGGGCAAGCTGAGCTTGCACTAGCGCGGCCATTTCTTGCCCAAGCTGTTGCGTTCCAGCTTTTCCAGCAAGCGCAATGCGTTCTTGGGAGTCCGCGTAGTCCAATGCGGCTACGCGGCCCTGGTTTATTTCAACCGTATGCGTTTTGATCTTTTCCGTTTGCTTATTGATGTCATCAATAGTTTTGTTCGTCGCATCGTGGATCGCATCGGCCGCAGCTTGCGAACCGAAGATCATATTGTGTAATTCCACGACGACGCCGGCGATTCCATTCTTAAGCTCAGCCATTTTGACTTCGGCTTGTTTATGATTGAACGCATCCAGCTCACGAGTAGCTTGTGTCGAATACAACGCCAAGCCTTGCATGCCTTGAGTACCGGATGCGGCCTGCGTCGCTTCGTCATAAACTTTCTTGTTGCCTTCCAAGACTTTTTGTTGCTTTGCCACCAAGTCTTCGAAAGAAGTTGAAACCTTATCGGCTCCGCTTGCCCACAGAGAGAAGGCCGCTTCAAGGCTCGGGCCGCTGTCGGCGATCTTCTTCGCCTGAGTGCTAAGCTCGTCCATGATTTTGCTGGTATCGGTCGCGCGAGTCGCAAAGTAGACGAGCGCGCCGCCCGCAGCGATAAGGATTCCAGGCCAGCCACCGAGTAGCGTAAATAGCCCGGTGCCAACCGTCTGCAAGCCGCCCCAGGCTGCGCGAAGGATCGACGTACTAGCAGCCACTTCCGTCTGCGCGGCGCCGGCAGCGAGCGTGGCAGCCGCTAAAGCTTTTTCAGATAGAGCGAGATCAGTATTTGCGACCGCAAGCGAAGTCGTAATCGCTCCGCGCTGCTTTTCCAATACGGCAAGGTTGCTTTCAGCAACCGAGACGAGCAAAGCAGCTTGCTGGCGCTCTTTTGCCGACACGGCTTGCGCAACATCAGCCTTCGCTTGGTTCAGCGTTGCTTGAGTCGCCGCAATCGTAGCGTCTGCCATTGCCGCCTGCGCTTCCAAGCCGGCGACCCGCTGCGCATTCGCAACGCTCGCTTGGGCGGCTGCCGTCTTCTCGGCATTCGCTTCAAACAACTTGTCTGCCGCGTAAGCTTGAGATTGCGCGCGAGCAAGAGTGTATGCTTGGACGACGCTAAGGCCCCAATCGGTTACAGTCTTGATCTTATCCGTCGTCCAGATAGTTGCGATCACCGCGCCCGCAGTCGCAGCGATATTGACGAAAGTCGAGATATTATTGCCAAGCCCGACGATCGCATTTTTTAACAGATTCGTCGCAGCGCTACCATCCGTCGTCTGCCCGATGTATTGGACCATTGAGTTATGGAACTCTTGGAAGGCGCGAGCGAACGTAAGCGGCATCTTCGCGAATTGATCATCAACCGCTTTGCCTTGCGATAGCAGCGCATCGGTGAACGCCTTCGTAGTGATCGCGCCTTCGTGCGCAAGCTCTTTCAGCTTGCCGATAGGCACGCCTAGACCATCGGCGAGAGTCTTCGCTAATTGTGGGGACTCGCGCATAACTTGCGAAAGCTGCCGCCACTGGATCGTGCCTTCGGCCAGACCGTGCGACAAATCTTGGATAGCGAACTTCGCCTCCTGCGCCGTCGCGCCGGAAGTGATCATAATCTTGGTAATTTCTTCCGTCAGCGCGAGCGCTTTTTGCTGCGCATCAACGTTCGCAAGTCCAGCCGACGATTCGGCTTGGAACATACGCTGATAAAGTTTCGTGTTCGCATCCCAAGCGCTTCCCGTATCCTGCGAGATTTTGAGCAAACGACTGGACACGTCCACTTGCTGCGCGGCCGTATCCGTCGTCAGGCGAATCTTGGCTTGGATATTTGTATATTCGTCGGATAGCTCCATCGCGTCTTCCGCGAGTCGCTTCGCGAACGAAAGCCCAATTAGCCCAATCGCAGTGTTGCGAAGGCTTGCCATCTGGGCTTCAACGACGCCGGTACTAGCGGCGGCTTGCTGCATGCCGCCAGCGATTTGCGATCCTGCGGCGGCGCCTTGTGCGCCGGCTTGCTGCGCGGCTTGACCCGTCTTTCCCACAGATGCGCTTGTCGCATCAGCGCTTTGCTTCGCCTTATCGAAACCGGCAGCGGTAGCGGCGCCAGCTGCGGCGCCAGCTGCTCCCATTTCCGCAGTGGCCTGTTTGACTTCCGCCGTAGTGGATTTGAGGCCGGACGTATCCCCGGTAACTTTCAAAGTGATGACTTGATCGGTCATTGTCCGGCCTCAAATTTAAGATTGCGGTTTCTTCGCGTTCCGTACAGATGCAACCGCGCGTCCCATGTAAACCACATCGTCTGTAACGTCATCCCACTTGGCCGGCTCTAGCCGCCGCAATTGCACGGCGGCTAGAATTTGCTGAGGGCTGATGCCTTGCGACGCAACCGAACCTAAGCCGAAGCCGATTGCATCGATAAAGCAGGTTCTGAAAACCCTGACCGAATCCATGTTGCAAGTAAGTACAGGAACTTGCCGCACCACTTCCCGGTCAAAATCTGAATCTGCTTCAGGTCCAAAAGGTATTTCGCCCCTCCCGTCGTCGTCTTCGTTGGTCGGTTCGGCTTCGTCTACAGGTTCGCCCTCAGCCTCGCCGCTGTAGATCAGCGCGGCCGCCCGGAGTTTCCCTGGCGGGCCTCGCTGTGGCCTTCGTAATAAAGGTTCAGCAGCAAGATGATCAGCTGGGCGCTGTACTTCGAATGCAGGACGAAATCCCAGGACTTCTCGTCGTTGAACGGGCCGTCTTTGTCGCCCAAGCCTTCGAACTTGGTATACATTTCGCGGAGCAGCTTTTCGTCGTCGTTGGCGAACTCGCCGGCCGACATACGCTCGCCAAGCTCCTTGATCTCGTCTTTGCTGCGCATGACCGCATACGCTTTGAACTTGCCCTTCAGCTGCGGATTCTCGGGCGGAATCGCCACGTTGGCGGTCAGCGGAAGTTCTTTGATCTCTTTGATCATTAGGGTGGTGGTCATTGCAATCTCCGGATTGATAAAGCAGGTTTAGAAAAACCGCCCCAGCAAAATGCCGGGGCGGCGACGCAACGCAAGCGCGATTAAACGCCCTTGAACTTGATCAGGAATTCGTCGTTTCCGGCCGAAGTCGGAATTGCCGTTCCGGTAATCTGCCAGGTGTAATCGCCATCGGTATCGACTTCCTGGATATCTTCAATCTGGCCCTGGACGAACAGCGCAGTGGAATTCGAAGCGCCTACAGCGATATCCGTTTCGAACAGTTCGAACTCCAGCGAAATCAGCGTGCCATTGTCGCGAATGAACCACGGATTGAAGTCATTCGTCATGTCGGACTTCGCGATCAGCAAGGTCCACTTCGGCAGACGATCGTTGATCTGATTCGCCTGATACTCGGTGTATTCCTTGTGCGTGACCGCATTGCCGAAATCAAGCGCGAGCGACTTCGCCCGAAGATGCAGATCGGTGAGAGCGCCGGCCGCAGTGGACGAACCCTTGCTGGTGCCATCCGTCGCACTGGTTTTGCAGGTCGTATTGCTCCAGCGAGCGACCACCGGCACCTTCGTGGGAACGACGATATTTGTCGGCAAAGCGACTTCGTCATACGTAACGTAAGTGCCGAGCATGTCCATTTTGCCCATGAAGCGGTCGCCGATTTTCATCGTCAGCCCGCTGATATTGCCGCGCGTGCCGAGCGACTTGCAAAGCGTGCCGGCGTGGTAACCATACATCGTCGCGGACGGAATACCCGTACTGATCGGATTGTAAATCGTCGTCTTGCCGACGCTGTCGCGAACTTCTGCCATGCCGCACGGAAGCAGAATCTTGGCGCAATCGGCAAGGCCCGGAGCGCCGGCCGTGCCTGGAGCAGTCGGCGGGTAAAGCTCGAAACTTGCGCTGATCGCTACGCGCTTGTTTGCGACGGCAAAGGGGAAGCCGCCGAAGACGGGGCGATCCGTCTTGCGTTCTACCTTGTCGTATTGGGTTGCGATGGCGCCTTCCATCAGCAGAACGCCATCGGTAGCGGGAACCGGCGTCGAGTCGGTGCCTTCGGTCGCTTCCGCCTTCAGCAAGAAACCGCGCCGAATAAATTTGTCGAGTGCGGGCTGGGTCATGATATCACCTCATTTGTGAAAAATGGGCTTCCGCCCGTTATGCCTGCGCCTTCGGCTTCGCGGCCTTCGGTGTGGCGGATTCCTGCACGTCTTCGGACGCCGCAGGGACTACTGTGGCCACAGGTGCGGCTTCAGGCTTGACCTCGTCGGCCAGCTTCAGTTCGCCGTTCGGCAACCGGACATAGCTGCCACCTGCGGATGGATAGACGTGTTCGTTCATTTCATTCTCCTTGGTAATCGACTTCGGTGACGAAAATCATGTCGAGTGTGGGGAAGGATTCAGTAGCCTGCCCGTCTTTTTCCGAACCCCAGACCAGCGGGCGATTCGCGCCAGTAGGCATCCAACCGAGCAGCTGTTGCCTGACGGCCGTATGTATATCGTTCGCGGCTTGCTCGCCCGACAGCTGACCGTCCGCATAGCGCTGGAAAAGCCCGCGCACGACAACCTCAACCTTGCCCGACTGACGGATTAGCCCGGAGTATTTTGAGCCGTCGTCAGTTGCCGTGAAGCGCTGCGCGACCACCCACACTTGCGGCATCGCGCTACCCGGCTGTTGAATCTTGTCGACATAATCGCGATCGAAAGATGTGCCGTAATGCGTCGATCCCGGCAGCACCACGTTGAGCGCGATGCGGTCGCTGATTTCTTTGAGCGAAAGGCGATCGTTCATGCTAGCCTCCAATCGCCTGCGCGAGAGCCTTATTCATCGGCTCGTAAATTTGCGTTAACCAGTCGTCTGGCACGTCCAGCGTGTTTTCGTCACGCAACGGGAAATAGGGCCGTGCCGGCACAGGAGCGAGCGGGCCGCCCCACGCATGGTTGCTCGGATTGCCAAACTGATGCACCTTGGGGTAAGACGGAGCATAGTCAACCGACACGTAAACATCCGTCGCAGTTTGCGAAGTATGGATACTGTCATACATCTTCGCGCTATCAACCAGCGGCTTCACGCCGAAGTTATCGCGACGACGACGATTGTCGATTGTGGCTGCGCTCAGCTTGGGCCAGGGAAGTCCCCAAGGATCGCGCTCATTACGGAACGTATCCCGTATCAATTGCTCCAGCTTCAATGCACCTTGCGCAACAGGCGTAAGATCGGCGCTCATCTTTTCGATTCGCGTCAGCGTAGCCTGTATCGGCACGGATTCGATGGTGAAAGCGAGAAGGTTCATTAGCCTTTCCTCGCGTAGCATTCGATATATACCACGTCGCCGGCAGGCTCTTGCGTGTCGATCGGCTGCACGATGACACGGCTTTCCGTCGCGCCATTGCTCCGGTAGACGATTCGATCACCGTGGATAGGCACTTCGCCGGATTGCATGAGCAAGAAATCATCGCCAAGCTGGACATTGCTATCGCCCAGGACTTTATTGACGGTATTGATCTTGAGAACGAAAGTATCGAACGTCGACACGGTGCCGTCCGGATTCGTGCGGCGCAAGGTAGCCGCCGCGCCATATTTCTGGATCATGCGCGTTGCAGTTCCCGTCGCTCTCGTATAGAAGGCATTGGCCACAGGCTACCCCAATTCCACGCGAACGCTGGACGTGGAGCCTGTGCAAAGAATTTTGAGAAGGTTGTCGACTAGCGCATAGCGCTTTTGGCCGCCGCGCACTTGGCCGGCGTATTTCACATCGATCGGGCCGACACGTTCCTCAAGGATCGCTTGATCCGTCGTATCGACAAGTCCGGCTGTAGGATCGATCAAGAAACGCAGCGCCATTTCAGCTGTCGCCTGCACCAATACGAGCGGCGGCCAGCCTTGATACCAGACGAGGCGGCCGGCATCGAGACGCGGCCAGCGCAGGCTTTGGAAATAGTTCATGCGCTGCCCTTTGAACCAATACGTCGCATCGATATATTGGGTGCCAAGACGTAGCGCGATTTCTTTGTCGCTCTCGGAACCGGCCCAAGCGGTATGACCCATCTTCGCGTGATAGGCGTCAGCGTCCGCCACTGAGACGTAGCTCTCAGCGTTGCGCAGTCCGGTTCCATCTTCAACGATAAGTGTCATGATCGGTTCCTTTAAGATAGGGCCGCGAGTGCGGCCCTATCCTTGGACGGCTCAGGCTTGCTGCCAGCCCAGCTTGACGTGTTCCGCAACGGTGTCGGGGTGCACGTGGATGTTGTCTTCGCCGAGCTTCTTCATTTCGACGTGATCGCTGGTGTCGGGAGCTTCGGCCTGGGTGTCGGGAGCTTCGGCCTGTTCGATTTCTTCCGCGCCTTCGTCGGCGCCTTCACCTTTCTTGCGTGCCATGATGCTTCTCCAGTAGCTGCGGGAAAAATCCGGCGCCGTGACCTTGCGGGGTAAAAACGGCGCCGGAGTGTTCGGACTAGGGCGACCCTTAGCCGAGCAAGAGCGCGGTATGCTCCGGCTTGATGTTCGCGTAGCCCCAGGCCAGCGAAACCTCATACCGGATACGACGATACAGCGGATACATCGCCAGTTCGAAGGTGATGCCGGTGCGCGGATCGGTAATCAGCATGCGATCCGCCGCCATGTCGCCTTCTTCCGGCAGTGCCGGGGCGCGCAGGGCGATTGCCAGGGCCGTCTTCGCGAACGCAGCATTGGCCGTGTAGTTGCCGCCGACCGTGACCGTGAGGCCGTTGGTGGTCGCAACGCGCAAACCGGGCTGTGCGATCGTGATCGTACCGGGGGCGGTAACGCCGGTCGCAACGACATACTTGTTGGGATCGGTGCCGATCGTGATGACGTCGCCCGCGTTGATCGTGCCCGAGCCGGTCGCCAGAACGATCTGGGTCGCACCGACTGCGGCCGCGCCGCTGGTAACGTAGAGAGTGCCGCCGCCCTTCGTGACCGCCTTGACACCGGCCGATTCGCGAATGTCGAAGCCTTGCAGGCGTTCGGCCAGCAAACCCTGCTTGAGCAGCGTATCGCTACCCGCCTCGTTCACCTTGTACAGATTCGGCAACGAACGCATATTGGCGCCGGCCGTGGTATCGATGACAAGGTTCCAGTTGCCCATCGTCGCGCCGTTGTCCTTCAGGATTTTGCCGAGTTGCGGCAATTCGTTGAAGTTCGTGGCGAAGGGAGTCGTGCCGGCCGTGCCGTAAGCTCGCGACGTGCGAACGTACATGCCAGCCACGTCGCTTTCCACTTCGTTGACGAGCGTGCGGATGGCCTGGGCGATCTGGTCCTGGCGGATGGCGGCGTAACCGGGACCACCGTTGTTGAGACCCTTCTGTTCCTCGCCGGTCCAGCGAAACGGAACCGTTCTGGACTTGGTGATCTGCAACGTGGTATTGCCGATGACCTGGTCGCCGGTATCGGGCGGCAGCTGGCCCGGCACCACGTCTTCGGCGGCGGCGGCAGGAGCGATCGGTACGCGGACGGTCTGGCCTACGGCAGCGCGAGCAGCCTGGGCGTCGGTGGTGCCGGCAAGGATGAAGCCCGACAATTCACGCGACACCACATCCAGGGCGCGGTAAAAGTCGGGAATGAGTGCAGTGAGCGTATTTGCCATGTGGGCATTCCTCAAAAGTTAGGGGTGAAACCCTAACCATCGAGAAACGCCGCGACGTTGAACTGTGCATAGCGTGAGGCTCTAGGTCAGGGGTTATCGACCACCGCCCCGCCTTTCGCGAAATGCTCGGCGCGCTGCTGCGCATCGAGACCTTCGAACTGAGCGCGGGTCAGTGACTTGTTGCCACCGCCGCCCTGTCCGCCACCTTGACCTGCTGGTGAACCGCTTCCGCCCTTTTGGTCCGATTTGAGGATTGAATCCTTGTGCGGGTAACGTTCCACGATGATGCTAAGCGCTTCATCGAAGTTTGCCACTTCGCCGGGATTGGCCTTGCTGTAAATCTTCTCGCCGTCCGCATGGACGCCGATCAGCTTGCCACCCTCCAACTTGAAATGCTTTCCGAAAGAATCCTGCACCATGCCGGCCGGAATCGCGAGCTTTTCGGCGATGAACTTGGACCGGGCGAATTCGCCACCGATCTTCTCACCGTCGAACTGCGCCTGGAGCTTCACGAACTTGTCGTTTGCTTCGGCGAGTTTCGTCTCGTATTCCGTCTTCATCTGCGCGCGCACCTTCTCCAGTTCGCCATTCTCGACCAACTTTTTCTGGTCGATCTTGCCGATGGTTTCCAGTGCCGCCTTCGCTGCGGTCGCATCGATTCCTTCGAAAGCCTTCAGCTGGCCTTCCAAGGTTTCAGCTTTCTCTCGACGCTGCTGGTTCTCGGTTCGGAGATTCTTCAGACTCTCCATGTTGCGTGCGGCATCGAAGGCGATTTCACTGCCATCGTCCATCACGTAGACGGGCTTGCCGTCTTGCAACACCACATTACCGTTTGCAGGATCAAGTTTCAGCTTCATATCGGTTCCTTGTCGCTTCCGCGAGTATAGGGGCAGAGCGCTTCAGCGCTGGTTGATAGGTGGCCTTCAGGCCGGCGATTGGTGCGGCTTCCACCGCGATTCTAAAAATGACGGCTTCCACCGTCAGCGTGGCGGAACTTAAGAGAATCAGAACCAAATCGCAAGACGGGTAAAACTCTACCCGTAATCAATTACTGATGCTGTCTCTAAGCTCCCCGAGTGTCATGGCCATACCGTTCTGACCAATGAGATCGTTCAAGCTAATAGTACCATCGCGCCACATCTGCGCACGGCCGACACCGAGAATACCATTTTGCTCATCTTGCGAAAGCTTGTCCAGAAAGTCCGAGAAAGAAGACGACGGTTTAATCTTCAACATGTAGCCGGCTGGAATGTCTTGCGGAATGTAGATGCAACGACACCAAAGATGAAGCGGAATCGGCAGATACGGAATATCGTGAGCGATTGGATCGCCGTCGATCGTATAGAACATGCCGTCTCGTTCCCCACAGGAAGGACAAACCTTGCTGTCGAGAATTGCGTGATATTTGAGCGCGTTGATTCCGTTTGCCGCCATTGCGGCTCGTCGGCCGGCGTCGGCCGCTGCTTGTAACTGCGCTTCGATAACGGCATTCATTGCCGCTTGCGTGCGCTGCATGATGCCGCCTGCCATATCGCTGCCCGTACCGACAACGCGCTGGATAATCTCTCTGTCCGTTTGATTCGACGCGGCGCCCAACCGCACTTGCTGCACGAGGTTCATACGCAGGCCGTTGTACAGTCCATCGATTTGCTCCTGAACCGTATTGCCGGCAATCGTGAGATTGGCAGCGGATCGGGCAATCGCAGTTTCGGATGCAGCTTGCGTGTAGTTACCCGTATCGAGAGCCCATTGGGCTTCGATCGCGACTAGCTCGGCCACGGCGTCCGATTGCTTGCCCTGAAGTTCTTTGAAGAATTCGAAAGCGATGTCGTCGGCTTCGCGGATAAGCTTGCGCAGCTTCGGGAAGCTCAATGTGGCTACATCTTCGTCGGCGAAGATTTTGCGAATGCGCACGGCAAGCGCTCGCATTTGAGCGTTAGCATCGTTGCGTAAGCCATTCGATACCCGGATGATTTGCAGGGCATGCTTGATGTAATCGTTTTCGATGCTCATCAGTGTACTCTCGTCTGCATGCCACCAAACATTGGCTTGAATCGAACTTCGTTGAATCCCATCGTCGCCTCAATGACTAGGAACCGCCTTTCCTGCGCAGAAAGCCGACCCAGAAGTAACTCCCGGTAGATTGGAATCCACCGGGAGCCAAAAAGGCGCGTAAAGAAACGCACGCCAGCGGCCTAGCTCTCGACGCTGGGTTGCGGTGCTACGGGAGCCGCAGCGGGAACCGGAGCGGCTGGAGGCGCTGGCGTTGCAGCCTTACCGGCTGGGCCCGGAGCAGGCGCCGCGCCCGTCGTTCGATTCGCGGCTAGGCCGAGCTTGGCCATTTCCTCCTGAATTTTGATTTCTTCTTCATCCCAGGTGAGGTCTTCCGAGATCATGCCGCGTTTCTGGATTTCATCAAACAGCGTGCTGCTCGACAGCTTGCCGGAGTTTGCCATCGAAAGCAGGAACGTTCCCGATTCGATCGGTTGCTGGTCCGGGTCAAGGTTCGGTTGCGGTTCAACCGTGCCGCCATCCGTTTCGCTGCGATAAGACGCGACGATATCCAAAAACGATTCCATCGCATCTTTGAAATCCTCGACCATCATACCAAGCAACGAATTGTCGCTAGCTGCCTGCTCGCTTGCTTCGGTAGCAGTCATTGCCGCGCCTGTCTTGCTCGCCGAACTGCCCGAGCTTCGGCCGGTGCCTGGCGTCAGAAGCTTTGCGCCGGCATCGCGCATTTCCGTTTTGATTTCTTCCAAACGCTTCTGGCCGGATTCGATCGCCTTGCCCGTATGCTCGACATACTTCATATCGGAACCGGCAGCCGGCAATTTGATCGCATACCGCTCACCGATAACGATTTTGTCGGTTTCGTCAACGCCGAGCATAACCAAAATCGGGATCATCGCGACATTGAGCAGCGAGTCCAAATGAGATTTGACTTGCCAATGCTGGATATTCAGATAGGCAAGCTGGAGCAGCGGCGGCTCAGAGGTCATGAAGCCTGTCTGCCGCGTGTAAAACGTAACCACAGGAATAGCGGGAAGATCGATAACCGAGCTTTGTTCGGCGACAATCTTCCATTGCTTTTTCATCGGATCGTCGGTTTTCTGTTCCTCGTATACATCAACCGCGACTTTGCCATTGCGCATTTCGTAGACACGAACCTGCGGAATGCAAGTTGTGCCGTAGTCGCCGTCATCTTCTTCACGTTCGAAGGTCACGCGCAGCTGGCGCAGCGAACCGTCAGGATTCGTCTTCCATCCCAGGATACGCTCCGGGCCCAAGATGATACCATAAGGGCGTGCACCGGCTGCTTTCTGGTCGGCCTGAGTTTTTACGCCGGCAGCCTTCGGCGATTCGACAAGCACGCAGGCATGGCCCTTGTCGAATGCTTTCATGAACCATTGGCGCATGAACACTTGCACGTCATGATCCATCATGTCGACGTTATTCAGCACTTCGTCGACAATCCATTTCGGCACGTCTTCGTTGACTTTGACCGGCTCGGCAAAAACGCGGCCGGTCATCTTCGCAATCGTTTCCGAATATGCCGGGTACAGCGTGCTGGAGTTCAAGCGGATTTTGTATTCTTCTTCGCCTTCCAGCTTTCGCTTGGGCAAATAGGTTTGCCCAGCCGTGCGCATTCTGCCGGTACTCGACAACGCGTCGGTCATCGCCCAATTGGGCTTCATCAAATCGACTTCCGGCGACGGATCATCAACGCCGAGCTTTTGCGAGGGTCCAATCTGGTAGGTCGGGGCCACTTCGGTTGTCATGTCATCCTCCAATGTCGAGAGAGCCGGCAATCGCGCGGCGCTTGCGTGCTAAGACGCGGTAACGGATTTCATCGTAAGCGTGGTCTTCCGCATCGCTGTCGACGTCATCGGGATTCTTTTCATCGCGCGGCAGGGTTGGAACCGTCGCAATGGCTGCGCGGCAGTTATCCATGAAATAGATGCCGGCGCCTTCGTTCTTTTTGCTCGCTTCCATCATGTCGCGCAAAAGCTGTAAACCGTTGATACGCGAGCCAGGCGACTTGTCGGAATCCTTCCAGACGATGCCTTCGGCTGCCATCTTCGATTTGATCGAAAGCACATCCTTCTCACGCACATCGGCAATTTGGTTGTCGGCCGGCCCTGGCAAAATCTTGTCGGCGATCCAGCCGTCTTTGCGCAACTGCTCCTCAATGCGCTTGATCTGCTGCGCGATCGTTACGGCCGAGAGACGCAAACCCTTGTTCGTTCCCAGAGACTCTGTACCGTACCATTCGGCAAAGCGAATCAGAGTACCGCGCGGAAAGCTTCGCTTGGTGCCGTCAGCCAGTGTGACTTCTTCGCCGTTCGATTCTGCCCAGAAACCGACCGAAAACGGATGCGATGAGCCCCAATCGAAGCTGCGATCTAGATGCCAACCTTTCGGAATCTTGAAACGCGGCAAGACTAGATGCGGTCCCCACAGGTCAGAGACAGCACCCCCGCTCACGATATCCCAATCGCCCCAAAGCCATGCCTTGCGCTTATTCGGATCGGGCATTGCCTCAAGCTCTGCGACGTATTCCGGCGAGAGATATTTGTTTTCCTTGTAGCTGCCGAAAATGCGGACGGTTGTCTTTTCGATATCCTCGCGCTTTTGAGTGCGCGGATTGAATACGTTGATCTTGCGACGTTGCACGACGCCGGGCTCAGCCGGATCGATAAAGCGAGACTTCACCCAATTGTGGCCGGGGCCATAGGGATTCGTCGTCGCCATCGTGATTAGCGGAATCTCCGGCAGGAAAATTGATTGCGTTGACGGCTGCGGAGTGCCGCCGCCTCCCGGCAGGAAAATTGGAAAGTTCTTAGGAACGAATGACGAACGATTGCAGGATTTCATCTGATCGTATAGATCGGGCGTTGCATACTTCGTCAATTCGTTCCAACCGATGAACGGAAATTCCTGGCCGTGGAACTTCCAATAATCCTGAAGCCGCTTGATTTGGCGGAATAGAAGTTCCTCGCCGGTCGGCCAAACCCATCGATAGTCGGCCGCGCTTTGCAGGAACCGAGCGCCGTCGCCAAACTGTGGGAACCAGCGCATGCTCTTGTTAATAAGGTCGTCAAGGTTTTTGTATTCTTTGTCGAAGATCACGCCTCGCCAGAATGCGCCATAGCCCATGCCGACGTAGCGACGGAACTTCATCAGCTGCGTATCCGTCTTGCCTGGGCCACGCGTTCCCTCGTACAAAATCTCATTGCAGGGACAGCTAAGTACAAGCTCTTGCGAGCCGGCTAGCGGCGACCAAACAACCTTCGGCATACCCGGTGCATAAACGCCGTCGCGCTCATGCACGCTCGGCGGCTGCGCTCGCGGATGCTGAAACTCGAATAGCGCGCCGTCAGCCATCGGTTCGTTGAATCAGTTCGTGGACGCAACGCATCAGATATCCAATTAACGTAGATACCCAAATCTTGCCTAGCGTGTAATTACGCCAAGTTCCGTCAATGTCGACTTCGATTAGATGTATTGCCGAAATGGGAGTTTCGCCGCTACGAATCGAAGCGGCAGTCTTTTCTAAGCTGTCCGCGATCTGATTCGCGTCCGGATGTAGCTTGCGCTCAATGCAGGCAATCTTATTCATTTGCGCACTGCCTCCTTAAGCGCAGCCTGCGCGGCCTGACTGCGTTTCTCCCAATCGTCTACGCCGGCAGTCTGCGGCACAATGAGGATGCCGCCTTGCGAAGCTAGGTTCATTTCGGCACGCTTGGTATCCATGCCCATCACTTTCGCGAGCGTTCCCCAAGCCGAGACGCGCGCGGCCTGCAACGTATTCGGGCCGTCGTCGTTTGCTTCTTTCTTCAAGCCGACAAGGATTTCTTTGCGCGTAATGATATGTTCTTCGGCAAGCGCATCGAGCGCTTCGGCGATCTTCGCTGCAACGTAGGGCTCATGCCGCATCTTCCAGCCGTTGTTCTGGATCGTCTTCCACGCCAGCAGATCGCAAACTTCCGGACCGGCTGCGCGCAAATAGGCGTTACCGTTGTTGAAATCGCGCAGGTATTCGGTGATGAAACGCTCACGCAGCTGAGCGTTATAGTTGGGCGCTTCGAATGAAGGATTGCGCTGTCGCGCTGCCGCACTATTCGGATCGGCAGGCACACGCCCGCGCTTCGCAGCGGGAGGCGGCGTTGGAGGTTTGCTCTTTGCCCTTGTCGGTCGCAAGGGCTTGCCGGGTTTGCGCGGATGCGCCATCATATCGGTCCAGCCGGAAAACGGCGCGGAACTTATACCATTCCGCAGTCATTTTGCAACTAGACGTGATGGCGCGGACTTCCCACAGGTTAGTTCGGGCGGCCAGCCGCAGCCCGCAAAAGCTCGTTGCGCTCGGCGTTTGCCTTGCGGATGTCGGCCAGCACTTGCTCCCATTTCCCCAGCTGGTTGCGATATCCCGCGCGATCGAAACCGTCAGCGAACAGTTTGACGTCAAGCTTGGTTTCTACGCTATGGATATGGTTCACGCAGGAATCGAGAAACTTCAAAATCTCGACCGAGAGCACAGCCGCCTGTTCGATCTTGTGAGACTGCGCAAGGTGCGCAATCGACATTATGAACTGACGAGCAGCGCCGGATTGTCCGATGCAATCTTGGGCATACGCCAGCATGCAATGACCGTCTCGATCATTCTCGTAATGCTTGTCCAGCTTAGCTTGGGTTTCGGTTGGAACGTAATTTTTCCGTTCGTCGTCGTAATCCGCGCCAAGAAGCCCTTGAAGGATTTCGTCCAAGGTTATTCTCATTTTGCCTCCAGATGGTTGGTTTGAGTTCCGCAGTTAAGCATTGCTGCTCGGGCTTCCGTGATGTAATCGCCAATCGCAATGATCACGCGCACGCAAACGAACAGCGCGATAGCGGGTATGAGTATGCGACGGATCATTGACGGTTCCTCCTTGGTTGGCGCCTCGTCTACTTGAGGCGCCTGAATCCTAGCGCCAATTTTTCAGATTGGCAACAACTATTGACTAATAGGCTTTTCCGCCTGCCTTTGCCCGGTTCGCCGGGTCGTGATCGCTGCGATGCGCGTTATATGCCATCTTCTCGGCGAACGCGCCGCCCAGATCGAGTCCGAGAAAGCCGGCCAGATCGAAGATACGAATGACTGCATCTGCCAACTCGACTTCAACCGACTTGCGATGTTGCAAGTGATCGTCCATCTTGCCCTTGCGGTCGCCTTCCAGCGCTTCGCTGACTTCGGACTGCACCAGTGCGAGCTTCGCCCCAACGAGAAACGGAGTTTGCGGCGAATAGGCTTCACCTGTCTTCGGATCGTTCCACCATCCGCGCGTCTTTGCTGCCGAATGGCACATATGGACAAGCGTATTGATTGCGCCGGCCGTAACACTCGGCGGTTGCACGACGTTGCTTTTCATTTCTTCTCCTTGTTTTGCCGACGTAACATTGCCAGCTGGGCTTCGGCGTAACCAGCTGCGTCCAGGTTTTCTTCTTTCTGATGCTGAAGCCATTGCTCCAGCGTGAGGTCGGTGCGATCAAGATTGACGCCGTATTTCTTGCGGCCATGCTCGTCGCGCCGGATCAACTCGGCGATAAGCTCTTTCGTGACGTTGCTGCATTCCTCGTAGCCACAGAGATACCGGGGCGTTACAGTGAGTTCGCGCGCCGGGAAGCGCAGCGGTTTTTGCGAAAGCTCGGTAAGCATGCGCGCAAGTTCTTGGCTGCGACGACGAATTGACACGTATTGCGTGCCGGTCCAAACGATATCAAGTAGCTTGCGCATATAATCGCCGGCAGCTTCTAACACGGCCGCTTCATTCTTCGGTCGTTCGAATTCGTGATAGGCGATTGGTGGTACAGCTTCCATCTGTCTGCGTTGTTCCTTCAATCCTTCGGCTTGCTTGATCGTATTTTCCATTTCGATCAGTTTACTTTCAGGCAACAGCGAACGTGCGAACGGTCCCAACGGCCACATGTTTGGATTCGGCATTTTCTTATACCCCAAGTAAACAAGCGGGCCGAAGCCCGCTTGCGAAGTTCACGAACGAAAACTCAACCCAGGCAGGCTTACGCGCTCGGCGTCGGCGACGGGGAAGGCGGAACCGGCTGGAAGTCCACGACGGCGACGAGGTTATCGCCCTGGGAAGTGACGTTGCAGACGCCGACAGCGGAGCCGCTGAGGACGGTCGTGCCGTCGTTGGACAGAACGGTATAGCTCGCCGTGATCGTGGCGCTGCCAGGAGTGACCGGAGTGACGATGCCGGTGGCCGGATCGACGGTTGCGACGGAAGCATCGGAAGACGACCAAGCGAGCGACAGTGGAGTGGCTACGCGGCCGTTGTTGGTCAGCATAAGAACGGCGAGAACGGCGATACTGGTTGAAATCGGATTCGACATGGGATGTTCCTTTAGCCAGTGCGGCTTATGAGGTTGGATGAAGTATACACGCGCCCGGATATGATCGCACTTCCGAAGCCTCCAGGCCAAGCAGGGGAAAAGAAATCGTAGAAAGTTCATATCAGTAGCTCCGCTGAGGATAGTTGCTACGCATCGACGGCGTTCCGCCCATGCGGCCTGCGCGACGCTTCGCGGCCGAGAGGTCGTATGCTAGCAGCGTGCGCCGGCACGTTGCACCGCGCTTGATCCCGCCGAGGATTCCACTGGTGCTAAGACAAGGCACCAAGCTACGGATTTCCGGCAAACTCATTTGCTTACCTTCAAACAGGTAGAAATTTTTCGGTTTACTTGGCACGACGCCTCCAGAAATGCCAAGCGACGACTAACAACGTTGCAGCCATCACGAAGCCGCCGACCCAATCGATTGCCGGCGCAATCGCCAACGTAGGACACGTTAGCTGGTCCGGGTATAGGATGACGCAATGCGGCTCTAGGCTCATATTAGTCTCCAATCAACGGCGCAAGCTCGGCTGACGTGGGACGCGCAGGTTGGACGGCCGTCATTTCCATCCACGTTTCGTCCAGCAGCTTGAAATGAATCGTGCTGCGGTCTTCGTCAGGCAGATAGTGCGGCATCTGCGATTGAATGATCTGCACGGCAAGCGCATGCTTAATCGCGCGAGTGAGCGGAGTAATGCCGGTGTAGAGATAGCTCATGACTTCACCGCTTCCACTAAAGCGCCGAGCAAGCCGTCATCTTTGAGCACATCTGCGGTATGCACGCCTCGCGTGATGCTATCCTGGATAACTTCGGCAGGCTGCACGATCTGCCGGCCGACAGCAATCAACAGAGTCACGACGAGACGCGCCTGTTGCATATCTTTGTTTGTTACCATCCGTGATTCTCCTTCAGTTTTTTCTTGCGGGCCTGGGATTCGATTGACGATTGTTTTTGCGCTCGCCAAGTCGCATTGAATTTGCTGCCATTGCGTTTGCCGTTCTGCATCATCGAGAAAGCTGGATCGACAGATAGACCGTTCCATGTGGATACGCCTCGCGAGAGACGACGCTTGAGCGTAACATCGCTGATTAGCTTCGGCACTCGCTTGCGTATCTCGGGATAATTGATATCTTGCCCTTCGATGACGTAGCTTTTAATGATTGTTAATCTGCCCATTTCATCTTCCCCGAGAAATACCCCAACCGTCATGAAGTTCCCCTAGTTTCCACTGGTTGTAACGACGCGCGGAGGATCGAGTAATCCCACGTCAAACTTTCGATCTGCTGCGTTAGACGTGCGACGACATGATCCAACGATATCTGACGTTCGCGGAGGGATATAGACTTGAGCATCGTATCGACCGCGCCTATTTGGAACCCACTGCAGCATTTCTTCGGGCTGCATGCGGTCGCGCAGGTCATTGAGCTGTTCCTCGTAACTCTGGGCTCGCCGGCTGTCTTTGAGCGCGTCTGCCGCGAGGACTGGGTCATACATTTTCTCATTTGTGGCGAGCTTTACGGGCCGCTTTCTCGGCTGCTCGGTTCCGCTTGCGCTGCTTGATGCGCTCGGCCCTGTAGTTTTCGCTGGCATGGTATTTATTCCTTCGCCCTTTGTAGTGCGTGCCATTACTCACGTCCTTCATCGGACGATAATATGGTTCGATCTGCGGAGAGTCGCTGGCGCTCTGCGGAAAGTCGCCGGCCATGGCTGCTCCGAGCGACACTGTGTAAGCATTTAGGTCCACTGCTGCCTCCTTTGTCTAAAGGTCGTTTGACGAAATTGAGTTCACGCTTATCCATTTCCCGCATAAGCTCTTCAGCATTCGTGCGGTATTCCCAGCCATAGACAAGCCAAACCGTAGCGCGATAGACGCCGGTGAGCTGAGAAGATGCGGACAGATAGCGCCATTGCTTCGGGCTCAAGCCGTGCGATCGAGCGCAGCGGCGAGCATCAGCGGGATTCATTGCGACGAGATAGATCATAGCTACCCTGTTAGTTGTTTGAAGCGCTTAAGAAGGGCCGCTGGACGTTTGCAGGCCGCGCTTGTGTTGGCGCGGGGCATTGACGAGTCCAACTGACGAGGTTGCCAGCGGCCCTACCTAAACACTTTAATCAGCGGTCAAGAGCTTCGTTGCCCATTACGTATACGCCAGTACCGTAACCGCTGATTAAAACGTTCAAACGGGGATTCCATTCCCCGTCCCTGTGAAATTACCCGGCGCGAATGGTCTCGCGGCCGCGCCGGTGAATCGCGTGCGGAAACTGCTCAGTTGCTTAGGGACCATCCGCACGAATCCCCCAACAGGCCAGAGGTACAAAGCCCCAACGAGCAGCTTGGCTGAGTCTCTGAAGGGCCGAGCCCACGACAAGCGTTGGGGCGAAGCCTACCGAAAACCCTAGCCGAGCGCAAGCCCTTACGGCCGGAAGCCCGCGCCAGCTAGTTCCGAAGGCTCTAGACCGTATCCGGACCGAGGCCAGGGAATGATTTGCCGGCTATACCTTGCGATGAATGCGGCTTCTTCTGGAGTGACGAAAGTTCGATGCGTCGTGCGATAGCCGTATTCCAGATTCAGCGAACTATCTTTGCCAACTTCTTCGGTAAACGCTTCTTGAGCAGCCTCCCAAGTATTAGCATTCGGAAACGACCACACGAGACCGAGATAGTCACGAACGGCAACCCTGACGATCCGTTCGCCTCCGTAGTATACAAGGCTGCGTAAAATCGCATCCTCGCGCCGCATGGCGTTGACTAATATCCACAGACTAATCGCGAGGAACAGTAGCGAGGCTGCGAACGCCGGCCCGTTCTCGCGATATCCGAACCAGCAACCAAACGCGATATTCCAGAAGCCGGCGAACGTTGCCCAATTGCCGATGATGCGCCATTGTCTACTCGTTAGTGGTTTCATGTTTCCTCCTTGCTCGGCGTGGGCGCGGCGGCGAGTGGTAGCAGATGGCGCCGCCACTAATACGTCGGTTCGCCTTCCGGACGCTCCCCAAACATGCACCCGCATAGCTTGCCCAAGCCGCGCAGGAATTCGATCAGATCGTTGGGAACCGCCCTATACCCATCCGGCATGCCCGTGGCGATGGCCTGGATTCGCCTTGCGGCCTCACTCAGCACAATGTCTGCATCGCGATCGCATTCAGCCGGGATGCGCATCGTGAAATGCGATTCAAAATCTGTTCCACGCTTGTTCGTGACCGCGGTAGCAAGCTCGTTCAACCTGTTTGCGAGTACTTCATTCGGTACATCTTCGGGCCTCTTATAGATCGTGCTCACTTCCCACCTCCCGCAAGCTGATCAGCTTCGTCGAGCAAGTAATTGACCATCTTCATCGCTTCATCGAGCGAGAAAATATTCGTCCCGATAGGCCACGAGTTGTTTGCCTTGGCACGCTCTCGGTCGAACATGACGTAGCAATCTGGGCTGAATGAGTCTGGAATTCGCCAGCCAAGGAACCGACGCGCCATTTCTTCAACGATCTGCGCCTTTGGCTTCGCTTCCCAAATCACACTTAGGATTCGGTGATCGTCGTCTTGGCGGGTCACTGCAACGCAGCGTCCGTCTGATGTAGTGGTGACAACGACTTCGCCTTGTTTCATGGCCTCATTGATACGCTCGATCAAGACGGCCTTTGGATAAATCCGAGAAATTACTTCGCGGCAGTCGATCAATAGCTGCTTGTCCGTCATTCCCGCAAGTTGATCGGCGACGGCTTCTATGGCGGCGCGAGCAAGATGTGCTTTTTTGCGCCAACTCGCATAGGCGAAGGCAGGCTCGTCCGCAATCACGACCTCGCCGTCGATCCCTCCATCTGGCCCGGTGCCGGCACGCAGACAATCGGGATCGAGTTGCATTGCTTTGCAGATTGCACGCGCCGCTGACTCGATCATTTTTTGCGTAATCGTCACCTTCCCCTGTCCGCCAGTTAACGATGAGGGCGGTTCTGGCTGCCCGCGAAAGACTTTGAATGCGCCGTCAGCGGCTGAATCGCACAACTCAAGCCAGCACGAACCCTCATCGCCATTGACATATCGCAGCCATGCAATGTGGATCGGTTGCTTTGGTGGCCATTCCGCTGCGGTGTGTTGGGCGGCGAGGGCGGCGTCGATGCGCGCAAGCACCTCGTGCGCACGAGTGCCTTCAAAAGCTACGCCAGCGAGCAATTCGCGGCAGTCAATTAGCAGTTGTCGATTAACGTTCATTCGTCACCCCCAACGAGGTCGCGGATGGTGGCTATCGTACCGACGAGTTCATCGCGTTCTCGGCTTAGACTGTGCATCGTCGCAGTTACCCGAGCCAGTTCCCCTTGCAACCGACGAGCTTCGATACCGGCCGCTGTGTCGCTCGTCTGCTGGCGCAAGTTCTCGTATGCCTCCTTGATCTGGCCGCATTCGATGGTCTTGATACGCAAGTCTTCCGAGAGCTTTTGCACTTCGCGACGAATCTCGGCCGTCTCGCGATCAACTACTTCATGCAGCGCGACGCCGTGTAGCGAAACGCCACCCAGCGGATGCGACGGCCGCTGCAAGATGCCCGAGCGCCATTGACGCAGTTCGTCATGCAACGCATTGCAAACGCGCGTTTTGCTTTCCAGCTCATGCTTACAGCGATCACGTTCCTGCGCGACCTTACGCTTCGACATGTTCGCAGCTAGCAATCGTTCGGTCAGCTGGGCAACTACGTTATTGGCGTAGTTATTCGCAACATCGAATGCTTTGACTTGCCGGCGCAATTGATCGACAGCCTTTGCGTAACCGTCACGCTCAGATTGCACGCTAACCAGCTTTCTGCTCAGATCGCCGATACGGCTGGCCATGCTCGCACGATCGCCGCAAACTTCGTCATAGCTCTTGGCGGCTCGGTCACGCTGTTCGCCCAGCTGCTTGTTTTCTTCCCAGAGTTTCTGGAAGTCGCGGCGTGAGGTATCGCGTTCAACGATCAGATTGGTAATCGAAGTCGCTTGATTGCTATGTTGCGCCTGAAGCTGGACATGGCGTTGCTGCAAATCGTCGTAACGCTTTTGCAAGCTATTGCGTTCGTCAACGTAACCATTGCACCGACGACGATGAACGCTAGCTTCTTCGCGCGCAGCGTCCAATTGTTTCTCCAAACCATTGCGTTCATCTGCAAGCTCGCCAACGCGATTGCTGAGCATCCGAGTTTCGGCCAACGCTTGGCTATGCGCGCCTTGTTCGCTGCGAAGCGCAGCGAGCGCGTCATCGTGCGCGATGAGTTTGCGAACAATCTCGCTAGCGTCGTCTTCGTCAACAGTTGACGCAATGTTACGATCATGCAAATCGTAAATTTTATACATGCGAGTTTTGACGTCCCATGTATACAGATAGCCTCTCGTTCTTTGATCACTCATATATCCTCCGGTTTTAGTTGGGCAGCGCGCACGATGCGGGCCGGCCGAGTCTACTTGCAAATACTGGCTAACGCAACAACTCTAACGTAAGCCTGCGACGGAACCACGCAAGGAAATCGGATTCATCGATCGTAACACGATGGCACGACAATCGTTCGCCGTCCCAGAGATAGCCGCGCAAGCAAACGCGCCAGCTACGCTCGCCGTTGAATCGATAGACTAAAACCGGCTCCTTGTCCTTGCCGGCTTGTTCGATCGTCTGTGCCCACCATGCATTGACTGCATTCTTTTCCTGTCGCTTGACTTCCAACGCCATCCATTCCAGCCCGACGATATCGAAACCGCCGCCATCACTTTGTAGCGTGTTCCGTTGAAGGCGAGGGGCGTCCAAATCCATTGACGAATACACCTCATCAACTGTTGGTTGAAGCAGTTTTATTATGTCTCGCTCTCCTCGTTGTCCTTTTTGTCTACTCATCAACCCACCCATGATCATTTCTCCTCAATTGTATACTAATCAACTATTTGCTTTCGCACTCGCCATCGAATTCGTTTCCACAGGTTAAATTGCCTAGAATTCGCTTGTTAGAACCTAATTCGCCGGAAACCGCGCTAGAACGCCGTTTTAATCCGATATCGAGAATCGCTCTAAAACCGCAAACCCGCATTCTAGCTCGCATCTACTACTTATTTTTATATATTTATATATTTATATATAGAGATATAGGTATTTTAAGAGGGGGTCTCCCTCCCCCTACCCCACCCCCTAAACGATATCCTTCGAAATAAACGCCGGAACCGTTGCGAGAGTAAGGCCGTAGCGGTTTAAGGCCGGATAACCGTCTTATAAACGCTAGTCGTCGCCGCCCTCGTTTAGAAATTCTGCGGCGATGGCATAGAATTTCGCGTAGGTCTTCCATGCCGGATATTCTATTAGCGGTTTAATTTCGCGAATCTCGCCCATTTCCTCCAGCGACGCTATCACCTGCTTTAAATAGGGCGTCGCACCGAGTCGATGCTCATAGAAGATTTTCAATTGCGCGACGCGCGTGCAAAGGTATTTGTACGGAATAGCTCCAACGTTGATATACTTTTTGCGCGCGACTTTCGTATCGCCTTTCAGATAGCTTTGGATTAATTTGCGCACTGCTGCCCGAGCCGCGCTGTCGCCGGTTCCCACTTCTTCGTCTTTGAACTTGCGTAATAGCGGAGCCGTACCGCGCTCCACTTCCCATTGGGCCCAGCGCGCCATTTCGATCGTCACGACAGGATTCGCCGGGTTATCGACGGCGGCCGCAAGCGAAGCGAAGCGAAGCGCTTTAAGGTGCGCACGGTTCCATAGCTCGGTCATCGGGCCATCGTTACCGTTCTGGGCGATGCGGATACGTGCGGTGCATTCCTTTTCGAACTGTCCTAGATGCTCGGCCGCCTCTTGCGTCATCGGAATCGTGAAGACAGTATTGTTTGCTCGTAAACGCAAACTCGTTTCAGCAAACCGCATAAAGCGATCGAGCAGATCGCGCGGGCAAGAGGTATCCGCAACTTCGTTGAGATCGGGGCGATGCCCGGTATATTCGATAATGTGGAAGCGCGGCAGTAAGCCGTCTGCGATATCATCCACGGTCAAGCCTTCATAGAACGTCTGCGGCGTCGTCTCGCCGAGCAGTGTAAGCGCAGGGCTATGCACCGTCTGCGTGTTCTTCTCGTTATCCGAATACTGCGACGAACTCAGCACATCGTTAGCACCGGACTTGCCATAGATATCGAGCAGCACCTTTTTGTGCATCGCTGCGATGGTCACGTTGCCGCGACGATCATTCATCGACTTCATGACGAGACCAAACTCGCCGATCACCGAGAAGAAAGCGGAGCGTTTATCGAGTGCGCGGATAACGGCTTGCCCTGACGAGAAGTGGCCTGGGCCGCGATATTCGCGCGCGATGGCATCGCCCATCTGTTGTTCGGTTTGCTTGAGCAGGTTATTGATGCCGCGTTGCGCTTCGTCTTTGCCGATGCCGGTATGGCCGACGATCAAGAGGTATTGGTTCAAGCCGGATTTGCTATACGTATTAAACTGCCGCCCGCCGATGCCTGCGCAGAGCGCGAACGCGGACGCGAGGGCAATCTCTTGCACCGGGCGCGAGGATATCGAGTAGAGATATTGCGCAAGCTCGCCGAGCGTCCCAGGCGGCCAGAATAGCTCCGCTTTCGCGCTGGGCTCGGCTGCCGTTTCCACAGAGGGCGTTGGGCTAGGCGGCGCAGGCGGGGCGATGGGAGCGCCGCTCGTTTTGAGCTTTGCGATGATTTCGATGCGCTCGCGCTCGGCTTCGGCTAGCTGCGCCGGGGTCATCTGTCCTTGTCGGGCGATATCGATGCAACGATCGATGAGTTTATTGTTCTGCGCATGCTTCGGTCGCTTGCCTAAGCCGCTCGCGCGGAAGATGCGCCGCACTTGATCGTTATTGCGCGACCAGAATGCAAGATAGTTGATTAGTGCTAGATCGGCTTCGCTGCATGATTGATATTTCGGATCGATTGCTTGGCAGGCGCGATCCATCGTCGGTTTGTCGGCGTAGGGAATCTGGCAGAGCTTGAGAAATATATCGCCGTTGCTCGCGCCTTCGCAGAGTTCGATGATCTCGGCGTCGGTATATATTTCGTCCGAGTCTTCGATCTGCATTCCAACATAGCCGGTAGGCTCCATCGACTCAGAAAGCTTATTCAGCATTTCCTGCGCGTTTTCGATCGGATACGCATTCACCTTGTTGCCCGTGAATGCCATATAGCGACCGCTCGCATAGACTTCGACGTTGCCGCGTCGCATGCCGGGACGCATAAGACGGCCACGCACGACGATATGCTGGCCGTGACCGCTTGGACTCGTCTCGGTATAGCTCGCGCATTTATCGATCAAATACCTGTGGATAGCTAGCTCGCTTTCGCTTGCCGGCTTCTCCGGTTTGTTATCCAGATCGATGACTACATATGGATCGCTTTCTGTTAGAACGAAGCCAATGCCGGCATAACCAAATTGCTGATGCGCTTGCATCGCTGTATGGAAATCGGTCCACGTTGCCGGATCGCTGACGCTTGCGAGGCGTCCGGTCATTGCATTGTAGGGGAGCTTAGTTTGCTTGCCGCTCTGCGGATGGACGTCATACTTCCACGTCACCCATTGTTTGAGTTCCCGTAACTCGCCGGGAATATTCTCGAATTGCTGCATGGCTTACTCCGCTGGCTTGTAGTTAACAAGGAAGGTATGCAACGCTTCTATGCGATTCACAGAAGGGTCTTTGATCTTTCCTTGCTTTAACTTAGCCAGCCATTCGGGGTGTAAGCCTGTACCTTGGAAGATGATGAGATAACTGCAACCGTCGTCATTGAGCTTCTTCAGTAGCTCCATCGTTTTTGTATACAAAGTGGACTGCGCTTGGGGCAGTTTGGGATTACGCTTCATAGGAGGCTCCGGGGTTATAAGCGTCGCGTACCTTACGAGAGATAGAAAGATTTTACTAGCCCTATTGCTCGGACACGGAAACTAGGCTAGACTTCGCCGCGCTGTGCTATTCCGTATTCCCAACTCATCAGGAGGTTCTATGGTCGCGATGCCCGAAAAGCCCACGTATTCTCCGGACCAGCTGCTTGTGCTGCTCCAGGCGTGGTGGCAAGATCAGCAACAACTTGCAACACTCAAGACGCGCGAAGTTCTGCGCCGCAAAGAAGTCGCGGACCTTTACTTCACCGAACCGAAAGAAGGCGTCAACCGTGTCGATATCGGCGGCGGCTTCGATCTCAAGATGGAGCACAAGTTCAATCGCAGTGTGGACGAGCAAGTTCTCGACTCGCTCACTTCGAAGCTGCGCAAGGCGAAGGTGGAAGTGGACGAGCTTTTCACTTACAAGCCGACGCTTTCAATATCGGCCTATCGCAAGCTCACTGACGAGCAGCGGCAACTGGTTGACGAATGTCTAGTCATCGACGTAGGCACGCCCGCACTTTCCATCGTGCCGCAATCGCAACCAGACAAACTCGGCACGCAGCCGTTCGATGCGGTGCCTGCTCCGCCCGTTGCGGAACCTGCGCCGGCTCCCGCTCCCGTAAGCTATGTCCCTGGCCCGTTGATGGACGGTCTCACGCGCGAAGACTTCTATGCGCAGGGCTGGACCGACGAGCAGTTAATCGAGCACGGCTATCTGTTGCCACAGATGCCCGAAGGCCCAGACCCGGTTGCGGCGCCGAAGAAAAAGCGCGGTCGGCCTGCCGGCAAAAAGGCGAAAGGCGAGTGATGCGAATCTCTCGACTCGTCATTCCGCCGATTTACAAATCTTCCTCGTTTCTCTATCTACAGGAGTATAGTCGAATGCCTTCCTATTCAATTCACGACGGTCCGATTTTCCTGCCGCAGAATCCGATCGGTTCGCCCGTCAAGCTCGG
>Ga0207674_10000552_pt1 | contig 49121 bp, 47 predicted proteins | sample KBSCornC72_FD_184303 | JGI IMG/M metagenome (GOLD analysis project Ga0207674, IMG submission 184303) | Corn rhizosphere microbial communities from Kellogg Biological Station, Michigan, USA - KBS Corn C7-2 (SPAdes) (version 2) | ecosystem: Host-associated > Plants > Roots > Rhizosphere > Soil ... | reverse complement strand
CTCCGGCTCTGGATGGACGACTACGCCCAGTTCGTCGCCCGCAAACGCGGCATGGCCGAGTCGCTGCGCGCGCTGTCGCAGGCCGGGGTGATCGCCGCATCCGACACCCGTGCGCGAATCAGCGACACCCTCCAGAAGTTCCTCGATGCGGGGGCCGCGGCCGGCACCCTGCGCTCCGACGTGCAGGCTGAGGATGTCGCGACCACTCTGGTCGGCGTCTTTCTCGCGTCGCACGACTTTCCCCGGTCTGAGCAGACCGGACGGATGCTCGACCTGGTGTTCGCGGGGATCCGCGCCTAGAGCACGCTGTGCGCGACCACCCGCCCCTCTCCGTCGAACTTCCGCCACACCCCGCTCGACACGACCTCGGGCTCGGCCCCCGCATCCCGCACCAGCAGCGCCGTGTCGTCATCCAAGAAATAAACCGGCTCGCCGAACCGCGCCGCACATCCCGCGATCACCTCGTCGGTGACCTGCGGTTGCCAGCTCGCGCCGCGGTGGCAGATCACGAACCAGTCGAACAGCGGCACCGCCGGCGCGACGGTGTCGAGCTCGAACGCCGCCACCTCATCCAGGTCGGAGAAGGCCTCGACCGCCTGCGCCTGCCGGCGCGAGAAGATCATCGAACCGGCGCTCCACCCGAGGTACACCTTCTCGTCGAGCAGTTCGGCGAGCACCGGCGCCAGCCCGGTCGAGGTCCAGGCGTGGGCGAGCCAGTGGTTGCTGCCGCCGTAGCAGGAGATCACGTCGGCCGACCGCAGCCGCGACTCGACCAGCGCCTGCGGCCCGGCGAACAGCGACAGCAGGTCGAACTCTTGCCACCCGAGCGAGCGCAGCTGCTGCAGATCGGCCAGCGTCTTCGTGTTGTCGCCGCCGAAGGGCAGGATCGCGTCGATCACCGCGACGATGCTCGACTCTTCGATGGGCTTGCCGAGCAGCTCGACGAGGTGCTGACGGATGAGATCGTTGTGGACGCCCTCCGACGTGAGCAGCATGCGCATGCGGCCACGGTAGCGCGAGGCACCGAGTGCGCGGGTCTCGCGATGCGCATGACAATGGACGTCATGGACCACCCCGCCGACTTCTGGGAGAACCGCTACGCGATCGGCGGCCGCGTCTGGTCGGGCCGCCCCAACGCGACCCTGGTCGACGTGGTGGCGGCGCTGACTCCTGGCCGCTCCCTCGACCTCGGATGCGGCGAGGGCGCCGACGTGATCTGGCTCGCCCAGCACGGCTGGCGGGCGACCGGCGTCGACATCGCGCCCTCGGCGATCGCCCACGCCCGTGACGCGGCCGCGGCGCTCGGGCTGGGCGATGGCGGCGGCGGTGGCAGCGGCGGCAGCGGTGGCAGCATCCATTTCGAGGTCGCCGATCTCGAAGCCGAGCTGAATGCCGGGCTGGATGCCGAGCAGGATGCCGAGCTGACTGCCGAGCAGTACGACCTCGTGACCGCCTGCTTCTTGCAGTCACCGGTCCAGTTGTCGCGGGAGCAGATCCTCCGCCGCGCAGCCGGACGCGTGAGCCCCGACGGTCGCCTCCTGATCGTGTCGCACGCGGTGCCGCCGCCCTGGCATCCGGCCGCCCATCACCACGAGACTCTGCCCCAGCCGGCCGACGACCTCGCCGCCCTCGCGCTCGACCCCGAGCGCTGGGTCGTCGAGCTCGAAGAGATCCGGCGGCGGGATGCGGTCGGGCCCGACGGCGAGCCGGCGGTGCTGCATGACGGGGTGCTGATGGTGCGCCGGGTGGGGTGAGCGGCGCGCCCACCCCCTACGCCGTCGAGAACCGCAGCATGACCTCCGACTGCAGCTCGACCGCGAGCCGGGTCGGGGCGCCGCCGGAGTCGAGCGCGGCCGCGAGCGCCGTCTCGGCCATCTCGCCGACCGGCTGGCGCACCGAGGTGAGCCGCAGCGAGCGGGCGAGCAGGGTGTCGTCGAAGCCCGAGACGGCGACCTCGCGACGACCGGGCTGGATGCCGAGCTCGAGCAACACTCCGACCGCGATCACGTCGTTGGCGGTCACGATCGCGTCGGTCTCGGGCCAGGTGGCCATGATCTCGCGGGCGGCGGCGCGGCCGATCTCGGGCGACATCGCCTCTTTCACGATGCGCAGCGGCTGGTCGGGGAACGCCTCGGCCATCAGCCGGGTGAACTCGGCTTCGCGCTCCTGCGAGGTGGGGATGCTGGTCTGCTGCGCGATGAACGCGAGGTGCTGCCGGCGCGACGCCCTCAGGTGGGTGACGATCTGGGCGATCGGAGCCGCCTGATCGGCACGGACCCAGGGCAGCGACTCGGCGACGATCCGGTCGAGCTGGATGACGGGGATCACCCGCGCGGCATCCGTGATGGTTGCGACGCTGTCGGTGATGTGAGTGGCGGAGACCAGGATGGCGCCCACCCGGCGCTCGATCAGCATCCGGAATGCGTCGTGCTCGATCGCGGCGTCGTTGTCGGCATTGGCGATCAGGACCCCGACGCCCCGGGCGCGCGCCGCCCGCTCGACGGCCTGAACCAACGACGGGAAGAAGGGGTTGCCGAGGTCAGGGATGACGAGCCCGATATCGGCCGCATCGCCGTGCGCGTCGCTCACTCTGCTGTGTCCTCTCGAACATGTCCCAGCGCGGTCAGCTTAGCGATGCCGACCCGTGGATACGTGAGCCGAGTTCGGGGGTACGGATGCGTCGCGCACGCCCGCGCACGCGCCGGTACACCGGATTCTTGGGAACAAGAGGCACGGCGTGCCGAGTCAACCGGTCGCCGGGCGGCGGTTCGAGCAGATATTCGGTGCCGCGTCGCCGTACCTTCCAGCCGTTGTTGTGGACCAACAGGTGATGATGTCGGCAGAGCAGGATCCCGTTCGACACGTCGGTGGCGCCGCGGTCGCGTTCCCACTCGTCGATGTGGTGGGCTTCCGTCCAGGACGGCGGCCGATCGCACTGGTCGACCGCGCATCCACCCCAGATGCCGGCGAGCGCGGTCTTCTGGGCTTCCGAGAAGGTGCGCCGGCTGCGTCCGAGTCGCAGCGCATTGCCGCCACCGTCGAACTCGATGGCCAGGAATCCGTCGGCGCAGGCAATGCGCTCGACGGCGGCCACAGAGACGGCCGCGGTCTGGCCTTCCAGGTGGGCGGCGCCGGCGGCGCGCGCGAGGTCGGCGGCGGTGACATGGACGCGAACCGACGGTCGCCGGGTGCCGAAGACGCGACCGTCGTCGGCCGACGCGGCGATCCGGACCATCTCGACCAGGGCATCCAGCGCCAGCTGCTCGGTGGTGCGCTCGTCTCGCACGATCGCGTCGGCGCGAGCTGCGGCATCCGGGTCGACGAAGCGCGGACCGCCACGGCGCGGTGAGGTCACGGCATCCACCGCATCGGTCACCAACGCGGCGGACTCCGGGTCGAGCAGGCCGAACAGGCGGGTCATGCCGTCGGGCTGTCGGGTCAGGCGCAGCATCCGCTTGTCGCGCAGGGCGGCCTCGCGATCGAGCACGCCCGCTTCGCCGAGCTCATCGCGCCGTTCGCGTGCCTGCTGGGCAACCTTCTCGGGCGGCAGGGAGCCGGCCGAGTGCAGGAGCGCGTGCGCCGCATCCGCGAGATCATCGCCCGCCACGGTGGGCGACGGCGCACCCAACCCGCTTTGGATCGCGGCGGCCGCCCCGACCGACAGCTCGCCCGCGGTCACCCGCTTCGCCACCTCGCCCAGCCACGGCGCCGGGTCGCTCATCATCGAACCGACCGCGGTGATCGCGCGCGCCTCGGAGCCGGAGGCGCCCGTGAGCTGAGACACCAGCGCATCGGCCGTGCGGGCGCCGGCGCGTTGGGCGAGCCCGCCGTAGCCGAGCTCGAGGGTCGAGCGCGCCGCGACGATGCCGGCGAGGGTGGCGAGTGCGGCATCCACCTCGCGACGGACCCGACCCCAGGCACGCATGGCCTCGATGACAGCCAGGTCGTCGGCGCGCGACATCCCCTCGAGGGAGGGAGCCTCGAGCGAGACGGTCGCGGTGATGGTCACGAGATCATTCTCCCAGAAAGAGAACATAAAGACGAGAGTATAGACCAAAGTGGTGGATAAGTATCGAATACAGATACGGTTGAGGAACCAGTCCAACCGTGCCGTGGGCGCGAACGGGACATCGCGCTGAGCAGCCGTCTCGACCAACGCCTACATCCCGAACCGCGCCCGCGCTTCCGGTGTCACGGGGGTGAAGACGTTGAGGAGGTTGCCGTCCGGGTCGCGGAGCAGCAGCGAACGGTTGCCCCACGGCATCGTGGTCGGCTCGTTGACGAAGCCGGCCGCCGACCCCAGCTCGAACTCGGCGCCGAACTCCGCGACGAACTCGGTGATGATGGCGGCGAGGCGGGCGTGGTCGGCGTCCACGTCATCCACCAGCCAGTCGAGGCACACCGAACGGTTGGCGGCGGCCTCGGCCGAGCCGGCGCCGAGCAGGCCGACGGTCTGGGTGCTGGCGATGGCGAGCGTTCCCGAGGGGGTGACGATCTCGCCGAACAGCGGATGGATGCGGTGGGCCGCGACCCCGGTGACGCGCTCGTAGAAGGCGAGCAGGGCATCCACGTCGTCGGTGAAGATGCGGGTGGCGGCGAGGGCGAGTTGGTTCTTCGTGTTCTCAATCATGTCAGTCAACTTATATCAGGCAACTGATAAAGTGCTCGCATGGGCCTGCAGGTGACAGACATCTCGGATTTCGGCGACCGTCTGCAGTACCTCTTCCGCCGCATCGACGGCGCCCTCTCGCAGCGCCTCGACGACGACCTCCGCCCCTACGGCATCACCCAGGGCCAGCTGTCGGCCCTCGCCCAACTCCACGTCGCGCGCCCGGGCGCGCTCTCGGGCGCCGAGCTGAGCCACCGCGCCGGGATCACGCCCCAATCGATGTCGACCGCGATCGCGGGGCTGCTGTCGCGCGGGCTCGTGGTGCGCGAGCCGGCGCCGGGGCACGGGCGGCGGTTGGACGTGCGCATCACGGATGCCGGCGCCGAGCTGCTGCTCGAGGTGCAGAGGGTGACGGCCGAGCGGGACGCGGGGATGGAGCTGGGGCTCGAGCCTCGCGAGGAGGAAGAGCTGCGGGGCATGCTGCGGCGGGTGGCGGGGGCGTTGGGGGTGTATCTGCCGGGGCGGTGAGGCGATCGCGACTCCAACGTCCGCTCAGCCCAACCGGTGCACGTGGACGCTGCTGCTCAGCGCCTCCCCGTTGAGGTCGAGGTAGAGCTGCCCGTCGGTCACAGTGACCGTCATCGTGTTGCGCCGCTCGAGGGCCGTGACCGCGGCATCCACGAAGCCGGGATCGAAACTCTGCACGGTGATCTGCTCGAGCTGATGGATGCGCTTGCCGGCCCACGCGGCGATCACCACACCGCGGCGCCATCCCGGCCCTTTGTCTCTGAGCAACCTTGCCGATTTGAGAGGTCTTCGCCATCATGAGACATGCCCGAATCCTCCCGCCGCGTTCCGACCGTCACAGCGACTCTGATGGTCCTCGCATTTGGACTTAGCGGCTGTTCTTTGGCGCATCCTCACTCGGCTCAAAGCGAAGAGGCACCTCAGCTGATTCCGGTGACCCGTTCGACGCCGGCCGCCGTGCCTGACCTGGGTAGTTCCTTCACGCAAGGCGTGATTGCCAACTGGGTAGGTGACGATTACACGTTTGATGCGGCGTTCACGATGGCGGCCGGTCAAGCCTCATCTGAGATTGCCGACGCCGCGCCGGGTCAGGCGAACGTCAAGTGGAGCATGCCCATCTCGATCATGGTTACCAACACCACCCCTGGCAGGATTAGCGGTTGGCCGCATATGCACGGGTTCGAGGTCGCCGCCTACTGGCAGTCGTCGTCCCCGGCTTGCCAGTACCTGGGATCCGGCGGATCTCACCCGAGTGGCTACTGTGGCCACGTGTTTAGGAGTCTGCAGGGAGCAACCGGCGACATCGCCATCAGTGCGAGCGAGTCGATTCAGGCATCGCTTGACTTCGATCCGTCCCCAGTCCCAGAGGCATCGGCGACAGCCGTCGTCGCGGCACTCAGCGCGGGGCCGGACGTGTGGGTTATCGCAGACGCGGACGGCGGAGGATGCGGGAGCCAACACATTATGTGGGCTTCAGATTCGAGCCTCTCGTGCGCGGCGGTGTCGTCACTCGGACCGAGCGGGGCCCAAGTGCCGACCGACCTTTCGGTCCCCGCTGCGCGTCTCGCCTCCATGCTCAAGGAGGGGCCGAATTTTGCGAGGCTGAGCGCGTGCCCATTTTCTAAGTCCTCATTTGACCTGGCGCCGGGAATGCTGTCGGACAGCTTCCAGACCGGTGCCTGGGACGATGTCTACATTGACAAAGGGACCGACTCAGCTTTCCCGAAAGTGGGCGGAGTCGCTTGTTCGGACGGCGGCATGACGGTGGGCGCATACCAACTGACGGGGGTCAAGGACGTAGAGAGCTATCTGTCGAACATTCCGTCGGCGTCGTGGCCGACTGTCTCTGACCCCATTGCGATTGCCTCGGGTCAGGCTTGGGTGGCTTCGGATTCCATCACTCCCGTGTCGGGCTCGAAATATGACATCACGAGGTTTGCGTGGGCCAATGGCTCATTTGCAATCGTCGGAAAACTTGTCGGAAGCACGCCAAGTCGGACAGTGGCATGGTTGAAATACAACCTTGGGTCCATGATGACCAACCTTTCTCAGGCCTCGCCGACTGTGGTGAAGTAGTCCGGCTAGAACAGTTGCGGCGGATGGCGTCAAACAGCGGGATGCTCGCCCCTGCTGGCTTGTCCATCTCACCCCAACCGATGCACGCGCACCCCGCTGCTCAGCGCCTCCCCGTTGAGGTCGAGGTAGAGCTGCCCGTCGGTCACCGTCACCGTCATCGTGTTGCGCCGCTCGAGCGCCGCGACCGCGGCATCCACGAACCCCGGATCGAAGCTCTGCACGGCGACGTTGTAGATCACTGCGCCGGTGGTCATAAGGGTGAGTGTGTGGCTCGCCAGCCGGTCGAGTACCGAGGTGCGTATCGAGACTCCGGATGCCGCGAACCTGCGTTCTCGCGAGCCACCTGCCACCAAGCGGCTAGTCCGACCGTCGGCAACATCGCGGAGTCAGACTCGCCAGGCTGCCGATTGGAGTTCTGTCGCGTGCCAACACGACCATATTAAGTTCAGGGAACTCGCACTCGCGCGGCACCACCGACGCAAGCACCGGCCTTGCTCAATGAAAGGAGATGCTCATTGCCTGTTTCGGCGGATGAGCTCGAAGCCATATCGGCTCTGGAAGAGGCCAACGGTGCCTATGCGGCAAAGGACTACGGTGAAGCCTTATCGAAGTATGCGCGAAGCCGGGAACTGTACTTGGAACTGGGTGACTTGCGCATGCTCGCGACGTGCGACAGCGGTATCGGCGGGGTCTTGGCACATTTGGGGGACTACGCCGAATCGGAGCGGGCCTATCTTCGGGCGCGTGCCCAGTACGAGACCGAGGGTCGGTTTGACCGCGTCGCCGCGTGTGATCAGTCTCTTGCCAGCGGGTATCAGCTAGCGGGCCGTCTCGACGAAGCCGCTGAGAGGTATCTCTTGGCCCGAGCGTACTTCGTTGAGCCGGACGCTGCCGAGAACGTTGCGACCTGTGACAGGGAACTGGCGCGGGTCTACTCGGAGGCGGGCCGCGACGAGGAAGCCGCGGCACGACTTCTTGCCAGGCGGGAGTACTTGATTAACCGCAAAGACCGCGAAAACGATGTAGCGGAAGTGGATCTGTCGCTGGCACAGATTTACATCAAGTCGAAAGACTGGAGCGAAGCTGAGACCTGCATCCTTGCGAGTCGGGCGCACTACTCAACGCATGCTCCGGTAGCGGTGGCTGCGTGCGACGTGGCACTCGGTGACCTTTATCGGGCGCGGGGCGACGTTATATCGGCCGAGCGCTACTACCTGGCTGCACGTTCGGTTTGGGCCGGGGCTGGGTTCGACATGCAGGTTGAGAACGTGGACGCACGGCTCGCTGGGCTGTGAGGATAATCACCCTCTTGTGTGCACCATTTCGTCGAACTTGATCTTGACGATCGCCAGGAACTTAATCTTGACGATCGCCAGGAACTTAATCTTGACGATCGCCAGGAACTTAAGCGTGTTCATGATGGCGAATGGCTCCGAGTCTGCCCTCAGGACCGCCGGACGGAAACAGAACTCACCACCATGGTCGATCGCGATAGCCACACCCGCGACTTGTTCGTGTCGATGGCTGGTGGAGGCCTGGGAGGCTCTCCTACTTCTCTAAGGCGCGGCGCGCGTCTTCGACCTTTGCCCGCAGGCCGTCGAATCTATTCGTGAACACCTTCTCGTCGCTGTAGCTCCCGACGGTCAGCGTTCCTTCTTCGCCGCGGTAGAACGTCTCGCTGGGCCTCGTCCTGGTTTCGTAGCGGAAGTCGAACGTCCCCAAGTCGGTACTGAGCTCACGCAGGTACTCGAGTCGATGATTGTCTTCTTCATGACACGTGACATAGCTCTCCACTAGGTCGCCCGTCGTGGTCAGGCACAGGAAGGCGGCACTGAGCGAGTCATATGGGCCTTCAGACAATCTCTGGGACCAGATCTCGCACAGATTCCATCCCCGAAGGTGCCTGGCACCCAGGGCGCCGAGGTCCCGCGCGCGATCCAGCGGAAAGGTGGTCGCCGCCTCAATCACGAAATCGCGAAGAGATTCAGATTCTTCGTCGGCCATAGCTGGAGGGCTAGTCGTCACTCGGGTGGTATGGGTGTTCGCTTTCGAGAATCTCTAACTGCTGCAAGATCCAAGTCCCGCGAGCCGGCTCTTTCTGAGGCGGTTGGTACTTGGCATAGCTGTAGCTGCAACTCGGGCAACGAAGTTCAAGAAGCTCAGTCATTCGGGTGTGCCTCCGGCCATTCGAATTTGATGCAGGTCACTGCGAGCGATCGCAATGCGGGCAGCGGTAGTTCTGCGCTCCGTAGGAGATGAAGAACACACCGCCGCAGTTCGGATTGGAGCAGACGCGGCGGATGTTGTTGCTCCCCGATGAGCTCGGGCTTGCGACGTAGGTGAAGGGCATGGTCGTGTCCGTTCGGGTTCGGGTAGCTCAACGTACTGTCCGTCTCGCCCGTGGCGATAGTGGTCCGCGGGTGACGGTTTCCTGGTGCCTTGGGGTACAGCCGCGACGAGAGGACTCAGCCCAGTCGATGCACGTGGATGCCGCTGCTCAACGACGTCCCGTTGAGGTCGAGATACAGCTGCCCGTCGGTCACGGTGACCGTCATCGTATTGCGCCGCTCGAGCGCCGCGACCGCGGCATCCACGAAGCCGAGATCGAAGCTCCGCACGGTGATCTGCTCGAGCTGATGGATGCGCTTGCCGGCCCACGCGGCGATCACCTTTTCGGGGTCGCGGTGGGTGTAGACCGTCGTGCGGTCGGCGAGCTTGCTCGCGTAGTGCAGCCGCTCCGCATCGGGGGCGCCCACCTCGATCCACCTGGTCAGCCGCCCGGTGAGGTCGCGGACGAGCACGGCCGGCTCGGTCCCTGTCGACGAGATGCCCTCGCTGAACGCGATGCCTTCTCCGTATTCGAGGCAGTACGCGAGCACGCGCGTCATCATGTACGCGTCGGTCTCGGAGGGATGCCGCGCGGCCCGCAGCGTGAGGTCTTCGTAGACGCCGCGGTCGACGTCGGCGAGCTGCACGGCGAAGGTGTACATGAGTGCGCCGGCTGCCATGAGGGTGAGCCTATGGGCTGCCGATGGATGCCGCGTCCTCGCGATCGACGAGAGTCCCGAATGAGGGTCCAGGGTTGGTGCTGGAGGGCTCGAACCCTGAGCCTTTGAATCCGTTACTCTGCGGACATGTCGAACGCGCCCATAGTCGATCCGGCGCGACCACCGATATTGCGCGGTTCACCTCAAAGGATCTCTGACCTCAAGGAGGCGTATCAGGAGGGGTTGATTCGTGCGATCGCCGCCGCCTCAGGCGTTGTGGTGGCTCGGCCCGAGATCGATGAAGGCATTGACCTTATTCTCACGCATCGCTTGCCCGGCACTCACACGATCGACGATGTGGCGCGTCTTGAGGCCCAGCTAAAGGCGACTGCGTCGGCAAGTGCTCGAAGTGAATCAGGCTTTACCGTGGGCATCCGGCAGGATCGCTACGACTATCTCCGTCGTATTGATCCAACCGTTCCTCGCATCCTGATCGTGATGTCGGTCCCTACCAGCCAAGATGACTGGGTACATGTCACAGACAAGCGCTCGCGCGTCCGTCACGCCGCGTACTGGGTGAACCTAGAGGGCGCACCTGCTTCGATCGCAGCCGAGGTGTCGGTCACAGCACCTCTGACACAACGCTTCGACGATCAAGCCCTTTGCGAGATCATGGTGCGAGTTGGTCAGGGAGGTAAGCCATGAGCCCCGCCGAGCCGACTACCGACACCGAACTGGTGACCGCGATGCTTCGGCACTTTGACTGGTCCCCCACGTCGAAGGCCACGGGTCGGTATGAGATCTGGACCTTGCCGGACAAAGATTCTGGCGAAGTCCTAGTGCCGCTGGATCCGGCCAAGGGTGACTTCGCGGAGTTGGTCCAGCGGGCTTTGCGGCAACTGCTTGTTCGATATGGGATGGAGGCCGAACGGGTCCAAGCGTTGCTGCTGCTTTCGGCGTCTGCCGACCTTGACTCGACTCAATGGAAGAAGCAGACCTCCGTAAACGCGGGTCTAATCAGCTGGGTTGAGGGCGAGGCGATCTATCAGGCGGCGCGCGAGTCGCTCGCGTCTGCCGCGCGGGCTGTGCACGCCAAGAAAGCTCAACACGGGAACGCAGGGTCGTATCTCGTGCAGCGATTCTTGGAGCAAACCTTGATGGGCCAGACCGAGGTGGGGAGTTTCATAGTCACGGCGCACATCCCAGCCTCGGCGCGATTCCATGTCAGTCAGAAGTCGGAAAATCGCTCGAAGGATGACTTCCGAAATTCCGATCAGGTTTCAGGACGCACGATCCTTGACACGTTTGTCACGGCAGTGAGCGCTGTAAGAGAGGCGCTCGATCAGTACAGACAGTCTCCGCGAATAGAGCCGTTCAAGGAGCTGGTCGCGGAGGGCGTGTCGCATGAGCTTCTGAGGTCGCTCGCAACTCTCTCAAAGGGCGGTGATGCGGCAATCTCGGTAGAGCACGCGGATCGAAGTGCAGTGCGTCGCGAAATCGTTTTCGACTCGGTCGAGTCCGCTGTGCTCGATCGGGTTGCCGCCGACTTCGCCCAAAAGCCGCCGCCCGAGTCGGTGGTCTTGACTGGCGAGGTTAGCCTGCTGGACAACTCCACCGCAGTCCCCATTCATTTAGTTCGCCTCGACGTTATGGCTGGGTCGAAGGTCAAGCGTGCCCGCGTGAGGTTAACCCCAGAGCAATACGACCTCGCTGTTACCGCGCACGCGAACCTCAAATGGCTTAGGGCGTCTGGAACCTTAGAAAAGGACGGGCGGGACTGGTGGCTCTACAACGCGGCTGACGTGTCAGTCGTTGATGTTGCTGAAGGGTCGGCTTCTCGCCCGGCGACGATATTCGACGGATCGCTCGATCAAACGGACGATCTCGATTAGTAACTCCTTCGACGTTGGCTACGTCGCTGCGGCCCCTTTGCCGGAGCTCTCTCTCAGGCGCCGCAGCCTCGGCCATAAAGTCAGCCAGTCAGCCTCCGCATCGGCCAAGATTGGCCACGTGCCTCGCATCTTCGATAACCTCGCCGCCGAGTCCCAGCTCGGCACCCATCTGCAGTTGACCCTCAAGGACTTCCAACGTATGGATGTCGCGGTCGGATACTTCAACCTGCGGGGATGGCGCTACTTCGATGAGCTAGTCCGCGAGAAGGGCACGGAGGACGGCCCGGTGGTCCGCATCCTCATCGGCATGGTGAGCGGCGGACCACAAGAAGAAGCACTGACCGACTTGCAGGCCGAGGTCGACGGCATCGAGCCCGTGGACGCCGACGGTTCGGTGGCACGGGAACGCAAGGCCATGCTCCTGGAACAGCTGAAAATCCAGCTGATGCGTGGGCTTCCCACCGCTGCTGATCGGAAGACGCTGCGCTCACTGGCAGAGCTTCTGCGATCGGGCGCGATCGAAGTCAAAGTGTTCACTCGTCGCCCCCTGCACGGGAAGACCTACGTCTTTCACCGCGACGACCTCAACAGCCCGATTGTCGGATTCCTGGGATCATCGAACCTGACCGCGCCGGGCCTCACGCACAACCTCGAGCTGAACGTCGATGTAGTCGACAGCTCGGCAGCCAAAGACCTCGACCAGTGGTTCGAGGACCGCTGGAACGAGAAGTTCAGTCGCCCAGTGACGGGCGAACTGCTCGAACTGTTGGAGGAGTCCTGGGCCTCCACACTCGACCGCGCTCCCTACGATGTGTTCCTGAAGGTCTGCTACGACATGTCCCGCGACGTGCGTGAAGGGCTTGCCGAATACTCGGTGCCGGTGGAGATCGACACCCTCCTGCTCGAATACCAGCAGACGGCCGTGCGCACCCTTGCGCGCAGAATCGCCACGCGCGGCGGGGCAATGCTCGGTGACGTCGTGGGGCTGGGGAAGACCCTGACGGCAATCGGAGTCGCGCTCGTGCTGCGCGACGACGGATACGTTCCCTTGGTCATCTGCCCCAAGAACCTCGAGGGGATGTGGAACGAACACTTTGAAGCGTTCGGCATCCACGGACGAGTGGTGCGCTACTCCGAAGCACACACCGTTCTGCCGAACCTGCGGCCCTACAAGCTCGTGATCGTGGATGAGTCGCACACACTCAGGAACGACACCCGGCGCGACTATCAGGCCGTCCGCGATTACATCCAGAGCGTCGACGCGAAGGCGCTTCTGCTCACCGCCACCCCCTACAACCTGCGCTTCCAAGACGTCGCCAACCAGCTCGCGCTCTACATTGCACCCGACGACGACCTCGGTATCTCACCGACAATCGCACTGGCGAAAGATCCCGGGCTGGCCGACAAGGTAGATCAAAAGATCACCACGCTGGACGCATTCCGGCGATCGGAGGAGCCGGACGACTGGAAACGGCTCATGAGCGAGCATCTGGTGCGCCGCACCCGCTCATTCATCGAAAACGTCTACGCCAAGACCGACGCCGCGGGAGCGAAATACCTCGAGTTCTCGGACGGCCGCCGATTCAGCTTCCCCAAACGGAAACCCCGACCCATCGCGCACTCGTTCGGGGCGGACGACCCCGCCGCCAGCATGGCCTCAGACACGACGCTGAACATGCTGAGCGCGTTGACCCTGCCTCGATACCGGCTGGGAGAGTACCTGGCCAGGGGGGTAGCCCGCACCGCCGAGGAAGAGAAATGGGCCGAGGACCTGGCGCGTGGCCGCGGCAACGTCGCCGGCTTCGTCAGAACGACGTTCTACAAGCGTCTGTCGTCGTGCGGTCACTCCTACACGTTGTCGCTACAGCGACACGTTGCCCGCAATCAGCTCTTCATCCATGCGCTCGACAACAACCTTGCGCTACCGACAGGAACGATCATTGACGCGGGAGACCCGGAGGGAATCACCGACGACGAGGATCTGAGCGAGACCGAGATCGACCCCGCCGAGGTAGCCAACGCCCAGGTGTCGCAGCGATATAACGCCCTTGTCGCCGCCAACCCCAACGGCGTCACATGGATCAGGCCGGAACTGTTCCAACCGCAGCTGCTCGAACGTCTCCGCGACGACACTGCCGCCCTGGAATCGCTGCTTCACAGCTACGGGAGTTGGACGCCGGCGGTCGACTCGAAACTCGACGCCCTGATCTCCCTGGTGAGCGACCGGCACCCCACGGAGAAGGTGCTGGTCTTCACCGAGTACAAGGACACGGCCGACTACATCGCAAAGGCCCTCGTTGACGCCGGCATACACAACGTCGGCGTCGCGACCGGTGAGACCTCGAACCCGACTGATCTCGTGCAGCGGTTCTCGCCGGTGTCCAACGCAGCCCTGCTCGAGGAGGAGCCCGTCGTCGTCGACGATGAACTGCGAGTGCTGATCGCCACCGACGTGCTTAGCGAGGGCCAAAACCTCCAAGACGCCCACATCGTCGTGAACTACGACCTCCCGTGGGCGATCATCCGGCTTATCCAGCGAGCCGGCCGCGTCGATCGAATCGGCCAGCTCTCCGACGAGGTGCTGATCTACACGTTCTTCCACGAAGACCTCGACGCGGTGCTCTCGCTGCGCCAGCGAATCTCCGAGCGGCTGAGTGCGAATGCCGAAGCCTTCGGTTCGGACGAGCAGTTTTTCGGCAGCGCGGAAGAGGTGAAGACGATCACCGACCTCTACGCCGGCGTCATGGACGAGGCCGACGCAGCAGATGACGTCGACGCCTCCAGCCTGGCCTACCAATACTGGAACGAAGCTGAGCAAGCCGATCCCGCACGCGCCAAGCGGATCGCCGCCCTGCCCGACTTGATCGACGCGACCCGCCGCCGCCGGGCGGATGGAACCGACACTGCAGGCGTCGTCTGCTACGTGCGTACAGAGGCGGGTGTCGACGGTTACGGGCGGATCTCCCTGGACGGTCAGACCCGACTGCTGACAGGGCACGAGGCGCTGACCAGCTTCTACGCCAACCCCGGCGATGAGGCGATGCCCCTGCTCGATGACCACGAAGAACTGCTGGGGTCACTCGTGCGCGGCCCGCTTGCCACACCCACTGCGATTGCAGGACGCCTTCGGGGAGTGCGGCGCACCATCTGGCGGCGCCTGGGAGAGTCTGTCATCCGGCACGGCGACGCCGCCGACGCCGCACTCGACTTGTTGTACCAGCACCCGCTGACGTCCGATGCCGAACGCCGCCTCCGGCGGGCCGTCGCCAGCGGCGCCAGCGACGAAGATCTCGCGGCGCGACTCGTCGCGCTTAACCGCGACGATCGACTCGTGATCGAAAGTCGATCCGGGAACGACCCTGTGCGGATCGTCAGCAGCATGGGAATCGCACAATGACCGGCGAGAAACTGCTGACGCTCGTCGACTCCCTCGATTTCCGACGGCTGTTCATCGAAGAGCTGGGATGGAACAACCCCGACCAACCGCCAGCGAAAATCGAACTGGGCGACCACGAGTACGAGTTCACACAAGCCGCCAGCTACAAGGGGCTGCGGGTCTGGCACTGCCCAACGCTCCCGAGCCGACGAGTCCAACGGACGCTCGATGAACTGATCGGCCGCACTAGCCACGAGCGACTGGTGATCTTTTCGGGCGAGGGGCGCCAGGAGTGGCGCTGGCCGAGGAGAGCCCAGACCTCCGGAGCGAACGCCAAGCTGCTCGTGCATTCTCACGTCGACGGCACGGCGGACCCGCGCCTTGCGGAGCAGTTGAGGATCATCACGCTCGACCTCGACGAGGACGTGACCCTAGTCGCTCTCCTAGAGCGAATGAGGGCCGCCTTCGACCAGGAGGCCGAGGTTGCATCGGTCCAGGCCGCCCGGCTCATGGGCAGTCTCTACAACGCCCTCGAGGTGACTGGCGTCGAGCCGGTCAGCGCGACTCTGCTGCTCGCGAGGCTTTTGTTCCTGCTGTTTGGCGACGACGGCGGCATGTGGCGCAAGGACATGTTCACGCAGTTTGTGGAGGGCGCCACCTCCGCGGACACACTGCACAGCGACCTGACTCATCTCTTCGAAGTGCTGAACACACCGGAGAGCGACCGCGACGCCAGCGCGGGAGAGGTGCTCTCCGAGTTCCGGTATGTCAATGGTGGGCTGTACCACGACGAACTGCAACTGCCGCCCCTCGGTGCCGCGTTCCGCGACGCACTGCTTGAAGCGTGCGCATTCGACTGGGCGATCATCTCCCCGGCCGTGTTCGGGTCGATGTTCCAGACCGTCAAGGACCGCGAAGCTCGCCGGCGCGGAGGCGAGCACTACACGACCGAAAACAACATCCTTAAGACGATCGGGCCGCTGTTCCTGGACGACCTGCAGGCGCGCCTCGTCGACGTGTGGGATGACAAGAAGCGCCTGCTCAAGTTTCACCAAGAGCTGGGCGAGCTACGGTTCCTTGACCCCGCCTGCGGCTGCGGGAATTTCCTCATAGTGACCTATCGCGAGCTGAGGGCGCTCGAGCTAGAACTGCTCAAACGACTGCGCGATCTCGACATCGAGGCCGGCGCGGTCACTGCGGCGAGTCGCGGGCAGCAGAGTTTTGATGTCACCGGCGACATCAAGGTAACCCTCGACCACTTCTACGGAATCGAGATCGAGGAGTGGCCAGCCCGCATTGCCGAGACAGCGATGCTGCTGGTTGACCACCTGGCCAACTTACGCATGGAGCAAGACTTCGGCCTTGCCCCAGATCGCCTCCCCATTCGGATCGCGCCGCTGATTGTGCACGGCAACGCCCTTGAGGCCAACTGGCAAGAGATCCTGCCGGCGACCGATTCCACGTTCGTGTTCGGTAACCCGCCCTTCATAGGGCAGAAAGAGAAGGACGCCGCGCAGACCGCCGACATGAAGCGGGTGTGGGGAAAGGACTGGGACGGTTACCTCGACTACGTGACCGGGTGGCACAAGAAGACCATCGACTACCTCGCGGGTACAACGCGGGCGCGCTTCGCGTTCGTGACTACCAACTCGATCACCCAAGGGCAGCCGGTGGCTTCGCTGTTCCGGCCGATCTTCGCTGCCGGGTGGTCGATCCTATTTGCTCATCGCACCTTCGCCTGGCAATCCGAAGCGCGCGAGGCAGCAGCGGTTCACTGCGTCATCATCGGGTTCGCGCGGTCCGTGCCGCGACCCCGGATCTTCGATTACGCCCGCCCAAAGGCCGAGCCGCACGAGATCGAAGCCGAGCACATCAACCCCTATTTGCTGGACGCTCCAGACGTGTTCGTTGAGAAGCGGACAATGCCACTGTCCCCCAGTCTTCCCCCGGTCGTCGTCGGATCTAAGGCGACCGATTGGGGACGCCTGACGATTGGCCCGGACGAGTACGAGCGGGTGCGAGCGGACCCGATCATGGCGAAGTACCTCCGGCCACTGGTCGGCGGCGACGAGTTGATCAACTCTCTGCCGCGATGGTGTCTTTGGCTGGTGGACATGGACCCCTCGGAGCCGGCGCGCAGCCCTGAGCTGCGGGAACGCCTCGAGGCGGTTCGCGAGCTTCGGCTCAAGAGCAATGACCTGCCGACGCAGGCATTCGCCGCGACCCCTCACCTTTTCACTTACCGGCGTCAGCCCAGCACCGACTACCTCGCAATACCCAACACTTTCAGCGAGGCGCGGCGATTCATGACAGTTGGGCGGCTCCGGGCCGACACCATCGCTGCGATCAAGCTATTTACCGCGGAGGACCCGGACGGTTTCTTGTTCGCGGTGTTCTCGTCCTCCATGATGCTCACTTGGCAGAAGATGGTCGGGGGTCGCATTAAGTCCGATCCGAGCTTCGCGAACACCCTGGTGTGGAACACGCTCCCGTTCCCGGCCATCACCGCAGATGAACGCCAGGCGATCGTAGCGGGCGGGGAGGCCGTCCTTGCAGCACGCGCCAGGCAGTCGGGACGAACGCTTGCGGAGATGTACGAGCCCACGGCCATGGCCGCAGATCTCATCGACGCTCACGATCAGCTTGACACCGCGGTAGACGCGGCGTTCGGCTTCGATCGGCCGCCAACTCTCGTCGATCGGCAGCAACGCTTGTTCGACCGATACACCGAGATGACCACAGCTGGCCAGCTCACGCTCCCGACGACGCGAGCGAAACGCCCCCGTCGCACCAAGATGGTCTAGCCGGCAATGACGGAAGTTGAGCCGCCGAGCACGGGAGAGTGGGGCGAACTCCGGGGCGCCCCAACGACAGCGGTACGCGAAACTTGCAAGCGCACAGCTCCCTGACGCGCATGGCCACGAGCCTCCGCGGCCGCGCGTGGGGCAAGCACCTGGGCGCCGGCGTCAGCCTGTCCGGATCCTCACTGCGGCGCCACGTGTGCGAGCTGCTGTTCGGCATCCCGCCGAACGTCACCGGGCGACCAACCAGGCAGAAGGTCACCCCAGCGCAGGCCGCCGCGATCCGCGACTGGCTGCTCGAGTGCGACCTGTCGTGGCAGCCGTGCGGAGGCGTGCACGACGCCGACCAGCTCGAGCGACGGCTGCGAGCAGTATTCCTGCCGCCATTGAATCGCGTCTGAGCTATGGCTGTCGTCCTGAGCGAACTCCCGTCGCAGATCCAGACCGAAACCTCGTCGACCGAGCCGGCAACGCCTCGTTTCTCACGGACTACGGCGCGCTCGACTTGATCAAGATCCGCTGGACTCAAGAGAAGGTCCCGGTCGAGCTGCTTCGCAACACCATCACCCGACAAACCGACCAGGAGTACCTGGTGACGGCCGCCAGGCTGCATGAACACTGGGCTAGGGTCCGAGGCTCACGCGTTCAAGAGGCCTGGAGAATGCGCGGCACGTGGCTGGTTCCCTCAGTCCTTATGACACGTGAACTTCTAATTACACGTGAACTTCTACTGGAAGAGCCCGGCATCGGGCTACAGGTGATCGAGGGTCGGAAGCGAGTCGGAGTGCTTCAAGGGCGACTCGCTGACGGTCTGCTCGTAGCAGCCAATCACCAGAGCTGGGTGGGGCGGCGGGACGAGAGTTCTAGAGAGGGGTAAACCACGACTCCGCTCGAGCACAAAGTTGCGCCCGCCTAGCCGTGCAGCGACTCCTGCCCCCCGAATTTGCGTGATACTGTATGACGGTGATACAAATACCGCCATACACAGTGGAAGGATGCGAAAGAATATGGCAATTCTCAATGTGAGGGTCGACGACCATGTCCGTGACCAACTGAAAGAGACTGCGGAAGAAGAGGGCGTAACCCTCAGCGAGTACGTCCGAGATCTGCTTCTCGCAGCCGTCGTGCCGGTGCGCGAAGACAAGGCGCGCCACGGTGACGAGCCCGCACCTGACAGCCTCCGAACCGTCGACCGGCAGGTGCTGTCTCTCCTTCACCGAATCCTCGGGCGGGTTCTGCCGGAAGACGCCAATGATGTCGACGGCGACCTCGAGTACCAACTCATGCGGGCGCAGATCCTTGAACAGGGATACACGGGCGAATACTGGCTTGAGGTCGCAGGGTTCAGGACGGAACTTTCGAAGCGCGATTGCGGACGAGTTTCTGACATCCTCCAGATGTTTCGGATTCTGACGTTCAGCATCGCTCACCTCGCGGAAGCGGGCGAGACGGTGGATGACAAGCTTGCCCGTCGGCTCGAATTCGAGGGGTTCGACCACAACGACCCGCTCGAAGGTCACATGGCGAGCTACGTCGAGCATCTGATGACCGATGACCGCTGGTCCGAGCTCAAGCCCCAGGTTGAGGCGAACGACAACGGCAACTCGCATGCCCCGATGCTCGCCACCTATTCGCGGATGCTGGCGGAGTACCGCCGCATTATGGATAGTCGCGAGCGCGGCTTCAATCGCTTCGATTACCTTCTGAGCCGCGACGAACTTGAACAGATCGACGCGGCAAGGATTCATCCGTCGAACCGCCGACCGACGGAGTGAATCACTCCGGCCGGGAGCGTCGTGTATGGACTCGAGCGACGGCTGCGGCGTGAGTAGATGCGCCGCTCAACGGGAATTAGCGGTCAGTTCCGGTTGAGCCCGTGGCGGCGCGTGTCCAGAGCTTCTTTGAAGTGGCTCTCCGCCTCGTTGATCAACTGGGATGGCGTCGCGGGGTCGAACACCCGAAGCAGCGAGAAGCGGAAGTTGTTCGCGTCGACGTTCCGCAGCTCGACGTTGCTGCCGTGGCCGTTAGCGGCGTAGACGCCCCAGCGCTGTCCGATCCTCTCTGCACCGTCAGCCTTGCCGACGTACTGTCGTCCGTCGAGAGTGTCGGTGATCAGGTAGATGCCGACCACCGATGAGAGCGCGGTTCGCCACGAGGTGTAGCGGTGCTCGCGCATCACCGCTTGTAGCCGCGCGAAGTCCAGCACAAGCCGGTCGAAGCCGGGGAAGGGCACCGGCTCGGCGTCTGCGATCTCCATGACCGGGTAGGGGGCGGCGGTGGGCCCCTTGAGCCACCAGCTGCGCGGCGCCGGCCAGCCGATCACGAGGCGGTTGCGAAGGTCCGCCATGTGTTCGGACACGTCGAGGTCGAAGGTGCGGAGCTTCCCGTCGTTCGAGATCTCTCCGCCGTTCTCCACCACCGACCAGAGACGTGCTCGGTCGCCGCCCTCACGGACGAACACCACCCAGATTCGCGGCGGGACGGTCGGGAAGATTCCCGGCTTCGCGGACTGCTGCCCGGTGTAGCTCAGGATCTCCTTGTCGGAGGAGTCGGCATGGATGCCCTGCAGGCCGGTGTCCTCGTGCTCTCGCACGTAGGCGTGGCGGATAACCTGCGCGTCGCTTGGCTCGATACCGGCGCTGTGCAGGATCGGCCCGAGCGTCAGTGTCATGCGCCCATCCTCGCAGGCGGCTCGACGGCGGCGCGTCTAGACCGCTGCGACGTTGCTAAGGGTCGGGAACTCCCGCCCTTACGCGCGGGTTCGGCCCGCACCGATCGGCTGTCAATGGCGCCGCGGGTCGCAATCGCGATGCCCGTCCGGGGCACCGTGACAGCTGCTCGCGCCGAGGCTCGCTCCTCGCCAGGGAGCGGGTGGGGTGTCGTCTCGTCGCCTGGCCATGAAGTACGCGGTTAGCTCTCGTTCTGAGCGTCGTCGGCGTCGAGCTCGCGCCGAAGCCTCTCCGCGCCGTCGTCGTCCAACAAGAGGTATTGACCACCGCTCGTGCGTGAGCCATCCAAGAACTCCACGACAACAGCAAGCGTCTCCTCATCGAGCAAAGACGCGGGACTCTCCAGCGCGGAGCGGAGCGCGGCCCTCAGCTCGGGCGAGAGCGCGGCGTCCGCGACGCGCACGTTGGCGAGGCGGCGCTTCTCCTCGGCGGCATATCGCTCCGCGGCAAGGGCCGCAAGGAACCGCGCTCGGTACTCCTCGCCAGAGATTGGCGGGAGGGACTGCTCGAGGTCGGCCCCAGGCGAGGCTTCGTCGTAGACGACCTCAGCCTCGACGACCTCGGTGTTTTCGTCGCCATCAGCGAATTCCGAGGGAGACTTGCGCTCGGCAACCTTGCGCTTAGCCCAACCGACTAGTCGCATCACTCCGTCGACGCCGCTATCGACCCCGTACTCGACGGCCCGTCTGACGTAGGGGCTGAGCGCACTGATCGCCGCGTCGATGACGGCTTCGGCCGCCTGCTGGCGAACATCCGCTCGCGCTGTGGGTCGCCCGTGCGAGCGCAGTGCTTCTTCCATGGTCGCAGGACGTGATTCGGTCGGCCCGAGCAGGTTGCCGGAACGGTCGCGCAGCAGATCGCGCTCGTAACCAGGTGTCCCCGTTGAGCGTGAACGCTGAGCTCCGTCGGGCACTCTCTCCCAGCGCAGCTCCTCGTGGAACCCGCCGCTCGTGTTCCCGCCGCCTGCAGTCATGGTCGAAGTGTACGAGTGAGTAACAACCTCTTCGCCGCATCGCTCAGTGTTTGTGAAAACGGGTTTGCGACCGAGCGGCAGGTCGGAAGGGTCAAGCCGGTCATTGGCGGGAAGTCGGCTCCCAGGGCTCCAGATAGTCGTCGAAGAGAGTTTCCAAGTCGGTTACCGACCCGACGGCGACCGTCTGACACGGGGCGTCCAGCGCTTGGCACACCTTCTTGATCATGCGCGTCCAGTAGGGAACGGTCCGGTCCATATGTGCTTCATCAAAGAAGAGCACAGCGACAACCCGTTCGTGTGGACCCTGCCGCAACCAGCGCAGTATTCCTCGCCCGTCAGCGCCGTCCGGGAGATCGTCAACGGCGCGTCTTGCACCTCGAAGCAGGCCAGCATCCTCGCTGCAAGAGAACAGCAAGACGTGACCGTAGGGCCTGCGGGGCATGAAAACGAGAGTGAGGCTGCGAACAGCGTCCAGGATCCGTCCGCTTCAAATTGAAGAGAGCTGGCTCGATTTGGAGCCTGCGAACGACGAGAGTTCATGTCCTTGCTGGACGCTGGCCCAAGCTGGCTGAGGTCCGAGCATAGATTGGCTCAGGCCTGAGAGGAGCTTCTTCGCCAGCCGCATCAGTGTTGCCTCGCCGCTGGCGTCCACGGTCGGGGCTGGGTGGGCACCACATGAAGACTCATCGACCTAGGTGCCCCGTTCGCGGTCTACCGCCACGCCCGCGCTCGCTCCTACGGTGACACTCGTGACCGATCCCACCTCGGCGAAGATGATGAGCCTTCGATACGCCGACACGTGCACGGGATGCGGTGTCGGTCTTCCCGCCGGAGCCTGGGCCGCGTACGACCGGGCGAGCCGAACGGTGACCTGCGCCCACTGCTCCACGCTCGACCCCGACGACCAGATCTTCGAGGTGGGAACCGCCGGCGCCTCAGCCCAGCGTGAGTTCGAGAAGCGGAAAGACAAGCGCGAGACGCGGATCCGCGAGCAGCATCCGCGCCTCGGCGGCGTGATCCTCGCGCTGACGGACGAGCCGCAGCGGACGCGCGCGTGGGCCACCGGCGCAGAGGGCGAGGTCGTGCTCGGGCGCCGGCTCGACGCGGCGGTGGGCGTCCGGGTGCTGCATGACCGCCGCATCCCGGGGTCGAAGGCCAACATCGACCACATTGCCATCGGCCCGCGCGGTGTGTTCGTCATCGACGCGAAGCACTACAAGGGCGGGCCGACGCTTCGCACGAGTGGCGGCCTGTTCTCGCCGCGGGTCGAGAAGCTCATGATCGGATCGCGTGACCATACCTCGCTGGTCGCCGGCGTCCACAAGCAGGTGCGCCTGGTCGACGACGCGCTCGAGAGTGCAGGGATCGCGCACATCCCGACATTCGGGATGCTGTGCTTCGTCGAGGCGGAGTGGCCGCTGCTCGGTGGCGACTTCGTGATCGATGGCGTCGAGGTGCTGTGGCCGCGCAAGGCGGTGTCTCGCGTGACGAGCCCGGGTTCGTTCGGAAGGGATGAGATCGAGGCGGTGTTGCGCGCACTGGCCGTCGGCTTCCCGCCTGCCTGACGCTAGCGACTGGCTCTTGCGGGCTGATGCGCTCACCGCGCGGCCGACGAGCGTGACTCCATTTGCCCGTCGACCCCCGCGGTGGGGTGCCTTGCGTGGCGAGCACACGACTCAGTTCAAGAGGTGCGTGACCAACCCCGATATCGCCAAGATGAGAGCGATCGCAACAAGACGCACCGACCGCACTACTTCAATGTGCAGGTCATGACGGTTCGACCGTCGTTGGTTCGACGACATTCCAACTCCATAAAAGTCCAAGGAGCCGCAAGAGCGGCCGGGCAGTGCGCCTGATTCGGATTCGCCTGATTTGCGAGTTTTGGAGTGTTTGTCTGTTTATCGGAGTGTCGTTTTGAGCGGTTTTCGATTTGTCGTCTGAACGGAGTCGTTTGAGTGTTTGAGTCGTCGGTTTGAGTGAGTTATGAGGTGTCGAGTTGTCTAGTTTTTTTGTCGGCGCACCCTCGATTTTACCCCCCTTGGGTGCGGCTGCCACAGATCTTGCTTTGGCCGCAGACCCGGGGCTCAATCGACAGCGCTCGCTATCCGGCTGGCGTCGAGAGCACCCAGCTAACCTCGATCCCATGCAACCCACCCAGCTCCTCGTGCTGGTGGTCGTCGGCGTCATCCTCGTCATCGGCGTGGTCAGCTTCTTCGCCGCGCGCATCGGGGTCGCGGCGCCGCTCGCGCTGACGGTCGTCGGGGTGGGGGTGGGCGCCATCCCGGCCGTTCCGCACTTCGAGGTGGATCCCGAGTTGGTGCTCACCGTGATCCTGCCGCCGCTGCTGTATGCGGCCGCGCGGCAGGTTCCGTTCGTGGATTTTCGGCGCAACCTGCGGGTGATCGGGTTTCTCGCGATCGCGCTGGTGATCGTGTCGGCGGGGCTGGTGGGCGTGGCGGTGGCGCTGCTCTGGGCGATCCCGCTGGCGCTGGCGATCGCGCTCGGGGCGGTGGTGGCGCCGCCCGATGCGGTCGCGGCCACCAGCCTGGGCAAGCGGCTCGGGTTGCCGCCGCGCATCGTGACGATCCTCGAGGGCGAGGGGCTGCTCAACGACGCGACCGCGCTGGTGCTGCTCGCGACGGTGCTGGGCATCGCGACCGCGCCGGGCACGGCATCCATCAACGGATGGATGATCGCCCTCAGCTTCGCGTGGGCCGTCATCGGTGCCGTGCTCATCGGCGGGGTGTTGGGCGCGGTGTCGGTCGCGCTCCGACGTCGGATCACCGACCCCGTGCTCGACGCCGCCCTCTCGCTGGTGATCCCCTTCGTCGCGTACCTGGCGGGGCAGCTCGCGCACTCCTCGGGGGTGGTGGCCGTCGTGGTCGCCGGGATCATCGTCGGCAACCAGGGGGCGTACCGCATCCGGGCGTCGTTCCGGCTGGCCGAGGCCGGCACCTGGCGCATCGTGACGCTGCTGGTCGAGAACGCGGTGTTCTTGCTGATGGGGTTCCAGCTCTGGCCGGTGGTCGGCACGGTGGCCGGCCACGGGCAGCTGTGGGGCACCCTCGGGGTCGCGGGGATCGTGATCGGGCTGCTGGTCGGCATCCGGTTCGCGGTGATGCCGTCGCTGCTGTGGTCGATCCGGCGGCGCTTCCGTCGCAATGCGCAGCGGGCCGACCAGACGAACGCGCGCTTCACCGACGTCACCGAGGAGGACTTCCAGCAGCGCGCCGCGAGCTTTCAGGCTCTGGGCATCAAACGGTCGCCGGTGAAGAGCATCGGCCGCGGGCTGCGCGCGAGCCTGGGCATCACCACCGCGAAAGACACGGCGGCGCGCGAGCGCCTCGTGGCGCGGCTGGCCGAGCTCGAGGCGAACCCGCCGGCCGAGCCGGTCGAGCTCGACGAGACGACGCGGGAGCGGTTCTCGCGGGCGTTCCAGAACTTCCGCAAGCGGATCGACCAGCAGAACAACGACCTCACCGCCGAGCGCGACCAGGCGCTGGGATGGCGCGACGGCGTGATCCTGGGACTGTCGGGCATGCGCGGTGTGGTCACGGTCGCGGCGGTCCAGACGATCCCGGCGGGCGCGCCGATGCGCGACTCGCTGGTGCTCGTCGCCTTCACGGTCGCGATCGTGACGCTCGTGGTGCAGGGGCTGCTGCTGCCGCCGGTGGTGCGGCGGCTGAAGCCCGCGGATGACGCTCCCGGCAGCGAGCGCACCGAGGTGGTCGAGCTGCGCAAGCTGATGAAGCAGGCGGGGGATGCGGCGGTGGCGTCCGCGGTGTCGGCGGCCGAGGCATCCGGAGCCCCGATCGCCCCTCTCGCCCTGACCGAGGTGAAGAGCCAGAGCGACACCTGGATCAGCCGCCTCGAGCTCTGGGCGACCGCCGACCTGGACGACCCGGCGAACGAGGTGGCGCAGTTCCAGCGACTGCGCCGCGTCGAGGTCGCCGCCGAGCGCGACGCCCTGCGCGACGCCTACGAGCGGGGCGCCTTCTCCTCCGAGGCGATCGAACGGGTGCGCAACGCGCTCGACTCGGAGGAGATCTCGCTGGATGCCGTGGACGGGCAGGGCGCGGAGGGCTGACGCGTTTCGGCGTCAGCCGACCAGCGCGAGGCCCATGCCGGTGAGTCGCATTTGCACCGCGCCGCGCAGGTGGGGCAGGTCGTGGCTGCCGTCTCCGGTGGGGGTGATGAAGGTGACCTGCTCGGTCCAGGTGAGGTCGGTTGCGGGGGGCGCGTCGGCATCCGCGGTCTCGGCGCGCTCGAGCGTCACGGTGACGAGCGACGCCCAGCGGGGGAGCTCGGCGACGACCGACTCGTAGGCGAACACCAGGCGGTGCGGCGGCTCGAGGTGGAAGTAGGTGGCGCGGTTCTCGAGGTGCTCGGTGCGTCCGTCGGGTTGGGTGAAGATGCTGCGCGAGAGGTCGCCGCCGCCGACGCGGAAGTCGTGCTCGTAGCTGGCGCCGGACCCCGGCATGCGGCTCCATCGACGCCAGAGCTGCTCATCGGCCCACAGCTGCCAGACCGCTTCAGGGGATGCCTCGAAGCGGCGGGTGAGGGTGAAAAGGTCGTGGGTGGTGGGAGTGGGCACTCATCGATTGTCGTCGTGCGGGGAGCGAATCGGCTCCCGACAGGCGCTCGCCGACGATTCACCCGCTCGTCACCCCCCTCTGTGGTGCCACCCGGAGTCGGGCTGCCGCAGAACCCCCGCTCGCTCGTATTTTGGCCACAGCTAACCCGACGACCATGGGGGTCGACAGCATGTTCCAGCGCATTCTTACGAGGTCGCACGCGCCCGCGACACACGAGCGACACGGACGCATCCGATGGATCGCAGCGGCGCTCGCCATCGCGATCGTCGGGGGCCTCTCGATCACGACCTCGACCGCGCAGTCTGCCCAGGCCGCCACGGTGGCCTGCGACGGATCCTCGTCGCACGACCAGAACCAGCTGCGCGTGACGCCCAGCCACGGTTCCGTCTTCTACATCGACTCGGGGCAGGGGCAGCAGCTGGATGCGGCTTACGCCGCCTACAAGGTCACCAACGTCAGCTCGTCCAGCGCTCGCTCCGACCTGTGGACCGAGCTCGACGGATTCACCGGCGGTGTCGTCGGGCTCGTCAACCCGGCCGACGCGATCCAGCCCCTGGGTGATGTCGCGGCATCCGGGGCGGCGACCTCCTTCACGCTGCTGAAGGCCACCTCGTCGACGACGCTCGCCCAGTCGCACGTGGTGCACGTGTACCAGGGCAAGCCGGGCACGGCCGGCGCCACCGAGCTCTACCGCTGCACGTACACCTTCGCCCAGGTCGCCGAGACCATCAAGGCCGCGGCGAACAAGGTGACCAGCCTGGCCACCACCTCGGTCAGCACGATCGGCTCGACCATGACGGTCACCGTGCAGGGCAACACCGGAACCATCGGCGCGGGCAACGGCGTCGACGGCAGCATGATGTGGTTCAGCCCCGCTGCCCGCTCGACCTGGCCGACGGATGCCCTGCGGCTGGTGTCGACGCAGGTGCAGCTGTACTCCAACAACGGCCGCACCAACCTGGTCGCCACCTACGCCGACCAGCTGCGCATTCCCACCACGTCGGGGTCGAAGTATTACTACACGACCACGTACACCTTCCGGATCATCGGATCGTCGGCGGTGCCGGCGGTCGTGCTGCCCATCGCGCAGATCTCGTCGGGCACGCAGATCAAGCACACCGATCTCTCGTCGATCTCGTCGGCCACGCTCGCGACCGACAGCACGACGATCGCCGTTCAGGTGACCAAGTCGACCTCGAACACGGTCGCCGTCGCCGACGGGATGTCGACCTTCTCCTACACGGTGAACCTCGCCAACACCGCCTCCGCGGTCAGCCTCGACACCATCGTCGACACCCGTTCGTCTGGCTTGCAGTTCGTGCCGGGCAGCGGCCGCTTCAACGGGGCGGTCATCGCCGACCCGACGGCCGTCGCGGGCGACACCACCTCGCTGGTGTTCTCGGGACCGTTCGCCCTCCCGGCCGGGACCTCGGGCACCCCGTCGGTGCGCACCCTCACCTACCAGCTGCAGATCCCCACCTGCAGCGGCACCTTCCACTACACGAACTCGGCGACGGCGGCGATCGGCTCGCTCGTCATCGGGTCGGACTCGTCGCACATCTCGGTGTCGCACGCGCTCGGCAACTGCGGCGCGACCACCATCGACACCTACACCGAGAACCAGAGCATCGATCCCGAGGCGACGACTTCGCCGGCCACGTCGATCGGCACGACGACCGCTCAGCTCAACGGGCTCGCCGATCCGAACGGCACCTCGGGTGCCGCGATCTCGTTCAGCTACGGCACCGACCCCGCTCTCGTCGGCGCGACCACCGTGGCCGTGGGGACGACCACCACGTCGACCTCGCCCTACGCGATCTCGGCCGCCCTGACCGGATTGACCTCCGGCACGCTCTATTACTTCCGGGCGAACGTCGGGCCGTCATCGGGTGCCATCCTGAGTTTCGTGACGACCGAGCCGGTCGGCACGCCCACCGTCTCGACGGCGGCCGCCAGCGGGGTCACCACTGCGGGTGCGGCGACCTTCAACGGCTTCGTGGATCCCAACCAGGTGCCCAACGGCGCGAAGGTCCAGTTCCAGTACGCGACCGACTCGTCAGGCGGATTCTGCTCCGCTCTCGGCACGATCGCGGCGACCGGTTTCGTGCAGTCGGACACCGGCACCGGAACGACGGACGCCATCTACACCGGTGCCTTCCCCACCGCGACCTCTTACGACATCACCGGACTCACCTCCAACGCGCGCTACTGCTTCCGGGTCGTGGCCTACTACAACGCGAGCTCGGCCAACTGGAACACCAGTGTCGCGGGGGGCTGGATGTCGGTGCTCATGACGACCAAGACGGCGCAGACGATAACCTTCCCGGCCATCGCCGATACGGTCTTCGGCGCCGGCGTCACCGCGGCCGCGACCGCGAGCAGTGGGCTTACGGTCTCGTATCTGTCGAACTCGCCCGAGGTCTGCACGATCTCGTCGGCGGGTGTCGTGACGCTGCTCGCCGCGGGCACCTGCTCGCTCACCGCCAGCCAGGCGGGCAGTGACACCTACACGGCGGCGACGCCGGTCACGGTGACGTTCGCGGTCGCCCTGGCGAGCCAGACGATCACGTTCTCGCCGTCGACCAGTGCGACGGCCGGCGACATCCTGACCCTCGGCGGCACCGCGAGCAGCGGTCTCGACGTCAGCTACACGGCCGGACCGTCGAGCACCTGCTCGATCGTCGCCGGGCAGCTCGTCACCGGTCCGGACTCCGGCACCTGCACGGTCGAGGCGACCCAGGCGGGCGACACCCGCTATGACGCCGCCACTCCGGTGAGCGTCGACATCACGGTGCACCCCGGTCCGCCCGTCGTGACCACCACGACGCTGCCCGACGGGGTGCTGGGCGACAGCTACGACACGACCCTGGCCGCAGCGGGTGGTGACGGCACCTACTCGGGATGGGCGATCGTGTCGGGCGCCCTGCCGTCGGGTCTCGTCTTCGACGCCACGACCGGCCGCATCTCGGGCACGCCCGACGCGGCGGGGTCGGTGACCCTGCGCGTGACCGTGCAGAGCGCCTCCCTGACCAGCGTCGAGCAGGAGCTCACCCTCACCATCGTGAAGCGGACACCGCACCTGACCGCCGGCGACATCACGGTCACCTACGGGGATGCCGATCAGACCATCGTCGCGACCAGCGACTCCGACGGTGCGCTGAGCTACGAGATCGCCGATCCCGGCGTCGCGACGGTCGTCGCGGGCGCCCTGCACATCGTGGCGGCGGGCACCACCACCCTGCGCGTGCTCAGCGCGGAGACCGACCTCTACGCGGCGGGAGAGACGACCGTGTCGGTGACCGTCCAGCGCGCCCAGCTCGTCGTGACCGCACCGAGCCCGAACGTCGTCTACGGAGACGCGCCTCCGAGCTATGTGGCGACCGTGACCGGGTTCGTGCTGAGCGAAGGCGAGACGGCCCTGACCTCGGCTCCGAGCTGCTCGTCGAGCTACACGGCGGGCGACGCGGCCGGGTCGAACCCGTCGGTGGTGTGCCTCGGAGCGGCAGCCGACAACTACGACATCGCCTACGTCGACGGCGTCGTGCACGTGGCCAAGGCGGATCAGCAGATCACCATCGCTCCCGATGCACCCGTCGACATGCCGCCCGGATCCACTCAGAACGTGGAGGTGACGGCGCTCGGCGACGGCGTGCCCGAGGTGTCGACCAGCGGGCCGTGCACCTGGAGCGCCGGAGTGCTGACGGCGGGGGCGACCGAAGGCGAGTGCGTCCTGACCGTCACCGTGCCGGAGTCGGCCAACCACGGCGCAGCCGGCCCGGTCGAGCGTCGGCTGCAGATCTCGGCGACCGCGTTGATCCCGCGGAACCTCGAACTTGCACTCAGCACCCCGGGGGCGACACACGAGCTCTCGCAGGCGCTGCACCTGGTGACCACCGTCGGACCGGACGCCGCCGTTCCGACGCTCACGGTCGACGCAGCGTCGACCACAATCTGCCGGCTCGAGTCCGATGGAACGATCACGCTTCTCGCCGTCGGCGACTGCGTGATCCACGGATCGATCGCCGCCGACAGCGTCTACGGCGCCGCCGAGGCCGAGCTGCGGTTCTCGATCGTGCGATCGGCGCGAACGCTCGACCTGAGCCTCGCCGCGCCGAGCGCCGAGGTCGGATCGACCGTGCTGCTCCAGGCGGTTCCGTCGGCCGGTGGCGGAGCGATCACGTTCCGACTCGCTGACCTTCTCGGCCACTGCAGCCTCGCGGGGAATGTCGTCACCGCCGTGAGCGCCGGGACATGCGATGTCGTCGCGGACATCGCCGAGGACGACCGGTACCTCACAGCGACCTCCGCGACCGTGCGACTCGAGGTGCTCGTCGTGCCCACCCCGCCGGCCCCTCCGTCGGGACCGACGAGCACCCCGACCCCGACGCCGAGCGCGTCGCCGTCCACGACGCCGACGACTCCGCCGCGGATCATCCGCACCGAGGGAGGCGTGCAGCCGGTCGCGGATGGGCCGGCCGCGCCCTCCAGCACGGCCGTGACGCCCACGCTCGAGTTGGCGATCCACGCTCTCGGTCGGTTGCCGCAGCGTTCCCCGGGTGTCGGCGCGCCGCCGACGAACGTCTCGTCGACCGGCGTCCGCAGCCCGGGTGAGCTGGCACGCGAGATCCTGGGAGGGTTCGCCCCGGGCACCGGAGCACTCATCCAGGTGACGGGCACCCGCACCGCGGCCCAGTTCGTGGTCGACCCGACCACGCTCGCCCAGCCGCTCGTGCTCGCGACCGCGGTGAAGGAGTCCAGCCACCGGCTGCGCGCCGACTTCGCGACGATCTCGTCGGCGGTGATGGCGGCGCGGCCGTCCAACGACGTGCTGCTCGGCGGCCGGGTCGGCTCCGACGCGCGTGCCGTCTTCGACGCAGCGGGCCTCCCGACCCCCGTGGTCGTGGCGGACCTCGGCATCGCCAAGGCCAACCACTGGATCATCGTCCACGCCAGCGTGCACGGGTACGTGCCGGGCTCTGTGGTCTACCTGGCCGTCACGACCCAGCCGGTCATCGTCGGCGCCGCCGTCATCGATCGACACGGCACCGCGACCATCACCGGCGCGGTCCCGGCCAACCTGCTCCCGGCCGGCGCCCACGATCTGCGCATCGTCGGCACGCGCATCGTCACGGGGGCGACCGCAGACTCCGCGGGTCGCATCCAACTGCCCGCGGCGACGATGGCCGAGATCCAGCGATTCGATCCCGGCACGCACGCGACGGTCGAGGTCGTCGGACGCACCGCAGGCGGCGGAGCTCTCACGGCCGTCCGCATCGTGCTTCTCGGGCTCGACACTCCGTGGTGGACGGTGATCGTGCTTGCTGTGCTGAGCCTGCTCGCGCTGATCCTGCTGCTCTGGCGGCGGCCGCGACGGTTGCGCTGGCGGGTCGCGGCGGCATCGCTGCTGGTCGCCGGGATCGCGCTGCCCGCCACCGTCGGATGGCTCGACCGCAGCTACGAGGTGGTCGGTGTGGGCATCGCGGTCGGGCTGGTCGCGGCTCTGCTCGCCTTCCTGACACGGACGGTGCGCCCGCGGGGGCAGGCCTGAGGCGTGTCGGCATCCCAGCTGAGCGGTGCTGCCTGTCGCGGAGGGGTTGCTTTTACTTCTGCGGCAGCTCTGCCGCGACATCCGGCACGTATTTGTACAGCTCTCGCCCCGGGCGGTCGTAGTCGTCGGCCGAGGGCCGGTCGGGCAGCGTGATCTTCTTCGGCTTGACCGTCGTGTACGGGATCTGTGACAGCAGGTGGTGGATCACGTTCAGCCGCGCCGCCTTCTTGTTGTCGCTCTCGACGGTCCACCAGGGCGCCTCGGGCAGGTCGGTGACGGCGAACATGGCGTCTTTGGCGCGCGAGTAAGCCTCCCACTTGGTGATCGACTCCAGGTCGGTGGGCGACAGCTTCCAGCGGCGCATCGGGTCTTTCAGGCGGGAGCGGAATCGACGCTCCTGCTCCTCGTCAGAGACCGAGAACCAGTACTTGAGCAGGATGATGCCGTCGTCGACGAGCATCCGCTCGAGCATCGGCGCCTGTTGAAGAAACCGCTCGTACTGCTCGGCGGTGCAGTAGTCGAGCACGTGCTCGACGCCCGCCCGGTTGTACCAGGAGCGGTCCATCAGCACGATCTCGCCCTTCGTGGGCAGGTGCTCGATGTAGCGCTGGAAGTACCACTGGCCCTTCTCGCCCTCATCCGGCGTGGGCAGCGCCACGACCCGCGCCGATCGCGGGTTGAGGTATTGCGTGATGCGCTTGATCGCGCCGCCCTTGCCCGCGGCATCACGGCCCTCGAAGATCACGACCACCCGCGCGCCGGCCGCGATCACCCACTGCTGCATGTCGACCAGCTCGGTCTGGAGCTTCTTCAGCTCCTTCTCGTATGCCTTCTTCTTGGGGGCCGAGTTCTGCGGCTCAGTCTGGCTCGGGCCGGCCGTTTTGGCGCCGGATGCGCCCTTGCTCACAGCCGCGCCAGCCGGGCGCGGGCGAAGGTGTAGATGCCGAACGCGATCAGGCCGACTCCGATCGCGATGAGGATCGCCGAGCCGAACGGCAACGCGGCCAGCGCCTTCAACGCGCCATCGAGGCCGGATGCCTGGGACGGGTTCACGATGACCGCCGCGATCACGAACAGCACCCCGACCACCGCGATCGCGATGCCCTTCGCCACGTAGCCCACGGTGCCGAGCGCCAGCACGGCCCGCTTGCTCGGGCCGGCCGGCAGCACGATGTCGTTCACGAACCGCCGCCGCGCGCCCTTGGCAATCAGGTAGATCCCCACGCCGAACGCGATCAGCCCGACCAGCCCGAGCAGCCACTGTCCGCCCGGCAGGGTCAGGATGCCGCTGGTCAGCTGCTCGGTCGAACTCGACGCGTTCGTCGACCCGCCCTGCGCGAAGGCGAGCGCGGTGATGCCGAGCACGAAGTAGGCGACCGCCTTGGCGAGGGCGACGAGGCTCCGCACCCAGCGCTTCTTCGATGCGTAGCCGATGCCGAGGATCGCCTGGACCACGAGCCAGAGCGCCAGCGCGAACAGGCCGACCACGGCGATCCAGAGCAGCGCCATGCCGCCGGGCAGCTGCGCGATCTGGGCGATCGCGCCGGACTGATCCCCCTCGGCGCTCTGCTGGAGTGCGACGCGGATCGCCAGCAGGCCGATGAAGAGATGGATGAGGGCGCTCGCGGCGAAACCGAGTCGCGCCAGTACCCTCAGGGCGCGACTCGTGCCCACCGAGCGGGCGATGCGTGCGGGGTGTGCGGTCATGTGCCGTCCTCCTGAGGTTTCGATGCCTTGCCGACCACGCGCTCACCCGGAACGCGGACCGTGCGGTGCGTGTCGACGATGATCACGGTCCCGACGATGACCAGTGAGAGGGCCATCGACGCGGTCGTGTCGCTGATCCAGTGGTAGCCGAGATAGAGGCGGCTGATCACCTGGGCCGAGATGCCGAGGATCGCGACCACCAGGGCGACCGTCGTGAACCACGCGCGCCGGATCCGGCTGGCGAAGAGGTAGCTCATGATCAGCAAGAAGTCGCAGGTGCCCAGAACGTGACCCGAGGGGAACGAGAAGGTGCGGTCGATGCCGAACAGCATCATGCCGATCGGCGGACGCGGGTGCTGCACGATCGGCGCCAGTCCCTCCGCCAGGATGACGCCCGTCACCATCCCGCAGGCGAGCAGGATGGGCCGCCAGAGATGGCGGGCCACGATGATCCAGATCACGAGCGTGATGGCCACGATGATCGGCATCGCGACCGGGCCGAAGATCACCGCGAGCACGATCATGAAGCCGGTCGTGGAGGCCGAGCGCTGCGCGTCGAACCACTGCTCCACCGGCCGGTCGAGCAGGGCGAACCCGCTGTGCGTGAGCACGCTCACCAGCAGGAAGGCGAAGCCCGCCGCGCCGATCACGATCATCGCGGAAGCGCCGATGTAGAGCCGTCGGCGCTCGGCCGGCTGCACGTACCGCTCCTCGACCACGAACTTCTCGCGCCAGCCGGAGGTGCGCGCGCGGCGGGTCTGAGTTCGGCTCGAGTGGCTCGTTGCACTTGTCATCAACTGTCGATCTGACACCACCCGCCTGTGGTGGGAAGCCCGGGTCGACGAACGCCCAGGCAACGTGCAGGATGCGCGGGGATCCGCCTTCGACCGGATCGCCCGATCCTCAGCGCGAGGCTGCCACCCGGGGCTCGGCTCGGTAGCGCGAGCGGAACACCACCAGCACGCCCGCGTACACGAGCGAGACGATCCCCGTGACGTACCCGATGATGAAGACGGCGAGGATCACGGGATGCGGATTCTGCAGTTGGTAAGCGGCCGCCCCGAGCAGCAGGGTCTGCACGTAGAACAGGCCCTCGACGACCAGGAAGCTCAGCAGCAGCCAGTAGCCGAACCGACGACGCCCGATGGTGAAATACCCGATCAGGAACCAGGCCAGGGTGAGTCCCAACAGCACGATCGAGCTGATGGTCGGCGGCGTGTGATGAGGGAGGTAGTAGTTCACCAGGTAGTACGGGAACTGCGCCAGATAGTCCACGATCACGACCCAGAACAGCACCACCAGCGGCGGATGCAGTCTGGGTCGGGCGCTCATCGCCGGCGCCAGGTCACCAGCACGTGCAGCAGCGGCAGTGCCGACGCGCCGATCAGGGTCCAGCCCAGCCACGGCACCGTCGGTAGCACGAACACTCCCGCGAACAGCAGCCCCGCGAACACGATCGCCGAGACCAGCCGGGCCGCCGCACGCTCGAGGGAGCGCAGGCGTCGGTCGATCTGCGGGGTCTGCACGGCGACCTGGCCGCGGTCGATGCGGGTGACCAGCTCGTCGAAGCGCCGGGGGAGCGCGGCCATCGTGGTCGCATACGCGAGCGCCTTCTGCGGCAGTTCGCGCAGTGCGGTCGCGCCGCCGGATGACAGGACGTCGCGGGCGAAGGGCTCGACGGCATCCCACATGTTGAAGTCCTTGTCGAGCGCGCTGGTCACGCCCGAGGTCAGCGAGATGGTCCGGATGAGCAGCAGGAAGTTCTCGGGCAGCTGGAACGGCAGCGCGCGGACCGTCTCGCCGAACTGGCGGGCGAAGGCCTCGAGCTCGCGCTGATCGACGCGCTGGAGCTCGGCGATGCCCATGCCGCCGAAGCGGTCGAACAGGGCGGTCATGGCGCGCTCGAGCTCGTCGGTGTCGGCGGCCGAGAGCAGCACCCCGAGCCGCTCGAGGGAGCGGACCAGGCCGCGGCTGTCGCGCCCGACCGCGGCGAGGATGAAGTCGCGCAGGCCCGCTCGCAGGCTGTCGGAGATCGTGCCCATCATGCCGAAGTCGACGTAGGTGAGCTGCCACGAACCATCGGAACCGGGGGTCACGAAGATGTTGCCCGGATGCGGGTCGGCGTGGAAGAAGCCGGCCACGAAGATCTGCTGGAAGGCCGATCGCGCGAGCGCCATCGCGACCGCGGCCGGGTCGATGCCCGCGGCGGTCAGGGCGGCCACGTCGGTGATCTTGATCGCCGTCACGTCACTCAGGGTGAGCACCCGCAGCGAGGTGCGCTCCCACGCCACGACCGGGGTCGAGACCTTCGGATCGGCCGCGAAGTCGGCGGCGAAGTGCTCGGCGTTCGCGGCCTCGTGCAGGTAGTCGATCTCTTCCAGGCTGGTGGCAGCGAACTCCTCGACCAGAGCGGGCGCGTCGACGCGGCGCGAGACCAGGCGCACGCGGTCCACCCAGCGCGCGATCCGGCGCAGGGCCGCGAGATCGGTGGCGACCACCTGCTCGATGCCGGGGCGCTGCACCTTGACCACGACATCCGCGAAGCCCAGGTCGGCGGCGATGCCGGGCGTCAGGCGGGCGCGGTGCGCCTGACCGAGGGATGCCGCGGCGATCGGCACCGCCTCGAACGACGCGTATGCGGCGTCGAGCGGCATGCCGAGCTCGGCCTCGGTCTGCGCGCGGATCCCGTCGAAGGGCTCGGCCGTCACCTCGTCCTGGAGCCCCTCGAGCTCGTCGGTGATCTCGGGCGGCAGGATGTCGAGGCGCGACGACATGAACTGCCCCACCTTGATCATCAGCCCGCCCAGGTCGACCGCGAGGCCGTGGAAGCGCCGCGCGAGTCTCTGCAGTCGGCGGGCCCGACCGCGCGCGGCGAGGCCGCCCAGGCCGATGCGCGGCAGGATCAGTTCGAACCACCACGCCTGCACGAAGGCGCGGGTGGCGAAGCGCATGATCCGGCGGTAGCGCGCCCGGAACCGGCGAGTGCTCACTCCTCGGCGAGGATCGCGTAGAGCTTGCGCCGCGCGTCGTCGATGATGGCGACGGCGCGCTCCTGCTGCTCCTTGCTGCCGCTGCTCGCGACCTGGCCGAGGGCCTGGGCGAGCTTGGCGCCGGCCTTGGGCAGGGCGGCGCGCTCCGGGTCCCAGCCGCGGCGCGACTCGGAGGGATGCGGCGCCGCCGTGAACTCGGCGGCGGCTTCCTTGCCGGCATCCGTCAGCGCGTACACCTTGCGCTCGCCGTCCTGGGTGGCGGTGGCGAGGCCCTCGTCGACCAGCAGCTGGAGCGTCGGGTACACCGAGCCGGGGCTGGGCTTCCAGGTGCCGCCGGAGCGGGTCTCGATGGCCTGGATCACCTGGTAGCCATGCATCGGCTCGGCGGCGAGTTCGACCAGGACGGCGGTGCGGATGTCACCGCGGCCCATGCGGCCGCCCATGCGCGCCGCGAAGCCGGGCCCGAACGCGGGGCCGAAGGCGTCTCGCAGGCTGTCGACGGCCTCGCGCAGGTCGAAGCCGGAGGTGGATGACGGGCTCATGACGGTGTCCTCTCGCATGCGGTGATGATGGGTCGAGCGATAGCTAACGATACATCGGTAACCATGGGTGCATCATGGGGGGATGGATGAGAAGCCGTCGTACGACGAGACGAAGGTCACCGAGCAGCCGGCCCTGACCTTCTCGACCGGACGCATCTGGCTCGTGGTCGGCGGCCTGTTCACCGCCATCGCGCTCGCGGTGCTGATTCCTCAGGCGATCGTGGGCCTGCCGCCGCGCGGGGTGCCGGTGGCGGCGGCGATCGTCGACCTCATCCTGTATGCCGGGATGGTCGTGGTGCGGTTCGTCGTGCCCGTCACCCGGCTGCGGCTGCGTCTCGGCCTCATGGCGATCGGGATGCTGGCCATCGCCGCCGTGTCGCTTGCGGCTGTGCTGATCGTCGGCTTCGCCAGCGGCACGCCGGTGACCTGAGCTCTCCGGAGCCGACGCCTACTCCATCGCCTCCGCGATCCGCTTGATCACGGCGAGACGGCGATCCCATTCGGCGCCGATGGCGTCGAGGCGGCGGGCGGTGTCGCTGAGGGTCGACCCGAGTGCACGGAAGCGTACCTCGCGTCCGACCCGCACCGGCTCGACCAGCCCGGCGGCCCGCAGCACCCCGAGGTGCTTGGCGATCGCCTGGCGCGAGACCGGGAGCCGCTCGGCGAGGGCGGATGCCGAGGCATCCCCCTCGCCGAGCGCGACCAGGATCGACCAGCGCGTCTCATCCGCCAGCGCGGCGAACACGACGACGAGCTCGGTGTCGGCCGGTGCGGATGTCACGCAGATCCCTCCACGAACGCGACCAGCTCGTCGAGCTCGGAGTCCCAGCCGCCGCGGTTGCTCTCCATGGCCTTCGCGGGGTCGGACAGGTTGTCGAAGCCGGACTCCACGACCGTGAGCCGGGTCGCGGCTCCCTCGTCCAGAGGCTCGAGCGTGAAGCGGAACACCGTGGAGTGCTCGTCGAGAGTGGTCGGCGTCGCGTTCTCGTTGCCCCAGCGGTAGGCGATCGCGCGCGGGGCATCCAGCTCTTCGATGCGCACCGGGAACCGGCCGTAGCCCTCGAAGCCGAACTCGCCCTCGCCCCCGACCTCCAGCCGGTCGAGCTGGGCGATATTGCCGAACCACTGGGTGATCAGCTCGGGGCGGGTGACGGCCGCCCACACCTTGTCGGGCGTCGCGGCGATCGTGACCGTGCGCCGCACCGTGAAGGCCTCGGCGTCGATGGTCGACGGGTCGTTGATGGTCATGCTCATGATGGTGGTCCTTTCGAGGGAATAGTGCAACTCTGAAGTTGCAGTATGACCTCGACGAACTGCAACTGTCAAGTTGCAATTACGGGATCAGCCCAGCTGGTCGCGCCGCCGCGTCAGGTAGGCGGACTCGGCCGTGTTGCCCGAGAGCTCGATGGCCCGGTCGTAGGCCGCCCGCGACTCGGCGCTGCGGCCCAACCGTCGCAGCAGGTCGGCGCGCGTCGCGTGGTAGGGGTGATAGCCGGTGAGCGCACCCTCGAGGCGGTCGATGGACGCCAGCGCCACCGCCGGACCGTCCAGCTCGGCCACCGCGACGGCCCGGTTCAGCGCGACGATCGGCGACGGATCCAGCCCGACCAGCTGATCGTAGAGCGCCACGACCTGCGACCAGTCGGTGTCGCGGATGTCGCGCGCCGAGGTGTGCACCGCGTTGATGGCGGCGAGCACCTGGTAGCGGCCGGGCAGCTCGCCCGAGTTCAGGCGTTCGCGCACCAGCTGGTGGCCCTCGTGGATGAGTGCGGCATCCCAGGCTCCGCGGTCCTGCTCGTCGAGGGTGACCAGTTCGCCGCTCGACGACAGGCGAGCCGGGCGGCGCGCCTCGGTCAGGAGCATGAGGGCCAGCATCCCCGCGACTTCGCCGTCGCGTGGCAGCAGGGTGCGGATCAGCCGGGTCAACCGGATCGCCTCGGCCGTCAGCTCGGCGCGCACCGGATCGGTGTCGGGCCCGGTCGCCAGGTAGCCCTCGTTGAACACCAGGAACAGCACGGTGAGCACGCCGTCGACCCGGACCGGCAGATCGCCGGCCGAGGGCATCCGGAACGGGATGCCGGCCTCGCGGATCTTGTCTTTCGCCCGCGTGATCCGGCGCGCCATCGCGCCCTCCTGCACCAGAAAGGCGCGCGCGATCTCGGGCACGGTCAGCCCGCCGACCATCCGCAGGGTCATGGCGACCCGCGCCTCGAGCGCGAGCGCGGGGTGGCAGCAGGTGAAGAGCAGCCGCAGCCGCTCGTCGTCGATGGCGCCGACAGACTCGAGCGGTGTGTCGTCGGTCACGAGCAGCGCCTCCCGGTACTTGTCGTCGCGCTTCTTCTCGCGACGGATGCGGTCGATGGCCTTGCGGGTCGCGGTCGTGGTCAGCCAGCCACCCGGGTTGGGCGGGATGCCGTCGGCCGGCCAGCGCTCGACCGCGGTCGCGAACGCCTCGGCGGCCGCCTCCTCGGCGATGTCGAGATCGCCGAACCGCTTGGCGAGCGACGCGACCACCCGCGCCCACTCCTCGTGGTGGGCCCGGGTGATCGCGTCGGAAATCACGTGGGTGACGGAGGGGCCGACGCTCACTCCGGCATCGACTGGAACGGACGCACCTCGACCTTGCCGCGGCAGGCCTTCGAACCCTGCGCCGCCAGTTCGAGCGCCTGGTCGAGGTCGGTGGCCTCGATGATCCAGAAGCCGCCGAGGTACTCCTTCGACTCGAGGTACGGTCCGTCGGTCACCACCGGCGGATCCACCCGGCCGTCGACGACGGTCGACGAGGTGGCCGATGCGAGGCCGTTCGCGTAGACCCAGTGGCCATTCGCCTGCAGCGTGTTGTTGAAGGCCTCGGTGTCGGCCATGGCCTGCACCATGCTCTCGCGGTCGGGGTAGCTGCCGAACTCGCTCAGCTCGGTCGGGCCGAACACGGACATCAGGTACTGCATCGGATCATCTCCCGTCTGGGGCGCCCCTCGTGGGCGGCCACTCACCAGCTCCACGAACGAGTCTGCCCCGATCGGACAAGCCGGTGAAAGAAGGTCAGTACAGGTACGGCACGATCCGGTACTTCACCCGCGCCGTGTACTGATCCCACAGCGTGCCGTACTTCGCCCGGCAGATCTTGTCGTCGTCGGCCTGGCGGCTGAGGAAGAGGGCGATGTAGTACAGCGGATACAGCCACACCATCCAGACGCCGAAGTATCCGGGCGCGAGCGCGATCGCGACCGCTTGCAGGATCTCGCCCAGGTAGTTGATGTGCCGGCTCGCGCCCCAGAATCCGTTGACCAGCAGGCTGTGCTCGCCGTCGCTGATCGCCTCGGGCCGCCAGAGGAACCGGCGCTGCGGCGCGGTCTTGAAGAAGAACTTCTGCATGTTGGCGCCGCGGGTGAACACCCATCCGATCAGGAACAGCACGCCGAACAGCACCGTGACCCCGACCGGCAGGTGCGGGTCGGGCAGGGCGGCCGTGAACCAGAGGGCGACCGAGTAGAAGTACGGGTAGAAGGCCAGGCAGCCGAAGCCGAGCTTGAACCCGACGCGCTCGGCGATGAAGTCGTATGTCCACAGGTGCACCCGCTCGAAGACCAGGTACTCGCAGCAGAACCAGGTGAGCATCGCGCAGCCGAGCAGGAATCCCGGGTTGATGCTGCGTACGTGCTCGAGGTGGAACGCCGCGAACGAGAGCACGTTGAGCTGCAGCAGAACCGCGCCGACCAGGTACAGCCAGACCTTGGCATCCACGAAGCCGTTGCGCAGCTGCACATCTTTCGCCCGGCCGAACCAGAGGTCGGCGGCGAACGGCTTGCCGGTCGAGGGATGCCGCAGCACCACCACGAACGAGAACACCAGCCCGATGACGACGGCCCCGATCAGCCCCCACCACCGCGTCTCGTACAGCCAGGTGAACGGAACGAGGCGGAAGTACCCGAGCAGGAACCACAGGATGACGCTGCCCAGCAGCACATACTTGCCGTTGGTGCGGTAGTTCAGCACCTTCCCGTCGGGGCCGGTCACGTAGCCCGGCCGCCGCCGCGACGGGATGACGACGTGCAGAAGGGTGATCACCGCGTAGGCGATCAGGGGGGTGATCAGACCGAGAAGGATCGTCACGAGAGGCCTCCGGTGTTCTGGGACATGATGCCGATGGCGGCGCGGCGACTCAGCAGTCGCGTGAGCACGAAGCGCCCGAGCTTGTTGACCCCTCCCGGGATGACCACAGGGCCGTGGCCCAGCGCGTTCAGCGCCTGCTCGGCGACCGTCTCGGGCGCGAGGGTGCCAGGTGCGGGCTTCGAGCCCTCAGCCTGCTGATACCCGGGCGTCAGGATGGCGCCGGCAACACAGGCGAGCACGTCGACTCCGCGGGGTTTCAGCTCGCTCCACAGGCCCTCGGCCAGCACGGTGTTGAAGGCCTTGGTGGCGGCATAGGTGGCGATGTTCGGGCTGCCCTGCGATCCGGCGAGCGAGGACATCAGGATGACGCCTCCGCGGCCGCGCGCGATCATCGGCGCCGACACCGCCTTCGTGAGCAGCAGCGGAGCGCGCACGTTCACGGCCGCGGCTTGGGCCAGCTGCTCGGCGGTCGCGTCGGCGAAGGGGCCGATCGGCGCGTATGCGGCGTCGTATACCAGCAGGCCGAGCTCGACATCGAGGGCGGCGACCCGTTTCGCGACGGCGTCGATGTCGGCCAGATCGGCGACCACCGGGATCACCTCGACACCGTGGGACCGCCTCACCCGGGCCGCCGTCTCCACGAGTTCCTTCTCGCGACGTGCGAGCAGTACGAGGTTCACGCCGCGCCGCGCGATCGCGTCGGCGAAGGCGGCGCCCAGGCCCTCCGACGCGCCGGCCACCAGGGCGTACGGCCCGTAGCGCTCGGCGAACCCGGCTGCGCTCATGGTCGGCCCGCCAGCTCGGTCGGCAGCAACGAGAAGGTGCGCGCGTGGGCGAGCCGGGCTTGCCGCGTCATGTATCCGACGAGGGGCAGCGGGGCCGTGACGACCGTGACCTCGTGCAGCGTCGCGGAGGCGCCGTCACCCGTCGCCTCGGTCATGGTGACGAGCGTGCATCCGGGCGCCGCCGTCACGTCGCCGCGCATCGAGGTGGGTGAGGTGCGGATCATCCGCGCGGGAAAGCGGATCGTGTAGCGGAACGGGCCGAGGCGCGGACGCTCGACCACGCGCCAGCTCTGCCAACTGCCGTCGGCATCCTCGCCGCTGGCGACGACGTCGGCCGAGACGACGTAGGGATGCAGCCCGTGATGCCGCGTGAGGTCGACGAGGAAGTCCACGGCGGCCTCGGGGGCGACGGGCACCGTCGTGGTCAGTTCGAAGGAGCGGGTCGCCATCGCATCAGTATGGCGGCGGCCGGAGCCACCACGGTGCTTTGACTACGACGTTGCCGTCAGCGACCCAATCCATCCGGCCACGTCGGCGATGACCGTCTCATCGACGTGCTGCGCCGGCTCGTAGTCGGCAGGAGTCGACCGGCCCGAGCCTGGGAAGAACAGGTGGTCGTCGGCGTCGTACACGCGGATGGAGACGTCGCCGCGCCCGCCGAGCGCCGCGCGCCAGCGGGAGAGGTCGTCATCCACCGTGACCTGGTAGTCGCGGGCGCCCTGCAGGATCAGCATGGGCCTCTGCACCCCCTGCGCGGTGGCGACCGGATCGTAGGCGCGCACGTCGAGCCAGAACGCGCCGGAGTAGCCGAAGGGCAGCAGGCCGGGGTCGGTCTTCCTGGTCAGCTGGGGGCTGTCGACGTTCGCGGCGAGCACGGCCATCTTCGCGGCCGCGTCGCGCAGCACGGTCGATGAGGGGTCGAGGCTCGCGAGGTAGTCCATCACCCGGACAGCGGCGCGGTTCATCGGCTCGGCTTCCGCTGCCAGCATGACCACCCCGGCGACCTCCGGCCGGGCGGCGGCGATGCGGGGAGCGAAGCTCCCTCCCATGCTGTGGCCGACCACCACGATCCGCGAGGCATCCACCTGCGGGTACGCCGCGAGCAGGTCGACCGCGCCGGCGCCGTAGGGCAGGTACTCGTCGGTGGGCGTGAAGTCCGGTTTCTTGGCGATCAGCTGGGGATGCGCGTGGCTGGCCTTGTCGAACCGCAGCACGGCGATGCCGCGGCTGGCGAGACCCCACGCGAGATCCTTGCCGATCCGGTTGTTGCCCATCGTCATGTCCCGGTCGAAGGGGCCGCCTCCGCCGAGCAGCACGACGCCCGGCACGGGATCGGATGCCCGGGGGATGGTGACCGTCCCACCCACCGCCAAGGGCTTGTCGCCGAGCACGATGTCACCCTCGGCGAAGGAATCCGTCGCCGCGTATCGCGGAGGCGTCCAGGGCGGCGCGAGCGGCGTCACCTGGAGGTTGAGCAGCCGGCCCTTGCGGTCGATCGACACGTCCGCCTTCAGGGCCATCGCCTTGGTGTTCATCACCACCGTCACCACGTCCATACCCGAATCGGAATGGATGCCAGAGGGCTCGAGACTCCACACCGCCCCGTACCGCACGACGTGGGTCTGCCACGCTGCGTTGATCGCCTCGGGGGTCAGCCTGCGCTGCTGCGGAGCGGCGAACATGGCGAGCACGGCCGCGAAGTCGCCCCGCCGGGCCAGGTCGAGGGCGGTCATGGCGAGCTGCGTCTGCTCGGTCTCGCGGCTCATGACGCCCGCACCGTGATGGCGCCGACCACACGGCCGGCGTCGTCGAGCACCGACGCGCGCGGCAGGCGCTCGGCCTCGTCGGCGCTCAGGGCGCCGGATTGGACGAGCAGATGCACGAGACCCTCCTCTGCTGCGATGCGAGAACCGTCGACGGCCTTTGCCGCGACGGCAACGCCGGCCTCCGGCGCCATGGCCAGATGCATGCCGTCGGTGCCGATCTTGCTGAGCACGCGTCCCGCGGTGACCTCCGCGATGGCGGTGTCGAAGCGCCCGGTGCCCGCGAGATACCAGGGATGCGTGGCGATCGAGGTGCGGATGCGCGCGCTCGACGCGGCGTCATCCATCAGTGTCGCCCAGCCGCGCGCGACGGCCTCGAGGCTGACGCAGGGGCAGGGGGCGCCGCATCCGTCGCCGACGATGTCGTCGTCGCCCAGAACCATGCCGCAGCGTTCGGCGACGGCGGCGAGGGCGGCCGTCTGCACCTCGCCGGCACGATCGAGATAGCGAGCCGGGTCGGCGCCGAGGTGCGCGCCGAGTGCGAGGAACCCGGCGTGCTTGCCCGAGCAGGTGTGGCGGATGCGGCGGGGCGTTCCGCCGCGGGCCAGGTAGGCGTCGGCGACCGCGCGCGCGTAGGGCAGCGACGCACCGCACTGCAGGTCGTCTTCGCCCAGCCCGATCCGCTCCAACCACGACGCGACGGCGCTCACGTGATCGTCTTCCCCGCTGTGACTCGCGCACGCCAGGGTGAGCTCGACCGCGGACAGGTCGAGAGCATCCGCGGCGCCCGACTCGACCAGAGCGAGCGCTTGGAGCGGCTTCGCGGTCGATCGCAGCGGCAGCCGTCTGTCGATGGCGCCGAACGCGTCGGTGACTCGCCCGCTCGCGTCGACGATGGCGGCGTTCACCCGCGACTCGATCTCGACCACCGTGCCGCGCGTCGTCTGCACGGTGAGCGGGTCGGGCGCCATGCGATCAGTGTCGCATCCCTTTGGCCACCAGCCACACTCCCAGGCTGAACTCCCACACCGCGCTCGGCAGGGCTGCAACGCCCGCCAAACCGGACATCTGCCCCCAGACCCCGAACACGGTCGCCAGAGTGGATGCCAGCAGCAGGGGTGCGCCGATCAGGCCGAGCACGGGGAGCCATCGGGGCACGAGCTGTCCGCGCAGCAGCAGCGTGCCGAGCAGCGCCGCATTGACCGCGGGCATGAGGCCCTGCCCGAGAGTCAGCCAGCCGTGCATGGCGACCAGTGCATGGGCCGTGGCCAGGCCTTCCGTGCCCACTCCTGCCTGCCGCATGGTCACGAGAGTCAGGATGGTGGCAACCCCCACGAAGATCGTGCCCGCCTCGAGCACGCGAGCCGCGATGAAGCCGAGCGCGAGGCTCTCGCCCTGCGCCTTGACGAGCGGGAACAGCGCGACGGCCGTACCGATACAGGCGAGGGCCACCACGAGTTCGAGGACCGCCCCGATCTGGGCGGCCGCATCCGACCCGGAGCCCAGCAGGTAGTCGGGCCCCAGCACCGACGAATACAGGGCCAGCGTCGGGATCGAGACGAAGGTCAGCAAGTACAGGATTCCGGCCGCGCGGCTGTGCCGGCGCCTCGAGCGCTCGGACGCTGCGAGCGGTGCCGTCGGGGAATCGAAGGTGGTCATGGTGCCTCTCCAGTCAAAGGTGTACGGTGTACACCTTTGTGAGGCTAGGTGTACAACGTACATTTGTCAAAGAGGAGAGGATGCCGGTGGCCACGACCGAGTCGCAGGTCCATGGCCGCGTTCCACAGGGCCGCGTCCGGCTGAGCCGCGATCGAGTGCTGCAGGTCGCCGTCGAGCTCGCGGACCGTGTCGGCGCGGACGCTCTCACCATGCGGCGCCTCGCCGAAGAACTCGGCGTGGTTCCGATGGCCCTCTACAAGCACGTCGCCAACCGTGAGGAGTTGCTCGACGGGATGGTCGACGTCATCGTTCGTGAGATCGAGGACGAGCTCGCACAGGATCCCGGCGGCGGCGGATCGGGCACCGGCGTCGACTGGCGGATGTCGGTGCGGCACCGGGTTCTCGCGGCTCGGCGGACGTTCCAGCGGCATCCCTGGAGCCGGCGGGTCATCGAGAGCCGCACGATCAAGACCCCCGCGGTGCTCGACTACATCGAGAAGTTCAGTGGCCTCCTTCTCGCGGGCGGCCTGTCCACCGACCTCACCCATCACGTCATGCACGCGATCGGCGGTCGCATGTGGGGGTTCACGCAGGAACTGTTCGACGACTCGGCGGGCGCGGCTCGCACGGCGGCTCGCGCGTCCCGTCCCGCGATGTCGTCCGAAGCCCAGTCGGCGATGCTGCAGGCCGCGGCGGCCCGCTACCCGAACATCGTGGCGGTTGCGACCTTCCGAGACCATGACCCGGGCTCGATCGTCGGACGGGGGTGCGACGACGACGTGGAGTTCGAGTTCGCCCTGGACCTGCTGCTCGACGGGGTGGAGCGGCTACACCGGATCGGGTGGACCTCTGCCGCGCAGGCAGCGCCTCCGAGTACCCTCCAGTCATGACGCCTGAGCCGGCCATTCTCGCGCGCATCCGCGACGCGGTGATCGGCGACGACCAGCTCATGGTCGGTCCGTTCGGGCCGCGCCGGGTCACCTACGCCGACTACACCGCCAGCGGCCGCGCCCTGACATTCATCGAGGACTTCGTGCGCGACGAGGTGCTGCCGCGCTACGCGAACACGCACTCCGAGTCGAGCGGCACCGGGCTGCAGACCACGCGCCTGCGCGAAGACGCGCGGGCGATCATCCACGAGGCCGTGCACGGCACGGATGACACGGTCGTCATCTTCACCGGCAGCGGTTCGACCGGCGCGATCAACAAGCTGGTGGGCATCCTCGGGCTGCGGGTGCCCTCGGCGCTCGACGAGCGCTACGCCCTCACCGCGCAGATCCCGAGGGAGCAGCGCCCGGTCGTCTTCATCGGGCCGTACGAGCACCACAGCAACGAGCTGCCGTGGCGCGAGTCGATCGCCGACGTGGTGACGATCCACGAGGACGCCGATGGGCACGTCGACGTCGAGAGCCTCACCGCCGAGCTCGAGCGCTACGCGGATCGCCCGCTCAAGATCGGGTCGTTCAGCGCCGCGAGCAACGTCACCGGCATCCTGACCGACACGGCGACCATCAACCGGATCCTGCACGAGCACGGCGCGCTCGCCTTCTGGGACTATGCCGCGGCGGGCCCCTACATCGACATCGACGCGACCATCGGCGACGCCGTCTTCCTCTCGCCGCACAAGTTCATCGGCGGTCCGGGCACGCCAGGCGTGCTCGTCGTGAGTAAGCGGCTGCTGACCAACGCGGTGCCGGATGAGGTCGGCGGCGGCACGGTCGCCTATGTGAATCCGCTCGAGCACCGGTACATCACGAACGCCGCCCATCGCGAAGAGGCCGGGACGCCCGCGATCATCGAGTCGATCCGTGCGGGCCTGGTCTTCGCGCTCAAAGACGCGGTCGGGGTCGACACGATCCAGGCGCGCGAGTACGAGTTCCTGGCCAGGGCGGTGAGCGCGTGGGGCGCGCATCCTTCGATCCAGATCCTCGGCAGTCCGACCGCCGAGCGGCTCTCGATCGTGTCGTTCGTGATCAAGCGGCCGCGCGGCCGCTACCTGCACCACAACGTGGTCGTCGCGATCCTCAACGACCTGTTCGGCATCCAGGCCCGCGGCGGATGCTCGTGCGCCGGCCCCTACGGCCACCGCCTGCTCGGCATCGACCTCGAGCGCTCGCACGAGTTCGAGCGCGAGATCGCCGGGGGATGCGAGGGCATCAAGCCCGGCTGGGTGCGCGTCAGCTTCAACTACTTCCTGAGCGACGAGGTGTTCCGCTACATCGTCGATGCCGTCTCGCTGGTCGCCGACCACGGCCACAAGCTGCTGCCGCAGTACCGTTTCTCGCCCGATACCGGGCTGTGGCGTCACGAACGTGGCCTGGTGGAGCCGCCGCTCCGCCTCGCGCAGCTCTCCTACGGACCGGACGGCGAGCTCAGCTATCCGCGGCGCGCCGATCGGGCCCCGGAGTCGGCGCTCGCCGGGTACCTCGACGAGGCGCGCGCCCTGCTCGAATCGCTGCCCGACCTCAGTGTCGACGGTGCGGCCGACGGCGCGATGCCGCACGTGGCCGATGAGCCCCTCACCGACGAACGGCTCAGCGCCGACTTCGAGCACCTGCGCTGGTTCGATCTGCCTGCCGAGTCGCTGGCGCGCTGAGCCGGTCGTCAATGGGCCGGCCGGCCGCGCAGATAGTCTCGGCTCTGTGACTTCGGACTCCGCTGCTCGTGGCGCCGGCTGGCCCGCCATGTACGACGGGCAGCGCCGAGTGCTCCGCGACCTGATCGTGCACGGCGGTCGATCGCGCGTGGAGCTCGCCCGGCGGCACGACGTGTCGCGCGCGAGCCTCAGCCGCATCACGCGGGAGCTGATCGACCTCGGCCTGGTGGCCGAGGGGGCGGTGCAGCACAGCGCGACACGGGGCCGCCCCTCCGAACTGGTGCATGTCAGGCCCGGCGCCGCCCACTTCGGCGGGATCAAGCTGACCGGCACCGACCTGTACGCCGTGGTGACCGATCTGAGCGCGACCGTCGTCGCCTCGCACGACGAGCCGCTCCGTTCGACCGACCCGGATGCCGTCGCCGAGCAGATCGCGATCGTCGCGAACCGCATGCTGGCCGAGGTCGAGTTGCCGGGCGCCCTCGGAGTCTGCCTGGCCGGTGACGTCCGGGAGCGCGATGGCGTGCAATTGGTCGAGCGCTCCAACTTCCTCGGGTGGAGCAGCACGCCCCTGCGCGCGCTGGTCGGTGGCCGGGTGCCGGTCCCGGTCACGGTCAGCAATGACGTGGTGGCGTTGACGGCGGGCCACCACTGGTTCGGCGCGGGCGTCGGCGCCGAGACGCTCGTGGTCTACGGCCTGGGCGCCGGCATCGGCGCGGGGATCGTCGTGGAGGACGAGGTCCACGTGGGCGCGCACGGCCGGTCCGGTCACGTCGGGCACTCGCGCATGGATGCCGTCGGCCGGCCGTGCGAGCTCGGTCACGTCGACTGCATCCACAGTTTCGTCACCATGGGAGCCATCTGCTTCAACGCCGATTCGGACGAACGCGACTACCCCGAGGTGCTCGAGAGTGCCCGCTCCGGCGAGCCCCGGGCACTCCGCGCGTTCGAGCTGGCTGCCGAGGCGCTCGGCGTCGTGGTCGGCACGGCGGTGAACACCGTCGATCCAGACAAAGTGCTGGTCACAGGCGAAGGCGTCGACATGGTCGGCCTCGCTCCGGCGGCCGTGCAGCGTGGTCTGACGGCCCAACTCGAGCACGTCGATCCGGCGTCGGTGGTCATCGAGTTGCCTCCGTTCAGCTTCTCGGACTACGCGCGCGGCGCCGCGGTGTCGGCCATGAGAGACCTGGTCTGATTCCGACCCTCTTCGGAATGATTTTGTTGCAGCGCTTGACAAAATAGTCGGGCCGCGCAGATCATGTATCCGCACGTGCTCCCCCAGGGAGCCCCCCTGCCCCGGATTCTCATCAAAGGAGAGAGAGATGCGTTCACGTTTCATCGCCACCGGCGTTG
>Ga0207674_10000550_pt1 | contig 49205 bp, 50 predicted proteins | sample KBSCornC72_FD_184303 | JGI IMG/M metagenome (GOLD analysis project Ga0207674, IMG submission 184303) | Corn rhizosphere microbial communities from Kellogg Biological Station, Michigan, USA - KBS Corn C7-2 (SPAdes) (version 2) | ecosystem: Host-associated > Plants > Roots > Rhizosphere > Soil ... | reverse complement strand
CAGCGCCTCCTGCACCGCCTTGGGGTCGGCCTTGCCCGCGAGCCTTACGCCTTCCACCGCGGTGAGCACGCCGTCGTGCCCGCGGAAGCCCTCGGTCAGTCCCTCGAAGGGGTGGCCCCGCTTGGCCCACTCGTCCACGAACGCCTTGGCGAGCTTGCCGTCCGGCATCGCCTCCGGAAACCAGGGCAGGAAGAACAGGATGTGGTACGTGCCCTCGGCCGCCGCTCCAGCCTGCTTGATGAGCTGGCTCGGCGACGAGCTCCCGCCGGTGGTGATGACCTTGCGGGTCAGCCGCTGCTCCTGCGCCTGCTTGAGCACGAGGGTGATCTGCTCCACGCTCGTGGTGAGGAAGAGGGTGTCCGCCGAGCCCGCCTTCACCTTGGTGATCTGGGCGTTCATGTCGGTGGCGGCCTGGTCCATGAACTCCACCGTGCCCACCGAGCCGCCCGACTTCTTCAGTAGATCACCGAAGGCGGCCACCGAGCCCCGGCCCCAGTCGGTGTTGACCGCGAGGAAGTCGGCCTGCTTGATGCCGAAGTCCTTCAGGTACTTCTGGAGGCCGAGGGCCTCCATCTCGCTGGGCGGGCTGATGCGGAAGATCCACGGGTTGCCCTGCTTGGTGATGGTGGCCGCGCTGGAGGTCTCCACCACCATCGGGACGCCGTACTCCGCGAGCTTGGGCATCGCGGCCAGCGTCATCGAGCTGCCCCAGGCGCCCATGATCACCGGCACCTTGTCGCGCACGATCAGCTTCTCGGCGGCGGTGGCGGCCTCCTTCGGGTCGGACTTGTTGTCCTCGATGAGGAGCTCGATCTTGCGTCCGAGCACGCCCCCTTTTCCGTTGATCCAGTCTCGGGCGATCTCGGCGCCCATCCGGACGTAGTTGCCGGAGGCCGCCACCGGACCCGACAGCGGCTCGATCACGCCGACCTTCACCGTGTCCTGCGCCCACGCGGCGGGGGCGCCGACGGCGAACAGGACGGCCAGCGCAATGGAAAGGGCTCGGATTGCTCGCGTCATGAGTCGATCTCCTCTGGCCCGGTACCCGCTCGGGGCCGGGGCCCAGCACCTGGTTTGGATCCGCGCCGCCACGCTGCGGTGCTTTCTGGAATCGCGCACTTATCCTACATTTCATGTCACGTGTCAAATGAAAACCCGATTGACAATGCCGGCCGGCGCGCCAAGAATACGGCGCCATGTCCCCCGCTCGCTCCTCCGTCCCGCGCGCCGCGATCGCCCCCCTGCTCCACGAGAGCCTGGGCGAGCGCGTCTACCGCACGGTGCGCGACCTGATCCTGAGCCAGGTCTTCCCGCCCGGCTCCAAGCTGAACGTGGAGCAGATCTGTCGCGATCTCGGGGTGAGTCGTACCCCGGTGTGGGACACCATGCGCCGGCTCGAGAGCGAGGGGCTGGTCAACACGGTGCCTCGCCACGGCGTCTTCGTGCTGAACTACGGCGACGCCCAGATCCGCGACCTCTTCGCGGTGCGCGGGACGCTCGAGGCTCTCGCGGTCCGGCAGGCCGCGGCCAATCCCGACGCGCGCGCGACGCTCGAGACGGCCATGAAGGAGATGGAGGAGGCCGGCGCGGCGGGAGCGATCGAGCAGTACTCGCGGGCGGCGATCGACTTCCACGACCGCCTGCTGGCCGCGGCGCGGAACCAGGTCCTGAGCCGCCTGCTGGAGAACGTGTACGCCCAGATCCTGGTGCTTCGCCTGCGCTCGCTCTACCTGCCCGAGCGCGTGGAGTCGAGCGTGGCCGAGCACCGCGCGCTCTTCGAGGCGGTGGTGGCGGGCGACGCGGAGGGCGGCGAGCGCCTGGCCCGGGCCCACGCCGACCACGTGCTGCAGGACGCGCTCGAGTTCACGCGCCGCGCCGAGCAGGAGCGGTGAGCGGCCGACTCGATGGCAGCGCGATCGTGGTCACCGGGGGCGCGGCCGGGCTCGGGCTGGCCTACGCGCGCCGCTTCCTCCGTGAGGGTGCGTGCGTGTTCCTCGCCGACATCGTCGATCCGGCCGATGCGGTCGCGAGCCTCGACGCGGGCGACCGCGCGGCGGGCGGCCGCGTCGACGTGGCCTCCGCCGCGTCGGTCGACGCGATGGTGGCGGCCGCGGAGCGGCGGCTGGGGCGCATCGACGTGCTGGTGAACAACGCGGCGGTGTTCGCGACCCTCACGCCCCGGCCCTTCGAGGCGATCCCGGAGGAGGAGTGGGACCGGGTCATGGCGGTGAACGTGCGCGGGATGTGGAACTGCGTGAAGGCGGTGGCCCCGCACATGCGGGCCCGGAAGGGGGGACGCATCGTCAACATCGCGTCCGCCATCGTGGCCAAGGGCACGCCCTACCTCCTGCACTACGTCGCCTCCAAGGGCGCGGTGATCGCGATGACCCGCGCGCTGGCCCGGGAGCTGGGCGACGACGGCATCGCGGTCAACGCGGTGGCCCCCGGCCTGATCCTGAGCGACACCGTTCGCGCCAACCCCGCGGTCACCGGCTTCCAGTCCGCCGCGGTGCTACAGTCGCGCGCCTTCAAGCGCGACGCCCTGCCCGAGGACGTGGAGGGCGCGGTGGTCTTCCTCGCATCGTCGGACAGCGCGTTCATGACCGGCCAGACGCTCGTCGTGGACGGCGGGGCGGTGTTCGTCTAGGCGCCGTGCTCACCACCGTCCCGGTCATCGACATCGCCCCCTTCGCCCCCGGCGCGGCGGGCGCGCGCGCCGCCGAGCGCGACGCGGTGGTGCGAGCGGTCGACACCGCCTGCCGGGAAATCGGGTTCTTCACCCTCGCCGGGCACGGGGTGGCCCCCGCGCTGGTTGAGCGCATGCTGGAGACCTCGCGCGCGTTCTTCGACCTGCCGCTCGGCGAGAAGCAGCGGGTGGCGCGCCCGCGGCCCGAGCAGAGCCGCGGCTACATCGCGCTCGGAGCGGAGAACCTCTCCTACAGCCGCGGCGACGCCTCCACCACCGATCTCAAGGAGTTCTTCGCGATCGGCCCGGTGGACGTGCCCGACGACGAGTACCACCGGCGGCCGGAGGCCTACCCGTCGTTCGCTCCCAATCTCTGGCCGGAGCGGCCCGCGGGCCTCCGCGCGGTGTGGACCGAGTACTACCGCACCCTGGACGCCCTCGCCCGCCGCCTCATGGGGATCTTCGCCCTCGCGCTCGATCTACCGGAGGACCACTTCCGCGACGCGATCGACCGCCACATCAGCGGCATTCGCGCCAACCACTACCCGGAGCAGGTGGAGGCACCGGCCCCGGGCCAGATCCGGGCCGGGGCCCACACCGACTACGGCACGGTCACCATCCTGCTGCCCGAGAACGTGCCCGGCCTGCAGGTGCTGAACCGCGCGGGCGCCTGGACCGACGTGGCGGCCCCGCCCGGGACCTTCGTGTGCAACATCGGAGACCTCATGCAGCACTGGACCAACGACCGCTGGATCTCCACCATGCACCGGGTGGTGAACCCGCCCCGCGAGGCGGCGCCGGGGAACCGGCGGCTCTCGATCCCCTTCTTCTTCCAGCCCAACTACGACGCGCTCATCGAGTGCCTGCCCACCTGCTGCAGCCCGGACCATCCGCCTCGCTACGAGGCGGTCACCTCCGGGCAGCACCGGCTCACCAAGTTCCTGCGGGGCGTCGGCGCGACCGCGCCGGGCCCACGAGGCTGATTCCATGACGACCGACCGCTCGCCCCAGTGGGATCGTTACGCCGAGGCTCTCCCCTCCATCGCCGCCGCGGTGGGGCGCACCCCGCTGGTGCGTCTCAATCGCATCACCCGTGACCTGAAGCCGGCGATCTACGTGAAGGTCGAGTGGTACGGGGCCACCGGCAGCCTCAAGGACCGCATCTACCTCCACATGTTCGAGCGGGCCGAGGCGCGCGACGATCTCAAGCCGGGCATGCAGGTGCTGGAGTGCTCCACCGGGAACGCGGGCATCGCCTGCGCGTGGGTCTCGGCGGTCAAGGGCTATCCGTGCACCATCGTGATGCCGCAGGGGATGAGCGACGAGCGCAAGAAGATCATGCGCGCCTACGGGGCGGAGCTGGTGTTCACCCCCGGCGGGGAGAGCGACGTCGACCTCTCGCTCGAGCGGCTGCGCGCCATCCGGGATGCGGCTCCCGCGCGCTACTGGGTGCCGGGCCAGTTCGACAATCCGGACAACGTGGAGGCGCACGTCCTCAGCACCGGCCCCGAGCTCTGGGCGCAGTCGGGCGGGCGAATCGGGGCGTTCGTGGACTCGCAGGGCTCGGGGGGGCTCCTCACCGGGGTGGGACGTTACCTGCGCAGCCGCGACTCACAGGTGAAGCTCTACGCGGTGGAGCCGGCGGAGTGCGCGCTACTCTCGCGGCGCGCGTGGGGGCACCACGGCATCGAGGGCATCGGCGACGGCTTCGTGCCCCGCAACCTGGACGTCTCCCTGCTCACCGGGGTCATCACCACCACCACCGAGGAGAGCGTGGACATCGCCCGCCGCCTGGCCCGCGAGGAGGGCATCTTCTGCGGGATCTCGAGCGGCTGCAACGTGGCCGCCGCGCTCAAGCTGGCCCGCCGCCATCCGGCGCTGCCCTCGGTGGTGACGATCATCAACGACACCGGGCAGCGGTATTTCACCACCCCGCTCTGCGGCGAGGCCAAGCACGTGGAGATCCCGGAGCGCGAGCATCCCCTCGACCCCCACACCGTCGAGCAGCTCGACCGCTACCAGAAGGGCTGGGAGGTCCTGGCGTGACGATCGCCCCGCGCGAGTACGACTTCGTGGCGGCCCGGCGGCGGCTCGAGGCCAAGCCCAAGGCCGCGGGTCCGAAGCTGGTCTCGCTGGAGGCGGCGGCCGCGCTCGTGAAGGACGGCGACCACGTGGCCATCGGCGGCTGCCTCTACTCGCGCACCCCGCTGGCCCTCGTCTGGGCCCTGCTGCGCCGGCGGCCGCGGCGGCTCACCTTCTCGCGCAACCTGATGTGCTACGAGGGCGAGTGGGGCATGGTGGCGGGCGCGGTCGACAAGCTCGTCACCTCGTGGATGGGCATCGGGCTGCCGTGGGGGCTCTCCCGCATCCAGCGCGAGTTCGTGGAAGGCGGGCGCGTGGAGTTCGAGGAGTGGAGCCACCTGGGCCTCGGCCTCCGCTACCGCGCCGCGGCCATGGGCGTGCCGTTCCTGCCCTCGCTCACCATGCTGGGCTCGGGACTGATGGACGTGGGCGGCTCCAAGACGGTGGAGTGCCCGTACACCGGCGAGCGGCTCCACGCGGTGCCGGCCCTGTTCCCCGACGTGGCCATCATTCACGTGCAGCGGGCCGACCGCCTCGGCAACTGCCAGATCGACGGCTACCCGCACATGGACGGCGACATCGCCCGGGCCGCCAGCACCGTGCTGGTGACCGCGGAGGAGATCGTCTCCGAGGACGAGATCCGTCTGCACGGCGACCGCACCGTGATCCCCGGCTTCGCGGTCGACGCCCTCGCGCACGCGCCCTACGGCTCCTATCCGCACGAATGCTACGGGGCCTACGACTCCGAGCCCGAGCACTTCACCACCTACGTCGAGGGGATCCAGCAGCGCGGGGCCGCGGGGGTGGCCGACTATCTCGAGCGCTACGTCTATGCCCCGGGCAGCCACGCGGACTACCTGGCCCTCTTCGGCCAGGATCGCCTCACCCGCGCGGTCGAGCGCGGCCGGATGCTGACGACGTGACCACGCCCCACCGGGACTGGTTGTGAGCGCCACCGCGAACGAGCTGCTGGCCGTGATGGGGGCCCGCGAGCTGCGGGACAACACCACCGTCTTCACCGGGGTGGGCGCGCCCATGATGGCCTCGGTGCTGGCCCAGCGCTCGCACGCCCCCGGCCTCACCATGATGGTGGAGGGCGGGGTCATCGGGCCCATGTGGAAGCCGGGCGAGCTGCCGATCTCCACCAACGAGATGCGTGCCGCCTACCGGGCCCAGGCCCTGCCCGGCATCACCGACGCGTTCCTGCTCGCCCAGCGCGGCTTCTTCGACGTGGGCTTCATCGGGGGCGCCCAGATCGACTGCCACGGCAACCTCAACACCAGCGCCATCGGCGGCTACGCGCGGCCCAAGGTGCGGCTGCCCGGCAGCGGGGGCGCCAACGACATCATCTCCCTCTGCCGCGAGGTGATGATCCTCACCGTCCACGAGAAGCGCCGCTTCACCGAGCGGGTCGACTTCGTGACGAGCCCCGGCTACCTGGAGGGCGGCGACGCCCGCCGGCGCCACGGCCTGCTCTTCGGCGGCGTCTCCCGCGTGGTCACCACGCTGGGCATCTTCGGGTTCGAGAACGAGAGCCGCCGCCTGCAGCTCCTGGCCCTCCACCCCGGCTGCACCCTCGACCAGGTCCGCGACAACACCGGCTTCGAAGTCCTCGTGAGCCCCAACCTCACCACCACCAAGCCCCCCACGGAAGAAGAGCTCGGGATCCTGCGGATGCTCGACCCTCGCCGCCAGTTCATCGGATGAACCGATGAACCGCCCACCGAATCCACAACGGGTCGTCCGCCGACTGGGGGAGTGCGGGGGCCATTTCCGGGCCCCCGCAGCTGAAGGGTCTAAAGAAGTAAACGGGAGACACCACAGCGGGGGACACCACAGCGGGAGACAGCACACAGGAGACCACCCGTGACCGACTTCGGCCTGGCCATTCGCAACTTCGTGGGCCCCGGCGAGGTGCCGGACATCCCGGCGCTCTACGCCTACGCGGAGCGCGCCGAGGCCCTCGGCTTCGAGTCGCTGTGGGCGTGGGACCACGTCCTGCTCGGCGTGGAGCCCTCCTTCCCCATCGTGGACTCCATCACCATGCTGGGCGCGGTCGCGGCCCGCACCCGGACGATCAAGCTCGGCACCGGGGTGCTGGTGCTGCCGCTGCGCAATCCGGTGGTGGCGGCCAAGTCCCTCGGCAGCCTCGACGTGATCTCCGGTGGCCGTCTCGTCCTCGGCGTCGCGGCGGGCTGGTACGCGCGCGAGTTCGACGCGGTGGGCGTGCCGTTCAAGCAGCGCGGCCGGCAGTTCGAGCGCAACCTCGACATCCTGATGCGCCTCTGGACCGAGGAGCGCGTCACCCTCAAGGTCGACGAGTTCAATCTGCGGGAGGCGGTGATGGTGCCCCGCCCCGTGCAGCGCCCGCGGCCGCCCGTCCTCATCGGCGGCTACGTCGACGCGGTGCTGAAGCGGGCCGGCACGGTGGGGGACGGCTGGCTGACCTACTTCTACACCCCGGAGAGCTTCACCCGCGGGTGGGAGAAGGTGAAGGCCTTCGCCCGCGAGGCGGGCCGGGACCCCGCGAAGCTCACCGCCACCAACCAGCTCGCGGTCTACGTGGGCCGCTCGCGGCAGGAGACCACCGCGGACATGCGCCAGTGGCTCTCCACCGAGTGGGACACCGCGTCCTGGAGCGAATCCACCATCGAGCACGCCGTCCACGGCTCAGCATCGGAGTGCGTCGAGCAGCTGCGCGCCCACGTGCGGACGGGCGTGCATCGGATTATCCTGATCCCGTACCGCTACCAGGCCGAGCAGGTCGAGCGCATCGCCAAGGAGGTCTTGCCAAAGCTATGAGCCAGCCCGTCTACATCGACATCAACTGCGACATGGGAGAGAGCTACGGCCGCTGGACCCTCGGGCACGACGAGGAGGTCATGCCCAACATCACCTCGGCCAATATCGCCTGTGGTTTTCATGGGGGTGACCCCCACGTGATGCGGCGCACCGTGGAGCTGGCGCTCCAGCACGGCGTCGCCATCGGGGCTCACCCGGGCCTGCCCGACTTGATGGGCTTCGGCCGCCGGCGCATGGAAGTCTCCCCGGCCGAGCTGAAGGACTACCACCGCTACCAGATCGGAGCGCTCGCCGCCTTCGCCCAGGCGGCAGGGCAGAAGGTGCAGCACGTGAAGCCACACGGCATCCAGTACCACATGTTCGAGGAGAACCTGGCCCTGTCGAAGGCCACCGCGGAGCAGGTGCTGGAGCTGGACCGCGAGCTGATCCTGATGACCATGGCCATGACCAAGTACGACGCCGAGGCCCGCAAGGTGAAGGGCCTCCGCATCGCGGCGGAGGGCTTCGCGGACCGGGTGTACGCCGACGACGGCCAGCTCGTCTCCCGCAAACTCGGCAAGGACGCGCTGATCACCGATCCGTCCAAGGCCGCCGACCAGGCGGTGCGCATGGCCATGGAAGGGAAGGTACGCACGATCACCGGCAAGGTGATCGACGCGCGTGTGGAAACCATCTGCATCCACGGGGACAGCCCGGGCGCGGACAAGATCGTGGCCGCAGTGCGTGATGGGCTGGTCAAGGCCGGCGCATCCGTGAAGCCACTGCGCGACTGGCTGCCTCGCTGAGCACGTCTCGCACGTAGCGCAGGTCCTGCAGGGTCGGACCGGAGCGTCCGAATTCGGTACACTGTCTGGCGCTCCTCGTCACCGGGTCTCGGAGCTCCGGCCGACCCTCCCACCGTAACCCGCCGACACTCCGTCGGTTTCCCCCCATCCGAAAACTGGCACCGAGTTTGCCGTAGAGAGGCCCGGCACTAGCCATGGCGGACTACACGGACGGCAGGAGCGTGAACGGAGCGAGGACCGGCGGGAGCCGGCCCGGCGAGATCAAGCCGGGCGCGGGCCACCATGGTCATCGTCTCGTGGGCCTTCACGCCCCGCGCGGGGACTTCCGGGAGCGTCACGCCCTGGAGTTCCGACCGCACGAGCACCCCGGTCAGCTCGCGCGGGCTCATCGCCTCCCGCATCATCCACGGGGTCAGGGCCGATGAGCGTGACGGCCGGAAACGCCACAGGGGAGGAACTGACCATGATGCTCACGGAACGCACCAGCGGGAACGCGACGCTTCGGCTGCTCGTCGGATCCGGCTACCGGCGCGAGAGCAGCGCCATGCCCTCGGATTCGCAGATCGCCCGCGCCCTCTACGACGCGCAGAGCGCTCCCAGCATGCGGAAGAACTTCGACGAGATCCTCTTCATGGGCCAGCAGAGCTCGGGCTGGACGCAGGTCTTCAAGCAGCTGAAGTCGGAAGGCCTCATCGAGGAGCAGACCCTCGGTCACGTGGTGGCACGGTGGACCAACCGCACCGTCCGTAACCGGCGGCCCGTGTTCGCTCCCGCCGACCTCGCGGTCGGCGCGTCCGCCTAGTCCTCTCCGTATCGGCGCTACCGCGCGGCGAGCAGTCCTTCGAGCCGCGCGGTAGCGCGCTCCCAGTCGAACTGAGTCCTCACGAAGTCCCGCCCGTCCCGGGCCAGCCGCTCCCGTAGGTCCCTTCCCTCCACCAGCCGCAAGAGCCCCCACGCCAGCGCGTCCACGTCCCGCCGGGGCGCCACCAGGGCGGTCCGGCCGTCGATGGCGTAGTCGCGGCAGCCACCGTTGTCGTAGGTGCAGAGCGCGGCCCCACAGGCCATCGCCTCCATGGCCGGCATGCCGAGGCCCTCGTCCCACGACGGGCACAGGTAGATCGGGCAGCGGCTGTAGAGCCAGGCCAGCCGCTCCTGGGGCAGGTTCTCGTGGAACTCCGCGAAGGGCAGCTTGCGCGGGGGCCGCTTGACCCCGAAGCCCACGAGCCGCAGCTCGGGGTGCCGCGCCTTCACGCGGGCGAAGGCCTCGAGCCCGTCGGGCACCCCTTTCCAGGCGTACTCGTGGAAGAGCATCAGCACCCGCAGGGTGTCGTCGGCTTCGCCCGGCAGCGGGTGGAAGAGCGCGGGGTCCACCGGGGTCACCAGGACCGCGGCGGGAGACTCGAAGCGCTCGGCCATCACGTCGGCGAGCCAGGTCGAGATCACGATCTTGCGCAGCGGCAGCCGGTAGGTGGCGTCGACCCGCGCCGGATCGCCGTGATAGAGGCTCTCGTAGTGCTGGATGAAGTAGAACTTCCGGCCGCAGCGCGCGGGCGCGGCCGCGACCGCCTCCACCGACTGCCACGAGGTGGCGACCACCACGTCGCCCTCCGGCACTCGCGCCCCGCTCCACTCGGTCACCCAGCGGATGCGCGCCTCGAGGCCAGGCATCCACTCCGGGCCGGTGTGGACGCGGTTGCGCCACCACGCGGCGAGCGCGCCCTTCACCGGCACTACCACCGTCACCGCGTGGCCCCGCCGGGCCAGCCGGTCCGCGTGGATAAGGATCGCGCGCACCCCGCCCGCGATCCGCAGGTGGGGGCAGAGGAACGTGATCTTCACGCGGCGCTCCTCATCGCGCCCCGGTCATATGGCCATCGACACCTGACCGGTGCGGCGATACGCGGCCGGGTCGAGCACCACGTTGATGCAGTGGACCTCGCCCGAGCCGAGAGCCCGCTCGAGCGCGGGACGCAGCTGGCCGGGCTCCGTCACGTGGCACCCTCGCCCGCCGAGCGCCTCCACCATCCGCTCGTAACGGGTGAACGGCAGCGAGGTGGCCACCGAGCGCTCGGCCCCGAAGAACGAGAGCTGCGGGTTGCGGATCTGCCCCCAGCCCCCGTCGTTGCCGATGACCACCGTCATGGGCAGGCCGAAGCGCACCGCGGTCTCGAGCTCCATCCCGTTCAGCCCGAAGGCGCCGTCGCCCGCGATCAGCAGCACCCGCTGCGCGGGCCGCAGGAGGCGGGCCGCGATCGCGAAGGAGGGCCCCACGCCGAGGCAGCCGAACGGCCCCGGGTCGAGCCACTGCCCCGGACGGGAGAGCCGCACGATCTTCGAGGCGCAGCCCACCACGTCGCCCCCGTCGCCGACCACGGTCGTATCCCCGTCCACCACCGCGGCGATCTCGTGGGCCAGCCGGTAGTGGCTGATCGGCACGTCGTGGGAGAGCCGCTCGGCCATGAGGCGCGCCTGGGCCTCCGTCTCCTTCTTTCGCACCGCGTCGCGCCACGGCGCCACCCGCGCGGCCGCGTCCCGGGGAGCCGCATCGGCGAGCGCCCGGAGGGTGAGACCGATGTGGCTCGTGAGCCCGACCGCGAGCGGCCGGTTGCGGCCCAGCTCCGCCGGGTCGCAATCCACCATGGCCACCCGCACGTTCTCCGCGAAGGAGGGCGGCCGGCCGTAGCCCAGCCGGAAGTCGAGCGGCGTGCCGAGCACCAGCACCACGTCCGCCTGCCCGAGCGCGAAGCCGCGCGCCTGGGCGAAGGCCTGCGGGTGGTCGTGCGGCAGGCAGCCGCGACCCGCGCCGTTGGTGAAGACCGGCACCCCGGTGGCCTCGGCCAGCGCGCGCAGCTCCGCGGCCGCGTCGTCCCAGTAGACCCCGCTGCCCGCCATGATCACCGGCCGCTCGGCCGACGCCAGCAGCGCGGCCAGCTCCGCCACGGAAGCAGAATCGGGCGCGGTGGGCCGCCGGTGGGCGTAGCCGGTGGGGATCGGCGCCAGCCGGTCCTCGACCACCGTCATCAGGAGATCGACCGGGATCTCCACGAACACCGGTCCCGGCCGGCCGGTCAGGGCGTGGCGAATCGCGGTGGTGAGCACCTCGGGGATCTGGCGGGCCTCGGAGACCGTCCACGAGCCCTTGGTGATCGGTCGCAGGAGGTCGACCTGCTCGACCTCCTGCAGCGAGCCGAGGCCGCGCAGGCCGAGCGGGGCCGCGCCGCCGATCAGGAGCACCGGGCTGCGCGCGGAGTAGGCGTTGGCGATGCCGGTCACCGCGTCGGTGACGCCCGGCCCCGCGGTGACGAGGGCGACGCCCACGTTCCGCGTGAGGCGCGCGTAGGCGTCGGCGGCGTGCGCGCAGGCCTGCTCGTGCCGCATGTCGACGACCTGCACGCCCTCGGTGAGACAGCCGTCGTAGATCGGCAGGATGTGTCCGCCACAGAGCGTGAACACGTGGCCCACGCCGGCCTGCCGCAGCGTGCGGGCCACCAGGTGTCCGCCGTTGAGGTCCGCCACGCTAGCCTCGGCCCGCGGGGAGGTGGACGACCTCGAGCTTCAGGCGATCGGGATCCTCGAAGAAGACCGCGTAGTAGCCGGGGCGGTACTCGGGGAACTCGCGCGGCGTCCGGTAGAGCGACGCCAGCCCGCGGGGCCGCATGAACTCGTCGCGGAACCGGTCCACCTCCTCCCGCCGCTCCACCCGGAAGGCCACGTGATTGAGACCGGCGCGCTTGCGGTGGAAGCCCGCCTCCGCGTGCCCGGGCGCGGCGGCCATGACCCAGATGTCGGCCCCGCGGCCCGAGAAGCCGGCGACGGTGTCGGTCTCGTGCACGGGGCGATAGTCCAGGTAGCCGAGGAAGGCCTTGTAGAAGGGAAAGGAGCGGGCCGCGTCGCGGACGTTGATCTGGAAGTGGTAGACCTCGGCCTTCACCAGAACTTCTCCCACTTCACGCTCTTGCGATCCATGCCCTTCTTGACCAGCGTGTCGCGCACCCGGTTGACGGTCTCCCCGCCCCCGCAGACGTAGACGATGAGCTTGTCGACCCCGAACACCAGGCGGTCGACCGCCTCCGCGGGCTCGCCCTTCTCCCCGCGCCAGGTGGGGGGCGGCTCGCGCAGCACCGGAAGATACGAGAAGCCCGGGTAGCGGCGCGCGAGCGACCGGAAGTCCGCGTCGTAGACCAGCCAGCCGGGGTTGCGGGCCCAGTAGATGAGCGCGGTGGGCCGGCCATACCCGGTCTCGAAGAGGTGGGCAAGGATCGAGCGAATCGGCACGATGCCGATCTCCTCCGCCACGAAGACGGCGCGGCGCGGATCGGCACGATTGAACACGAAGCCGCCGGTCGGCCCCTTGAAGCGGAACTCGTGGCCGGGCTCGAGCGCGCGCACCCACTGGGAGCCCACGCCGCCGGGGGCCACGTCGATGGCGAGCGTGAAGGCGCCCTTGTGGGCAGGCGAGGAGACCATGGTCCAGGCCCGCACGTCCTTGGGGCCGAACGGGACCGAGATCCACTGCCCGGCGTCGAAGGTGAACTCGGCGGGCTCGAGCACCTCCACGTCGACCTCGATGACCTCGGCCGTGATCGCACGCACCGCGGTCACGCGGCCCCGGCACTCCCGCGGCTTCATCGCGACTGGAACCGGGGGATGATCTCGCTCGCGATCGTCTCGAGCTGGGCCGCCTCGTCCGCGAGATCGCCGATGGGGTTCATGACGAAGTAGCCGCAGCCGGCCTGCACGAACCGATCGAGCTGCTCGGCGCACTGGGCCGCGGTGCCGATCACCCCGTACTTGCGGGCGAGAGGCCCGAAGTCCTGCGCGTAGCGGCTGGAGAGCACGCGGACCCACGCGCGCTCCGCGCTCTCGTAGTCGCGCCCCACCGTGACGAAGGTCAGATGGCCGGCCACGAACCGGCCGAGGTCGCGCCCGGTCTCGGCCGCGGCGCGCCGGATCTTCTCCAGGCTCTGGGCGTAGCGCTCGGGTTGCACCACGTAGGAGATCCACCCGTCGCCCTGGCGGCCCGCGCGGGCCAGGGCCGCGTCCGACCGCCCGCCGATCCAGATCGGCGGGCCGGGACGCTGCACCGGCTTGGGGTCCAGGCTCACGCCCTCGAACCGGGTGAAGCGTCCCTCGAACGTGGCGGGAGTGTCCCGCCACAGCGCGCGCACCACGTCGATGCCCTCGGTGACCCGGGCGCCGCGCTCCTTGTGGGGCACCCCGCAGGCCTCGAACTCCTTCGGGTTCTCGCCGCCGACCCCCACCCCGAAGATGAGCCGTCCTCCGCTGAGCGCGTCGAGCGTGGAGGTGATCTTGGCCGCCACCGTCGGCTGGCGCAGGGCCAGCAGGTAGACGCCGCTGCCGAGACGGATGCGGCTCGTGATCGACGCGTAGGAGGCCAGCAAGGTCAGCGACTCGTAGAGCGGGTTGTGGAAGGACACGTGGTCGCCGGTCCACAGCGAGTCGAGCCCGAGCGCCTCGCAGCGCCGCGCCAGCGCGAACTGCTCCGCGGGCGGGTGCATGGAGAGGAACGCCCCGAACCTCACCGCGGACGCCATGATCGCCTCGCTACCGCGGGAAGGCGTCCTTGACGCCTCCGTCCACCGTGATCGTGCACCCGGTGGTCTTGGCCGACCGGTCGGAGGCGAGGAACAGCACCGCCTCCGCCGCGTCCTCGGGCAGGATCGGGCGCGCGAGGATGTTGCGCTTGCGGTAGAAGTCCTCGAGCTCGTCCACCGTGATGCCCTGGGCCCGCGCCCGCTCGCGACGGACGTCCTCGGACCAGAGCTTGGAGTCGCGAAACACCGCGTCCGGGTTCACGATGTTGGAGCGGATGCCGTGCGGCCCGCCCTCGAGCGCGAGCACCTTGGCCAGCTGCGCCTCCGCGGCCTTGGAGGCCGAGTAGGCCGAGAAGTCCTTGCCGGGCGACATCACGTTCTTGGTGGCCACGAACACGAAGGCCCCGCCCAGGCCCTGGGCCTTCAGCACCCGCATGCCCTCCCGCGCGACGAGGAAGTGCCCGGTGGCGTTGACCGCGAACGAGCGCTCCCAGTCCGCGAGCTCCATGCGGTCGACCGGCGATGAATGCGCGGTGCCCGCGTTGGACACCACGATGTCGACGCCGCCGTAGGCCAGCACCGCCTCCTCGAAGGCGGACCGCACCGAGATTTCGCTCGTCACGTCCATGCCCAGGCCGATGGCCCGGCCCGCCCCGACGGCGCCCACGATCTCCTCGGCGGCCTTGCGGGCCCCCGCCGCGTCGAGATCGCCCAGCACCACGTGCGCGCCCTCGGCGGCCAGGCGCTGCGCGGCCGCGCGGCCGATGCCGCTGGCCCCGCCGGTGACCAGCGCGATCCGGCGCGCCAGCTCCTTCTCCGATGGGGCGAGCGAGAGCTTGTAGAGCTCGAGCGGCCAGTACTCCACGTCGAAGGCGTCCCGCGCCGACAAAGAAACATACCCGCCGAAGGTGGTCGCCGCGCCCAGGACCGAGATCGTGTGGTGGTAGATGTCGTCCACGATGCCGGCGGTCCGCCGGTCCTTGCCGGCCGCGAAGAGCCCGAGCCCGCCCACCACGATCACCCGCGGGAACGGATCGGTGAGGGTCGCCCCACCGGTGTTGTGCGCCTCGAAGTAGGCGGTGTAGTCGGCCACGAAGCGCTCGACCGCCGCGGTGACGCCCGCGCGCACCGCCTCCGGGTCGGCCGGGTCGGAGACCGGTGCGAAGCACGGCAGGCGCTTGGTGAAGATGGTGTGGTCGGGGGTGGCGGGCCCGATCCGGCAGAGCGCCTCCGCCTCGCGCGAGCCCGCGAACTCCAGCACGTCGGACGCGTCGTCGAAGGTGAGCACCTGACGCCGGCTCCGCCCCACCAGCCCCCGCAGGTGGGGGGCCACCGCGAGCGCGACCCGCCGCCGGGCCTCCGCGGGCGGGCTCGCCACCGCGACACCGCCGAAGCGCGTACGCCCCTTGGCCCGGTGGGCGATGGCCTCCTCGGCCCGGCTGATCAGCTCGATGGTGGCCTCGTACGCCTCCTTCACCGAGGCCCCCCAGCAGATCGTCCCGTGCTTCTGGAGCAGGATGGCGCGCGCCCTCGGATGCGCCGCGAACACCTCCGCCACCTCGCGCGAGATCAGGAAGCCGGGCCGCCGGTAGTCGAGCGCGATGACCTCGTCGCCGTACACCTCGCGCAGCACGTCGCGGCTCCGGTCGTTGTTGGTCAGCGAGACCACCGCGTCGGCGTGGGTGTGGATCACCGCGGTGGCGGGCAGGAAGCCGTGGAGGAGGGTCTCGATGGAGGGCCGCGGGCTCGCCGGCTCCTGGAGCGCGTGGGCGAGGTAGTCCACCATCTCCTGATCGCCCATGTCTTGCCGCTCCAGCAGGGCCAGGACGTCGTCCATCCGGACGCCGGGGAAGTCCTTCGGCTGGATGGACTTGAGATCCGAGCCGCTGCCCTTCACCCGCAGCACGCGGGTCGGGCGGCCGCGGTGGTCGCGCTCGTCCCGCTTGATCGAGGTGTTGCCGCCGCCCCAGACCACCAGGGTGGTCTCCGCGCCGACCAGACGCGAGGCGTAGACGATGAGATCGAGATCGCTCTTGCCCTGCGCGTCGGCGTCGCTCCAGCGGGAGTTCATCGCGTCCACACGATACCCGAATCCGCCATGGCGGTAAAGGTTGCGGGACGCTATGGTGAGCGCGTGATCGCGACGGCGGCGCGGCGGCTCACGCGGGGCGGCGCGCTCGCGCTCGCCGTCCTGGCCCCGCTCGCAGGCGACTGGGCCTCCGGCCCGCGCGCGGCGCGCGCCGACGGCATCATGCTCATCGAGGCCGGCGCCTTCTGGATGGGCAGCGACGACGACTCGCCCGAGGAAGCGCCCCTGCACCGCGTGTACGTGCGCGACTTCTGGCTCGACCGCCACAAGGTCACCAACCGCGAGTTCGCACGCTTCCTGGAGGCGCGCGGGCTCCGGAGCGCGGACGACCTCCCCTACTACGACCTGGACGACGCCGACGCGCGGATCGCTCGCTCCGGTGCGCGCGGCGACCGCTTCGTCGCGCAGCCCGGCTTCGAGGAGCGCCCCGTGGTGGAGGTCACCTGGTTCGGGGCCCGCGACTATTGCCTCTGGCGCGGCCAGCGCCTGCCCACCGAGGCGGAGTGGGAGAAGGCGGCACGCGGCGCGGACCGCCGCCGCTACCCGTGGGGCGACGAGCCGCCGACCGACGCGCGCGCGGTGGTGGGACGCGCCTACAACGCCACCGAGCGCGGCGACCGGCGCCCGGCCGGCGAAGGCCCGAGCGGGGTGCAGGACCTGCTCGGCAACCTGCGCGAGTGGACGGCCTCCGCCTACCGGCCCTACCCGTACCGGGCCGACGACGGGCGCGAGAACGCGCCGCCCGATGCCGGGAGAGTGGTCCGCGGCGCGAGCCACGACGATCCGGTCGACGCGCTGCGCGTGACGATCCGCCGCCTCTCCTCGTATGATGGGGGACGTGGCGGGCTGGCTCACGGCCACCACCACACCGGCTTTCGCTGCGCCACCTCGGAGGACCTGGGAGGACGATGACGTCATGAGAGGCCTGATGATGGACTACCCGCTCACCCTCACCCAGTTCTTCGAGCGCACGCGCCGGCTCTTCCACCGGAAGACCATGGCCACCCGCGTGCCCGGAGTGGGGCTGCAGCGCTACACCTACGGCGACTACGCCGACCGGGTGTGCCGCCTGGCCGGCGCGCTGCGCGGGCTGGGTCTGCAGAAGGGCGCGCGGGTGGGCACCTTTGCGTGGAACTCGCACCGCCACATGGAGGTGTACTTCGCGGCGCCCCTCATGGGCCTGGTGCTCCACACCGTCAACATCCGTCTCTCCGCCCAGGACATCACCTACATCGTGAACCACGCCGGCGACGAGGTGCTGGTCGTCGACGCGAGCCTCTGGCACATCCTGGAGCCGATCCGGAAAGACCTCACCACCGTCAAGCACGTGATCGTGATGAAGGACACCCCCGACGCGGTGGTGCCGCCGGGCGCCCTCGACTACGAGCAGCTGGTGATGGCCACCACGCCGGTGACCGAGTGGCCCCGCATCGAGGAGACCGACGCAGCCGGCATCTGCTACACGTCCGGCACCACCGGGCACCCCAAGGGCGTGGTCTACACCCATCGCGCGATCTACCTGCACTGCTTCGCCGCCTCCACCGTCGACGTGATGGGCATCTGCGAGCGCGACGTGATCCTGCACGTCGTGCCGATGTTCCACGCCAACGCGTGGTGCGTGCCCTTCGCGGGGGTGATGAACGGCTCGACCCAGATCTTCGGCGGGCCCAACCCGCAGCCGCGCGACATCGTCGAGATCGTCCACCACGAGAAGGTCACGCTGGTGGGCGCGGTGCCCACGGTGTGGATCGCCATCCAGGCCATCCTCGAGAAGGAGCCGCACTGGGACATCTCCTCGATCCGCTGCATTCCCATCGGCGGGTCGGCCGCTCCGCGCACCCTCATCGAGCTGTTCGACAAGAAGTACGGGGCCTACATGCTCCATGCGTGGGGCATGACCGAGATGACCCCCCTCGGCAGCGTCTGCCGGCCGCGCTCCTACATGGACGCGCTCCCGGAGGACGAGCGCTACGCGGTGCGGGCCAAGCAGGGGGCGCCCGTCGCGGGCGTGGACATGAGGATCGTCGACGACGCGGGCAACGTGCTGCCGTGGGACGGCAAGAGCGCGGGCGAGATCCAGGTGCGAGGGCCGTGGGTGACCAGCGGCTACTACAACAACCCCGAGGGCGCGGCCCAGTTCACCCCCGACGGCTGGTTCCGCACCGGCGACGTGGCGTCGCTCGACCCCGACGGGTACATCCAGATCACCGACCGTACCAAGGACCTCATCAAGTCTGGCGGCGAGTGGATCTCGAGCGTGGACATGGAGACCACCATCATGGGCCACCCGAAGGTGCTGGAGGCCGCGGTGATCGCGGTGCCCCACGAGCGCTGGGTGGAGCGGCCGCTCGCCTGCATCGTGCCCAAGCCCGAGCACAAGGGCGCGCTCACCGCGGAGGAGATCTACGAGTACCTGAAGCCGCGCGTCGCCAAGTGGTGGCTGCCCGACGAGGTGGTGTTCATCGAGGCCGTGCCCAAGACCAGCGTCGGCAAGTTCGACAAGAAGGTCCTGCGCGACCGCTTCAAGACCTGGAAGCCGTAGGGGTCAGGTCTTACATTCCGACATTTTCGTGGGTGGCGTGGCAACGCCTCTAGCGGAGAAAATGTCGGAATGTAAGACCTGACCCCTTCCTTCAGCAGCGGCGGACGAGGGCGGCCCAGTCCTCGCCCGGCAGGAGCGGCTCGGGGGTGCCCTTCCAGGCCTGGGCCATGGCGCGCAGGTGCGCGATGCGCTCGGCGGGCTCGGGGTGGGTCGAGAGGTACGTCAGGGGCTTGGGCGTGGCGCCCTCCTCCTGACGGATCTTGTCGAAGAAGGCGATCATCCCCGCCGGGTCGACGCGGGCCGCCAGCAGCATCTTCATCCCCTCCACGTCGGCCTCGTCCTCCGCGCGGCGGGAGTAGCGCAGCTCGCCCAGCGTGCGCGCGGTCTGGAGCCCGTAGGCGAGCGGCCCGGTCACGTCGCCGGTCAGCGCCATCAGCAGGAGCCCGGTGGAGGCGTCCTGGATCACCGCGCGCGTGGTGTGGCGCTGCAGGACGTGCTGGAGCTCGTGGGCCATGACTCCGGCCAGCTCCTCCGGGCTGCTCGTCTCCTGGAGCAGCGCGGTGAAGATCACCACGCTCCCGCCCGGCAGCGCGTGGGCGTTGACCACCGGGCGGCGCACCACGTACACCCGGATCGAGTAGGGCGAGGGCGGCGCGCTCTGGGTGAGGCGGTGCACGATCGCATCCATCGCGGCGCCGAGCTGCGGATCGCCGCAGCGGCGGTCGGGCGGGGCCATGTAGCCGATCGCGGAGCGGCCGACGCTCTCCTCCCAGGCCACCGGCACCCGCGGGGCCACCATTGCGGCCAGCGCCGGGATGCCCCAGACGTAGATCGCGGCGGTGACCGCCAGCACCGCCCCCGCGGCCCCGATCGTCCAGCGCAGGCGTGCGGCCCGACGCCGGGGGTCGTGGAAGCGTAGTCCCAGCTGGGGCGCGACCTCGTGCAGGCTCTCCAGGAACGCGCTGTCGGCCACCAGGAGGGTCTCCGGCAGCGGATCACCCCGCTCGATCCGCACCTCCTCTCCCGCGTAGAAACCCTGGGTCTGGCGCAGCTCGCGATAGGGCCAGAGCCGGCTCGCGCCGCCCGCGGGGCTGATCTCGAGCGCCTCGCGCATGAGGCGGATCGTGGCCGGCTGCCGCGTGGCGGTCCGCCCGTCGAGATAGAAGCCCTGCCAGTCGGTGCGCATGGGGCGGGCGGCGGCTCAGGCCAGATCGAAGCCGGAGTCGAAGAAGCCGGAGAGTCCCTCGCCGATGCTGCCCGCCTGCTGCGCCTCCTGGCGGATGCGGTCCAGGTCGAGCGGCCCCACCAGGGCCAGGTTGCGGAAGGCGAAATCGATGTTGCGCACCCGCACCCACGGCCACGCGATGCCGACGGTGGCGACCAGCAGCAGCGCGTTCACCGCCCACAGCTTGAGCAGCTCGAGGCCGGTCACGGTGCAGGCGAAGCGCGCGGTGGCGAACGCGGTGTGGCGCCAGAAGTAGCGCCGCTTGAAGGCGACGTACCAGATCCAGCACAGCCCGAGCGTGGGCAGGGTGAGCAGGATGGCCACCACGAAGGCGCTGAACAGATCGCGGCCGCGGCCGGAGAAGTCGAAGCGCTCGCCGCCGAAGTAGGAGTGCGACACCAGGAACGCCTGGCGCGACACCAGGAAGAACGGATAGTAGAGGCCGAGGGTCAGCCCGGTGAGGAAGCTGCCGAGCAGGAAGATCTTCAGCAGCTCCACCACCCGCCCCCGGAACGAGAAGCGGATCCCGCGCCACGAGGTCCGGCTGAGCCGGTAGCGCCGCGCGCCCACCATCGCGATCGGGAAGAAGGCGTAGGCCAGTACCGCCACCAGGAGCGCGGCCACCCCCCGCACCGCGAGCGGCACGTCGAGCATGTCGCGGACCGCCTGCAGGATCAGGATCGGCACGCCGAAGACCAGCACCGCCTTGATGGTGCCCATCAGCAGCTCGCGGGGCGTTCCGTGATAGGCGAAGCGGTCGCCCTCGAACTCGCTCTGGCCCGCGAGGTAGGCGCGGACGCGCGTCTTGGCCCAGAAGTAGTAGATCCCGATGGTGACGATCGTCAGGAGCACGTTGACGACGTGGATGCCGAAGAGGGTGCTCCCCTGGCCGTGGAAGACCGGGCGCCGGACGGCGGAGGCGGCCTCGGGCGCAGGCCCGGGAGCCGGCGGGGCAGAGGCGGTCGGCGGGGGCGGCAGTGGCGGAGGCGGCGGCAGCGGGAGGCGGGCGAGCGGCGGCCCGGCGGAGGGGGGAGCGGGCTTGCGGAAGAACGACGGGCGCCCTTCAGATCCCTCCGCGTCCATACGAAACGATCATGGGCAGAACGCGCGGACGAGTCAACTTTTGGAGGTCAGGCGCCCGCGCGCTGCGCGAACCGCTCCAGGTGATGCTCGGCGTCGCCGAAGGTCTGGCCGATCATGGTGAGCCGTCGGAAGGTGTGGCTCACCTTCAGCTCTTCCGTCATGCCCATGCCCCCGTGCAGCTGCACCGCCTCCTGGCTCACGTGGCGGCAGGCGTCGGCCACCTTGATCTTGGCCGCGGAGACCGCGTGGCGCCGCTCGTCGGGGGGCGCGCTGTCGACCTTCACGCACGCCAGGCACGCCATCGAGCGGGCCTGCTCGTAGCTGATCACCATGTCCACCATGCGGTGCTGCAGGGCCTGGAAGCTGCCGATCGGCACTCCGAACTGGCGGCGGGTCTTGAGGTACTCGAGCGTGGCCTCGTTGGCGAAGCGGATGGCGCCGACCGCCTCCGCGCAGAGGAGCGCGGTGGCGTAGTCGGCCGCGTCGTCGATCAGCGGCAGGGCCCGCCCCTCCTCGCCGAGCCGCGCGTCCTCGGGCACCGCGACCCCGGAGAACCACACGTCGGCGGCCCGCAGCTCGTCGATGGTGCGGTACTCCTTGAGGGTCACGCCCGGCGCGCCGCGCTCCACCAGGAAGAGGCTGATGCCGGCCGGATCGGTGTCGCCGCCGCCGGTGCGGGCGGACACGATCAGGGTGTCGGCGGATCCGCCGTGGAGCACCGCGCGCTTCTCGCCCTCCAGGGTGTAGCCGCCCCCCGCGCGCTTGGCCCGCGTGCCCACGTGGGCCAGGTCGTACCGGGCGGTGCGCTCGGTATGGGCGAAGGCAAGGCGCTGCTTGCCCTGGATCAGGGCGGGCAGGATGCGCTTCTGCTGCGCCTCGCTGCCGCCGCGCGCCACGAGCCGCCCCGCGAGCCCCACGTTCACCCAGTAGGGCTCCACCACCAGGCTCTCGCCGAGCGCCTCCATGACCAGCATCACGTCGACCGCGCTGCCCCCGAACCCGCCGTGCTCCTCCGCGAACGGCACCCCGAGCAATCCCATCTCGGCGAACGCGCCCCACACCTTCTCGCTCCACCCGCTCTCCGAGTCCACGATCTTGGCCCGCGCGTCCAGCGCATACTCGTTCGCCAGATACCGCTTGAGGCTGTCCGCCAGCAGCTGTTGCTCTTCACTCAGATCGAAATTCATCCCAATGCTCCTAGCGAGAGCTGAATTCAGGCACCGCGACGTCGGCGGGGCGGGGGGCTGGCGCGGCGGGGCGTGGGGGAGCCGGGTGACCCGTTCCCTGCCCGGCCCGGACCGCCCGACCACCGCCCGGGTTGGGAACTCCTACCCCGGTGGCCGCCAGGGACACGGTCGTGGTCAGAGGCTCCCCCACGCCCCGCCGCGCCCGCCCCCCGCCCCGCCGGACATCGCCACCACCGCTACAGCCCGAGCGTCGCCTTCGCGATGATGTTGCGCTGGATCTCGTTGGACCCCGCGTAGATCGTCGCCTTGCGCAGGTTGCAGTAGCGCGGGGCGAGGCGGGCCGTGAAGTGGTCGAAGTCCATCGGGTCGACCGGGCGATAGGCCTGGGCCAGCGGCCCCGCGGCCTGCATCATCAGCTCGGTGATCGACTGCTGGATCTCGGTGCCCTTGATCTTGAGCATCGACACGTCCGCGCCGGGCGGCCGGCCGCTGCGACGCATCTGGTCGAGGAAGCGCAGGTTGGTGATCTCGAGGGCCATCAGCTCCACCTCGACCCGGGTGAGCCGGTCGCGGAAGCGCGGGTCCTCCATGATCGGACGGCCGTCCTTCATCTGCTCGCCGGCCAGCTCCTTGAGCTTCTGCAGCTCGCGCTTGGAGGCCCCGATCCGGCCGGTGCCCATGCGCTCGTAGCCCAGGAGGTACTTGGCCACCGTCCAGCCCTTGCCCTCCTCGTGCACGAGGTTCTCGGCCGGCACCTTCACCTCGTCGAAGAACACCTCGTTGACCTCCTTGCTGCCGTCCATCAAGACGATCGGCCGCACGCTGATGCCGGGCGTCTTCATGTCGATCAGGAGGAACGAGATGCCGTCCTGGCGCTTGCCGGTGTTGGGATCGGTGCGGACGAGGCAGAAGATCCAGTCCGCGTGATGCGCCAGGGTGGTCCAGATCTTCTGGCCGGTGACCGTGTAGTGATCGCCCTCCCGGATCGCGCGCGTCTTGAGCGAGGCCAGGTCCGAGCCCGAGCCCGGCTCCGAGTAGCCCTGGCACCAGAAGTCCTCGCCGTTGTAGATACGGGGCAGGAACCGCTTCTTCTGGGCCTCGGTGCCGAAGCGCAGCAGCACCGGCGCGCACATGCGCACTCCGAAGGGCACGATCATGGGCGTGGCCGCGAAGCCGCACTCCTCCTCGAAGATGTAGCGCTGGACCACGTTCCAGTCCGTCCCGCCCCACTCCTGCGGCCAGTCCGGCGCCACCCAGCCCTTCCTGGCCAGGATCTTGTGCCAGCGCAGGAGCTCGTCCTTGCTCAGCTCCTGGTAGCTCTCCATCTTCTGACGGAGGTCCGCGGGCAGGTTCGTGCGCAGCCAGCCGCGCACCTCGTCGCGGAACGCCAGCTCGTCGGGCGAGTAGTTCAGGTCCATGGTCGGGTTCCTTTCAGCGGAGTCGCGTCGGGGCCGGGGGCCATGCTATCCCAGGGCGCGGATGAGGTCCAGCAACCGGCCCAGGGTGGCGAGGCGGGCCGCGAGCCCCTCTCCCGCCGGCTCGACCCGGAGGGTCGTGATGCCGGCCCGGCGATAGGTCTCGAGGCGGGCCCGGACCATGGCCTCGGTTCCCAGGAGGTTGGTCTTCAGCACGAGCTCGTCCGGGACCCGGGCGGCCGCCTCCTCGCGCTTCCCCGCGAGCCAGAGCCGCTGCACCTCCGCGGCGGTGTCCTCGTAGCCGGCCCGCCGGAACGCATCGTTGTAGAAGTTGTGCTGGCGGGAGCCCATCGCCCCGAGGGTGAAGGCGAGGCCGGGCTTGTGGGCCGGCAGCAGGCGCTCGAGGTCGTCGGAGAAGGCCACGAAGCCCCCGGCCTGCAGGTCGAGCTGGGCCAGCGAGCGGCCTGAGCGGGCGGCACCAGCCGCCAGACGGTCTGTGAAAATCGTTGAATGTTCGGGCATGAACGAGGTGCCGAGCCAGCCGTGGGCGATCTCGCCCGTCATCTCAAGGCTTCGAGGCGAAAGGGTCGCCAGGTATATCGGAATTCCCGGCTGAGGTCTGGCTGCGGAGCGGAGGGTCTTGCCCTCGCCGCCGGGCAGCGGCAGCTCGTAGACGCGGCCCTTGTAGGCCAGGTGCTCGCCGGTCACCGCGCGCCGGACGATCTCCACGATCTCCCGCATCCGCTGCACGGGCCGGTCGAACCGGATGCCGTGCCAGCCCTCGATCACCTGAGGCCCGCTCACGCCCAGGCCCAGGACGAAGCGGCCGTTGGACATGGAGGCGAGGCTCATGGCGGTCATGGCCACGAGCGCCGGGGTCCGCGTGCCGGCCTGGATGATGCCGGTCCCGAGGCGGATGCGGGAGGTCCGCGCGGCCATGAACGCGAGCGGGGTCACCGCGTCGTGCCCCCACGCCTCCGCCGACCAGACGTCGTGGACGCCCAGGCGCTCGGCCTCGGTCACGTAGGCGCTCGCCTCCGCCCAGTCGGTCTGGGCGAGACGCAGCGAGATCGAGACGCGCATCAGGCGGGGCGGCCGGGCGCCGATCCAGCCGCGGCGAGCGCGGCCGCGATCTTCTGGAGCTGGCCGGCGTGATCCAGGTCGTGCAGGCGCGTGAACAGCAGGGTCTCGCGCCAGGAGAGCGGCCCGAACATCGGGTGGTCGATGCGCCGGTCAGCGGCTGCCGCGGGATCGGCGGCGAGGACGTCGGCGAAGAGCGTCTCCCGTTGACGGTCGAGCGCGGCGCACCAGGCCTCCGCGGTCCGGAGCGGCGCGTCCTCGACCCGCTCGCGGGGCAGGCGCGGCGGCGCAGGCCGGCCCGCGAGCGCGTCGCGGATGCCGCCCGCGAAGTAGCCGTCGGCGGCCAGCACGTGGGCCATCACCTCGTTGCCGCTCCACTCCTCGGGCTCCGGCCGCTCGCCGAAGCGCGCCGCCGGCACCGCGACCGCCGCCGCGCGCAGGTCCGCCATGGCCGACCGCACCTTGTCGACGAGCGCCGCGGGCGTGAGCTTCGCGCCCTGCGCCACCAGATAGCTGCGGATCCGCGCCTGCTCCTCGTTCATCGCGCCTGGACTCTATCCTGCGCGGCCACGCCCCGCAACCGACGGGGGTCAGGTCTTACATTCATACAATGTCGGAATGTAAGACCTGACCCCATCAGAGGCCGATAGTAGCCAGGAACTCTCCGATCACGCGCTGGACCTCGGCGCGGTGGGTGCGGTTCGGGAAGTGGGGGCCACCGTCCACGACGTGCAGACGCGCGCCGGGAATCGTCTCGGCCAGACGGCGAGACATGGCCACGGTGGGGAAGCTGTCGGCCGACCCGGCGATGATCTGCACCGGGCAGCGAATGCGACGGCAGTCGGCCAGCCACTCGGTGCGGCTGTAGGTCTCGTCCAGCAGCGCCAGCAGCGAGGCCACCGAGTGGCGGCCGAGGGTGTGCATGAGCTCGGCGTAGCGGTCGGGCCGGGCCTTGAGCCGGGCCAGGGCCTCCTCGCCCATCCGCAGGCGCACGTTGGCGTCGAAGTACTCCGCGAAGCGCCCCGCCTCCACCAGGGGCCGATGGCGTGCCCACCACGCCTTGTCCTCCGCGGTCGGCTCGTAGGGCGGGCCGCTGATCGAGACGACCGCGCGCGCCCGCGCCGGGGCGTGGACCGCGATCCACAACGACAGCGCGGCCCCCATGGACGCCCCGCCCCACACCGCCTCCCGCACGCCGAGCGTGTCGAGCCACGCCAGGAGGTCCTCCGCCTTGCGCGCGTAGGTGTAGTCGGCCACCCGCTCGAAGCGCGTGGAGAGCCCGTGCCCGCGCGTATCGGGAAAGAGCGCGCGCACCCGCGGCAAGAACGGCTCCAGGTCCGGCACCATCACCGACGAGTCCTCGACCGAGCCGCCGTGGATCCAGACCATGACCGGAGGTGAGGCGGGTGCAGTCGGCGCGGACGGCGGCGCGGTCAGCCCGGCTTCCCGCCAGTGGAGGCGGACGCCGGTGGGCAGGTCGACCTCAGGCAGGGCCGATCCTCTTCTCCAGGTAGCGCGCGTAGCGAGACATGGAGTAGGTGCAGACCCAGTACACCACCGCGATGAAGAGGTAGATCGGGAACGGGCGGATCTCGCGGTTGTTGACCACCTGCGCGGCCTTGGTGAGGTCCATGAAGCCGATGATCGAGGCCAGCGAGGTGTCCTTGAACAGCACGATGAACTGGGTGACCAGCGACGGGATCATGTTCTTGAGGGCCTGGGGCAGGATCACGAAGCGCATCCCCTGCGCCCCGCTGAGCCCGAGCGCGGTGCCGGCCTCCACCTGGCCGCGCGGCACCGACTGGATTCCCGCCCGCACGATCTCCCCCAGGTAGGCCGCCTCGAAGATCACGAAGGCGGCCAGGGCCACCCCGAACTCCGGGATCGCGGTGTGCAGCACGATCGGGATGATGAACCACATCCAGAAGATCACCATGACCAGCGGCACGCCGCGGAAGAACTCGACGTACAGGACCGCGGGGGTGCGGATCCACCACTGCGGCGCCAGCCTCGCGATGCCGATGAAGATGCCGAGGATGAACCCAAGGACGATCGACGGGATGGCCAGCCGCAGGGTGCCGCCCACGAAGTTGCCGATGCCCAGGAAGCCCTGGAGCATCAGGAACGGGAAGTTGCGCCAGATGACGTCCAGATCGAGCATGGCTAGCGCCGCTGCCGACCGCCCACGATCAGCCCCGGGATCGCGGTGCGCCGCTCCACCCACGACATCACGATGGCGATCGAGACGCACAGCACCAGGTAGATCACGGTGCCCGCGGTCAGCGCCTCGATGGCCTTGGCGGTGTAGGTCTCGATCTGCCGGGTCTGGAACGTGAGCTCGGCCACGCTGATGGTGAGCGCCACCGACGAGTTCTTGAGCAGGTTGAGCGACTCGTTGGTGCCGGGCGGGATGATCAGCCGCAGGGCCACCGGCAGGATCACGAAGCGGTAGGCCTGGAAGGTGGTGAGGCCGGAGGCCACCGAGGCCTCGAGCTGGTTGCGCGGAATCGCCTGGATGCCGGAGCGCAGCACCTCGGAGAAGCGCGCCCCGCTGTACACTCCCAGCGCGCAGACCGCGGCCCAGAACTCGAGCCCGTGGGCGAAGAGCCAGTCCTGCACCACCTGGGGCAGGAGCGGCGGGATCGCGAAGTACCAGAAGAACATCCACACCAGCAGCGGAACGTTCCGGAAGAACTCCACGTAGAAGGAAGCCGCCGCTCGCAGCGGCCAGAAGCGGACGGTGCGCAGAGCGCCCGAGACCACCCCCAGGACGACCGCGACCAGCCACGCCACCACCGACAGCTCGAGGGTGGTGATCAGCCCGCTCAGGAGCCAGAGACCGGACTCGCCGGTCCACAGCACCGACCAGTTGAACTGGTATCGCATGAAGACTCCCCTCTCACCCTGCCCTCTCCCCCTCGAAGGGGGAGAGGGTCATCGTGGCCCCCCCTCCCCTTGGGGAGAGGGCCGGGGTGAGGGGCCTACTTCGGGACGACCTGCAGGAGCATGAAGCTGCGCACGCGGGCGTCCATCGGATACGGCAGCTCGCCCTTGGTGCCGAACCACTTGTCGTAGATCTCGAAGAACTTGCCCGACTCGATGCCGTCCATCAGGCCCGAGTTGACCACGTTCCTGAAGTCCGACTCGCCCTTGCGCATCGCCATGCCGTAGGGCTCGTAGGAGTAGAAGTCGCCCACGATGTCCCACTGGGCCGGATTCGGGGCCTTGGCCTTGAGCCCGGCGAGCTGGATGCCGTCGTTGGTGTAGGCGTCGACCTGCCCCTGGGCCAGGGCCTGGAAGGCGGCCGGCTGGTCCGGGAACTCCCGCAGCACTGCCTTGGGCGCCTTCTCGCGGATGATCCGCGCGTTGGTCGAGCCCTGCTGGGCCGCGATGCGCTTGCCGTCGATGTTCTTGATGCCCTTGATGGGGCTGCCCTTCTTGACCAGGAACTGGGCCCCGGTCACGAAGTAGGTGAGCGAGAAGTCCACGCTGTCCCGCCGGGTGCGGGTGTCGGTCATGGTCTCCGCGATCAGATCCACCGCGCCGGAGGAGAGCAGCGGGATCCGGGTCGGCGGGGTGGACTCCTTCTTCTCGACCTTGATGGTCTTGCCGAGCTTCTTCTCCAGGGCGGGCTTGATGAGCTCCTCGACCAGGTCGATGGAGAAGCCGACCCACTCGTTCTTGGCGTTGACGTAGCCGAACGGCGGCGAGCCGGTCCGGGTCCCGATGGTCAGGGTCCCGGTCTCGCCGATCTTGTCGAGCGTGCTCTTCTGCTGAGCCCCCGCCGGGCCCACGCCCGCCGCGAGCAGCGTCGACACCATGAACAGCCCCATCAATCTCCGCATGCACGTCCTCCTGGGTGAAAGGTCAGTGGGTCAGGATCTTGGACAGGAAATCCTTCGCGCGATCGGACTGCGGATTCGCGAAGAACGACTCCGGCTTCTGCACCTCGACGATCTTGCCGTAGTCCATGAACACGATGCGGCCCGCCACCCGGCGGGCGAAGCCCATCTCGTGGGTCACCACCATCATGGTCATGCCCTCGCGGGCCAGGTCGGTCATGACGTCCAGCACCTCGTTGATCATCTCGGGGTCCAGCGCGGAGGTGGGCTCGTCGAAGAGCATGATGCGCGGCTGCATGGCGAGGGCCCGCGCGATGGCCACCCGCTGCTGCTGGCCGCCCGAGAGGTTGGCCGGGTAGTAGTCGGCGCGGTCCGGGATGCGCACCCGCTCCAGCAGGCCGCGGGCGATCTTCTCCGCCTCCGCCGCGCCCATCCCCTTCACCTTCCGCGGCGCCAGCATGATGTTCTGCAGCACCGTCATGTGGGGGAAGAGGTTGAAGGACTGGAAGACCATCCCGACCTCGGTACGCAGCTTGACCAGGTTCGCGCGGGGCCCGGAGATGGGCTCCCCGTAGACCGTGATCTCGCCCCCCTGCACCGGCTCCAGCCGGTTCACGCAGCGGATCAGCGTGCTCTTCCCGGAGCCGGAGGGTCCGCACACCACGATGACCTCGCCCGCGTCCACCTTCAGGTCCACGTCGGTGAGCACGTGATGTGACCCGAACCACTTGTTGACGCCCTTGAACTCGATGGCCACCGGCATGGGCTACTCGATCACCACCAGCACGTCGCCCGGGTTGACCGCCTGACCGGCCTCCACCCGGATCTCCTTGACGGTGCCGGCCACCGCGGCCTTGAACTCGTTCTCCATCTTCATGGCCTCCAGGACGATGAGGCCGTCTCCCGGCGCCACCGTCTGCCCCACCGTGACCTCCACCAGGGTCACCTTTCCCGGCATCGGCGCCTTCAGCACCTGTCCCCGCTCGGCCCCGGTCGCGCCCCGGGTGCGGATGAGGTAGCGCGACTCCTCCTCGACCCGGATCGTGTAGCGCTCGCCCTCGACGTCGACCGCGTAGCCGGTCTCCCGCTCGGTGACGTCGGCCACGTAGGAGGCGCCGTCCCACAGGATCGACCAGATCCCTTCGACGGTCTGCCGGGCGTCCACGGTGACGGTGGCGCCCTCGATGACGAGCGTGTAGCGGCCCGCCCCGCCGGTCACCTCGACCGGCACGGTGCGACCGCCGTGCTCGGCCTCGAACTTCACCGGTCCCTCCAGCCGGGCCGGAGCGCGCGGCGCCAGTCGCCGCCGGACGGCGCGGCCGGCAGCGGGGCCTGGCGACCCGCCCGATCGTAGGCGGTGAGCGCGGCCGCGATCAGGGCCACCCGACGGTGCCGGCCCTCGCCCTCGGGACGGTCGGCGGCCAGCAGCCGCTCCATGAACGCGGTGGAGAGGCGGCCGGCCACGAAGTCGGGGTGGGCGACGATCCGCTGCAGCACCGGGATCGTGGTCTGCACGCCCACCACCTGGTACTCGGCGAGCGCCCGCCGCATGCGGGCGATGGCCGCGTCGCGGTCCGGCCCCCACACGATCAGCTTGGCCATCAGGGTGTCGTAGAAGCGCGGGATGGTGTAGCCCGCGTAGACCCCGGTGTCGTCGCGCACCCACGGGCCCCCCGGCGCGCGCAGGCCCGAGATCAGGCCGGGCGACGGGATGAACGACGCGTACGGGTCCTCGGCGTTGATGCGGCACTCGATCGCCCAGCCGTTCGCGACCACGTCGTCCTGGGAGAAGCCGAGCTTGTCGCCCGCCGCGATGCGGAGCTGGTCCTTCACCAGATCTCGCCCGACGGTGAGCTCGGTGACCGGGTGCTCCACCTGCAGCCGCGCGTTCATCTCCAGGAAGTAGAAGTTGCGCTCGCGGTCCACCAGGAACTCGACGGTTCCCGCATTGACGTACCCGACCGACGCCGCCACCCGGCACGCGGCCTCCCCCATGCGGCGGCGCAGCTCGGGAGTGACGAAGGACGACGGGCTCTCCTCCACCAGCTTCTGGTGCCGCCGCTGGATCGAGCACTCGCGCTCCCCCAGGTGGACCACGCTGCCGTGAGCGTCGGCCAGCACCTGGATCTCGATGTGGCGCGGCTCCTCCACGTACCGCTCGATGTAGACCGCGGCGTCGCCGAAGGCCGCGCCCGCCTCCGCGCGTGCCGCGCGCAGGGCGCCCGACAGCTCGCCGGGTGTCCGCACCAGGCGCATGCCCTTGCCGCCGCCACCCATCGCGGCCTTGAGCATCACCGGATAGCCCACGGCCGTCGCCACGCGCGCCGCCTCGCGGTCGTCGGCCACGGGCTGCTCGGTCCCCGGGACCACCGGCACCCCGAGGCGGATCGCGACGCGCCGGGCCGCCATCTTGTCGCCCATGGCGCGGATCGCGGCGGGCGGCGGGCCGATGAAGGTGAGCCCGGCCGCCTGACAGGCCTCCGCGAAGGCCGCGTTCTCGGCCAGGAAGCCGTAGCCCGGGTGCACCGCCTCCGCGCCCGTCGAGCGGGCGGCCGCGACCAGCCGATCGATGACGAGGTAGCTCTCGGTGGCGGGCGCGGGGCCGATGGGCACCGCCTCGTCAGCGGCCAGGACGTGAAGCGACTCGCGGTCGACCTCGGAGAAGACGGCGACGGTGGCGATGCCCAGCTCGCGGCAGGCCCGGATGACCCGGACGGCGATCTCGCCGCGATTGGCGATGAGGACCTTTCCGAACGGGGCGCTCACGACCACCGGATCATAGCAGGAGTGGCGCCTGAGGGGCAACGCTTAAACCCGCGCCCCACCTGACCAAAACCACCATCCCTCCCCCTCTCCCCTCAGGCCTCCCCCTCTCCCCTCAGGGGAGAGGGCAGGGTGAGGGGTGGTTCAGCGCTCCAGCCCCTTCACCGCCTCCTCCACGAAAGAGGTGTCCACCACCGACCGGAGCGGCAGCGGCCGCTTCATGAACCCGTTGGCGACCCACCACGCCATTTGCCGCTCGATGTCGGGGACCAGGAGCCGACCGTTCCGGTCCTGGAAGGGAAACCCGAGCTTGATGATCTCGGGCCGCGCGCCGGTGTACTTCGCGGTGATCTCGACCAGCTCCTCGTAGGCCGGCCCGTGGGCGGGCCGGCCGTCCTTCTGCACCAGCGCCGCGTCGTGGTAGTAGCGCGACGCCTTGACGTAACCCTTCATGAACGCCACCGCCCGCGTCCGGTCGCGGGCCAGCTTGTCCGAGTAGAACACGGCGGCGATCTGCCACGGATAGAGGTCGCCCGCCCACGCCATGATGCGTCCGAAGCCCTGCGCCTCCACCGCACCCGGGAACGGCTGCGGCACCAGGATCGCGTCGACCTGCTTGCCCTTGAGCGCCTCCACGGTGGCGGCCATGGCCTGCAGCGGCACGATCCGCACGTCGGAGAGCGCGAGGCCTTCCTTCTGGAGGATGTTGCCGATGTGGTAGTGGAACGTGGAGCCGAGCTGGGTCACCCCGATGCGCCTGCCCTTGAGGTCCTTGATCGACCGCAGCCCGCCGTCCCACAGCTCCTTCTGCACCACGATCGCCACCAGCGGGTAGCCGGGCCACTCGCGGCCCTTGTCGGCCACGATCCACAGCTTCTCGCCGCCCAGCACGATGTTGTAGAGCGCGGCGGTGAGGCCGGTGGCGCCCACGTCGAGCTGGCCCGCGGCCAGCGCGGTGGCGATCGGCGCGGCGGCCTGGAAGTAGACCAGCTCCGGCTCCACGCCGAACTCCTTGAAGAACCCCTTCTCCACTCCCACGAAGATCGGCGCGGACGACGTGAGCTTCAGCACTCCGACCTTGACCGGCCCGGCCGGAGCCTGGGCCTCCGCGCTCCCGGCCAGGACGGGGGCGGCGGCGAGCACCAGGACCAGCAGGGCGACGACACGACGACGCGTCACGGACATTCGCGCGATCCTCCTCTCGGACATCACGGTTCCTCGGGGACAAGGCTCGCACATCAGGTGTGGCGCCAGCGGATCACCACCCGCTCGAGCGCGCCGAGGGCCCAGTACGACGCCACGCCCAGCAGCGAGAGCACCACGATGCCCACCATGAGCTGGGTGGTCTCCATCAGGTTGCCGGACTGCAAGATCAGGAAGCCGATGCCGGCGTCGGCCGCGATCTGCTCCGCGGCCACCAGCAGGAGCAGCGCGGTCCCCGCTCCCAGCTTGAGCCCGGCGAAGACCATGGGCAAGGCCGACGGCACCACCACCTTGCGGATCACGCTCCACCGTCCCGCCCCGAAGGAGACCGCGGCGCGGATCAGCAGCGGGTCCGCCTGCCGCACCCCCGCGTAGGTGTTGATGGCCATCGGGAAGAACACCCCGAGAGCCACCACCGCGACCTTGGACGCCTCCCCGATGCCGAGCCAGAGGATCAGGAGCGGCAGCAGCGCGATCTTGGGGATCGGGAACGTGGCCGCGATGATCGGCTGCACCACCGCCTCGGCCATCGCGAAGAACCCCACCGCCACCCCCACCCCGACGCCGGCCAGCGCGCCCACCCCGAAGCCCCAGGCCAGGCGCTGCAGGCTCTTCAGCAGATGCACCAGGAGCTGGCCCGACCGTGCCATGTCGAGGCCCTCCGCGAGCACGCCCGAGGGCGACGGCAGGAAGAGCGGCGAGACCCAGCCGGTGCGCGTCACCAGCTCCCAGAGCAGCACGAGCCCGAGCAGGGCGAGCGCGCGCACGACCCGGTGATCCGGGCGCCGCAGGAAGGCGGTGCGATCGGCGACGACGACGCGCTCGACCGCCATCAGCCCTCGCCCTCCCGGCCGCCGTCGTGGTCGAGCAGCGCGGCCTGCGCCTGCGACTTGATCAGCCCCCAGATGCGGTCCGCGGTCTGCACGAACACCGGATCGCCCTGCTGGCCTTCCCGGCGCGGCCGCGACAGCTTGATCGGCACCACGTCCAGGACCTCGCCGGGCCGCCGCGACAGCACGATCACCCGGTCGGCCATGAACACCGCCTCCTGGATGTTGTGGGTCACGTAGAGGATGGTCTGCCGCGTGCGCTCCCAGATGCCGAGCAGCTCGTCCATCATGAGGGTGCGGGTCTGGGCGTCGAGAGCCGAGAACGGCTCGTCCAGCAGCAGCACCGCCGGCTCCACCGCGAGGGCCCGCGCGATGCCGACCCGCTGTCGCATGCCGCCGGAGAGCTGGTGCGGGTACCTGGACTCGAAGCCGGCGAGCCCGGTCATGTCGAGATACCGGCGCGTGCGCTCCGACCGCTCGGGCGAGGGAAGGCCCAGCTCCTCGAGCCCGAGCTCCACGTTGGCCCGCACCGTGCGCCACGGGAACAGGGCGAACTCCTGGAACACGGTGGCGGTGACGGGGGCGCGGCCGGGCCGCGGCTCGCCCTCGAAGTAGACCCGGCCCGCGCTGGCCGGCAGGAGCCCCGCGATGATGTTGAGCAGCGTCGACTTGCCGCAGCCGGAGGGCCCGAGGAGAGCCACGAACTCCTGTGGCTGCACCGCGAAGTCCACCTGGCCCAGGGCCACCACGTCGCGGCCACCGCGGTCGTGGAAGGTCTTGGTCACCCGCTCGACGATGATTCGCATGTGGCGGCGGCTAGCGGCGGAGGGCGTAGCGCTGGATCTTGCCCGTCGACGTCCGGGGCAGCTCCGTCACGAAGTCCACCCAGCGCGGCGACTTGTAGCCGCCCAGGCGCTTGCGCACCCCTTCCCGCAGCTCGGCGGCGAGCGTCTCGGAGGCGGCCACGCCGTCGCGCAGCACGCAGTAGGCGTGGGGCTTGGTGAGGCCGTCCCCGTCCCCGCGGCCGACGACCGCGACCTCCAGGACCGCGGGGTGCTCGCCGAGGGCCGCCTCCACCTCCGCGGGCGCCACCCACATGCCGCCCACCTTCAGCATGTCGTCGGTGCGCCCGCAGAAGTAGAAGTAGCCGTCGGTGTCCTGGTAGAACATGTCGCCGGTGCGCAGCCAGTCGCCCAGCATGGTGGCCTTGGTGCGCTCGTGGCGGTTCCAGTAGCCGGGCGACGTGGACTCGCCCTTGATGAGGAGCTGCCCCACCATGCCCGGCGCCACCGGTCGCCCCTGCTCGTCCACCAGCCGCGCCTCGAAGCCGGGGATCACCTGCCCGCTGGAGCCGGCGCGCGCCCAGCCCGGCCGGTTGGCGATGAAGTCGTGGAGCGCCTCCGTGGAGCCCACCACGTCGAGCAGCTCGTGGCCGAAGCGCTGGTGCCAGGCGTGGAAGATGCCAGGCGGCAGCGGCTCGCCCGAGGAGACGCACAGACGCAGGGAGGAGAGGTCGAAGCGCGTATCGGCGTGGTCCACCTGGAGCAGCCGGCGGTAGATGGTGGCCACCGCGAACAGCACGGTGGGCCGCTCCGCCTGGATCAGCTCGAGGATCGCCTCCGCGTCGAGCCGCTCCGGCACCAGGATGGACGCCGCGCCCACCAGCGCGGGAAAGTAGAGCGAGTTGCCGAGCCCGAACGCGAAGTGGAGCTTGGAGGCGGAGAAGACCAGGTCGTCGGGCCCGATGCCGAAGGTCCCCCGCCCCACCAGCTCCGCCGCGTGCACCAGGTCGTGGTGGAGATGCAGCGCCGCCTTCGGCGGCCCGGTGGAGCCCGAGGTGTAGAGCCAGAGGGCCACGTCGTCGCGGCTCGTGTCGGCCGCGGCCAGCTCCGGCGAGGCGCGCTCCAGCAGCCGCTCGTACTCCAGCGCGCCCCGCCGCCGCCCGCCCGCCACGATCACGGTGTGCAGCGCGGGACACCGGCCCCGCACCTTGAGGATCTCGGCCGCCGCCGCGTCGGAGGCGATGACCGCCCGCGCGCGGCTGTCCTCGAGCACGAACGCGAGATCCCCGGCGGGGAGGGCGTCGCTCACCGGCACCGGCACCGCGCCGATCTTCATCGCGCCCCACAAGGCCTCCGCGAACTCGGGGCGGTCGGGCAACGCCAGCAGCACCCGCTGCTCCATCTGCACGTCGCGCGCGAGCAGCGCGTTCCCGAGCCGGCTGGCTCGCAGGGCCACCTCCGCGTAGGCGATCGGACGACCGCGGAAGCGGAACGCGGTCCGCCCGCCCCGGCCCTCGGTGAGATGGCGATCGAGGAAGTGGGTGGCGGCGTTGAAGCGCTCCGGGACGTCGATGGCCGCCGTCATGCGGCCGATTCTAGCAGGACGGCCCGCAAGAACTGGGGAATGCGCTCTGCGGGCCGCCGGTCTACCATGAGGTCGAGCCATGCCCGACCTGCTCGCCGCGCGCTCGCAGATGGCCATGTCGCTCGGCTTCCACATCATCTTCGCGATGGTGGGCATCGGAATGCCCCTGCTGATGGTGATGGCCGAGCGGCGATGGCAGCGGACCGGCGACCGGGTCTATCTCGAGCTGGCCCATCGCTGGGGCAAGGGCACCGCGATCCTCTTCGCGGTGGGCGCGGTCTCCGGCACCGTGCTCTCCTTCGAGCTGGGCCTGCTCTGGCCCACGTTCATGGAGCACGCGGGCCCGATCATCGGCATGCCGTTCTCCCTCGAGGGCTTCGCGTTCTTCACCGAGGCCGTCTTCCTCGGCGTCTACCTGTACGGGTGGGAGCGCATCTCGCGGCGCGCCCACCTGGCCGCGGGCTGGGCGGTGGCGGTGAGCGGCATGCTCTCGGCCCTGTTCGTGGTCATCGCGAACGCGTGGATGAACGCGCCGACCGGGTTCCGCTGGGTCGACGGCCGCGCCGTCGACATCGACCCCATCGCGGCGATGATGACCGCGGCCGCCCCGACCCAGGTGGTGCACATGATCCTCGCGGCCTACGCCTCCACCGGCCTGGTGGTGGCCGGCATCCACGCCGGGGGACTCCTGCGTCAGCCGCGCAACGGCTTCCACCGCCGCGCCCTCGCGGTGGCGCTCCTGGTCGGGGCGCCGGCGGCGGTGCTGCAGCCCCTCGTGGGCGACCAGAGCGCGCGCTTCGTGGCGCGCTCCCAGCCGGTCAAGCTGGCCGCGCTGGAGGCGCACTTCCCGACGCAGCGGGGCGCGCCGCTGCACATCGGCGGATGGCCCGACGAGGCGGCCGGGGAGACGCGCTGGGCGATCGAGATCCCCTACGGCCTCTCCCTGCTCGCCTTCGAGGACCCGCACGCGGAGGTGAAAGGCCTGCTCGACTTCCCGCGCGGCGACTGGCCGCCGGTGGCCATCGTGCACCTGGCCTTCCAGGTCATGGTGGCGCTCGGCTCCTTCATGGCCCTGGTGAGCCTCGTCGCGCTCTGGCAGATGTGGCGCCGGCGCGACCTGACCCGGCACCGCTGGCTGCTGCGCGCGCTGGTCCTCACCGCCCCGATGGGCTTCATCTGCACCGAGGCGGGCTGGGTCGTCACCGAGGTCGGGCGGCAGCCGTGGATCATCCAGGGCGTGATGCGGACCGCGCAGGCGGTCACGCCGATGCCGGGTCTGGTGGTGCCGTTCCTGGTGTTCACCGCGCTCTACGTCGGGCTCGGCCTCGTGGTGGCCTGGCTCCTCTACCAGCAGGTGGCGCGCAGCCCGAAGGTCGCGGAGGAGGACGCGGCGTGACCGGCCTCGGGCCCGCGGAGCTGGTGGCGGGCGCGATCCTGGCCGCGCTCACCGCCTACGTGCTCCTCGGGGGTGCCGACTTCGGCGGCGGGGTGTGGGACCTGCTCGCCTTCGGGCCGCGCAAGCGCCAGCAGCGCGCCCTGATCGCGGAGGCGATCGGCCCCATCTGGGAGGCCAATCACGTCTGGCTGATCATCGTGGTGGTGCTGCTCTTCACGTGCTTCCCCTCCGTGTTCGCCCGCCTGGCCATCACGCTCCACATCCCGCTCGCGCTGATGCTGATCGGCATCGTGCTGCGCGGCTCCGCCTTCTCGTTCCGGAGCCACTACGGCCCCGGCCACGGGGAGGAGACCGGCCCGGGGGCGCGCACCAGCGCGCACTGGGGCCGCGTCTTTGCGAGCGCCAGCGTGGGCACTCCCGTGCTGCTGGGCATCTGCGCCGGCGCGGTGGCGGCGGGCGCGCTGCGGGCTCCGGGAGCGTCGGGGTCCGGCGGCTTCGTGGCCACGTTCGTGGCTCCCTGGCTCACGCCGTTCGGGCTGAGCGTGGGCCTGCTCACCCTCGTGCTGTTCGCGTTCCTGGCCGCGGTGTACCTGACGGTCGAGGCCCGGGACCCCGCGCTGCGCGAGGACTTCCGGCGGCGCGCCCTGGTCGCCGCCGGCGTGGTCTTCCTGGTCGCCTTCGGGGCCCTCGGCCTCTCGCTGCGGGAAGTCCCACCGGTGGGCCGCGGGCTCACCACCGGCCCGGGGGCCGTCGCGCTGCACGTGAGCACCGGGGCGGCCGCGCTGGCCGCGATCGCCGCGCTCTGGTGGCGGCGCTTCCGGCTCGCTCGCCTCGCCGCTGCCGCGCAGGTCACGCTGATCGTCTGGGGCTGGGCTCTGGCCCAGTACCCCTACCTCGTTCCCCCCGATCTGACCATCCGCGACGCAGCGGCGCCGCGCATCACCCTGGTCCTCATCCTGTGGGCCCTCGTGGCGGGAGGGCTCGTACTTTTCCCCTCGCTGGTCTATCTTCTTCGGGTGTTCAAGCGCGAGCACGCGGGCCCGTGAGCCTCACCGTCTTCACGGTGGCGGTCCTCTGCACGTCGCTGGGCGCGGGAGTGGTGGGGGCCATCCTGGGACTGGGCGGGGGCATCCTGCTCGTGCCGATCCTGACCATCTTCTACGGCGTCGATCTCCACTACGCGATGGGCGCGAGCATCATCTCGGTCATCGCGACGTCCAGCGGGGCCGCCGCCTCCTACCTGCGCACCGGGCTCAGCAACCTGCGCGTGGGCCTCTTCCTGGTCGTGGCCACCATCACCGGGGCGCTCACCGGCGCCTTCCTGGCCGGCGTGGTGCCCACCCGCTGGCTCGAGCTGATCCTGGGGCTCGCGCTCTCCTACTCGGCCTACACCACCATCCGCCAGCTCGCCGACGAGCTGCCCGAGGACGTCTCCACCGACGGGCTCGCGATCCGCTTCGACCTGGAGGGCACCTACCACGACGTGCGCCTGCAGCGCGACATCAGCTACCGCGCCCGCAACGTGGCGGGCGGCTTCGTGGCGATGTACGGCGCGGGCGTGCTGTCCGGCATGCTCGGCATCGGCAGCGGCGCGTTCAAGGTGCTGGCCATGGACTACCTCATGCGCCTGCCCATGAAGGTCTCCACCGCCACCAGCAACTTCATGATCGGGCTCACCGCGGCGGCCAGCGCCGGCATCTACTTCAGCCGGGGCGACATCCACGTGCTGATCGTGGCCCCGGTGGCCATCGGCGTGCTGGCCGGCGCCTACCTCGGCACGCAGGTCATGGCCCACATGCGGAACACCACGGTGCGGAAGCTCTTCCTGCCCATCGTGGTGTACCTCGCGCTCTCGATGATCCTCCGCGGGCTCGGCATCCACCTGCTCTGATGCCCGAGCGTCCGGTCTTCCCGGTCGAGCACCTGGTCGCCCGGGTGCTCCTGGTCGGCGGCCTGCTGGGCCTCACCCTGATCTCGCTGGGCCTCGGGCTCTACGCGGCGCACGGCGGCTTCCAGGGCCACGTGCTGGCGCTGAGCCCGCCCGTGGCGGGCGCGACGCCACCCGGCGTGTTCCGCTCACTCCGGCAGATCGCGGTGGGCCTGCGCCAGCGGCCGCTGGATCCGCTCGCGGTGGGCGCGCTCGGGCTGGTCGTGCTCATGGCCACGCCCGGCGTGGCGGTCACGCTGGCGATCCCCGGCTTCCTCCTCGCGGGCGACGGCCGCTTCGCGCTCATCGCGACGCTCGTGCTGACGATGCTGCTGGTGAGCCTGCTGCTGGCCGGTGCCGTGCACGGGTAGACGGCGCCGGAGGCCGGCTCGGCGGCCCCCGGCGCCTCCAGCCGGGCCCCGGCTATCCGATGTCGAGTCGGCCGCTCGCTATCCGTGGCCGGCCAGGTATTCGAACACCGGCGGCCAGATCAGCGTGGTCGCGAGCCCCAAGCCGACGAGAAAAACGATGAGCCAGCGGGACACCTTCAAGTCTCTCTTCCGCAGCGCGAAGTGCATGATCACCCAGCTGCCGAGCCACCCGACCAGGGCCAGGGTCTCCTTGCCCGAGTACGGCCCGATACCCTGGGCGCCGGGCATCCAGAACTTGCCGACATTGTGAACCCACGTGTTGAACGCGGGGGAGGCGGTGGTGAACACGTTCACCACTGCGAGGGTCAGCATGCCCACCATGGCCGCCATCAGCGCCCCGACTGCGATCCCTCCGGGAATGCGCTCCCGGACCGAGGGCGCCCACACCTCCACGTTCTTCTCTTCCGGCTTCACGACAATCGTGGAAGGGCTCATGTTCGTCCTCCTCTGGCTCAGGCGGGCCGGAGCTTGGTGACCGCGGCGCCCAGACCGAAGGCGACCACGAGGTAGAAGAATGCGAGCCCCATCAGCACCGCCACGCTGTAGCGCAGCCAGGGGCGCTCGAGGGTCTGAACACCGTACCGCCAGAGAATGAACGCCGCGCAGACCGCGAGCGGCAGCGTGAAGAGCGCACCGAATTCCTTGAACTCGAAGAAGATCTTGTGCACCTCCGGCATGTTCTTCACGAAGTACGAGCGCGGGCTGTCCGCCACCGGAGCGCGGTAGTAGATGTATAGCCAGTTCCCGAAGCAGATGGCGAGGAAGGAAAACGTCGCGGCCACCACCGCGAGCAGCTGGAGGTCGGCGAAGGCTCGGATGTGCCCGGTCAGCAGCCGCCAGCCGAGATACAGCCCGATGGTGCCCACGAACAGGTACAGGAACGCCACGAGACCGTGGATGGCGGCCGGCAGCGCTCCGCCTCCGGGCCCCAGCAGCTTGTCGAACGGGGCGGTCAACAGGGTGAAGCCGACAGCACTGGCGATCATGATGAGGATGACCCCAACCAGTGACGTGGTGGAGGCCTCACGAATCTCGCGAACATCCTCCAAGGCGGTCATCACGACCTCCTTCCCCGGGACACCCAGCCCCGGCAGCGACGGTAGCCGATCGGGTCGACGATTCTGACGTGGACCTTCAGCAACCGCGATGCCACACCTGCAACATCAATAACACCGGCTCCTTGGACCACCGGCTGCGGGGTCGGGTGAGACTCGTCTTCCCCGAGTGGGACATCACCGCCTCGGTGTCGACTACACGAGGAGGGGGCAGGCCCGAGTTGCGGGAGCACGCATCGCGGGACCGGGCAACGCCCGCTCACTCTCCCTCGCCCGGCCGGCTCCGCCAGCGCTTCACCGCCGCGCGACGCTGCTTGCCGGCCAGTCGGCGCTGCCGCGACCCCGCCGACGGCCGCGTCGGCACGCGGCGCCGGGGCGGCACCAGCGCGGCGCGGATCAGCTCGGCCACCCGGGCCCGCGCGTCCTCGAGGTTGCGCGCCTGGTTCCGGGTGGTCTGGCTCGTGACCACGAGGCGCCCCTCCGCGTCGAGGCGCGAGGCGGCCAGCGCGCGCAGGCGGGCGCGGGCCGCCTCGGTCAGCCCCTCGACCGCGTCCAGGTCCACCCGCAGGTCGATCTTGGTCGCGACCTTGTTCACGTTCTGCCCGCCCGGCCCGGAGGCGCGCGCGGCACGCACGGTCAACGCGGCGGCCGGCACGCGCACCGCCTCGGTCACGACGATGGGGTCGGCCATGCGGAGCGCCCCTCGGCGAGCCGGGCGTGGAGCGCGCGGAGGAACTGCTCGGGCTCGCTCGGCGAGAGCGCCACGAAGCCACCGCGCGTCTCGAGAAACACCAGGTCGTCGGTGTTGGTGATCGCCAGGTAGTGCCAGCCCGAGCGCGGGTTCCAGCGCGGACCGTGGGAGCCGAAGAGCCCGTTGAAGCCGACCGCGAGTAGCCCGCCGATGGGACGCCGGCGCCGGTCGCAGCCGGTGATGCGGTCGTAGGGGATCAGCCGGCGGAGCCACCGGCGCTCGAGCCGGATCCCCCGCTCCTCGAGCGTGTAGCCGCTCGGCGCGAGCCCCTGGATGGCCCACAGCGCGCCCAGGAAGGGCAGCGGCAGGATCAGCGCGGTCGGATCTCCGGTGGCGGCCACCAGCCCGACCGAGCCCAGGAAGGGCCCGCCGAAGCCGACCCCGACGCCCAGCACTCCCGCGACGAGGCGCTGCCGCCGGCCGAGGGTCGCCGGGAAATGCACTCCCTACCTGGCGAAGATCTCGAGCGCGCCGAAGAAGTAGGGGATCTCGAAGGCGGCCGACTCGGGCGAGTCGGAGCCGTGGACCGCGTTGGCCTCGATCGAGGACGCGAAGTCCCTGCGAATGGTCCCCGCCTCGGCCTTGGCCGGATCGGTCGCGCCCATCAGCTCGCGCAGGCGCGCGATCGCGTTCTCCCCTTCCAGCACGATCGGCATGCACGGTCCCTGGGTCATGAACGCGCAGAGGCTCGGGTAGAACGGCCGCTCCTTGTGAACGACGTAGAACCCGCCCGCCTGGGCTGCGCTCAGGTGGATCAGCTTGGCCGCGAGCAGCTTGAGCCCGGCCTTCTCGAACCGGGCGATGATCTGGCCGGCCGCGCCCTTGGCGACGGCGTCCGGCTTGATGATGGTGAGGGTGCGCTGGACGGCCATCGCGGGCGGGTCCCCTATCCTTTCTTGCCCAGCACCCGGGCGACGGTCGCGCCCATGTCGGCGGGGCTCTTGACGGTGGTGATGCCGGCGGCCTCCATGGCCGCCATCTTTTCTGCCGCGGTCCCCTTGCCGCCGGCGATGATCGCGCCCGCGTGGCCCATGCGACGGCCGGGCGGCGCGGTCTGGCCGCAGATGAAGCCGATCACCGGCTTGGTGACGTGGGCCTTGATGAAGGCGGCGGCCTCCTCCTCGGCGGTGCCGCCGATCTCGCCGATCATCATGATCGCGGCGGTGTCCGGATCGGCCTGGAAGAGCGTGAGCACGTCGATGAAGCTGGTGCCGTTGACCGGGTCGCCCCCGATCCCCACGCACGAGGACTGGCCGAGCCCGCGCTGGGTGAGCTGGTGCACGACCTCGTAGGTCAGCGTCCCGCTGCGCGAGACCACGCCCACGTGGCCCACCTTGTGGATGTGGCCGGGCATGATGCCGATCTTGGCCTGGCCGGGGGTGATGAGACCGGGGCAGTTGGGGCCGATCAGCCGGCTCGAGGTGCGGGCCAGGAACGCCTTCACCCGCACCATGTCCACCACCGGCACGCCCTCGGTGATGCACACGACCAGCGGCATGCCCGCGTCCGCGGCCTCCATGATCGCGTCGGCGGCCGCCGGCGGGGGCACGAAGATCAGGGCGCAGTCGGCGCCGGTGGCCTTCACCGCGTCCTCCACCGTGTTCCAGACCGCGAAGCCCTCGTGGGTGGTGCCCCCTTTGCCCGGCGTCACCCCACCCACCACCTGGGTGCCGTACTCCTTGCACCGCGCGGCGTGGAAGGCGCCCTCCTTGCCGGTGATGCCCTGCACGAGGACTCTTGTATTCCGGTCTACCAGAATGCTCATTTGTCTAGCCTGAATACGATCTTCTTCGGTTGGGCGGTTCGGCCTCTTCGCCCTTCGGGCTCATCGGGGTGCCGAGTCATCGCGCCGCGCCCTTCGCGAGCGCGACCACTTTCTCGGCGCCCTCGCCCATGTCGTTGGCCATCACCAGCGCGAGGCCGGATTCGGCGAGCATCTTCTTGCCCTGCTCCACGTTGGTGCCCTCGGCGCGCAGCACCACCGGGAGCTTGAGGCCGAGCTTCTTGACCGCGGAGATGATGCCCTCCGCGAGCCGGTCGACTCTCAAGATTCCCCCGAAGACGTTGATGAACACCGCCTTCACGCTCGGGTCGGAGGAGAGGATGCGGAACGCGTTCTCGATCTGCTCGGGGGAAGCCCCGCCGCCCACGTCGAGGAAGTTGGCCGGCTCACCGCCCGCGAGCTTGACGATGTCCATCGTGGCCATCGCGAGGCCGGCCCCGTTCACCATGCAGCCGACGTTGCCGTCGAGCTTGATGTAGTTGAGGTTGTACCTCGAGGCCTCGACGTCGAGCGGGGTCTCTTCGTTGACGTCGCGCAGCTCCACGATCTCCTTGTGGCGGAAGAGCGCGTTGTCGTCGAAGTTGAGCTTGGCGTCGAGCGCCACGACCCGCCCGTCCTTCGTCACCACCAGGGGGTTGATCTCGGCCAGCGAGCAGTCCTTGGCCAGGTAGGCCCGGAACAGGCTCTGGATGAGCGCCACCCCCTGCTTGAACTGCTCGCCCTCGAGGCCGAGCCCGAAGGCGAGGGTACGGGCCTGGAAGGCCTGCAGGCCCAGCGCGGGGTCCGTCCACTCCCGGATGATCTTCTCGGGGTGGGTGGCCGCGACCTCCTCGATCTCCATCCCGCCCGCCTGGGAGGCCATCACCACGTGGGTGCCGCGGCCACGGTCGAGGGTCATCGAGAGGTAGAGCTCGCTCGCGATCGGCGAGGCCTCCTCCACCAGCACCTTCAGGACCTTGATGCCCTCCGGCGGGGTCTGCGGGGTCTTCAGCATCATGCCGAGGATCTGCTTGGCCGCGGCCTCGGCCCCCGCCGGATCGTCGGCCAGCTTCACCCCCCCCGCCTTGCCGCGCCCGCCCGCGTGCACCTGGGCCTTCACCACCACCTTGCCCCCCAGGCGCTGGGCGATGGCGCGGGCCTGCGCGGGCGTGTCGGCCACGTCACCGGCGGGCACCGGCACCCCGAACTCCTTCAGGATGGCCTTGCCCTGGTACTCGTGGATCTTCATCGAGCGATCACTTCTTGGCGCCGCGGAACTTGCGCAGCAGCCACACCACCGGGTCGTAGGAATCGACCACCCGCTCCTTGAGCGGGATGATCGCGTTGTCGGTGATGTGGATGTACTCCGGGCAGACCTCGGTGCAGCACTTGGTGATGTTGCAGAGGCCTAGACCTGCGTGCTGGGCCAGGAACTCGGTGCGGTCGACGGTATCGAGCGGGTGCATCTCGAGCGCGGCGGCCTTGATGAAGAAGCGCGGCCCCGAGAAGCTCTTCTTCTTCTCCTCGTGGTCGCGGATGACGTGGCAGACGTCCTGGCACAGGAAGCACTCGATGCACTTGTGGAACTCCTGCCCGCGCTCGACGTCCGACTGCATCATCCGGTACTTGCCGTCCGGGTCCGGCGGCTTGAGCCGGAGCGGCGGCACCTGCTTGGCCTTCACGTAGTTGAAGGAGACGTCGGTGACCAGGTCCCGGATCAGCGGGAAGGTCCGGATGGGGGCCACCGAGATCGGCTCTCCTTCCTTGAAGATGTCCATCCGGGTCATGCACATCAGGCGCGGCTTGCCGTTGACCTCCGCGCTGCACGACCCGCACTTGCCCGCCTTGCAGTTCCAGCGGCAGGCCAGATCCGGAGCCTGGGTGGCCTGGATCCGGTGGATCACGTCCAGCACCACGAGGCCCTCACCGCCCTCGACCTTGTACTCCTTGAAATCGCCTGCCTCGGGGCTGCCGCGGAACACCCGCATCGTAAAGGTCGGCATCACTTCCTCTCCTGCACGAGGGCCTTCAACTCGGCGGGCATCTGGGGCAGCGGCTCGTGCCGCAGCTCGATCCGGTCCCCCTTCTTCCGGGAGGCCAGGTTGACGGTGCCCCAGGTGTCGTCGGTGTACGGGTGGTCCTCGCGGGTGTGGCCGCCGCGGCTTTCCTTTCGCTCGAGCGCCGCGAGAGCGCAGCACTCCGAGACGGTCAGCAGCGAGGCCAGGTCGAGCGCGGTGTGCCAGCCCGGGTTGTACACCCGCCCGCCCTCGACGCGTACCCGCTTGGCCCGATCCTTCAGGACCTCGAGCTTCTGGATCGCCTCCTTCAGCTCGCGCTCCACCCGGATGATGCCCACCAGGTTCTGCATCATGTCCTGCAGGTCGGCCTGGATGGTGTACGGGTTCTCGCCGCCGGCGCGAGTGAAGGGCTCGAGCATCTCGCGGGCGATCTGCTCCACCTGGCCCGCGTCCACCTTGAGGGCCCCGCCCAGGTTCTTGGCGTAGAGCGCGGCGTGGAGGCCCGCGCGGCGGCCGAACACCAGGAGGTCACCCAGGGAGTTACCCCCGAGCCGGTTGCTGCCGTGCATGCCTCCCGCGCACTCGCCGGCCGCGAAGAGGCCGGGCACGGTGGCCGCGGTCGAGTCGGCGTCGACCCGCACCCCGCCCATCACGTAGTGGCAGGTGGGGCCGACCTCCATCGGCTCCTTGGTGATGTCGACGCCGGCCAGCTCCTTGAACTGGTGGTACATCGAGGGCAGGCGCTTGCGGATATAGTCGGCGTCGCGCCGGGTACAGATGTCGAGGAACACCCCACCGTGCGGCGTGCCCCGGCCCGCCTTCACCTCCGAGTTGATCGCCCGCGCCACCTCGTCGCGCGGCAGCAGGTCCGGGGTGCGGCGGTTGTTCTTCTTGTCCTGGTACCAGCGGTCGGCCTCTTCCTGGCTGTCCGCGGTCTCCCCCTTGAAGAACTCGGGAATGTAATTGAACATGAACCGCTCGCCGTTGCTGTTCTTCAGCGTGCCCCCGTCACCCCGAACGCCTTCCGTGACGAGAATTCCGCGCACCGAGGGCGGCCACACCATCCCGGTCGGGTGGAACTGGACGAACTCCATGTCGATGAGGTCGGCGCCCGCCCACACCGCGAGCGAGTGGCCGTCGCCGGTGTACTCCCAGGAGTTGGAGGTGAACTTCCAGGCCTTGCCGATCCCGCCGGTGGCCAGCACGATGGCCTTGGCCTTGAAGAGGACGAACTTGCCGGTGTTGCGCCAGTAGCCGAAGGCCCCCGCCACGCGGTCGCCGTCCTTGATCAGCCGCTCGATCTTGCACTCCATGTACACCTCGATCGGCTGATGGATCGCGTGGTACTGGAGGGTGCGGATCATCTCGAGGCCGGTGCGGTCGCCCACGTGGGCCAGCCGCGCGTAGCGGTGGCCCCCGAAGTCGCGCTGGGAGATCAGGCCCTCCTTCGTGCGGTCGAACAGGGCGCCGTAGCGCTCCAGCTCCAGCACCCGCTCCGGGCTCTCCTGGGCGTGGAGCTGGGCCATGCGCCAGTTGTTGAGCATCTTGCCGCCGCGCATGGTGTCGCGGAAGTGGACCTGCCAGTTGTCCTCCGGCCACACGTTGCCCATCGCGGCCGCGATACCGCCCTCGGCCATGACGGTGTGGGCCTTGCCGAGGAGCGACTTGCAGACGAGGCCGACCGACATGCCATGGGCGGCGGCCTCGATGGCCGCGCGCAGACCGGCGCCGCCCGCCCCGATGACCAGGACGTCGTGCTCGTGTGTCTCGTAGTCCGCGTTCGCCATCAGATGATCCTCCAGTCGTGGATGATCCCCATGGAGACGAGCCGGATGTAGAGGTCCGTCAGGCCCACGCTGAACAGGGAGAGCCACGCGAACACTGGGTGCCGCTCGTTGATCCGGGTGATCCCGCGCCACAGCGAGTAGCGCACCGGGGCCTTCGAGAACACGTCGACCGTGCCCCCGCAGACGTGCCGGCACGAGTGGCAGGAGAAGGTGTAACCGGCCAGGAACAGCACGTCGATCCACATCACGATGGTGCCCACCCCGATCCCGAAGCCGTCCTTGAACCGGAAGGCGAGGATCGCGTCCCAGGTCAGCATCGCGATGAACAGCACCGCCACGTACCAGGCATAGCGGTGGAAGTTCTGTAAGATGAGCGGGAAGCGGGTCTCGCCGGTGTATCCCGACTTGGCGTCCCGCACCGCACAGGCCGCCGGAGCGAGCCAGAAGGAGCGGTAGTAGGCCTTGCGGTAGTAGTAGCAGGTGAGGCGGAAGAGACCCGGCCCGCCCAGGATGAGGAAGGCGGGCGAGAGCACGCCCACGATCGGCAGGGAGACGTCGGGCAGCGTCCACCCGCCGAAGCTGTGGTGCAGGCACGCCTTGGTCAGACAGGGGGAATAAAAGGGCGAGAGATAGGGGTCCGCGAAGTAGTGCGCGTTCTGGAACGCGGCCCACGTCGAGTAGACGATGAAGGACAGCAGCACCACCACCACCGTGACCGGCAGCGCCCACCACGAATCCGTCCGCAGATGTGCCGCCCGGATGGGTGGGCGCGCTGCGATGCGGCCCTGCCCCTGCGCCGTTGCCCCGTTCATGACCCCTCCCTCGCGTAGGCCTTCATGCCGTCCTGATAGAGATCGCCGCCGTGGCAGTCGTTGACCACGATGGCGGGGAAGCCGGCCACCTCGAGCCGCCGGATGGCCTCGGTGCCGAGATCCTCGTAGGCCACCACCTCGAGCTTCTTCACGAAGCCCGACAGCACCGCCCCCGCTCCGCCGATGGCTCCGAAGTAGACCGCCTTGTGCTGGCGGAGCGCGTCCTTGACCGGCTGGGAGCGCGCGCCCTTGCCCAGCGTGCCCTTGAGCCCCAGGGCCAGGAGCTTCGGGGTGAACCTGTCCATGCGCCCGCCGGTGGTGGGGCCGATCGAGCCCACCACGTCGCCGGGCCGGGCCGGCGAGGGCCCGGTGTAGTAGATGATCTGGCCGCGCACGTCGATCGGCAGCGGGGTGCCCGCGTCCATCAGAGGCAGCAGGCGAGCGTGGGCGGCGTCGCGCGCGGTGTACATCACGCCGGTGATGCGGACCCGGTCGCCCGCCTTCAGCGACTCCACGTCCGCGTCGGAGAGGGGCGGCGTGACCTCCTTGACCCCGTCGGCCCCGGCGATGACCATCACGCCCGCTCCCCTCTCCCCTCTGGGGAGAGGGCCAGGGTGAGGGGCCCCGACGCCGCCCGTCTCACAGCGCCACTTCCTTGTGTCGATGCGCGTGGCACTCGATCGTCACCGCCACCGGCAAGCTCGTGATGTGGCACGGGTAGGTGAGAATGTGGATGCCGAACGCGGTGGTATCCCCGCCGTAACCCTGGGGGCCGATGCCGAGCCGGTTGGCCCGCTCGAGCACCTCCCGCTCCACCGCGGCTACCGCCGGATCCGGATTCGGCGTGCCCAGCTCGCGGAAGAGCGCCTTCTTGCTGAGCCGCGCGGCCTGCTCGAAGGTGCCGCCCAGCCCCACCCCCGCGATCAGCGGCGGGCACGCGTCGGGTCCCGCGGTGCGGATGCACTCGAGGATCCACTCCTTGACCCCATCCACCCCCTCCGCGGGGGTCAGCATCTTGTACTTCGAGCGGTTCTCGCAGCCGCCCCCCTTGGCCATGATCTGGATCTTGAGATGTGCGCCGGGGACCACGTCCAGGTGAATCACGGCGGGCGTGTTGTCGCCGGTGTTCACCCGGTCGAACGGCGAGCGCACGATGGAGGCGCGGAGGTAGCCCTCCCGGTAGCCCTGGCGCACACCCTCGTCGACGGCCTCGTAGAGGCCTCCCCCGGTCACGTGCACGTCCTGCCCCAGCTCGAGGAAGCAGACCACGAAGCCGGTGTCCTGGCAGTAGGGGATCTTCCTGGTGCGGGCCAGCTCCGCGTTCTGCTGCAGGATCTGGAGCACCTGGCGGCCGGCGGGAGAGCGCTCCTTCTCGAGCGCACCGGCGAAGGCGCGCAGCATGTCGGGCTCGAGCGAGTAGTTCGCCTCCATGCAGAGCTTCTTGACCGCGTCGACGATGGAGGAGACGTGGATCTCGCGCATGCGCTACTTCTTGGCCATCGAGGCGAAGAACTCCTCGACCGCTCCGAAGCGGTCGCCCCGGATCTCGGCGTGCATCGGCTTGCCGTCCGGGCCCGGGATCCGCATGATCTCGCGCGCGCCGAACGCCTTCTGGTAGAGCTCGATCGCCTCCTCGCCGTCCTTGACGGTCAGGGCCGCGGTGACGCCGTGGTAGCCCTCTGGAATCGGCTTCGCCATGTCGAACGCTCCTCTATGGCCGCCCTTCACCC
>Ga0207674_10000549_pt1 | contig 49221 bp, 38 predicted proteins | sample KBSCornC72_FD_184303 | JGI IMG/M metagenome (GOLD analysis project Ga0207674, IMG submission 184303) | Corn rhizosphere microbial communities from Kellogg Biological Station, Michigan, USA - KBS Corn C7-2 (SPAdes) (version 2) | ecosystem: Host-associated > Plants > Roots > Rhizosphere > Soil ... | reverse complement strand
CGCACCTTTCTAAAGAAGATCTGGACAGATTTTGCGCCGCCGCCATAAAAAATTTAAAAATGACAACGGTAGCACAGAACAAAACACTGATAGATCGCTTCAACAGGGAGTTCCTGGAAGGACAGCAACTACAAGTCTTTCACGAGCTGGTTTCGCCCGATTTTCGCAATCACGCCGCCCCCCCTCCCCGGCAAGGGTTTGACGACACCCTGCAATTTTTCCAGCAGGTGTTATGGCCCGCCTTGTCCGGGCTAAAAGTGGAAATTCTGGACCAGTTCGGAGAAGGCGACCGCGTCGTCACCCGTAAAATATTACACGCCGTCCAGCAGGCTGAGTTCATGGGCATGCCCGCTACCCACGCTCCGGTCAGTCTCGGGGTCATCGATATATTCCGCATCGCAGACGGTCAGCTGGCCGAACACTGGGGAGCCCTCACCACACATTGATCGCCTGTACAGGACTCGATCATTCCCCCGTATTCACCAGCACCGTCCTCGTAGGAACACTCCGTCTGCCCCCCCGCGTGATCACAATGGTCCGCAGCACACGGGTCTCTCCCTTGGGCACGGCAATATCCAGCGGCGAGACATACTCCCAGTCCGTATCCCCGGGCTCCCTGTCATTCAAGGTATAATATATCTTCGCTCCCGGCAGAGGCGATTGCAGAGCGAAATGAAAAGAAGTTCCATGCAATGTCACCGTGCTGTCCGCCACACCGATGGCCGCAGGCACACGGTAGTCGACACCGGTAGCATCCAGCCGGGCCAGGTGACGCGGCACCCTCACCCGCGAAAAATCGGTAAAATCCTTACGGGACAGGGGCGACCAGCCCACCTCTGAGAGGGCGTACATACGTGGCAGCGTCATGTATTCGATCTTGGCGGGTGTACCGATAAATTCCGTCCAGACATTCCCCTGCACACCCTCTATATATTGCTGCTGCTCTTTTGTCAATGACGCAGGCATGGGGTCATAGTCGTAGGTCTGCTGCAGGGGAGTATAACCACCGATGTTCACAGGCTCCTTATCGTTCCGGCTCTGGGCATAGTCAAGATACATCCCGTTGGTGGAAGGGCTCATGATCACCTTATGATGTTGCTGGGCAGCGGCAATTCCTCCCTCCTCGCCGCGCCAGCTCATGACGGTGGCATTAGGCGCAAGTCCCCCCTCCAATATCTCATCCCAGCCAATGATGTTACGCCCCTTGGTCAACAGGAATTGTTCTATGCGCTGGATAAAATAGCTTTGCAGCCCCTTCTCATCCTTCAAGCCTTTTTTACGGATCAGGTCCTGGCAGAAAGCGCTCCGGACCCAGGGTGTCTTCTCCGCCTCATCACCTCCAATATGGATATATTTACCGGGGAACAACGCTACCACCTCCGTCAGGACATCTTCCAGGAAATGAAACGTCTCTTCTGTGGGGCAGTATAGGATATCGAAGGCCCAGTCCATCTTCGCGGATGTATCCAGCGGACATTTCAGCGACGGATAGGCCCGCAGGGCAGCCCCCGAATGCGACGGCATCTCGATCTCCGGCACCACTACGATATGCCGGTCGGCCGCATAACGCACCACTTCCCTTATCTGATCCTGCGTATAATATCCTCCATAGGTTACACTGTCGGGCCAGTCCCTGTTCCAGGCTACCTCGCCCTGCATGCGATACGCGCCTATCTGTGTCAGCTTCGGATATTTTTTTATCTCTATCCGCCAGCCTTCATTATCCGTCAAATGCCACTGAAATCTGTTCAGCTTGTATGCCGCCATCCTGTCGAGAAAAGCCTTGACAGCATCCACCGTAAAAAAATGCCGGCCTACGTCCAGCAACATCCCCCTATAAGCCAGTCTTGGATAGTCTTCGATATAGGCGCATGGGATGTCTTTCTTGTCCGCCAGCAGCTGCAGCAGCGTTTGTATCCCGTAAAATAATCCGGCTCCCTTTCCTGCAATGACGATCTTCCCGCTGCCGATGGTTAGCCGGTAACCTTCTTCCGGTAGTCCCTCTGTACCCGATGTCGTCAGCTCGATAAAGGAAGAGGCGGCATCTCCCATGCTGATCTTATAGCCATTCTGCTGCAGCCAGCCGCTCAGCCACTTCACTTCGGACGCGGCCCCCTTATCTGCTTTGATAAAAGCCGTTGTGCCCAGCTTGAATTTTCCCGTACCAGGCTTGATGACTACCGGAGCTGGAATAATACCCATATTGGGGTCCGAACCCGGCCCCTGGCTGATGGCCAGATAAGGTATCAGCGAGACACCCAACAGATATATAATTTGTTTCATACCCATAATATACGTATTGAATAGGTTTCTACCACAATGGCAACAAAAAATCTTTTGTATCTTGAGCCATAACCTCTACCTATGTCCCATTTCAAGATCCTCTTCTGGCCTGTATTTGCTGCGACCTTCATCGTGGCCTTTCTCCAGTTAAAAGACCAGACCTACCTTACAAATGACAGGGCTCCCAAAGGTATCGTTTCTCTCGAACTGGGCGCTACCCGCGCAGAAGATATCGCCATCGTCCGGTCCTGGAAACAGGATACACTTGATCGCTCCACCGCCGATCCATGCCGCACCACACTCGCCATCAACAGGCTCCATAGGGCCCGCACCGATGTCCGGACGGACTTCCTCTTCATACTGCTCTATACGGCCCTGGGGATTATCATCATTATCGCTCTTCAAAGCCGCATCGGACGTACAGACTCATGGTTCAGCCATGTCCTGCTGGCGTTGCCTCTGGCAGCCGGTATTTGTGATGTGATAGAGGATATAGGCATGCTGCAATTTATCCGCGATGGTCTTAACAACACTTCTCATGCCAGCGAATTCACGGCCCGCCTGACCCGCATCATGGCCATGACCAAGTTCATTATCCTGGCTTTTCTGCTTTTCCTCTATCTCCCCTTTACCCTCATTATAAAGGATAAGGGACTTCAGAAGCTGTCGGATTACATTCGTAACAAGAGCATCCAGCTATTCCAATATAGGGTCATCCTCATTGGCGTAGTGGCCTTTTCGCTGCCCATCTGGATAATGGACCAGGGACAGGATCTGCTCGTTAACAGCAATTCCAGCGACTATGGCGTTGTTCTTTTTGTGAGTGTCGTATGCATGGCCGCCCTGTTGAGCTGGTGGCTGGCCAAGCTGTTCTTCGAACAGGAATATAAAGGCCCCGTATGTCCCATGGTCGAGCCTGTGATCACCGACCCGGTCCGTGAAGCGTCAGAAAAAAAGGTATCCCGTTATCTTGGCGTGGCGACGATCATCATTCCGGCGACTGCCATATTGAATGCCCTCCGCGCCCTTCGCATACACTATCCGCTGGATATTTTTCCGCCCATCATCTGGCTCACTGCCCTGCTCGCCCTTTTCTTTGTCCTGATAAAATATGACCTGGCATGTAGGGCCTGGCAGCGGTTAAAGGATCGATGGAACGAATCCACCGCCAACACCATCACCGTCATATCCTGGATATTCCTGGCATTTGTTCTGCCGGGACTGATCCGGCTCTTTTTGCTGAAAGAGGACAGCTATACACCTGCCTCGCTCGTATGGCTTTTCTTCCATTTGCTGCTCCTGGCATTCGCCTTCTGGATATTCGTCAGCACCCGCAGCAATATATTTACGGGGCATGGGCTGCTAGGTCGCCGCATCGGTTGGCCCGTCATCCTCGGCAGTCTCGTGCTGGCCCTTCTTTTCGTACTCTTTAATATCTTTCCCCTCTCAGTGCTAAAGCTGGACTGTAACTATCTTTCCCTCCCGGTTCTGCTCTCGGGGATTATCTTTTACATCATCCTCTTCACGCTGTTGATACGCCTCAGCCTCTGGCTGAAGATCAACCTGGTATTCTTTATATTGACCATTGGGCTCATCCTGGCTATCAGCACCCCCAACGACTTTCATGCGGTGCGTGTCATCAACAAGGATGCCAACGGAATAGCCGGCGGCGGCTGCCTCCCCGACCCTCAATTCAACAGGTCGCTCGTCCCCCTTTCCCTCAACGACTATTTTAAAGGCTGGCTCCTTCAACGCAAGGATGAGATCCTCAATGGTCCCGACAACTACCCCATCTTTCTTGTCAACTCCTACGGCGGTGGCATCAAGGCAGCGTCCTTCACCAATATGGTATTCTCCTGGCTCGACAGCACACTCATAAGCACGTCTCAAAATCATAAAGGGTTCGAACATTTCGTATTCTCCGTCAGCGGCGCCTCGGGAGGCGCCATCGGCGCTACCATACAATGTGCTTATCGTCACAGACACCTCGACAGCAGTGCGCAAGCCTACAGCCTGCAATATTTCCGGGATTTCTATCGGCACGACTTTCTCACACCCGTGCTGAGTAGTATGATAGGGCGTGATGTCTGGGCCTCCGCGGTCGGCTATCCCCTGTGGCAGGATCGGGCCGCCATCCAGGAGAGCATATGGACAGACTTCGGTCGCACCGGCCTGGACATATATCTCAACAGCTCATTCGATTTTCTGTGGGATACTTCCGCTGCGAATCCCGCACGCTACGAAGTTCCGCTGTTATTTTCCAATACCCTGAATGTAGACGATGGATTAAAAGGCATCATGGCTCCTGTGGCGCTGTCCAAAAGTGATTTCCCCGGTACTATTTTTATACGGGACAGACTCTCCGACAGCACCTATCTTCCCCTCATCACCGGCGCCTTCCTCAGCGCCCGCTTTCCCTTTATCAGCCCCAGCGGCAAGATGGGAGCAGGCTATCATTTTATGGATGGCGGAGGAAAGGACAATTCCGGCGCATCCACCTCCGAAGACATCTTTATCAGCCTGGCCCGCCAGGGATGCCATCGGACAGACGACAGTGTGTTTATGCGGCTGATGAAAAAAGTGCGTTTTTATTTCGTCTCCATTACCAACAGCCCCTACTACAATCCCGACACCCGCCAATTGGTCTCCAACAGATTTGAACCCATCAGCCCGATCATAGGCATCATCAATAGTGGTATATACGGCAACGCTATGTCGGCGGACAATACCCTCCAATATCGTTACATCTCCGACTCCACGCAGTTTCCCGGCATCCGCTCCGACTACTCCTCTGTCTGGATCACCGCCACCTGTGTGCAGGAAGCAGGGGGCTCATTCTATTCACCCGTTCTGCCCCTCGGCTGGCAGATCTCCGCCCCCTCGCTGGAAAGATTGTCGCACAGCTTCGACCGGGACATGATCCGCTCTTATAACCAGGAAGGGATCCGAAAGATATTAAATGTTACCAATGGATTCTGACATTCGAGCTTTAATATACTCGTGAACTAGGAAGAAATATCTGCATCTAGCAGTTCAATCTTATGAGCAATAACCGGTAAATTGGCAATGAACCACTCCGGTAGCTCTGCGTATGAAACAAATAGTATTAGCTCACCTTCATTGAGAACAGTCAATACCCGGTGTTCGGTCTCTGAAGTATCAATAATTTGAACTAAATGGAACATCCCATAATGCTGATTTAGCTTCTCCAAATTCCCATAAAAGTTATCGGCTACAGTAATAGGGTCTACATAATGGCCTCCTTCCTGCGTTCTGTCAACCACCCGTATCTCAGACAACTTAGTATCGCGAAGTCCTAAAAAAGTAAGATGTATGGAATAACCTGCTGCACGAAATTTGCGAGGAATATCCCACGTTGCTTCATTAGTAAAATGTCCTTCATAAGCAAAATCCGTGTTCGTTGCAAGCGCCATTTCAACTTTGGCATCAAACGTTTCTTCTACAAAAGTCCAGGCTAGTTTTTTACATTCTTTGGGAGACTTTATCCCCGACCGCCAGTATTCGTTTATTTTTTCCGTAAACAACTTATCTCCGTCGAAAATGGGGCCTTGTTGACGTATATGAAGAGGAATATAATCCGGCCCAACGCTGGATTTTCCGGCTCCATTGGACCCTGTTATAATATGCAATTCCGGCATAGCTACAGACGGGGGAAGCCATATTTTTTACGAAGAGAATGCTCTTCAGTAGATGAAAGTGTTCGTATGACAGTGAATTCTTTGGCAGCATTCTTTAGATAAACCAATTTGATAGTGCCATCTGGATATTCCAGGTAACACTGGTTGGTCTCCAATTCCTTGGAATTGATCATGAATGGGCGGCCGTTTAAAAGCTTTTGCAACCGAAGTTTTTGAACCGCTTTATTACCTATTGTTTCAATGGTTTGCAGAGCTGTCATACTATGATAAAAGTACGAAAAAATAGCGGTTTTACCAATCCTCAAGGCTCCCGCACCACCCTCACCGGCCCCAGCAACCCCGACGGTAGCAACGGCGAGTCTTTGGTATAGTGTCTATACGTAGTAAATGTATATCTCCCGCTTGTTCGGGGTAACCCCTTCGTCAACCACTCCGGCCACTTCCCATCCTTTATCCCATCATCCGGCCTCCGCTCATCTCCGATGAGCCGGTTCGGCCACCTGTTCACCACCTCGATATCCAGCTCATTATCCCCCTTCCGCAAATGGTCCGTAATATCCACCCTCCACGGCGCTGTCCACACCACCCCCAGATCCACTCCATTCAGCCGCACCCTCGCCATATCTTTCACCACACCGAGGTCCAGGTACAGTCTCCTGGCTGGCGGCCTTACTCCCACCTTGGCCGGCTGTTCCGCCCCACCTTTCTCAAGGTCCCTCGCCTGAAATGTTTTCCGGTAATGAGCGATCCCCGAATAATATCGTATGCCATCCACCCCGCTCTTCGTCCAGTCATATAATGAATCAAACTTCACCCGGGCCGGGCCGCCCCACACGGTATCAAATGACACTGCCCAGGGGCCTTCCAATGTTGTAACAACACGCTCCTCCGGAAAATTCCTCCCTCCCGCCGGTCTTATCTTCCTCTCCCTAAACACAACAAAGTAGCTCTCATAGGGCTGCAGCACCATCGGTACCACCGTCATCCCATCCTTCACAGAATATTCCGGCAACGCCCTCCGCCGCCCGGTCACCGCATCCCAAAGCTCCGGCGTCCCGCTCTCCACACGAAAACTCACGTCCGCACCCACCGCACTGTCCCGTTTATTGGACACAAAGTATACATCCCACCCCTCCCCCGTCCGATGTGTATAACGCAATGGCCCATTCGAAGAAAAGTCTTCGCGAACGCCCATTGAACGCAGCACCGCCGCCGTCGTCTGGTATGAAGGATATAAATTATCATTCCCGGTGGCATCGCCACCCCATATGATCCGCCCCTTTCCTGCACCACGTATCGTTCTGTTGGCCGGCGCCAGAACTTCACCCCCACTATGCGTCAGCTTTACACCCCATCCCTCTTCAACCAGCGCCCGCACCCGCTCATCACACCCCGGATAACCGGTCAGACTGGGACTCCGTACAGGCGGCGCCCCGATCACAGTAGCCCCCTCCTTCACCAGATCGACAATCTTCTCAAGGAGGGCAGGCGTCATCGTCGGCATATTCGGCAATACCAGCACCCTGTACCCGGCCCCGCCAGGGAATACGATCTTCCCATCCCTCACGAATGCCTTGTATAATTGACTCGGCGCACAACCATCGAAGTTAAAACCCTTCCTATCCGGCATCACCGCATCATCCCCTGTCATCGCAGACACGGGCGCCCGAAAGACTTGCGGCGCCCCCTCAGGCGTCAGATATAATATATCGGCCACGGTACGCCCCTGCTGTAACAGGTATTGACATCGCGCAATATAACTATGATAGGCCCCTACCATCGGCCACCAGGTCTGGCTCCTGTTCCAATGCACTCCATAAGGCCCCATCGTCATACCCGGCTTCAAAGACGGATCCAGCGCCTGATGCTGAAAAGTATGATATACCAGCCGGTTGATCCCCGTCGCAAAAGCCCAGTCCCCCTGGTCCTTCATACTCCCGGGATATTGCTTCCAGCCTTCCTCATCCCCCGCCGTAAAAGATTCCGCAGGCGCCAGCGGTATCCCATTCACGTGCGCAATAGAGGTCGCTTCGATACAGCTGAAGGAAGAATTGAACCCATACCCCTTGCTCCAGAACTCACACATAGGCACATCCGCCACGGCGCCCAGCTCCAGGTCAGCCGTCGGGTTCATATCATACGGCTCGATAGATAATGTCATCCCATGACGATGGCTGTATTTCTTCACCTGCTCCGCATGATATTCCAGCACCAGCTCCTGTGAGGTCTGACGAAGGTCCCAAAGGAATCGCTCGCTCATCTCAAGGCTGCCCACGACATTCCCTAAATAAACAGGATAAAATGGTTTAGGGTCATACCCTCGCCGCCGGATAAACTCTTCCCTAAAATGAGGGGTCCAGTTCTGCGATCCCATCTCCCAACTATCTATATGCAGCCGCTTGAATCCACCCTCCAGCCGGGGATCAGGGTCGCCGGTCTTTTCCAGCAGCTTACCCACATAGTCCTGCAGATGGTCATTGAGTGCAGCGGTATCCATCTTGTCGCACTCGAATCCCAGTCCGGGCACAGGTGCAGGCCGCGTCACCGCTCCATTATTACGCACACCCAGCCGCACAATGGTCCAGCTTCCGGGAGGAGGATCCCAGGTCAATACACCGTCCGCAGTCATCTTGTCCGTCAGATCGAGAACGTTTTCTTTTGGAATGACAATATCAGCAGATAAAATAGAATCGCTAGGTGGTGGGAGATAAGCCTTCACGCCATCCACAGAAGTATAAGGCTCCCGGTAATACAAAGCCTTCTCGTCGATGTCCTTTATTTTAAAGGAGCTGTCCCGCGTCGGCCAGGCCAGCACAGCCACATCTTTATAAAAATTGTCCCATTCTTTTTTCAACGGCGGTGTAAATACGCCCATCCCAAAATATGGCTTCCTCGGCACAGGCTTGGGAAGCATAATCCTTCCTTCAGAAAGGGCGGTCACATGCACCGTACTCCCCACAAGCTCTTGCATGGATTCCTCCGGCTTCACCCACGGGCCGCCGCTACCCGTCCACCCCGGACCGGTTCCTAACGCCAGTTCGATCCCAAGCCGCTCACACTCACGCACCGCATGCCTGAACAGCTCATTCCACTCATCACTAAGGAAGTCCACCGGTCCCCGCGGCACACCCACATTGACCTCCAGGAACAATACATTGCCAATACCCACCCGCTTCATGGACTCCAGGTCCGCCGTCATAGCGGCCTTATTCCGGTTGCCATCCATAAAATACCAGTATACTCCCGGTCGGGCAGCAGCAGGTGGCTGGGAAAAATTGGACTCGATGGTGTCGATGGATTGCGCAAGCAGGTTAGAAGGCCCCAAAGCCAGGGCCATCATTACCCGAAAAAATACTTTCATAACAGGAAATTAAGAAGGAACATCGAGCCCTGCATCCTGTAGCATCCTGCGCGCAAACCATCCCAGGCCGACAAAGGCCACCGCCTATTTCACACCCAGCAGCTCCACCTCGAATATCAAGGTACTGTTGGGACCTATCTGGGCACTCACCTGCCTCTCACCATATCCCAGGTGCGGTGGTATGAAAAAACGCCACTTACTCCCCGTAGGCATCAGCTGCAGCCCTTCCGTCCAACCCTTGATCACCGCATTCAAAGGGAAGGTAGCCGGTTGCCCACGCCTTACGCTGCTGTCGAACACCGTACCATCTATCAACGTCCCATGATAATGGCAGGTGACACTATTCGAAGCCAAAGGCTTTACCCCCGTGCCCTCATGGATGATCTCGTATTGCAAGCCGCTGGGCAGGGCGACGACACCAGGCTTGTTCTTGTTGGCTGCCAAAAACTCCTCGCCGGCCTTCAGGTTGGCGGCGGCTTTCTCATTCTTCATATTGAATAACCTGTCTGCGATACCCATAGTCTGAATTTTTCGCTAATTTACGACAAAACGGACTGAGAGCATCGAAGGCGCCCTGCCTCCTGTCACCCTCGACTTCCGGAAGTATTAAGTACCTTTGTCCCATGGAGGATCTCGTCATAACAGTCAACAAAATAGAAGAGTGGCAAACCCTCAACGACACCAATAACCTGGGCCGGGTATTCCGAAAGGCTCAGAGCGTGCTCGTCGGTGGAGGGAAAGTAGTATTGGAAAGAGTACAGCCTTCCGGCGAACACTATAAGTTCGAAGAGTTCACCAGCCTGGAAGACCTCGAGGCCTATAAAAAGAATGTATACAAATACGTAAAAAAGGATTAACGCCCGCCCGCTGCCCTGGTCCGCCAGATCGTCCCGGTCCGTCAAAGGCCCCTACGGCAGTCTCGCCACCAATCTCTCCGGCGACAGCTTCAACACCCAATAAATGATCTTCCATTTGAACCCCGGCACAATGGTAAAGCTCCCCCCCGCCCTCACTACCGATCGGGCAATAAACACCGGCTCCAGCATCAGCGACTCCGGTAAATTCAATCCTGCCGTCATCTTGCTCCGGATATATCCCGCCACAAGCACATTCACCGTAACATTTCTGCTAAAAAGATACTGCCGCAACCCCGCCAGATATTGCGTAAAGGCGGACTTGGTACTTCCATAAATAAAATTGCTCTTCCGCCCCCGCACACCCGACAACGACGACAACCCAATGATCCTTTCCAGCCTCGTGTTGCCAGCATCCGTCACAATGATGTTCAGGATGGACACAGCCCCCGCATAATGCACCTGCATCATCCGGAATGCGCCAACCCAATCTCGCAGAGCCTCCTCATTATTCTTCAAATACCCCGCTGCATACACTACAATATGCGGCTTCTCCGGCAGCCCATAATAGAATCGATGGTGCTCGTCAAAAGCCACCGCATCGAAATAAAGCACCGTCACCATCTCCGGCCGGCGAACAGACCGCGTCACAAAATCCCGCAGCTCATCCACGCTCCGCGAAGCAGCAATGACCCTGTCGCCCCTTTCGACATACAGCCGGATGGCTTCCTTGGCCACATCCGAGTTGGCCCCGAGAATCAACACTACTTTTGGAAGGGTCTTAATGGACTCCATCTATATCCCGTTTCTTTTTATAATATTCCTTCAATACGTAAAAAGCCTTCTTCTTCCTCCCCTGGTGATCGATCAATCCCTTATTATTCCATCCCTCCTGATATACGGGATTATTACGCTTGGGGCTTCGGAAGTCGACCAGTATCCATGGTGACAAGCCGGCAAAATTCCCGGGCATGCGATCCAGCATGCTCACCTGCTCCCGGTAATACCATTCCTGGTATTCTTCACTCCACCTCGTCAGGCTGTCCGCATGATATCCTCCCAATGCCTCCGCTCCCGTTTCACTGATGAACAAAGGCTTGTCATAAATAGTTCCCCAATTGGCAGTGCGACAGGCAGAAGGCAGTCCGCCATACCATCCCAAATACTCGTTGAAGGCAACCAGGTCTACATACTGCCCCAACGGATCATCTACCATATGCTGCTCTTTGCCCGAACCATAATTTACCTCCAGGGCAGCCGTGATCATGCGGGAAGGATCCAGGCTTCTCGCGTGCTCGATCAGCCGGTGCATAAAATCGGTCCGCACAGGATTCACAGGCGTCTCGTTGCCGACACTCCAGGTAATGATGCTGCATCGATCCCGGTCGCGCTCGATCATCTCCGTTAGCTGTGTCTTTGCTTTTTCAAAAACCTCGCTGTTGCCAAAGTCTATCGTCCAGTACACAGGGATCTCCGACCATACCAGCACACCCAGCGAATCCGCCAGCCTTGTCATCGTCTCGTCATGCGGATAATGCGCCAGCCGCACCATATTACAGCCCAGCTCCCTGGCCCAGCCCAACAGCTGCATCGCATCCTGCTTCGAATACGCCCGCCGCATCTGCTGCGGGATCTCTTCATGGATACAGATCCCACGCATAAATACAGGCTTGCCATTCAACAGCACCTGCTTCCCATATGCCTCGACAGTTCGGAAGCCGATCATATCCTCTATCCTGTCCCCATCACAGGTGATAATGACCTTATAAAGCTTCGGAGATTCCGGCGACCATAGCTTCACGGTCGGCAAGGTCAGCTGTAGCAATACCTCGCTGCCCGACACAGGGAATTTTCTTTTGATCTTCAGCTCGGGGATCTCGACCACCGCATCCTCGTGGTCCGCCCCATCCAGCCTGATCCATCCCTCCGCTTCCGCATTGTTCGTCGGCGGCGCTTCGCCCGGACGAGGCTTCTTCAACTGCAGATAATAATCCCGGATAAAAGTGCGCGGCAACAGCACCAGCTTCACATCCCGCGTAATGCCTCCGTAGTTCCACCAATCCGTGTTCACCGTAGGCACTTCATCTACACCACGTTTATTATTCACCCGTACTACGAGATAATTCCCCTTGTCTTTCAGCAATGTATCCGGTATCTCGAAATTGAAAGGCGTGAACCCGCCCTGATGCATGCCGAGCTTCCTTCCATTCAGATATACATCGGCCCGGTAGTTGACAGCACCGAAATACAGGAACACACGCCTGGATGGATCCCGGCGAGGCATGTCAAAGGATTTCTTATACCACACCGTCCCTTCATAATAGAGGAACTTAGGGTCCTGGTGATTCCAGTCGCCCGGCACGGTCAGCGTATACTTGTCATTGTAGCCAAATTCGATCCTATCCGTTTTATGCTGAGGCACATCGGAATTCCAATAAGCCTCTTTATCCGTCTCCTTCTTTTCCTTATACCGGTAGTCGTAGAACCCCGTCTCATACGGGTCCACGATATACTGCCATTTCCCATTCAGGCTGACGGTCTGCCTTGAAGGGATGTCCGTGATCAAAGGTGCCGGCGCCCCTGGCGTCTGCGCCTGCACAAAGCCGGCCGACAGGCCCAAAAAAGCAAAAAGTGCAATTCTCATATGACTAACGTATGATTTTAATACCATCGGCCCCTGCGATAATTCCCAGCTGGGCTATATTGAAAAATAAGGAGTGTTCCAGCACACCCGGTATCCGGATCACTTTATCATTCACCAGCTCCGGGTCCGGGAAAACAGTCCACCGGCAATCCAGTAAAAAATTTCCGTTCTCTGTGATGACAGCCCCATCCTTCTTATCGCTGAGCCGTACCCGGCATTCAGATGGATTCAGCAGCTGCTGCAGCCGGCCCATGACAAATGCCAGCGCATCCGGTATCACCTCCACTACTAACGGATACTTCCCATCCAGCCTTTCCACATGCTTCGAAGCATCCCCTATAAGCACAAATTCCCGGGCCATGCTGGCCAGGATCTTTTCCCGCGTATGGATGCCCCCGCCGCTTTTAAGGGCGTTCAGCCGGCTGTCGAATTGATCACAACCATCAAAATACAGATCTATCTCCTGCAAGTCGCCCATTTCCTTCACGACAAATCCGGATTCCCGAAGCAGCAGCCTGGTGTTATACGAAGAGGTCACCGTAGTAATGGTACCCGCCAGATCCGGCAGGTCCCTGATGCCATTTACAAGATGGGCGATGGTAGAGCCTGCCCCAAAACCTACTATGGTATTTTCCTTTATCAGTTTCACAGCCGCCAGGGCAGCCTGTCGCTTAAGGTCGCTCATATTGGTAAAGATAAGGCCCGGTTATGGACGAACCGCTTCCTGCGGTTCCTGGCCAGGAAAATTTTTGTAAATTTAAGTATGAACAACACCATTCATAACCTTACCCGCCAGCTCGCCGAGACCATGGACGGCGAGCCCTGGATCGACGAGACATATACAAAAAAAATCACCAGCCTTGCAGAATCGCAGGTTTTTACCCGTCCCCGCCCGGATGTCCATAGCGTGGCGGAGCTCGTCTCCCATATCCTGGAATGGCGTTACTCAGTCTTGTCTATTCTCAAAGGTGGTACAAGGACCATCACGATGGACAGTCCCTCCAATTGGAAGGACAACGATACCCTCCGGAAAGAGGGATGGGCAGCGCTAAAAGAAAAATTATACAAAAGCCAGCAGGATATCATCACGTTCCTGGAACAGCAGGACGATGATTACCTCCGGCAGGTCGATAAAGAAGGGCACAGCTATCTGTATTATGTAGAAGGCCTGATCCACCACGACATGTATCATCTCGGGCAGATCGGGCTTGTGTTAAAAATGCTTTCTTAGCATCTTAATGGCCCGATTATATTTTTATTATTTACCTTAGCGCTCTCCGATGCATAGATGGAAATTCATATTGATTGCTTTTCTGGCAACGCTTGCTGCCACTTTTACCATCGAGCTGCCCTTTACACAGGTGAATTATATCCACCAGCTCGTCAATAAAAAGAGGATCACCAATACGCCAAAGGATACACATCGGCTGCACAAGACTTATTATGAATCTCCCACCGACATGCTGCTTACTGCATTCATCCGCCTTGCAGCACCCGTCGGCGTCCCTCTGATCCGCACAACGGCTCTCACCCCCGGCCATCCGCTGACGACCAGGGCAGGCCATCCCAATGTTTTGCGTGGACCTCCTTCCCCTGCCTGATCCCCCCGGCGATGCCAACAATAAATTCCTGCATGTAAAAATCAAGATTTGCTCATGAAGCGTCATATTCATATTTGTCTGTTCCTATTCCTCGTATTACCCATATTTTCCGTATCCGCCCAGTCTCAGTCAGCTCAGCCAAGGTCGGCAAAGTCCCCATCGGTTCACCCCAGGTCGGCCCAATCCGTTGCACGCCCCAAACTGGTCGTAGGCATCGTAGTGGATCAGATGCGTTGGGATTATTTATACCGCTACTCCGCCCGTTACACCCCCGGCGGGTTCAAAAGATTATTGAACGAAGGCTTCTCCTGTGAGAACACTTTTATAAGCCATCTCCCCTCCTTTACCGCCGTGGGACATAGCACCATTTTCACCGGTTCCGTACCCGCTTTTCACGGCATCACCGGCAACGACTGGATAGACCAGGCTTCCGGCAAGTCGCTATATTGCACAGCTGATTCCACCGTTGCTCCCGTTGGAGGCACTTCCCCCGCCGGCAACATGTCGCCCCGCAATCTCCTTGCTACCACTGTCACCGATGAGCTGCGCCTGGCCACCAACTTCCAATCCAAGGTTGTCGGCGTAAGTCTCAAGGACCGCGCCTCCATCCTCCCCGCGGGACATACGCCGACCGCCGCCTTCTGGTTCGACGATCACAACGGCGTTTTCAGCACCAGCACCTGGTACATGAAAGACCTCCCGGAATGGGTCAAAAAGTTCAATGGTCAAAATGAGCCCGAAAAGCTCGTGGCAGGAGGCTGGAATACATTGTATCCCATCGATACCTACGCGCAAAGCACTGCTGATAACCAGCCTTGGGAAGGCACTTTCACCGGTGAGAGCGCGCCGGTATTTCCTCATGACATGGCCAGATTTTACAAGCTGGATCACGACAATATCCGAAGCTCTCCGTTCGGCAACACCCTGACGCTGGACTTCGCCAGGGCCGCAGTAGAAGGCTACTCGCTGGGCCAGGGGACAGCAACGGACTTCCTTACCATCAATTGCGCCTCCACCGACTACGTCAGTCATAAATATGGCCCCAACTCCATCGAGGTGGAAGACGTATACCTGCGTCTCGATAAGGACCTGGCAGCCTTCTTTACTTACCTGGATACAAAGATTGGCAAAGGTAATTATCTCGTGTTCCTCACCGCTGATCACGGCGGCTCCCATTCAGTCGACTTCCTGAAAGAGCACGGCATCCCGGGCAACCTCATAGGCAGCCGGGATTTTATGAAGGTATTGAACGACACCCTGGCCGCCCGATTTGGAGTAAAGGATCTCGTTATTTCTACATTGAACTACTATCTGAGCTTCAATCATGCGAAGATCGACAACGCGCACCTCGATTTCGCTCAGATAAAAAAGGTCTCCATCGACTTCCTCCGCCGCCAGCCCGGCATCCAGTTCGCCGTCGACGTGAATGACATCGCCTCTTCCACGGTGCCCGAGCCCCTGAAGACCATGATCATCAACGGCTATAATTACCGCCGCTGCGGAGACATCACCTTTGTTCCTGAACCCGGATGGTTTGATGGCTCACGGAAAGGCACTACCCATGGCACATGGAATCCGCAGGACACCCATATTCCGCTCCTCTTCATGGGATGGGGCATACACCATGGCGCGCTCCATCGTACCGTCCACATGACGGACATCGCGCCTACAGTAGCTGCGCTTTTGCACATACAAATGCCTGATGGATGCGTGGGTCAGGTCATCGAAGAGGTGAGTGCCGCCGTCCCAGCCAAAGCAGGCTCCCGATGATCAGCTTCTCCTCCATCTTATTTTGAAGAGTAAAGGACAGCTCGCGGTCGGTCTTATGATCGTAGTCGATATCATTATGACCCATATTGAAATAGATCATCCGGTACTTCTTATTCGTCCACGCCACGGGATAATACCCGCTGTGCCAGATCTCGCTTTGCTTTGGGCCATTCCCTAACGGAAAGCTCGACGAGTCGATGGCTAACAGAATGTCGATATCCGGATTGGTCCGAAGATCATTCGACCACCGGTACCATTCATTGGGCGCCGTGGAAAATTTTTTGGGCATACCCCGCACCGCTGGATGTTGTGGATCCTCTACCCGCAGCACGGCCGAAGTAGGATGCCAGGTGTTACTGACATAACTGCCCGAACCCAGGAACTCATTGTGATACCAATCCCAATTCTGCGGGAAGTCCGAAGGTGTCAGCGCAAAGGCGGAAAAATGAAAACCCATCCACCCCCCGCCATTGCGCATATATCGCTCAAAGGCCGCCCGCTGCGAAGGATCATCGGGCCGGGTATCCAGGAACACCACCACCTGGTATCGGGCCAAAAAAGAATCATTCATATTGCTCCAGTCATTGGTGGAGTCATAAGTGAAATGATATCGATGCCCCATGGCGGGAAACCACCGGTTGGCCTCATGCACAAAGCTGATATGCGCCTTGTCGTTCCTCGCCGTATAAAAAGCAATCACGGAAAACTCTTTCTGCCCTTTGGCAGCCAGTCCCACCCAGCACAGCCACAGCAAACAAGCCAGCTTATTCATGATGATTATTTCTTTCCGGCAGCCGGAACCATTCTTTCGCGTATGGTTTCAACAAAGCATCCGCGGCAACAGGTCCCCAGGTACCCGATTTATAAAAATGCAATTTCCTGGAAGGATATTTCTTCCACGCATCCAGTATAGGCATCACCACCTTCCAGGCAGCTTCCACCTGGTCGGCCCGCATGAACAAAGTGGCGTCTCCCTCCAGCACGTCCAGCAGCAGCGCCTCATAAGCTTCCGGTACATTGCCCGTATATGCATCCTGGTACATAAAATCCATCTCCACAGGAAAGAGCTTCATCTCCAGCCCGGGGATCTTGCTCTCGAACAACAGGCTTATCTCCAGCTCAGGCTGTATGCTTATGATCAATCGGTTGGGCACGATGTCATCCCTGAATATCTTATGCGGTGAATCCTTGAATTGAATCACGATCACCGACGACTGCCTGGGCATCGACTTGCCCGTACGGAGAAAGAAAGGCACGCCCTTCCACCGCTCGTTGTCGATGAATATTTTGGCCGCTGTATATGTCTCCGTAGTACTGCCCGACGCTACCTGAGCTTCCTGCCGGTATCCCGGACGCTCGACGCCATTGATATCTCCCTCCGTATATTGTCCGCGCACGACGTTCTTGAACACCTGGTCGGGGGAATACAGCTTCACGCTCTTCATCACCCTCGTCTTTGCATCGCGGATATACTCCGCTTCATATTCCCTGGGACATTCCATGGCAATGACACACAACAATTGCAGCAAGTGGTTCTGGATCATATCCCGCAAGGCGCCCGCGCTGTCATAATAGCCGCCCCGTTTTCCAACTCCTACCTCCTCAGCCAGGCTGATCTGTATATGATCCACAAACTTCCGGTTCCACAACGGCTCGAATACATAGTTGGCAAATCTGAAGGCCAGGATATTCTGCACCGTCTCCTTACCCAGATAATGGTCTATCCGATAGATCTGTTTTTCGGCAAATCGTTTGGCGAGATATCTGTTGAGCTTCCTGGCCGTCTCCAGGTCCGTACCAAACGGCTTCTCCACGACGATCCTGTCCAACAGCTGCTTCGTTGCTAGTTTATATTTGCCCAGCCCCTCGGCGATCACTTCGATAAAGCGGGGTGCAGTAGCAAAATAATACATCCGTGTACCCCTCACCGAATGCTCCTTGTCAAAGCTCTCCATCTTCGCCTTCAGCCCCAGATAGGTCTCCTCTTTCAAAAAATCTCCTTGCAGATACACCAGGTGTGAGGCAAAATCCTTCCATTGCGCCGGATTGGCGGCCCCATTACGGCTAAAAGCATTGACGCCCGCCAGCAGCTCGTCCTTGAACTGCGCCTCATCTATCTGTATGGCATCCACGCAATAAATGGCGAAGGCCGGTGGCAGATGATTTTCGATATACAAATTATAAAGGGCTGGAATTAGCTTGCGATTCGTAAGGTCTCCTTTCGCTCCAAAAATGGTAATGTTGGCGCAGTGAACTTTCTTAAGAGGAATTGTCTTCATAGGAATAAATATAGGTAATTTTTTTACGGTACAGTCACATACACAAGCTCACCCGCTGCCAGGCCCGTCCCCCATACCCGTACAGTAAGATGCAGCCCGCTGTCCGTCAGCACAGCCACCTCGCAGAAGCTTCCCCAAAAGCTCACCGTCTCTGCCCTGCCCTTCAACGCTCGTGGCTGCATAGTCGAAAAAACCGCTATCTGTTCCGGCCGCACGATCTTTCCGTCGATGAGGTTGTATTTTCCAAACAGGCCCGCCACATATTCATCCACGGGAGCCTGGTACACCTGTATAGGCGGCCCCTGCTGCACCACTTTCCCACTCCGCAGCACCAGTATCTCGTCCGCCCAGGACAAAGTATCCAAAGGATCATGCGAAACCAGCATACAGGTGATATCCAGCTTTCTGCCAATGTCCCGTATCACGGATTTCAACACTTCCTTGTGGATCATATCCAGGTTGGAAAAAGGCTCATCCAGCAACAGCAGCCGCGGCGCCGCTATCAGCAGCTTGGCCAGCGCGATCCGCTGACGTTCCCCACCCGACAGCTGGTGGGTCTTTCGCTTCATAAGGTGGTCGATCTGGCATACCCTGAACAGCTCCTGTGCCTCCTCTTCCGGCAGCTCATTGGCATATTCCAGCACCTGCTCGATCCGTAAATGTTGTGGTAGTTCAAATTGTTGAGAAAGATAGGCGATGCCCGGATGTCCCGGTATCAGCTTTTCCAAAGGTCCCAATACCCGCTGTTCCTCGAAAAATACACTTCCACCAGGCATTAGTCCGGCAATGGTTTTTAACAAGCTGGTTTTGCCTGACCCTGTTTCCCCCGCAATTCCCAGCTTCCATCCCTTCGAAAGGACCATACGCACATCCCCTACCGATACGTCTAAAAAGCTCATAGGCCGCAAGGTAGCCCTAAATTCTCTTTCTTCGCAATATCGCAGCGGTGATCAGGCTCACCAGCAGCCCTACGGGAAGTATCTCCAGATAGGTCATCCCTATATTGAACGCGATCGCCTGCCAGATACCCACATAGATCGCTCCTACGTTTTACCAGCGGATTCACTGCCAAAGTTTCTCCGGCTAAATATAATGCATTTATCTTTGCCCGGTCATGGACAAACCATCTCTCCGCACTGTGAATGTGACCCGTTATGTAACCCCTTTGCGGGAAGGAGGCTCCCTGCCCGCCATCGCCGAGGCGGACGACGGTTTTTTGTACGTCCTTAAGTTCAGAGGGGCCGGCCAGGGCATCAAATCCCTGATCGCTGAGCTCATCGGCGGCGAGCTCGCACGCACCCTGGGCCTGAAAGTACCCGAGATCGTTTTTGCACAGCTCGACACCGCCTTTGGCCGCAGCGAACCGGATGAAGAGATACAGGATCTCCTGAAAGCCAGCGTAGGGCTTAACCTCGGACTGCATTACCTCTCCGGCTCCATCACCTTCGACCCCGTGGTCAATAAGGTGGATCCTCTTCTGGCATCCCGCATCGTATGGCTCGACTGCCTCCTCACCAACGTGGACCGTACAGCCCGCAACACCAATATGCTGGTGTGGAATAAAGAGCTGTGGCTCATCGACCATGGCGCCTCTCTGTATTTTCATCATGCATGGGACAACTGGAAAGAGCAGGCCGCCAAACCTTTCGCAATGATAAAAGACCATGTGCTCCTGCCATTCGCTACCAGGCTGGAGGAGGTAGATCAGGAATTTCACCAGCTCCTTACTCCTGAAAAGATCAGCGCCATCGTTCAATTAGTTCCCGATGAATGGCTCACAGGCTGGTCCCTGGACATATCAGCACACGATATAAAGGAGGTTTATACCCAGTTCCTGACCACCCGGCTCACCCAATCTCAAAACATTATAAAAGCAGCGCAACATGCCAGACAGCCACTTGTTTGAATACGCCGTCCTTCGTGTTGTGCCCCGGGTCGAGCGCGAAGAGTTCCTGAATGTCGGGGTGATACTCTATTGCCCAAAACATAAATTCCTGCAAACCATCTTCACCCTGGACGAAGCCCGGCTCAAAGCGATTTTTCCCGGCATCGACATCGCAGAGGTCCGGCAACACCTGGAAGCCTTCCGGCAGATCGCCCTCGGCAGCCCCCAGGGAGGCCCCATCGGTGCACTGGACGTGGCATCCCGTTTTCGCTGGCTCACCGCCACCCGCAGCACCATCCTCCAGACCTCCAAAGTACACCCTGGCTTCTGCGGCGACCCCGCCGCCGCGCTCCAGCGACTACACCAGCAGTTAGTACTATAAAACATCGGTTATGAAATGCTTGCTCTTTCTTCTTCTTGTCTCCCCGCCCTCCAAACATTTAAAAGTCACCTCCCCCTCCGGCCATCTCACGCTCGAGGTCTGGCAGGACCACGAGATCAAATATCGCATCTATGAAGGTTCCCGCCTCATCCTGGACACCTCGTCCATCGATCTTATTCCCCTCGGCGTCCCCGCCCTCTCCCACGACAACCCCATCCGCACCCATACTACCCGTCAGGTGGCAGAAGAGATCATTTCGCCCGTGCCCGAAAAAAGGAAACGCATCCCTGATCATTATAATATTCTTACCCTCTCCTTCCGCCAGCCCTATCGGCTGGAGTTCCGTGTTTACGACGATGCAGTAGCCTATCGCATCATCACTCTCTTCAAAGACACCCTTACCATACAGAAGGAATTGGCCCGCTTCCATTTCCCCGGCAATCCTTCCGCCTGGTTCCCCGGTATAACAAAACGTCCCGATGCGGACATCTACCATACGAGCTTCGAAGAGCTCTACCCATTGAGAAGACTGGACTCCATCGCCCCCGGCGAGATCGCCTACTCTCCCGTGCTGGTCACCGGCGTCACGGACCTCGCCACCGCTATCACGGACCCAGCCACAGACTCCTCCACCCCCGGCGCACCGAGCCCCAAGATCGCCATCACTGAGTCCGACCTCGAAGACTATCCCGGCATGTTCATCGCCGGCACAGGCGCCCACTCCCTCACAGGAGACTTCGCCCCCTATCCCCTGGAAGAACAGCTGATGCCCGGCGAATACCCCGAATCCATCGTTACCCACCGCGCGAAGTTCATTGCCCGGACAAAAGGCAGCCGCACCCTGCCCTGGCGGGTGCTCATCATCGCCGACGAAGACAAAGACCTTCCCTCCAATGACATAGTCTACAGACTGGCAAGCCCTTCCAGGATCGCCGACCCTTCCTGGATACACCCGGGCAAAGGCACGGACGAATGGACCATCGATGTCAACCTCTTCAATGTTCCCTTCCGCAGCGGCGTCAACACGGCCTCGTATAAATATTATATCGACTTCGCCAAACGCTTTGGCTTTAACAGGATCATGATGGACGCGGGGTGGAGCGACGTAAAGGACCTCTTTAAGATCAACCCTGCCATCAATATGGACACCCTGGTCGCCTACGCCCGCGACAAAGGCATAAAGATCAGCATGTGGACGCTGAGCCATACGCTAAACAGACAGCTGGACAGCGCCCTGGCACAATTCAACAGATGGGGAGTGGATTATATCATGACGGACTTCATCGACCGCGATGACCAGCCAACCGTTAACTTTTATCATCGCATAGCCCGGGCCTGCGCCGACCATCACATCATGATCATGTATCACGGCGCCTTCCCACCCAAAGGCTTTAATCGCACCTGGCCCAACGCCGTCTCCCGCGAAGGCGTGCTCGGCTCCGAATACAATATCTGGAGCGACAAAGCCGCCCCTCCACACGATGTCACGCTGCCCTTTACCCGTATGTTGGCAGGATCATTCGACTACGAGCCGGGCATACTGAACAACGCCACCCAAAAAGGTTTCAGACCTATCCCGGGCATGGTCATGAGCCAGGGCACACGCTGCCATCAGCTGGCCATGTTCGTAGTATATGACAACCCCATGCAGATCTTCTCCGGCAATCCCTCGCAGGGCATGCAGGAGCCCGCATTCATGGAGCTGCTTGGCAGCATTCCCACCACCTGGGACGACACCCGTATACTGGATGGAAAAGTATCCGAATACATCCTCACCGCCCGGAAAAAGAATGACAGCTGGTTCATAGGAGGCATGACCAGCTGGTCGGCCCGCGACCTCACTCTTCCCCTCGACTTCCTCGACGAGGGTGTCTATAAGGCCACCATCTGCCAGGACGGCGTCAATGCAGACCGCTATGCGGCGGATTATATACTAATTAAGGATAAATTCGTTAATAGGAATGATATCCTCCCCATCCATCTGGCGCCCGGCGGAGGCATCGTCATACGGCTCGAAAAACGCTAAATAGACCAATATTTTATGCCCGACATTACAGACTCTATCCAGGAAAATTTGGAAGACGCAAGCAAAAGCAGGATCAACGCCCTGGTCGCCCTTTTTGTAGCCATCACCGCCACCTTCATGGCCATCTGCAATGTCAAGGACGGCAACATCGTCCAGGCCATGGACCAGGCACAGGCCCACTCCATCGATGCATGGTCCTATTACCAGGCCAAAAGCACAAAGCAATCCAATGCGGAGAATACCCTTGAGCTCATTAGGATCCAAAAACAACCCGGCAGCGATTCGATTATAAAAAAGTACGAGGCCGCCATCGCCCGCTACGATAAGGAAAAGAACGATATAAAGGCGGAGGCCGAAGGCTTCGCCAAACAATACGACGACCTCAATCTCTTCGATGATCAGTTCGATATGACAGAAGCCCTGCTCACTATCTCTATCGCCATGTTTGGCATCAGCGCCCTCACCCAAAGGAAATGGCTGCTGTACTTTGCCAGCTGCGTCAGCCTGCTGGGCATCATCTTCGGACTGGCAGCCTTCTTCAAGGTCAGCCTGCACTCTGATTTTATATCGAAGGTATTAGGGTAGCACCGTCCTACAGCAAAAAATATTAAATTACGGCATGTTGTCTCCCTCTATCCGTCAGACACTCGTCTGCTCGTTTCTCATCTTTACATCCTGCCGCCACCAGCTGCAGAAAGCCACCGACCATTTCCTGGAAGACGCACGCATGGACGAGACCTCTGGCATCGCCGCCTCCGCAACGAACCCGGGCCTTTATTATGCACACAACGACAGCGGGGACTCCAGCCGCTTCTTCGCCATCACTCCCGACGGTCACTTACAGGCTATCTATTATTTCAATGGCGACCCTGCCCTTGCCCTGGGTGTAAAGGACTGTGAAGACATTGCTGTCGGCCCCGGTCCCGACACCAGCAGCTACGTATATATGGGGGACATCGGCGACAACAACGGCCAAAGGAAATACATCACTATCTACAGGATAAAAGAGCCTGTCCTGCATTTCCCCTCACCCACCATCCTGGTCGATCACCTGACCACCGACCCCCTCGTCCTCCAATATCCCGACGGCCCCCGCGACGCAGAGACCCTCATGGTGGACCCTATCGATAAATTGATATACATCGTATCCAAAAGAGAAGACTCCGTACATGTCTATAGCACGCCGCTGAACTTCAAAGTCCACGACACTGTCACCCTTACAAAAAATACCAACCTTTATTTCTCCGGTAGGAACAAATGGATCACAGCGGGGGATATCTCGCATAAAGGAGATCAGATACTCATAAAAAGTTATAGAAAAGTATACTACTGGTCACGCCCCGCCTCCGAGCCGGTCTGGAAGGCGCTCCAGCGGCCGCCCACCATCCTTCCCTATATCGTCGAGCCACAGGGCGAAGCCATCGGCTTCAACCTCGAAGGCACTGGCTACTACACCGTCAGCGAAGGGTTAAAACCCGAGCTCTATTATTATCAGGCCCCTTATTAGACTCACTCTCCCAGCTTCAGCTCGATCCCATCTTCCCCCGGATGTATCGTCCACACCGTCTCGCCTCCCCCTTTCTCAAACACTCCCTTCAGCGACCGCACACTATACTTCCTCCCCTCATATTCCCCTTCTATCCGGCGACTGCCTATCTTCTTAAAAGGCAGCTTCGCGCTCCCTGAACACACCAGCTCCAGCCACCAGTCCGATACACCGGCCCCCTCCATGCTCCACCGCATCTCATTCTCCGACAGCTCCACCAGCAGCGCGGCATTATAAGACACTAACGGCCACCGGATGAATAATTTCCCCTTCACCGTATCCGTTACCACCGGATCGCCCCCCTTCAGCTCCACTTCCTGCCCTCCCTCTTTCGTCATCACTCGAATTCCCGCCACCTGATCCTTGCCGCTCCACATATATCCGTCCACAAAAGGCAGCGTGCTCATGACGCTCACCGTCGATGGATTCGCCTGCGGCACATCCCCCACCTTCCCCTCGTCAAAAAGATGAATGTCCCGGCAACGCATCGTTCCCTTTTCCCAGATAAAATTCGCCCTGTACCAGCGGCTGTCGAACCATACGGTCTTCTTATCGCTGCCCGGCAGATCTTGCTTCACCGTCACAGACGTAGCCGGCGTCACGGCATAATGTTCTTTGAACCACTGTCCCGATGCTTCCAGCGTCTCCACCTTAAGCTTCCCTTCATCCCGCAGCCGGGCTATCAGCGGCAGCTGTATCTCCAGCCCCTTTTCCATCGCTGCCCAGGTAAAAGAATTCTCCTGCCCCGCCTGCGTATAGCCATACTCCATGCAAGGTCCCTCCACCAGCGACTTCAGGAACCATTGCACCCAGGTGCTATCTCCACCCCCGTCCTTATACACGGGCTCCAGCGTCACCACGCCCTGACGCCCCGACCCCAGTCCATTCTCATACTGCCGGATAGGGTCGCTCCCCAGCATCCGGAACACCGGCACAGGTATCTGATGCTCCATATGCTGCGCAGGCATATAGGCCGACAGCTTGCTGGGATAATACGCCTGGTTCCAATAACCACCCCACAACGTATATCCATCCGTTCCCACCTGGTCCTTACAGTTACAGCTGGCTTCGATACCATACTTGCTATACATATAATCCAGCGTATACGCATCGATATACCAGGAGCCTACGCTATGAGGATAATATCCGAATACCTTTTTGAAGTCCTCCATATATACGTCTACCAGTTTCCGGCGATCCTCCACGGAATACCCCGCCGCAAATCCTACGTCCGCACGCCAGTCCCAGGAATACCGCCCCCTCCATTTTAACCCCGCCTTCTCCACCAGCTGCTGCGGCAGCTCCCACCACGCCCCGATCTCAAAACTGTCCCTGGACAAGGTCTGCAGCAGCCGTTGATAACGGGGATCTATCAGCGCATCATATTGCAGCAGAAAAGTCCCGCCCAGCCGGCAGCGCTTCATCAGCTCTACCTGCTTTACGACAGTCTCGTACAGCACATCCTTGGTGACGGCCGCATCTCTTGGCTCCAGCCAGCGGATAAAATTGACTATATTGACGATACGTGGATGATCATCCATCTTGCGAATGTTAGATGTGTTCATCTCTCCCCCATGCCTGAACCACTCCGCGGGCACATCCTGCACAGCCCCGTTATCTACACTATACCGCAGGTCCAGCACGCCTCCTCCACCTCCATCGAAGTAGTCCAGACTGAATGCATGCAGCCCCTTCTGCAAAGCCACCTGCCCCACCTTTTCCCTTGAACTGTGCAGCCCATCATTGTCCACTACCAGCCTGCCTGCAATCCGTAGCACGCTCCCATCATCCGAATTAAGATAGAAACTATAAACACCGGTGGCCGGTACATCTATATATCCCCTAAAGTGCATCCCAATGCCCGTGGTCGGCGTCTCTTTCAACAATTCCGGTCGGACCAGCACGACCACCCGCGCAGCCGCCCCCTTCATATCGGCAGTCTTGCTAAAGTCGCCCTTATATATCCTGCAACGCAGCCCAGTTTCCAGCGCCCCGGCCACAGCTCCTCCCGACTCGATCACAGGCTTCGCATAATCCTCGCGGCGGAACACCGTGGTGCTTACATCCCCTCTTCTCCCCGCCGCCGAAAAAACCGCCATCCGCAAGGTCAGCGAATGATCTATCCGCAGCGGATTCTCCAACACCGGCGACTGTATCGTCGGCCAGCTCCCATCGGTGGTATAATGAATGGTCATTCCCTCCATAGGCGGCCTCACCATAAAAGAAGCCGTATCTACAAACACCCGGCTGTCCATGGCCTCCGGCAGATCCGGCAGCCGGTAATTCACCTTCAATCTATCAAGCCGGTCATACTGTCCCGCCAGCCGCTGCAAATAGCTATCATATAGGTCCCGGTTCGTCCATCCCAGCTCCGCCAACGCCGACATGCGTGGCATGATCATATAATCAGCACGCTCCTCCGTAGGCACCATCTCACTCCAGAGACAGGCATGTACTCCAATAATATTTTTCTGCTGCCGGGCATCCATCCCATACATCGGATCGACAGGGTTGTAATGGTATACTTGTGAGAGAGAATTTTTATCGGGTATGGCATCAAAGTACAACGGACCGTCAGAAGCCATCACCACCTTGTTCCCATTCGCCGTCGCCTTGGCAGGCATCGTTCTTGCCCAGGCCCGCCAGAACATGACAGCCGCCGTAGAATCGATCCCCCCTTCTACGATCTCGTCCCATCCCATCAATATCTTTCCCTTACTGCGGAAAAATGCCTGCATATAGTCGTTGAACCAGCTCTGCAATTGAGGCAGCGACTGGATATGATGGTCCTTCATGAATGCCTGACAGACGGGCGAAGACCCCCAATGGCTCCGCTCCACCTCGTCTCCACCGATGTGTATATAGCGGGAAGGGAAAAGCGCCGCTATCTCCGTAAAAATATCCTTGGCAAATTCCAGCACATTCTCACGGCAGGGACAGACAGGCGTGGAAAAACCCTTCGTCCAGTCATCTCCTACCGCTCCGTCACAGGTTAGCTCGGGATACAAGGCGATGGCCGCCATCATATGGCCCGGCATATCTATCTCCGGGATGATCTCCACGTGACGGCTTGCCGCATATTGGATCACGGCCTTCATCTCCGCCTGTGTATAATACCCGCCGTACTGTAAATGTCCATTGACGTTACGGATATGCTTAGGATCGATATTCATATCCGGATTGCCCGTTTCCTTCGCCACCCGCATGCAGGCCGAATCCTGGTTGTTAAAAGTACGCCAGCCGCCCTCCTTCGCCAGACGGGGATATTTCCTGATCTCGATGCGCCAGCCCTGATCGTCGGTGAGATGCAGATGCAGCTTGTTCATCTTGTACAAAGCCATCATATCGATGTACTTCCTCAAATAGTCCGTAGAGAAGAAATGCCGCGATACATCCAGGTGCATCCCCCTCCACGCATATTTCGGATGGTCGGTGATATCCACTCCCGGAACAGACAAAGAGGCTCCATGCCCATTCTCCAATTCAGCGGGCAACAATTGACGTAAAGTCTCTATGCCATAGAACATACCCGCCCCATGACTCGCCGACAGCACGATCTGCTGAGCATTGACAGTCAGCCTGTACCCCTCTTCCTCCCTCACAGACGCATCCTCCCTCAAAATAATTTTTTTTCCGCCCTTACCACTCACTCCCAAATAAGAATGGAGCATATTCCGCAGAAATTGCTCCTCCCCTTCAAACAGCTTCCCTTTAGCCTTCCTCACAATCTCCGTCTTCCCATCGATGACAAATCGCCCGCCGATAGATGACACGGCCACAGGATAAGGGATCACTCCCACCGGCTGGGCATCAACAGCACCTCCGCTGGCGCCGGTTTCCTGGCCTGGAACCAGTTTCACCCTGTACTTATGCCGCCCCGCTCCCACCATAGCGATCCGCCCCGGCAACACGATCGTCCCTGTCACACCCGTCGGAACAGTCACCTCATAGTATAAGGAATCCCCCCTCCTCTTCCAGGCCGCACGGATCTCTCCATGCACCGAGCGATAGGATGCCTGTGCAAAGCTCAATCGCTCAAAACCCGATGGTTGCAGTATCACCTTATCATACCCCACCGCATCCGGCGCAGGCCGTATCCCGGCAATATATTTATAGAACCACCCGCTGATGCTCCCGAACATGGGATGATTATGAGAGTAAGTATTATCACTAAGATCCCAGTGTTCCCACAACGTCGTAGCTCCATGCGCCAGCATATTCCCCCATCCCGGGAAATCCTTTTGCATCGCCAGACGGCAGGCTACATCGCTCAGTCCATGCTCCGACAGCACTTCCAGCAGATACTTCGTGCCAAAGATCCCGGTCCTCACATGCCCATTGGCATGGCTTATCTGATCAAGCAGCACTTTCAATGCTTTCTCTTCTTCTCCGGCAGGCAGCAGATGGAAGTACAATGCAAACGCCTGCGTGGCCTCCGTGTGTATCCCCACCGCACCCCTGGCCGGGTCATAAAATTTTTTTACAAAAGCCGCCTTCACCTCTTCCGCCAGTCTGCCATACCGGTCCGCATCCTCCTGCTTATCCAGCACACCCGCCAGCTCCGATAACAAATGAGTATTATAGTAAAGAAATGCGGTACTCGTCACCTCCACCTGTTTGGGGTCCAACGATTCATGATCCCCAATGCCCTTGTCGATGATATAATGATCCGCGTGCGCATGCAGGAAATCAACCCATCCCTTCGCCGCAGGATAGTAGGCCCTGATCAACGCCGTATCGCCATAATATTGATACAGCTGCCGCAACAGCAACGGCAGCACCGTTCCCCACCCTATGGGCCCCGACCCACGCGTAAGCCCCTCATCCGAAATGCCCACATATGGCGCGGTCTCCGTCAATCCCCCATCGGGCATCGCATCATCTGCGAAATCCCGCACGGTCTTGGCATAGAAACCATGCATGCCGAAGTTGGCCATAAAAGCTTCGCTGGTAGCGACAATATCACCCCCATACCCCAGCTTCTCCCGGTGGGGACAATCTGACTGTACGCTAAAAAGATTGCTGAGGAAAGTATGACGCGTCACCTCCTGGATCTTGTTTAAAAGAGGATCACTGCATTGGAAGCTCCCCGCCGAAGGCACATCGGAGGCCAAAACAATTCCCTGGATCTTATCGGCTGTCAACACACCCGGATATCCATCGATCTCCACGTAACGAAATCCATGAAAAGTGAAGGAAGGCTCGAACACCACTTCCCGGTTGCCCAGTATCAGATCATCCTCCTGCCAGGCCACGGGTGGCGCACCGGGACCACCCATTCCCTTACGCTTTACCTGCCCCGCCACGCTCGTCATTACATTCAATGTTCCGTCAGGGTGCAGCAGCTCGCCATAACGCAGCACTACCTTATCCCCCTTCTTGCCCTTTGCCCGCAGCCGCACGATCCCTCCAAAATTCCGCCCCATATCTACCAGATATTTCCCCTGGCCAATCCGCCGCACGCTCAAAGGACGCAACACTTCCCGCACACGAATAGGAGGATGCTGCTGTGCTACCATCTCTCCACCAGGTCCCGCCGCCACCTGCACATTCCTCCATCCACCATCCGGCACACCAGGCATATTCCATCCCCGCACCAGATAATTATCATCATAGACACACCCGATATAGTTGTTGTTCCTTCGCAATGGGCCATCCATTGCCTTCCACGACCCATCCGACACCACCACCTGACGATGTCCATCCGCATATTCGACCTCCAGCCGGGCAAGCAGCCGCGGCGTCCCTGTCGCTACAAACTTCCGGATATTCAACCCGCCCCACATCAGCAGCGGCAGCGGATTATACCACCCATTCCCCAGTTCCACCCCCAGACAGCAACGCCCGCTCCGCAGCCGGGTCGTCACATCAAATACATTGTAGGGTACCGTCTTCCGATAATCTGTCCATCCGGGGTCAAGGTAATGGTCCCCCACTTTCATCCCATTGATAGATGCCTCATAATAACCAATACCCGTAATATACAATGTCGCCTTCCGTACCGCCCCATTCACTAAAAACTCTTTTCGGAACAGGGGCGCAGGATTATCCTGGTACAGCAGACTGTCGTCTGCCACAGCCGCCCGGCTGTCAGTCACCCATTCCGCCTTCCATTCATTGGTCTGGGGAAAAGCATCACTAACAACGAAAAATACAGAAAGGAGAAAGAAGAAGATCCGGAGAACGCTTGTCATCACGTAAGATTTATTATTGGTCAGGAATGACCAAATGTACGAACAACAGCCACATGAAACCATCCTGTAGTCACCTGCCGGAGGCAGGAAATTTCCAGTCATTTCCAAAAAAACCCGCCATCAATACCCCCGGCGCTCCAGCCTGCAGCATCTGCAGCCGGAAGATCATATAGTCGGGGAATCCGCTGGCCCCGGCAAAATATTGATTGGCATTGGCAGCCTGCATGCCTTTTATCCCCGTCCCTGTAATGACAGCCACTGAAGTACGTCCATCCGGCAACGGCCGTATAAAATAGGCGGCCAGATCATCTCCGGTATACACTTTATCACCGGCCTTTAGCTCATTTCGTTTCACCTGTATCGGACAATCCTTAAGCAACAACGCCCAGGCGCTATTGGTCGAGGCATTCCCATACAATATCACGCTCCTGCCCTGGTAACGCTCAGGCGCATAATCCTTATCCGCCACAATATCCACGGCCCCATTGCCGCGATAATACCATGTCTCCGCGTCATAACGCGCTTTGCAAATACTCCACTCCCGCTCCTCCCGGCTACCCATCGTTCCATAGACAAATACCATGCGATGATCGAATGCTTCCTTAAACGTCCCTGCACGGCTGGGATTCTTCTCCTCCGGCCCCGGTTTGACGCCCAACACCCACGCATCAGAGACCTTATGCAGATAGACCGTATCAGCATCCGACTGAGTAGTATAGGACAATGCCCCAAGACTATCCAGCTGTATCTTTACGGTAACCCCCTTTCCAAAATCCCTCAACGCCAGTGACAGCACTTCAATATTTTCCGTACTCCCTGCCACAGTTTTTGTTTTCAAATCCCGCCGTAATTGCATCCGGCTGTATTCCAAAGCACGCACCTGCTGCTGAATGCCGGCCCAGCGAAAGGACGCTGATATCCCCGGATTGGAAGTAGTAAAGTCTATATCGTTCACAAGACTGTCCGGATGGCGGCTATGCCATTTGAAAAAGTCGAACAACGGCTTCCAGTCTACACTTTGATTGCCATACCAATGCTCCGCACCCGGCACCTCATGATAGCTGAAGTCCGGGTGAAAATCTCCCAGCACCTTCCGCATCTGCCGGGCATACTTGACAGGCACCACCTGGTCCGCATCCCCATGCAGGATATATACTCCCAATGGCTTGTAATTCGTCGCCAGTTTAATGACATCGCTTTGATTGCTGGCGCGCAGTAATGTCTGTTCCACGGGAGACGTGGCGCTGTCGGGGATCACCCCATCATGGCTGCCATAATCCTTCAACGTAGGATAGCCCGAGCAGGCCCCGATGGCAGCCCATTTATCCGGATACGTGGCCCCGAGGAACCAGGTGCCGTGCCCGCCCATGGAATGCCCCGTGAGATAAATATATCGTTCGTCAGGATGGAATCGCGCCTTTGCCAGCGTCAATACCTCCATGGCATCCAGCCTTCCCCAATCCTCCCAGTTGAAGCCCCTGGGACGCCGGTTCGTAGCCGCTACAAGCGTTCCCCAGTCCTTGGATTGATAGGCCCTTGCCTGACCGATGGCTTCTACACCCGCCCCATGCACCGAGAGGAACAACGCAGGCCCCGCAGAGCTCGCGGCTCCATCAGGCGCCCTGCCGGCGACATAAGATGTATTAGGTGCGAACACAGTCCCCGCCGGCGGAGGCCCATCAGGCCCCATGGGAGAGGTCACCGCGGCACCTCCCTTCGTCTGTGGAGTCACTGCATAATATTGCAGGCTCCCATCGATGCCGCTGATAAAGGTCACACTATAGTGATCCCCCTCATTTACCGCTTCGATGGCTATTTTTTTCTCATCCAATGCCCTGCCAGCGGCCAGCAGTGTGACTGTACATTCATATTTCCCTTTCCCCGTCGCCGCAGAGGCGTCGAAAGCAAAAGTCACTTTTCGGCTGCCCATGGCCGGCACCTCCGGCAAAGACGTTTCTACTGTCTTCCCTCCCATCACGGCCCGGATACGACCGCCCTTCAACGGCTTGGACGAACAATTTAATATCACCACCGCACCTTGTAACGAGGCATTCTCCGACGACCCCGCCACAACGACAGGCACAGTCGGATCCTCTGTATTCAGCTGTATAGGCTTGTCGGGAAAGACCAGGCTGGCCTTCACCGCTCCGCCGGGACGTATATACAGCCCATTCACGCCTTTTTTCAGCCGCACAGGGATATACAACCAGCCCGAACCATACGGATCGCCCGCATGCGGCTCGCCATTGAAGAAAAGAGAAGCATCCCCCTGCACATGCAGAAGGACGCTTTCTTCTTTTGTCGATGTATATTCCAGATAAAGGTAGCCCCCGCCAAATCCAAAGCCGCCGCCGCCGCCACCACCGCCTCGTCTACCCCTGCGTTGGATAAACCTTCCTACACTGTCTGCAGCCAGCGCCTGCCAGCTCAGATGCCGCCCCTTGTCATCCACCAGCCACTCGGCGCCTTCCACAGGCTGTTTCAGCGCCCCGGTGTACAGCTGCCAGGCCAGCGCATCCGTATACAATGCTTCCCGACCGTAATGGACGCCTGCTGCCGTAAAAAGTCCCTTGGTAAAAGCATACTCTCTGGACTGGCCAAAGGAAAAAATTGTTGACAGTGAAAATATCAGCCCAATAGAAAATGTCCGAAAAACGGGCCTCCGGGGAAATTTAGCCCGTTTTCCGGAAAAGGCTAATGTCTGTCCTTCGGACAACGAGCCTCCGGCCCGTTCTGAAAGGGCCCGCCGTCTTTGCTTATTTATAATTGTAATCACTCCAGTAAAGATTTGGATTTCTGTCCGAAGGTACCCAGAAAATCTTACTCGTCATGTTATTCTCACCGGACACCTTCGAGAAGTTCTGTGCATTGTTCTGCTGCTCGGCAGATGGATAACGCACCCGCTCGGGGAAGGGCGTCCATACCGTACCATGCCAGGTGAAAGGTTCCAGCTTCGGATGCCCCGTACGACGCAGCTCTGTCCAGCACTCATAAGGCAGCGTCAGGTTCAAATGGATAAACTTTTGCTGCATCAGCACCTCCATCTTGTCATCGACGCTGGCGGCAGCCACAAATTTCGCTTTGACGGTATCACCCCAGTCGGAGATTACATTGGCAGCAGGCTTTGTCGGATACAAAGGAGCAGCAGCGCCGGCCGCATCCGGGTCATCCTTGTAGTCGCTGTTCTGGTTGATGCTATACCACCAGTTCGTGGAATTTACTACTGCATCGTGAATATGATCTTCAGCGGCCTCGCCCGTTGACGCCAGCCCCTTCAGCTCGATCTCCGCTTTCAAAAGGTCCAGCTCCGCTACCGTGAACATATACACAGGCATCTTCCCATTCCGGTGAAAGGTCGCATGATTATACATGGAGTAGGAGTTCTGCGACAGGCTGCTGGGAAGATTGTCCGCATAAGGATAATACTTATTCCCTGCATTGTATATCGGGTCCTGTGCATCGATATTCAGCGATACGCCCCTGTAGTCGCCATACTTGGTCGGCATGGCCAGCACGGGCAGACGCGGATCATCCAGGCCTGCATCATAGGTCTGGTTCCCATAGTTCAAACGCTTCATGATGATATTGGGCATAAAGCTCGCGTAAGTATTCTCATAGAGCCCACGCATCCAGAAACCACCGGCGCTTTTCTGGTCGGTATCAAACCACATATTGAACGACAGATCCGTTGTCGGCAGCGGCTTGCTCAGTGTCTCTGTGATCAGCGGCTTGGCAAAAGAAGCATCCACACCCGCCAGACGTACCAGCAGACGGAGCCGCAGGGCGTTGGCAAACTGTTGCCACTTGCTTGCATCACCCTTGAAAACGACATCCTGCTTCGCCAGGATCTGCTTTCCGATGGAAGACATTTGCTGAACCGCCAATGGAACGGAATCCACCATGTTGCCCAGCTCGGTGCAGATAGACTCATAAACAGCCTTTGGGTCGTCGTATTGAGGATAAAATCCTGCGTCCCCGAGCGTTTGGCCCCTGAACGCATTGAAATAAGGAATGGAATTGAAAAAGTCCACCAGCTTTGAAGCCTGGTAAAGCCGGACTACATTCAACAGCTTGTAATACGCGTCCGCATCCAGCTTGTCCTGACCGCTGCGGGCAGCTACCTCCATTCCGATGGACTCCCAGTTCTTCAGCCTTGTATAGCTGGCTTCGAAATACCCCTGGCTCGTAATACAAAAATCATCAAAGCCATTTCCCGTTGTCAGGTCATTATAAGCCGAGAACCAGTCATATCGATAGGAAATATAGCGTTGCGTCAACTGCTCATATGAGATGGGGCCCAAACCATCATTCATCAGATAATACCACTCGCCATAGTCCTGAACAAGGAGCTTGTTGTTCGTAATAGAGCTGGTAAACAATCCCGGCACGATGTCTGTAACACCGGATCCCAGCTTGTCAGGATTATTAAATCGATTTTCCAGGTCTTTCGTACAGGAGCCGAAGATCACTGTAACAAGAAGGACCATATATAAGGATGTACGTTTATTCACGTTCATTTTTGTCCCTTTAAGGAGTTCATGAAGCTTCGCTTTCATTTGTCGTTTTTTTAAATTAGAATCCGAAATTTATGCCCAACGAATAAGTCCTTTGGCCGGGGAACACCGTATTCTCCACGTACCCATCAGCACCCGTGGCAGATTCCACATCGATGTTGGGGATTGACTTGTACAGATAAAAGAGGTTCCTGCCGGCAGCTGTTATCGTCATGTATTGGAAATGTATCCTGCGTGCAAATGCCGGCGTCAGCGTATAAGATATGGATACCTCCCTGACTTTCAAATAATCGTTCTTATAAAGCCTGTCCGGGGGAAAGGATGTGGCCAGGTCATTGGCATAGCTCTCATAATAGTCGGTGGCTGATGCAATGATGTCGTTCTTCACATATTTACCGCTGCCTGCATCCAGCTTGACGCCAGGAAGGATCACGCCATCATGATAAACATGCCCATCCACCGACTGTGCAGGCGCCACAGCATCGTGCGTCGTTTGGATCTTCTTACCGCTGGCATCGATATAATACGCCAGTCCGCCATGTTGCTGATCGCGATATTGCAAGGTGCTGGCCAGTTGACCGATCCCCGTCAGACGCTGATTGGTATAAGAGAAGATCGTACCGCCAACTTTATAATCCAACCCGATACGGAAGTTGAAATTCTTGTAGCGCATGTCGGAAAGCACCCCGCCATATAGTTTCGGAGCAATATTCCCCTTCGTGATCATCTTGTTGGGGTCGGAGTCCAGCGTATAGATGCCACTGTTATTGACGACCTTATTTCCCTGATCATCCCGCGTGAAGTCATAGGTTTTGATCTCTCCGACCGGATGCCCTACATCCGCACGTATGCTGGTGGCGGCGCCGTTGATCAGACCCTTGAATGTATATTGTGTAAGATTCCCATATAGATTTATTACTTTCGAAAACTGTCTTGATCCGTTGACCGTGATGTCCCAGCGGAAGTCCTTTGTCAACAGGGGCGTACCGGTTACAGAAAATTCAAAACCCCAGTTCTTTACGTCCCCGGCGTTGATCAGCAGCGCAGTTGAGCTGGATGCCGTTGACACAGGGAGATTGATGATCTGATTATACCGGTGGTTGGTATAAAAATCCATGTCGAAGCTCAGACGGCTATCCTTGAAGAAACTATTGGCGATCCCGATTTCAAACTCCTTTTTCATTTCAGGCTTTAGTGCACCCGGCAGGATCCTGGCATCGGGCGTCACCGACACAGCCTGCACCCCCGTACCGGAAATATAGTTCAGATCATACTGATGGTTGGCAAAATACTGGGCCGTACCATTACCTACGTTGGCCCATGCCAATCTAAGCTGGCCCCTGTTCATAGAAGGAATGGCAAACCGGTCTGTATAGTTCCAGGTAAGACTGACGCCCGGATAGAAATACTTGTTCCGCCCCGGAGGCAGCGTCGAGTTCCAGTCCTGACGACCCTGGAATTCCGCGTAAAGTTCATTCTTCCAGGATACGGTAGCCGAAGCAAATACGCTGTACATTACGTCGTTGCCACGGGAATAGCTTCTAATCTCATACAGATTGCCTGCGCTGGGTATACCCGCCATATTGTTCAGCGAATACCAGCCGGGGAAGTTCAAACCACCAGTGGTGCCCGTTGAAAGGCTTTCATTCTTACGCAGACGGTAAGCAAAACCACCAAAGGCGGACAGATGAATATCCTTGTCATGGAAATCATTGTCATAGTTCATCAATGCCTGATAGGTCTGGATGGAGTTGTTTTCCTTTATAATTCTGTACTGCCCGCCTGACACGGAGGGAAGAATGCGTGTTACGCTGACTTCCGAGGTATAGGTGGTATTGTCATAATCCAAACCGAACTGTCCGACCATGGACAAATGCGGAGTAAACTGCAGCGTCATCTTCGCGGAGTTGATAAAATGGATCTTGTCATCCTTCTGACGGTTGCGGTCCAATGCCCACAGGTACCCACCGATATCTACGGCGCCCGTATTGCTGATGGCATTGCTCAGGTCCCGCTGATAACCCGTTCCATCCAGGAACCAGTTATTATACAGCTGGTGGTAGTCGTAATCCACCGGGAAACCCCAGGCTACACTGCCACCGTTGCCTTCCCGGCGATTTTGGGAAATAATATTGTAAATATTCGACACCAGCTCGAAGCTTGCCAGCTTGGATGCTCTGATATTACCATTGAAGCTAAAGGTATTCCGTTGCTGGTAGCTGTTCGGGCTGATGATATCGGTGTACTTGTAGTTCGTATAGCTGGCGCGGAGGCTGCCTTTTTCGTTGCTGCCGGAGATGGCCACATTGGCATTATAGCTATGCCCCGTCTGGAACATATCCCGATAGCTGTTGTACGGCAGGTTCTTTTGCAGCGTGCTGTCATAAGCCATCACTGTAGAACCATCGAATTTGGGACCGAAGCTAAAACGTTCGTTGGGTATGCTCCGGACCCTCTGACCGTTGCGCATCACATAAGTAGTGTCGTAAATGCTGCTGCCCAGACCGTATTCCTTCTGCAGGTCCAAATAGGACTTGGGCTGCTCCACTGTATACTGCAAGGCGCCCGTCATACCAAAACCTTTGGCGTTTTTACCGCTCTTCGTGGTAATTATCACCACGCCATTGGCCGCATCCGTACCATACAACACAGTGGCCTTCGCGCCTTTCAGGATATCGATGGATTCGATGTCTTCCGAGTTGATATCATTGATATTGGAGCCATAGTCATAACCCGCGCCGACGGTGCCGCCCATCTCGGTAATTCTGTCGTTGATGACAACCCCATCCACAACGAATAAAGGCCGGATATTCTCAGCGGAATTAAGACTAAAATTACCCCTGATATTGATCTTCAAACCACCCATCGGACCTGCCGCGCCGGTATTGACGCCCACACCGGACGCCTTGCCATACAGGGCCAGAAAAGGGTTCATCGTAGCGCCCGACTTCAGCAGCTCATCCCCTTTGATCGTGGCGATCGAATAACCCACCGACCTTCTTTCTCTTTTCACCCCAAGGGCCGTTACTACCATGTCCTCGATATTGCTGGCGGCAGCCATCATACGAACAATAATATTGGTACGCCCATGCACCCTTACTTCCTGGGTAGCATATCCTATGCTGGAGAATACCAGGACCGCGTCCGCGTCCGCCGCATCGATGGTGAATTCCCCGTTGGCATCCGTAGCAACCCCTTTCCGGGTGCCTTTTATGGATACCGATACCCCGCTCACAGGTTTGCCTGTGGAATCCACCACCCTCCCCTTTATCTCCTGCACCACCAGGGGCGGAGTCTCCACATTCCCGGCTACACGATCCACACGCGCCCTGATAACCACCGTCTTGTTCAGGATGGAATACTCCAGCGGCTGACCCATAAAACATATAGCCAGCGCGTCCTCCAGACGCATGTCATGCACGTCGATATCGACCTTCCTGGCCTTTGCCAGGACTCTGTCATTATATAGGAATGTGTACCCCGTCTGTTTGGTTATCTTTTTGAAAACAGACCCCAGATCCGCATTTTTTTGATTGAGAGAGACCGTTTGCTCGTACGAGCGCGCAGACACCTGCATTAGTACGACGAGAAGTAAAAAGCTGGTTAATTTCATGACTCGCAGCAGTTTGGTTTGATGGCGAAAAAGCTCCCTTATGGGCAAAGCTTTGCCATTTGCAGTCAAATGCATAGTTTTGATTGGTTTAAGTTAAACAATGTCTAACCCCGTTTACCGGGGATCCCTTATGGCTTGTTGACTTGACCATACCAACGGACTCCGACCGCCATCGGGTCCGTTTTTGATTTCAGCCAACGTACATACAAATTTGTCTCTTATCTCCTCACAGTGACCATCTGTCCTGTCACATCGAAATGCACCGTCCCTGTCAGCTCCAGCATCTTCAGCACCTGTGATATATTTTCGCTGCTGGGTATCGATCCGGAAAAAGACTCGTTCTTGATGCTCTCGCTCGCATAGACCACCTGCACATTATACCAGCGGGTCAGCTGCCGCATGATCACCGCCATACCCGCACTGTGAAATTGTATCAACCCGTTCTTCCAGGCCACCGCCTGCTCCACATCCGCGTCATGTATCACCTCCATTTTGCCGTTCTTATCCCATACCCCCTGCTCCCCTACCTCCAAAGCCCTGCTCACTTCGCCGGCCCCTACCCTGACAGATCCTTCCAGCAGCGTGGTCCGAACGGCCGTCTCATCCTCATACGCCATGATATTGAAGCTCGTCCCCAGCACATCTACCTGCATATCCCCAACTTTCACAACAAAAGGCTTCGAAGCATTACGGGCCACTTCAAAATACCCTTCCCCCTTCAGTGACACCTCCCGCGTGGCGCCCTTGAACACGGTCGGGAACACCAGCGTGCTGGCCGCATTCAGCCAGACCTTTGTGCCATCCGTCAGGGTCACCTGGTATTTCCCGCCATAAGGAGTGCTGATCGTATTATAACGCATCTCTTCCTCCGCAGCCCCCACGCCCTCATAACCAAGCCTGCCATCCTGCATCTTTATTACCTTTACATCCCCCTGCTGCGCCAGCTTGCCATTGGCCGCGCTGTCCAGTACGATCGTCTTGCCATCTGCCAGCGTAAGCAGGGCCCTGTTCCCGCCAGGCGCCACATCATGGATCACCGTCTTTGCCACCGGCATTCCTCCCGTCTTCTTTATATGGGGAAAATAGTCCCTCAGCAGATAGCCCGAGACCATCAGTAGCAATAGCAGCGCCGCCACACCCACCATCCAGGGCATCCTGATAACCCGGGGACGTATAATATTGTTAAGCACCCGCCTCCCCGATGCCTCCGGCATCGGACGCTCAGGAGCATAGATATCCCAACAATCCTGTAAGACCTCCATGAATGCGTCATCCTCCCTGCCTTCATGGATCAGCTGCAGGAACTCCAGCCGCTCGCTCTCCGTACAGCTGTCCGTAAAATATCGTTCAAAAAGATACCTGATCCTTTGTTCCGTCATAATAATAGGGGTAACTACATAAGTGGGACAATCGGGAAAAGAAAAGGTGGTAATGGAAGGAAAAGAAAAGAACGGGCCGGAGGTCCGTTGTCCGTAACCGCAAGGTTACGACCGAGAAGGACCGTGGCGAAGCAGGTCCGACGAAGGTCTCAGACATTTTACAGGCGTCCCGCCAGTATAAGAGAAAGGATAACGTATAGGTTTTTTCGGATATACCGCAGTGACAATGTCAGATGCTTTTTCACCGTGGCTACCGTCACGTTCAGACGGTCCGAGATCTCTTCCTGTCGAAGCCCTTCCTCCCGGCTCATCTGATATACTGTTCGCTGCTGGGGCGGCAGCTGCCGGACCACCCGGTCTATATTTCTCTTTAATTCATTATACTGAATATTCGACTCCGTACCCTGGTCCCCCGCCTCCGACCGATGGGCTATCTGTCTGATCACCAGCTCTTCTTTGCTGATCCGTTTCAGGGAGTTCAGAGCACGATGCTTTACCATAGTGAATATATAGGCCTTGAGATCCCTGACTTCCGTCAGTCGTTCCCTGTCCTCCCAAATGCGCATAAATGTATCCTGTAAAAGGTCCTCGCTGACAGAATGGGACTTGGTCAGCTGATAAAGGAATCCATAAAGCCGATGCCGGTATTGTTCGTATAGGACCTTGAATGCTTCTGTATCCCCCGCCGCTATTTTAGGCAGGAGCTTTTCCATATTGGGTTGACAGGAGTTCAAGGCAATCTGAGTTTATCGATAGTGAAATTACATTAATTTATTATTACTTCCCCAAAGCGCTCTTTTTTTCTAATAGCAGCACGCCCTGGTCATCGTAAATCTCATATCGATAAAAGACACCCAGGCTGTCAAATATATTATCCAGTAATCTAATATTATCAGGATGATACGCAACTATTCCATGCAGAAGCAGCTCAGACGCGCCGTCCTCCAGTGACAGCTCCGTCCAGGTATTACTCAGCCCCGTATAGACTGAGCTTTCCTTTCGGCTGGTCCATCCACGCTTTTCCAGCGCCCGCTGTACCTTACCCCGCTTGATATTCTTAAACAATGCATGAAAATTGGTCGCTGCGGGCATCTTTCTATCCTCCCGCTCATACAGCACAGTAAAATTATTGGCAAACGCCGGGAACATAACGTCATACTCCCAGCTCGATGATACTCCCGGCAGTGCCGCATGCAGCTTTTCCTGGAATATATACCAACCGGGTGTTTCTTCAGAAAAGGTAACATGTGACCCCTCAAAAGTTATATCCATGCATATCTGGTCTGCTGTCATCAGGTCCTGTTTATATCCCTCCAGCCTTTCTATGGATGACCATTTTACCTTCCTCTCCCCGTCTGAAAATGGATAGACAAACCCATCCTCGTCATAGATGAATCTTCCCTGGTCCTCCTTCATCTCCTGAAAGGACTTCTTCGCATCTGCCTCCAGCTTCGCAGGCCGCAGTAGAAATAACTTCCCCACGAATTGTAGGAATTTATTGCTCATTTTCATTGCAATGTATTTTATTTTTCCCACCCCCCATCGTACATTCATCATAGCAAAAGCATTCCCCGACAGCCTTAATTCCCCTCGAAGAGCATGTCACATCCGTGCCAGCCAGTTTGTCTAATGGTAAAGCATAAGTTCGCCCATGGATAACAAGACAGAAATATTCCTGGAATACAAGAACCTCCTTTTCTCGATAGCCTACAACATGCTCGGCAATATCGACCAGGCAGAGGACATCGTCCAGGACACCTACCTCAAATGGATGACCACAGAGACAGACAAGGTACAGCATACAAAGGCATTCCTGGTCAAAATGATCACCCATCGATGCATCAATCACTTGAACAGCGCCCGGGTCCAAAGAGAAGATTACATCGGTATATGGCTCCCCGAGCCACTACAGGATCATGAACAGCTCATCGGACAGTTCAGGATCGAATCCTACCATGCCCTGTCCATCGGTATGCTCGTCCTCATGGAAAAGCTCACTCCCCAGGAAAGAGCCATTTTTCTTCTCAAAGAGGTATTTTCGTACGACTATTTCGAGCTGGCGGATATCTTCGACAAGACCACCGACAATTGCCGGCAGATCTTCAAAAGGGCAAAAGACAACCTTGGAAAGGACACCCGCCGCTTCGAGGTGGATATCAAGGTGCACGAAAAAATGCTCAACAACTTCCTGTTGGCCATCGAAGAAGGCAGCATGGAAGACCTGATAAGCCTGCTAAAGGAAGACATCCTCCTATTCGCCGACGGTGGAGGAAAGACCTTCAACGTACAGGGCCAACGCCTCTCCGCATTCAAAAAACCCATCGAAGGCAGAGACAACGTCGGCCGGCTCCTGCTTAACATCATTCCCAAATTCCGGCATTCCGTGCCCGACTTCAGACAGGACATCGTCTTCACCAACGGAATGCCATCCATCGTATCCTATTCCGGAGAAGACCCCGTTAGCCTCGTTTCGCTCGACTCGGACGGCGAACACATCCGGAACATATACGTGCAAACCAATCCGGATAAATTACGACACCTGAAAAAATCCCTCTGATACAATGAATATTCTGGTCGTAGGCGCCAATGGCGGCATTGGCAGACAGGCAGTAGAACAGGCCCTGACAGCAGGACATAAGACAACGGCAATGGTACGCAATCCCGCCAGCCTCACAATCACTCATCCGCTCCTGCAAATAGTGCAGGGCGATGTCATGCAGCCACAAACATTTGAAAGATACATGGACCGCCAGGATGCCGTCATCTCTGCGCTGGGGGTAAAAGGAGGACCGTTCAACGATAAACCCACCACCCTTTACTCTGAGGGAAATGCCCGTCTTATAGAAGTAATGAAGAAGAAAGGTGTAAAGCGCGCTTTCTTTATCTCATCATCGGCCGTCGTGACCAGCCCCGCCCTGCCCTTTTATGCAAGATGGGCAACCAAGGTCCTGCAAAGGCTTCTTCGCCATATGTATGCCGATCAGCTGGTGATGGAGCGCCTGGTAAAGGACTCCGGTATCGAATACACGATCATTCGTCCGCCCCGGCTGATAGACAAGCCGGCGACAGGCCATTATCGGGTAGCAATAAACAGCTTCCTGAAAAACAGCCTGAGCATCTCCCGGGCCGATGTGGCCCATTTCATGATCCACCACTTGGACGACCGCGAAATATTCCGTGCATTGGTGGAAATTGGCTATTGATCTGCAAAATTTAACAAATAGGGGGTTGCAAATACTGGATAAATTCACCATTTTGGCGCATATAACCCAAGACACTTCCTATATGCGTAGAATTTACCTTTTATTACTATGTGTATCGCTCTCATGTACTATCACCTCCCGCGCTCAGTCTCAATACACCGGCTCAGACGAGTTTGATAAGGTCAACATTGGCCTCGGTCTCGGTTTCGACTATGGTGGCATCGGCGCTAATGTAACATTCTATCCTCAGAAGAACGTGGGTCTCTTTGCCGGTGGCGGATATGCGTTCGCCGGCTTTGGCTACAATGCGGGCGTTAAGTTAAGGCTGCTGCCCGCCAAACCCTCTTCTCAGTTCACCCCCTTCATTATGGCAATGTATGGCTACAATGCCGCCGTGCACGTATCCGGCGCTTCGCAATACGACAAGATGTTCTATGGGCCTTCATTTGGACTCGGCTTCGACCTGGGCTCACACGAAGAAGGCAAAGGGCAGTTCTCCCTGGCGCTCTTCGTTCCCATCCGATCCCCCAATCCAAATGATTACATGGACTATTTGAAGGACACCTATGGCATCACCTTTAAGAACAAGGTCCTTCCCATCGGCTTCTCTGTGGGCTATAAGTATAATCTGGACTGATCGTAGGCCCGCTCCGTGTTCGTTCTTGTCCGGTGAATTTACACCTGTTCCGTTTCCAGCTCCTGTCCCGTGATGACGAAGAGAAAATTCTGTAGCTGATGAAGGTGACGGATGCCGGCCTGCGAAGGTATCGGCTGCCGAAGACGCAACCCTTCTTCGTTGAATTCGAAGTCCAGATGGCTGCCGCCTACTTTCAGGATCCATTCTTCCCGTACATAGTTGCGGAAACCGCACCTCTCCAGGATCTTCGGTGTGAGCGCGATAGGCAGTATCTCCTGGAACTCGGCTTCTTTCACCACCTCAACTACCTGGGTATAATAGGTCGTCTTATAGGACTTGCCCACACTGGCCATTTCCTGCGTCACCTTTATCTCCGTATCATAAATGAGCGTATTGTGGAGGATTTGCTGTACTGTGATCGTCTGGCCTTGCAGGGTCTGCACTTTGTTCCCGCAGCGAAGTTCTTTTGCGTGTATCATAGAGTCTAATTTAAAACATGAAATACAATGGATTATATCATGGTATTTCAAGGGCATAGACTCTTTGGAGTGTGTGTGGAAGGACCAACTGAACATGCAAGATACTCGTCGTTGTCGAAAATTGCAATACCCCGCCCCCGGTATTTTATCCACATTGCTCGTTCTCCTTATTCAACCACCACTTTCTGGCTATAGGCGCCGCCCTTTGTAACCACCTGCAGGATATATATACCCGCAGCAATATCCGCAGTCATCGTCAGCGTCCGCATCATACTGCCACCCTGGATCATCCACGACTGTATCAGCGCACCACCTATATTGTAAAGATTTATCCGCCCATCCACCGCTTCCTTCTTCCATGACAAATGTAAGCTCGCGCCCCTCATCACCGGGTTGGGATAGACAGTCACTTCAGCGGGATCCTCCTTTATTTCGGCCTTTTTCATTGGGATGCATATTCTCCCAGTTTTCATTGCACGGCGTAGGTATTCGCAGTTGCAGAGGTCTGCTCATATACAGTGTTTTCTTTAGGATGCAGACAATTCAAAATTACATAAGCCGCTAAACGCCAACAAAAGCAGAGGCGCCATGCTCTTTCTTAGAGCGGGCACCGACGGCGCCTTTAGCAATAGCAGCTTTAAGATCCATGGCTTAAAATATGACCCGCAGATCAAGCAGGGCGCCTGGCAAAATATCCTTTGGATTCAAATTCTTTGGACGCTACTGGCGCCCCGCGCCGGAACAGCCATGGACCTCATATCCGGGGCCGTCATAACCATTTAAATTACAGCCGACTACGCTCCTTCAAACCCCTTTTGAGATGATAGGAAGCCCAATAAGTTGTCTATGCAACGATGCCCATGGTCACTACCTTTGTATTGTAAAAAAACGAAACACCATGAAAGCACTCAAACAGTTACTTTTCGACAAGGAGTTGGTAGAAGCTATAAAGGTCTCCAAGGCCGATCAGGAAGTATTGTATCTCCAGCTGATCAACGGCAAGATCACCATGAAAGAGTACATGGCAGCCAACACGCGCAAAGCCAGCTAGTAAGGCTTGGTATAATATCTTATGGGCTTTGCGCCCTTTTTTTATGCGCAAAAATTTAATTCTCCACCTTCATAAGACATCCCCCATCACAATCAGTCGCTTATAACGCCCATCCCTATCCATCGTATTTTTCCTACGTAGTATACCCTATGATCTCCCTCCCATAAAAGCTATCTTTGTACTTCATAGTTACTGTCTTCTTGTTTATGAAAAACCCTTAACACCGTACCCACAGAAGACAGATAATCCCACCAATATTCTATGTCCAACCTTCGAAAGAACTAATCCAAATCTTGGGGCCGGCATTGTTTTACTAAAAGTTTAAAACGATGTTGAAGCCTAAAGTACCCTTTTACATTTGTACCCTGGTATTAACTACTGTCGTCCCGCCGACGACTGCCAATCCCAGCCAGCCCGTATCGGTTGCTGGAAAAAACCTGGCCTGCGCACCCGCCGGAACCAGCCTCACTAAATCTTCCAGGACAACTAAGACAAACAAGATCTCGCTCGCTGTTGCCAACCCGCAACAAATGCAGCAGCAGATGAAGTTCGTCCACGCATACATCCGAAATAATGACGATTGCCTGCTTACAGTTAAGCATAGGAGCGAAGGCCCCTTTGCCATCATCGATTCCGTGCTCAACCATTACGGCCTCCCATTGGAGCTGAAGTATCTTGCCGTCATCGAGTCCGAGCTAAAACCCACCGCCCTTTCCCGCGTCGGCGCAAAAGGCCCCTGGCAGCTCATGCCCTCCACCGCCCATGTGCTTGGATTAAAGGTCAACCGTCGCGCGGACGAGCGTATGAACTATTACAAAAGCACCCGCGCCGCCGCCCGCTACCTGAAGGACCTTCACAGGGAATTCAAGGACTGGCTCCTCGTGCTGGCTGCTTATAATGGTGGTCCCCGACCGGTGTATAAGGCCATCCACAAATCGCACAGCAGGAACTTCTGGGTGCTCCAGAAATACCTCCCCGCGGAATCAAGACAGCACGTAAAGAAATTCATTGCCACCGCTTATTATTTCGAGCGGGAAAATAACGCCGGCACAGCAGCCACAGCCCCTGTACAACAGCAGGCCACCGGCAGCGTAGCAGCCACTTTGAAAAAGGCGCCGGAATCCGACGACGTTAAATTCAACAGGCTCATGAAGGAATCCGCCACTTCCTTGAAGGCCTCTAATGAATTGCTGGAAACAGCCAACTAAGTCACCTTCAGAACATACCATACCATGCCAGCCAGCCTCCTGCTGGCTGGCCCTTTTTCACACATCCCAACAAGAAGGAACCGCTGAAAGCGGTTCGTCCGGGGACAGACATCGTTTTAACAATGGTTTAGTAATCCCCCCAGACTCAACACATTCCAATAGATGACAGTGTTCTTTGAACACATTTCTCCTAACAAAAAAATCTATTGTATGACCACGAAGTCGCATGAACACCTTAAAAGATCAGATATGATCGTTCATAACAAGTTAGTCATTCTTATCATGATCGTAGCCGGCAGCCTGGTAGCCAGCTCCGCTTATTCACAGGTTCGTGGAGAGGGCCGTTATGGCTTCTCAGAAAGGGATTATCCGGGTTATAACTACTATAATTATCCCGCATGGCGTGGCCATTTCCGCGATCGCATGTATTATGAGCACTACCGTCACAGGTTCTACAGACAGCACAGACGGTATTTCCGTGACGGCAGGTTCGACAACGACCGCTGGGAACGCAGGCATTATTAAAAAAAGTCGCCGGGTGAATGCCCGGCGATTGTTATACTTTCTTCTTTAGTGTCAGAACGGTGATCTCCGGCCATATACCCAGCCTTCCCGAGAAAGCCAGGAACCCAAACCCCCGGTTAACATACAAATACCGGTTCCCTTCATTCGCCAATCCCGCCCAATCCAGATACCGGTATTCTACCGGGCTCCATCGCAGCTTGTCCGTCTCCACGCCAAATTGCGCTCCATGCGTATGCCCCGATAATGTCAGATGTATCGGCGTCTCATGAAACCTGATCTTCTCCTCCCAATGCGTAGGATCATGCGACAGACATATCTTGAACGCACCCTTATCCACTCCCTCCAACGCCTTGTCCAGATCGCCTATCTGAATAAAACCCTTCCCCCAGTTCTGTACGCCTATCAGCGAGATCTTTTGTCCTCCCTTCTCCAACACCACATTTTCATCCAGCAGCAGCCGGTACCCCAATGCAGCATGATGCTGCTTCAGCCGTTCCAGGTTGTCCGATTTCTCCTTCTCGCTGGCCCATTCGATATAGTCGCCATAATCATGATTCCCTAAGATGGAGAATTGCCCATGCGGCGCCTTCAGCTGGCCGAATCGCTCGATATAAGGCTCTATCTCCCACGCCGCGTTGTTCACCAAATCCCCTGTGAAGACGAAGAGATCACTCTTCTGCTCCCTGGCAAGATCGATACCTCTCTGCACCGCTTCCGTATTGTCAAAGCTTCCCGAATGTATATCCGACAGCTGTGTGATGGTAAATCCGTCAAAAGCTTCCGGCAGATCCTCAAAATACAAGGTCGTCTTATGCACCCGGTAGTCGTACTTGCCCCTCAGCATGCCATACAAAAAACCCGTAAAGGGAACGGCCCCCACCAGCACCGCCAGCTGGCTGATAAATCGACGCCGCCCGGGCACCAACGGTCCCGCACCATCCGGTTTGGCAACCCTGCGACCCAGACCATATACCAGTCTGCCGGTGTCCCCCAGCAACAACACCACACAAAAGAAAATTTTGGTAATAAGGAAGACCAGGAACAGGCTGAGTATCCACTCATGATAAGGTGTCATACCCTGAGCCGTCCTGTAGCTGCTTACGCCGGCGACAAACAATGCCGTCACCATAAGGGAAGAAAAAAGGTATCCCCACTTTACCACCCGACGCAGGACCACCCGTCGCCAGCCGGCTGTCAACGTCTTCAGTCCATTGAATACATACCAGTCCAGGAGGAAATTGATCCCCAGAATGATGAGTAATATCTTGATGGCTGTAGCGCCGCTTCTATGCATCCCCCAAAGATAGCACAAGCCCCTGGCTATAATCTTATAAATATTTTTTTCTTATATAACCACCACGCAGGGATAAAATTAATAGCGGTGAACAACAATGCATACAGCAGGCTGGCCAGCTCCCCGCTGCATCCCAATCCCATCGCAGCCTGCATCCATCGGTCGTTCAGCCCCAGCCCTCCGGGTTTCCATTCATAGAACAGCAGCGCCCACACATCCGCCAAAAAATAAACAGTAATGGCGTTGGCGCCAAAAACAATACCGGGCTTCATGCCCCTCTTCATCCCCTTGATGTCTACCAAAAAATATATCGCACCAAAAAGCAGCGCTGCAAATCCGGAGGTCACCAGCACAAAGCTGCTCGTCCAGAGATTCTCATTCACGGGGAATGCCAGCCCCCAGAAATAACCCGCCGCCGCGGTGAAAACACCAGCGGTCATTAGTATATTGGCCTTTTCGTGAGGGCTCCGCCGACTCAGCATCAGCGCGCCCGCCAGCATGCCCGTGATCCCGGAGACCACGGACGTTACGGTCGTAAGGATGCTCTCAGGATCCCAGGTTCCCCTCCACATCCTGCCGGGAAGATATTTGCTGTCCACCCAGGCCACGATGTTCACGCCAGGCTCCAGCATCACCTTTCCAACACCGGGTGTAGGGATCAACGTTAGTACAAGCCAGTATGCCATCAGCAATAAGGCAGCTATGTATGCCTGCTGCTTCCATCCCGTATGCAGGTATATCAGCGAGCAGAAGAGGAAGACAAGGGCGATTCTTTGCAGTGTTCCGGTCCACCGGATAGTGCTGAGGTCGAATTGAGGCATCAGATTCAGGAAC